>SMUY01305232.1_pt1 | contig 12109 bp, 15 predicted proteins | sample 2456441 | NCBI WGS metagenome assembly SMUY01 (sample SAMN11095931, study PRJNA526329) | marine sediment metagenome | biome: Marine sediment; feature: Surficial sediment; material: Deep marine sediment; isolation source: Hadal surficial sediment | place: Pacific Ocean | collected 2014-11 | depth...
TGGAGGAGGAGCGACAAAGAAATCGATGCCGTCCCGCCGCCACCCTTCGGGCTGATGGGGGTTGCGGGCGACCTCTGTGTCGCTCGTCGTCGCCGATGTCCCTGCATCGCCTTCTCCTCGCTCCTTGATCTCACCTTGCAAGACCCATCAGCAAATGTCATGGTATTCCTAGGACGAGACACTATCGCCTGGAGGAGGGAAAGGCTATGGAAATCGCGCAGCCGTGGGGAGCCTCACAGTCTTGTCAGCGAGGTTTGAAAGCGATTCTGATGACAAAAGGCCGGGAGCCGATGGTCAGTCCTTTGAAATAAATCAGACACCGCTCACAGTAGTACTTGGGGTATCTTTTCGTGACTTTTCTTTTCCCACACTTAGGGCAGCGACGATGCCATGAGACTCTCATGATTGACTCATATATTCTTAAGGTTTTGGACAAGGTGGGCAGTGACGGGCGTCACTTAGCCAGGATGATGCATAAACCGGGTTCGAGGAGAACAGCACTACTGCTCAGCTGACCTCCAGGGAGAGTAACCGCCAGGGTCCTTTAGAGGACTGCAACTGGAACAACAACAAATGTCCTGCGTGCTCTTGGAGTTTGGCCCGGTAGACGCAAGCCTTGATTTTCTGTCCCAGGAAAACAGTTTGGCGGGTCCCACAGGTCTCAAGCGCAATTGATTTCCCCGCGAAGGTGGATGAAAATTCCACGGGCATGTCGGTCATGACCGTGACCTCACGAGGGGCATCTTGAGAATACCAAGGGAGATGCACCTCACAGGCGTCTTCGACGAAATTCATCCAGGGCTTCAGTCCTCTGATGCGATATGTCTTCCTTTTTGCTCGCCATTGATGCAGGCGAGCCAGCACGGAGAGGATGGGATAAAGCAGCAGACGCTCCAACGACCCGGTTGTGCGGTTCACCAAGTCATAGTAACGGAAACCCAGTAAGGACATTTTGCGATACCTCCAGCTCACATTGGCTCGAAGTATGTCCTTGATTTCTCGATAACGTTCAGTCGAGCCGCTCAGTGTCTTTGTGTCTGGATAGACTCTGACGGCAGATATCAGCTCGTTGAGAAAATAAAAAGAGCAGTTCGCATGGTAAAGACGAAGCCAGAAATCCCAGTCCATCGTGAAATGCAATGCAGTGGTCAAGCCACCTACGCGTTCCATGGCCTCTCGACGCACAAAGCACGAGGGCTGGCAGAGAATACATCCCCGCTTGAGCAACGCAATATTCTCGCTAATTGCTGGGAAATAGGTCTGGAAGTTGCCGTCAGCAGAGAGATGAACAGCGTGGCCGTAAACGACATCGACATCGGGCTTATGGAGAAAGATTTCTCTTACCGTTGCCAGCGCATCGGGAAAATAGTAATCGTCGGCGTTAAGCCAGCAGACGATTTCGCCAGAGGTGTTCTCCCATCCTTCCTGAATGGCAGCTGCCTGGCCTTCATCCCCCCGGTGGTACTCATTCGATCATATCCGTGTAGGTCGAAAGAACTCTCTGAACACTGTCATCAGGAGTTGCATCCAGGACTGCAAGCTCAGCCTCAACGGGCTGGCACCGAATACTTTCCAGGATGTGGGGGAGAAACTCGGCGTGGCCGTAAACAGGAACGCTTATACTGAAAATCAAGAGACTGGCCTCTTCACCTAACCCATACTACTATACTCATGAGAAGAAGAGTTTAAGGTACTAAACTCCCGCTCTACCCTCCTGAGCCCTTTTACGGAGAACTTTCGCATCTTGATATATGAAATATGAGATCGATCAAGAAACACGCTGGACCTCAGGAGGAATTCCACTGGGGTCCGTCCTAGCCTGCCTGCTATGGCTCTTCTTACTCTTCACACTGGTGTGGTAGGAAACGGCCCTTGTGCAATCGGGACGTCGAAACAAAACCCCCGAGTGCCGTGACAGTCATCACCACCCTCTGAGCCTTAGTTTGGGTACACTGCTGCTGTTGTGAGGTGCGTAATTCCACGCTCTTCTTAATCGATATTAGGACCTGAAGAACATTGACCCTCTCTTCAGGTCCGCTTCTCCTTGTTGGAGATCTTCCTAGAGATTCGGTATGACGTATCTGGGGATCGAGGTGAACGAGACTGCTTTACTGATCTTACTTGCTATCATTGCTGTTTCCCTCATCTTCATGGGTTGGAAACTGGTCAACCCAGCCGCCCGTTCAACCCCCCAGAAAAGCGAGAACATCGAAAGACCTCTCGCTGCCCAGCCAGCCATGGCTCGGCCTGAGGTGGTGATCCACTACGAGATCGATATCCGTGACGAACCCCCATTGGCCAGAGAGAAAAGAATGAAGCTAAGAAATTCTGGTGGGCCTGCTTTTAAAGTTCAGATCCAGGATATCGCCTACAAGAACTTTGTAGCGAAGTTCCCTCCAGTCTCTGAAGTGATCCAAGGGGAAAACAAGTCGGTCCAAGCCGAAATTTACCACAATAACCAGAGCGCAGGACTACTACGGCACGACTTCGTCCGCATCTTGGAAGAAAAAGTACAGGACACGGATGGTAAGAGTCCTATCTGTCTGGAAGCTCGCGTTTTATACGAAGATGCACAGGGAAAGAAATTTTGCTCTTTACACGACATTGAGTATGGTCCTGGGGCAAAGAAGGTCAAAACATCCCTAAAACGAAACGGCCACGCATCCGAGTAAGCAGGAATTTGCGCTCGCGTTTGGCCCGGGCTATGCAAATCGGGCGTCATGGCTTGACGGACATCGCAATTTACGCAGTGCCTTTGCTTCAATCTGGCGAATTCTCTCGCGGGTGAGAGAGAACCTTTTCCCGACCTCCTCGAGAGTATGTTCGTTACCAACCCCGATGCCGAATCGCATGCGAATGATCTCCTCCTCGCGGGGGTTCAGAGTCTCCAGGACAGCCGCCGTGTGATCCTTCATGTTGATATTGATCACGGCTTCGTCAGGAGAGATCGCACCTGAGTCCTCGATAAAATCACCCAGGTGGCTGTCCTCTTCTTCTCCGACTGGAGTCTCCAGCGAGATCGGTTGCTGAGCAATTTTGAGAATCTTGCGTACCTTGCTCACAGGGAGATCCACCTCCTGAGCAATCTCTTCGGCAGTGGGCTCTCGACCATACTCGTGAACCAAAGCGCGCGAGGTCCGAATCAACTTGTTGATGGCTTCGATCATATGTACCGGAATCCGAATCGTCCGTGCCTGATCAGCAATGGCTCGTGTGATGGCCTGACGAATCCACCAGGTGGCATAAGTGGAAAATTTATAGCCCCTTTGGTATTCAAACTTATCGACAGCTTTCATCAATCCGATATTTCCCTCCTGGATCAGATCGAGAAACTGCAATCCCCGGTTGAAGTATTTTTTGGTAATCGAGACCACCAATCGAAGGTTGGCCTCCACCAACTCCTTTTTTGCTATTTCCGCTTCCAACTCTCCCTGCTTGATGGCTGCCAGGGTTCTCTTGAGCTCGGCTGGAGACAACAAGACCTTGTCTTCGATTTCCTTCATCTCCTTGTCAATGACCCGAAGGCGCAGTTTTACCTTTTTGGCCTCATCGAGCTTCAATGAAGACACCTTTAATTTCTTCAGTTGCTTGGTTTCTCTCTCCAGTGTGACAATCCGATCCACGTTGCTCTCGATCACACCCACAAAACCCTGAAAAATCTCAGCGGTCAACTTCAAATCAAGGATGATCCGGGCCATGGGGATCTGATAGCGAGCCAGTTGAGAGAGCAGCTTCTTATAGGTTTTACCGCTCTTCTTGGCTCTACGTAATCGTTTTCTTACTTTGACGGATTCCTTTTCCAGCCCAGTGATTTGATTAATGCGCCTTAAGACCAATCTACGCCGCTTCGTGAGGATCTCATCAGTGACTTCGTCCTCGCTAAATTTAACCAGGCTTTTGATCCGTAGAGTGTTCTTGCGAAGCTGGTCGCCATACTCTGCAATGCTCCTCACCACGATCGGCGAATGAGACAACGCTTTCAGGACACTTTTCTTCCCCGTTTCCATTCTCTTGGCAATCTCAACTTCACCAGGCCAGGTCAAAAGAGGCACCGTGCCCATTTCTCTCAGATACATCCGAACCGGATCGTCTGTCTTCTCCAAGCTCTCCACAGCAGGATCAGGCCTGCGTTCCCTTTCCCCTTCTGGCTCTTGGGAGCGGGTTTTTTGCTTGCCCACTTCCAGTACTTTCTCAGAATCGATAACCTCGATCCCTGCATCGCCGAAAAGGGAAAAAATACTGTCCAGATCCTTCGAGGAACTGATGTGATCGGGAAGGACACTATTCACCTCATCGTAAAGGAGATAGCCCTTCTCCCTCCCCAGGGTGATGAGTTCCTTCATGCCCTCGTATTTCTCCGCGGTACTTTCTAATCTTTCCTTCATCGGCAACACTCAAAATCCTCCTACGCGCCGTTTGATATCCATGATCTCCTATAACCCTGAAAGTTTTGTGCCCTGGTAGTGTGGGATCAGCTTAGAAAAGTCAACCAAGCGAGAGGTAAACTAATAAAGACCTTCCACATCTCTCACCTTGCTTTTAGCAACAACCTGAAGAGGTCTCTCACTGATAATGCCCGCTTGACTATACGCCGCCCCTTGTTGCATGTCAACGCCAAGGAACGCTCCAGATGCTCCTCTAGTCCGACTCTTGGCGATAACCCGCCTTGCCTGCTCTAACCCAAACCCTCACCGACTTGGTCGCTTAGATTGTAGAGACAATGGCGATTTTGGTAACTTATAGGTGTACCCGCAGTCGGGGAAACACTGAAGGTGCTCCATGACACTGCGAAATCTTGAGGGAAACACCGTCGTATCCAAAGAGTGCGGAAAGATTCGCATTGGCTACCTGGTGCTGGTCCTGTTCATAGCCGTTTTCGGTTACCTATCCTACCGAATCGTTCCCGTGTACACGCAGCAGGACGCCTTTGATGAAGATCTGCTCGACCTTGCCGGGACCGCCACCCGAAAGGGATGGGACAACGGCGAGATTGTGAACCGGGTGAGGAAGTTGGGTAAGACCAGGGGTTTCCAAGTCAGAGCAAGAGACATCCGAATCCATCGTGTTCGTGGTCAAGCCAAAATCACCCTTGACGTAAACTATTCGAGAAGCGAAGAGTTCCCAGGCGGCTACGTGCATGTCTTTTCGTTTAGCTCTTCCTCAGAAGGCACTTACTTCTTCTAGCCCGGAGTATGCATAGGTTCTTGTCACGAAGCGAAGAAAGCGCCGACCTGACTAGGGCGGGGGCACCCGCTTGCGGGTCGTGCAACGCGGGCGGTGCGCACAGCACGACGGATGATTTTCTTCGCTGCAGTAGAGAATTTATGCATAATCCGGGCTAGACTTGAAGCCCACCCTTCTGCCCAGGGGTCCTCGAACGCTTCGGTGATCCTCTCAAACACCATCAACGTAAACCGCTGTTGACCAATCACTCGAAGAGTTTTCAGGAGCTCACCCTCCAGAATCAGAGTAAGTAACTTATAATCAATGTGTTAGGTAGACTCGACCGATTGTTCTCAGGTTTCGGCACAGAACGTGCTTCTTCCAAAGCAGAGGACAATGGATTCATGAAAAATTTAAAAAATTACCTGCTCAAAAATTCTGAGCAGATGCTTGCACTAGTGATCCTGGTGGGCGTTCCCACCATCGCCCATCTCGTTCCCTACAAGCTCGTCTTCTTGAATTTCTTTTTCGTCGTCATCTTGCTTTCGGTCTATTTCGTGGAGGCCCACAAAGCGCTTATGGGGGGCGTCCTCACCACTTTGCTGGTTGCAATTTTTGTCTACTATTTTCCCAGTTCCTTTGTACCCACCTTTACGGAACTCGACCTGTGGATGAATATCCTGGCCTGGTCCAGTTTTCTGATCCTGACGGGAGGGGCGGTGGGAAAGCTAGCCGAGCGCTTGAAGACGGAAATCCAGGTCCTTAAGGAACGGAAGGGGATACTGGAACTTCAAGTTGACCAGTTGGAATCCCAACTGGCCCACTCGAGGCAATTATCCCCAGAAACCGCCAAGGCTTCCTAGACAGACTTTTTGGCTCTTTTTCGGTAGCTCCTTTGCCTGCAAGCGTTCGAGCAATACCAAGAGTCGGACCGAGTCGGCTTGAAAACTTCACCGCATTCACCACACATCTGTTGTGCTGGGGCTTTCTTTCTCCTGTGGGAGTAGTAACGAACCTCACACAACCTGCTACAAAAGGTGTGCACTCGATTGAATCTCCGTAGATTCACGACCATCCGCTGGCACTTTTCACAGGGTTTGGCGGGTGCCCACCCGTCGTACTCGAGATGACATGTTTTACAGACGGGCGCAACGGTAAAGGGCATGCCCCCCAGGGTCATCCGCTTTCTGTAGAACTGAAACACCTCTCTCCACACCGCTTCCGCCGGCTTCAGTTCTCGACCACACTGAGCGCAGTGACCACAGTCTCTTGCTGCCTGATAAACCCCCTGCTCGCTCTCATAGCGATGGAGCATTACCATCCCATTCCATCCCCTCTCTGTTACAGGTAAGGTATGCGTCCTACTATACCTGACACCATACGTAACGGACCCCGACCTTTCCTATCCTCAGGGACCGTTCGCGAACCCTTCGTCCGTTACGGATCAAGTATGTCAGGAACTGCGAAGTTCCGAGTTTCCCCAATGGGACACCATGCGATCGACAAAGAGGCAGCCACCATGATGAGGATAAATAAGGTGATGATCAGCACTTTGCCTGCAAGCCTTCTCCTCCCCGGCCTCCTGCCTCCACTTCTAGTTCTCAGTTTCCCCTCACAGCCCGTTCAGCTCAGACCTGGAACTATCTACTTTATGAATTGCATACAGTATAACTTACCGCTGAGACACTCTGGCTCCCCTCTCGACACCAACAAGCCTACTTCGAGGGCAACACTTCTACTGAACCCGTGAGACTCCGGGCCCTACACAGGGGATGGGAAACATCGTCCGGGGTGAAGAGGTGATCGTGCGAGTCTATGACGAAGAAGGCCACCGGGTCGTGGTTGAGGGTATCTCTCGAAACATCACCGGGCTCCGACCCGTGGCAGGGGGATCATTCATCCCACTCCACAGATTCGGAGCGGCTTCGCTTCAGTCGGCTTCGCCGTGCCCTTTCCTCACGGCGGCGGCGTTTCACTGCCGCCGAGATTCGGGTTTTCCTTCTGGGCCGACGTTTTTTGAGGGCATCAACCAACATATCCAGAAAGCTTTCTGTTGCTCCTCGCCTATTGGCTGCCTGAGTACGATGTCGTTGGCAGACGACACGAAGAACCCCTTCATGGTTGATGCGAGTGGCAAGGCGTCTCTGAATAGACTCCTTCTGTTCCTGTGACAAGCTGGGCGAGTTTGTCACATCAAACAACAAGGTCATCCGAGTATTGAGTTTATTGACGTTCTGGCCTCCCGGCCCACTGCTGCGGGAAGCCTTGAACCGGAGTTCTTCCTCCGGAACGGAAAGGGTGTCGGTCACTTTAATCACAGCTACCCACCCATGCGTGCCTTTCTGTTCTTTTCTTGTAGCATACTCTAGTCTCATGCAAGCAGTCATTCTAGCGGCCGGTAGAGGAAGACGGCTCCATCCATTCACGCTCAAGCGAAGTAAGGCCATGATGCCCGTAGCGGGTAAACCCATGGTGGGCCGTGTGTTGGATCGGTTGATTCAGAATGAGGTGTCTGACTTGATCATGGTCACCCGCCCCGGCGACCACGAAATTCGTCGCTATTTCCAGGAGCAGTCCCTTCCCGGTATTGCGCTCAAATGGGTGATACAGCCTGAACCCCTGGGCATGGCTCAGGCGCTGAGCCTGGCGGCACCCTATTTACGCGAAAGCTTTCTGGTAACCTCCTGCGACAATCTGACTCCTGTCAGCCATGTGGCAGATTTGCTGGCCACCCATCAAAGTCGAAAGGCCAACGCCACCCTCAGCCTGATGGAGATGAACTCAGGATCAAAAGCCCTTGGCAGCACCGTCAAGTTTGATCAGGGGCAGGTCCGGCGCATCATCGAGAAGCCCGCACCCGACGAAATCCTCTCTCGAATCACCAGCCTTCCCCTTTACATCTTTTCCTCTCAGTTTTTGGATTACCTGTCCGACGTTTCTCTTTCTCCCAGCGGCGAATGCGCGTTACAGGATGCCATTCAGCTACTCATTGAGCGAAAAGGCAAGGTGGCCGGGGTCTTCACCCCTTCGCGTATGCAACTTACCGATGCCGACGATCTACTGGCCCTCAACCGGCACTATCTGAGCCGTCAGCGGGATCCGCCTTGCCTCCCACCCGATTGCATCGGGTCAGGCACCCACCTGGTATCCCCTCTTGGCATCGAACCGGGGACAACGATCGGTTCCCATTGCACCATCGGTCCGGATGTCTACATCGAATCTAACTGCACCATCGGAGCAAATGTCTTGCTTCAAGATGCCGTCATTTTACGAGATACACGGATAGAAGACGGGCGAGAGATTGTGGGACAAGTTCTAGCGCACGAGCGCGCTTCGCGCGCAGGAAATAGAAAATAGAAAAAAGGAATTCGTTTGGAATTTGGAATTTGGAATTTCAGCCGGTCTGCCGGCTGTGGTCTCTTATTCCAGGTGTCTTAAGTCATGTCCTGTGTAAATCTGGCGGGGACGGGCGATCTTTTGCTCGGAGTCTAAAACCATCTCCTCCCACTGGGCCAACCAACCGACCGTCCGACCGAGGGCAAAGAGAACCGGAAACATGTCCACAGGAAACCCCATGGATTGGTAAATAAGCCCTGAATAAAAGTCCACATTCGGATACAGTTTCCGCTCCACAAAATACTCATCTTCCAGGGCGATCGCTTCCAGTTCAAGAGCCAGTTCAAGTAGAGGATTACGTCCTGTGACTTCAAAAACCTTATTCGCCATCTCTTTGATGATGCGTGCCCGGGGATCGTAATTTTTATAGACACGATGTCCGAAACCCATCAGCCGTGCTTCACCTGCTTTGACCCGCTCGATGAGGTGGGGAATGCGATCAGGGCTGCCGATGTTTCTAAGCATGCGCAGGACGGCCTCATTGGCCCCGCCGTGCAGCGGCCCATATAGGGCTCCAATGGCGGCAGCGGCAGCCGAGTAGGGGTCGGTTCTTGAGCTTCCCACCGAGCGCATGGCGCTGGTACTACAGTTCTGCTCATGATCTGCGTGCAGGATAAACAACAGATTCAGAGCTTTCTCGAGGACCGGATTCACCTCGTACTTCGGCTCCGCCATCTTGAACATCATACTGAGTAAATTCCCCGTATAGCTGAGGTTGTTGTCCGGGTAGCTATAGGGCATTCCCATCCGGTGACGGTAAGCGAAGGCGGTCAGGGTAGGCATCTTGGCAATGAGACGGACCATCTGCAATCTGCGATTCACCGGATCAGAAACGTTGGGTGCATTGGGATAAAAGGTGGACAGGGCGCCGACCGTGCTCAGGAGTATTCCCATGGGATGGGCATCATGGTGAAACTCGTCCATGAAGTGCTTGATGTTCTCGTGAACCATGGTATGAACAACGATTTCCTGGCGCCATTTTTCGTGTTCCTCTTCAGTAGGAAGTTCCCCGTTCAGGAGGAGAAAGGCAACCTCTAAAAACGTCGTTTTCTCCGCCAGTTCCTCAATGGGGTAGCCCCGATAGCGCAAGATCCCCTTTTCTCCATCGATGAAGGTGATCTTGCTTCTACAAGAAGCGGTGTTCAGAAACGCGGGGTCGTAACTCATCAGTCCGAAGTCGTCATCAGAAATTTTGATCTGACGCAGATCCATGGCGCGGATCGTTCCATCCTCAATGGGAACTTCGTAACTCTTGCCATTTCGATTATCGGTGATGGTCAGGGTATCAGAGGACATCATGACTCCTTTGCGAAAAGGCACTCAACCGGTATGAACCGGGTCGCGCGCTCAACTCTCTCCTTATAGAAGTTTACCACGCATTGCCTGCGTAGAAATCTATGTATCCTGGAAGCGGCTGAATTTTCGAAAGGAGGGTGGGATCTTCATGAGGTGACTTACCTGGCCGTGAATTCCTTGGAGTCGGGATAAAAGCTCTTCCAGGCTCGAAGGTAAGTGATGAAAGATTCCACGTACTCTCCGGCTTCGTCTGTGGCCCAGGCCTTTTCTGTCTCTTTCTCAAAGTGAACGAGCACGATCTCTTTCCCCAACTGATCTCGGATCGGAAAACGTTTGACCTTTTTCAGCTCTTTGAAGGAATAGGCTTTTTGTTCTCCACTGGAGATGACCCCCAGAGCTCTCTCTGCATTGATTCCGTAAGGATCTCGGTTGTAGTTGCGGGAGTATCCCGTATTCAGGCTCAGAACCAGCGTATGCGGATGCTGCTTCTTCCAACCCCTCCAGGTGGTTTCAACCATCGGAAAGGTCTTCAAGGTCGTTCCCGTCTTAGGTCCGGTCACCGCCTCGGTCAAAATCTGGGACCAAAGACTTCCGGTTTGGTGATCGTAAAGCAGCACATTGTCTTTGTAGAGCTTGCCTGAGACCCCGAATGTGTAACGCTTGCCCTCGATGATCGGGTCGTAACCTACGCCCGAAGCGGTCAACGGTCACCAGGAGACAGCGATCGGCTTATCGCCGATGCTGTCATTTACCACCTCATGCCAGTTCAAGATCTTGATCGGGTAGGCCTTTGCCACCCCGTTGTACTCAACACCTAGAACACGATCCCAGGACATCAGAAACTTGTCTCCCTGCTGGGCCGAAACAAACTGAGGGTTGGTTAAGGAAGGGATCCCATCCTTAGGCGGGCCACCTCCTCGGATCTGATCCAAGGGAATATTGTGGCGGGTCACATCGAACGCTCCACCGCGGCCGTCTGGAAGTTTTTCGGACTGGGGAGTCCCTGAGGCCCAAGTCGATAAAATTCCCACCACCAACCCGGTAGCTGCGAGGATCCCAATGTTTCTCATGAGCGCAAGTTCTCGTTTCATCAGCATCTATTACTGGAGGGTCATACCGTAGAGCGCTCCTGCCGAGGCTAGCACCTTGAAGGTCCCGCTCTCAGGGTGAACGGTAGCATAATCTAAAGCTCGTCTGCCCAGGTTGTCCTGGGCATTCACATGAGCACCCTCTGCAATGAGGAGAGAAGTGGCCTCAACATGACCATTCGATGCGGCGTGCATCAACGCCGTGGCGCCGGACCTATCCCGGGTTTCCACATCCATCCCCCCCTTCAGAAACAATTCTAAAATGGCCAGATCACCCTCCTTGGCCTGCTCAAGAAAGGCCTCACCATTCCAGATCACTCCGAGTTCCAGCAATGCTTTCCGGTGATCTCTGGAACTTGAACTACAGGTCGCTAGGAACAGGAGGGTGACGGAAGCGGCGAAAACTCTCTTTTTCATGATCAGACCTCTGTCAGAGGAAGCTGTTGTGAACGACAGCGCCTTTGATCGGTCTGGCCCGTTTAGCCCACGGGCCAGACCTTGTGATTAATGCATGTTGGCACAGTCCACCTCCTGCCAGGACCCTGAACCCGTTCGAATCTTAATGGGGACGAAGGGTTTGACGTCCGATCCGGAACCGGCCCAAAAGCCCTGAACTTCGACGTCCTGGGCGGCATACTGGGCAAGGGTATTCCGTGGATTGCAAGCGAGCACCGCCGTAATTTGATTACCAGCAAAGAGGGCTGCCGGTTGACCACCCTGCAAGCACATGGTGGCACAGCTCTTCATCACATTGCCGTCCGCCATCATGTGATCCTGTTTGGTATTGCCCCAGGAGTTCATCATGGCATTCCCCTTGGCCGCACAGGTCAGATCGATAAGCGTGCCTTTAAGGCTCACCGTATCGGGCTGTCCCATCTGGGCCTCGACGTTCATCCCAAAAGGGGACACAAAAGCCAAGGCCACCATCACCAGCCCAAGTTTGCTACAGTTTTTGAATCTCATTCCTCGCTCCTTTCATATGTGTCATTTGCTGATCCACCACCCACGGGTGTTCTATGGGTTGAAATGACACCCAAGCGAGTTTTTATTCCAAAACCTGTGAAGAAGTGAAGGAAAGAGTACAGAAGGAAACAAAACTCCATAGAAATCACAAATTTCAAATCACAAATCCTAAACAAATCACAAATTCCAAGTTCTAAATCACA
>SMUY01121212.1_pt1 | contig 12108 bp, 9 predicted proteins | sample 2456441 | NCBI WGS metagenome assembly SMUY01 (sample SAMN11095931, study PRJNA526329) | marine sediment metagenome | biome: Marine sediment; feature: Surficial sediment; material: Deep marine sediment; isolation source: Hadal surficial sediment | place: Pacific Ocean | collected 2014-11 | depth 0-1...
AAGGTCTCGTACGCGTATTTGAACGGGATGCTGCGGGGATGGTGAGGCCATATGGCGTGTAGTCTAACGTGTCCGCCTGCACAAAAAAGGCGGCTCTTTCGAGCCGCCGGTGGCGCTCCCCTGTTAGCGGATTTATGGTGCTTCGTGGACGATGTCCCACAGGTAATCGGTGTGAGTCCCGCAGATATCGGAGAATTCCTCTCCCACCCCGCTTTCGTCTTCGCCGGCGAACTGCACCAATGCGGCATTTGCCGACACGACAGATGCATAGTCAGCACCCGTAATCGTCTGCAGACGGCGATACTTGCCGCCGATGATGTGATTTTGCCAGCTCCAGGAGGCGATCTTGCCCTCTTCCTGCAACTTATTCAGCATCGGAGCATTCGCTTCCGCCCAAATCTCGTCGGCTCGTTGCTGGCCGTTGATGTCGCAGACGTAATACGAGGAATAGCTGACGTCGCCCCGGTCCGTGCCGGGCGCGCTGCCCTGATTGAGCGCCCAGATATAATCATCATGTGCTGCGCACGCGTCTGATCGTGCCTGTCCCCCTGCCTCATTGTCCGCGTATATCTCCTCAAAAATTGCCGACTGGTTATTGAGCGCGTCAGCTATCGTGGGCGACACATGATACTGGACACGGCGCCAGCGTCCGCCTGTAGAGTGGGCAAGGTAGCCCCACGCCATCAGTTTCCCTTCCTCGACCCACTTGTCAAAAACGGCCTTTTCGTTTGCTGCGACGACCGCATCCATGGCGCCTTGTGTCGCGACATCACAATAATAGTAAGTCGCATAGCTAAATCCGGCCGGTGCATCCTCATCCTGAGCGATGCAGGCGACTGATACCAGACCGAACAGCACCGTAGCCGCAATATTTTTGACTGTCGTTTTCATTGCTAATCTCCCCCAGGTCGCTTACAGCGACGATGGACTTAAGTCTAGAGGAATTGGCCGAAAAGGCCAGTCAGCTCAGATGTGGAACTTTTCCCAATCTGGAGTATTCTTTTAACGCAAACACGATCCACATGGAGCTCGATGCCATCATGCGTGTACAGATTGCGTTTTCGATTTTTCTGGCGACTGTTATTGGGATGGTCGGGATTGCGACGGCGGAGCCATTGCCTGTCGACACCATCCGCATGCTCACGCAGGAAAACACCAGGCCGGCGATTGCGCTCTATCGTGAATTCCTGAGCCTGCCGAACGACGCTAACTATCCCGACGATATTCAGCGCCTGGTTGAATGGTTGGAAATCGCGTTCACTGCGCGCGGATTTGTCACGCAACGCATCGCAACTGCCGGCAGTCCGCTGCTGCTTGCAGAACGCCGTGTATCAGACGATGCGAAAACGGTGCTCATTTATTTGCAAGCCGACGGGCAACCTGTCGACCCGTCAGCCTGGTTTCAGGAAGACCCGTACACCCCGGTATTGAAAGAGCGCACAGAGAGCGGTAGCTACGAGCGCATTCCATGGGAAGTCCTCGAATCCTCGTACAACCCTGATTGGCGCGTGTTTGCGAGATCTGCGTCAGATTCGAAGGGACCAATGACGCAGTTCATGCTCGCAATGGATCTGCTGGATAAAGCAGGTTACGAGCCGGCGTTCAATATCAAGGTGATCATCGATACCGAGGAAGAAATGGGTTCGCCGAATCTTCCGGAGGCAGTGGAAGCTAACCGTGATCTTCTCGCCGCCGACATGCTATTGATCTTCGATGGCCCGCCGCATCCCTCGAACAAACCGACAGTTGGTTTCGGCGCCCGCGGCATCGTGACCATTACGCTCGTAACCCATGGACCCAGAGTTCCGCAACACAGCGGCCACTACGGAAACTTCGTGCCAAATCCCGCGTTTCATCTGGCACGCATCCTTGGCTCGATGAAATCGCCGGACGGTCGGGTACTGCTACCGGGTTTCTACGATGGCGTCACGATCAGTGACGAGGTTCGCGCGCTGCTCGAAGCGGTGCCGGATGACGAGGAGAAAATTCTCGGCGACATGGGATTGATTAAACACGATGCTGTTGCGCCAACCTTGCAGGAAGCAATTCAATATCCTTCCCTTAATATTCGTGGCATGTCATCCGGCTGGGTCGGCAAGGAGTCGCGCACAATTATTCCGGCGACAGCTACTGCCGAAATTGACATGCGACTGGTCAAGGAATCGGACTACATGTATTTGCTCGGCCTTGTCCGGTCACATATCGCAGACCTCGGCTACTACGTTATCGATCACGAGCCCTCCGCAGCGGAGCGGCTCGAACATTCAGACATCGTTACCTTTACCCACGATTTTAGCTACGCGGCTTATCGATCTGACATGGATGCTCCGGCGGGACGACTGGCGCGCGCCGGCATGCGTCATCTGTATGGCGAGGAACCTATTCTCATACGCACCTCCGGCGGATCGGTGCCAATTTCGCCCTTTGTCGAAACCCTCGGCGTTCCCGCCGCCAAAGTGCCCACGGTGAATATCGACAACAATCAGCACAGTCCGAACGAGAATATCCGTCTTGGTAATTTCATCGAAGGCATAGCAATCATAATGTCTGTGATGAGCCAGACCCCGGAATGAACCGTTTTGGCTGATAACGTGGTAATCTCCGCCTGGGACACGGAGAATTGCGATGCATCCGCACTGGCCGGTTGCAGTTTTCATCGTGCGCTGGATATTAGGCCTCCTGTTTTTCATGGCAGGCTACTGGAAAGTATTCGTCCTGACACCTGCACGGCACGCTCAACAGTATTTCGTCGAAGGGTTTGCAGACAGCTGGATACCTGACTGGCTGTTACTTTTTTTCGGTTACACAATTCCATTCATCGAACTGCTAGCCGGCGTTCTGATATGCGCAGGCTTACGTACTCGTGAGGCACTCATTACCGTCGGCCTCCTGCTGATCGTAACTACCTATGGTCACGCGCTGCAACAGCCACTGTTCGACATCGATGGCCACACCTTCACTCGACTTGCATTGATAATTTTCCTGTTGCTCGCGCCTCTCAACAGCGACAGGTATTCCCTGGAATCGTTTTGGATAAGTCGTCGTGCACCGTGAGCACGAAAATGGAGCGTTGATATGTCAGAAACCGAATCGAAAATCATCGTAGGCAGTCAGGAGTGGTGTGGTTTTCCTGATCTCGGGGTTCCCGCCATAAAAGCGCGCGTGGATTCCGGCGCCAAGACTTCATCGATTCATGCATTCAATATCGAGCCGTTCAAACGGCATGGCGAATCCTGGGTCAGTTTCGAGGTGCATCCGCTGGAGGGAAACAGGCGCACCACATTGAAGTGCGAGTCGAGGGTCATTGACCGGCGACTGATCCGCAGTTCAAGCGGCATTGCAGAAAAACGCTACGTCATCAGCACGCCATTTTCTCTCGGTTACCGGGTCTGGGACATCGAGTTGACGCTTGCGAACCGCGATTCGATGGGTTATCGCCTGTTGCTCGGCCGGGAAGCAATGAGTGATCGCATCCTGGTCGATCCGTCTGCCAGTTTTTGCCACGGGGAAATCGGCGACGAGCAAATCGATCATATGTATGGAAAGATCGAGAGTACGCACGGCGGCTTGCGTATCGCATTGCTGGCATCTGATCCGAAACTGTTTAGTAATAAGCGAATCATCGAGTCCGGTGAGGAGCGGGGTCACGAGATGCTGTTCGTCAATATCCGGCACTGCTATATGAAGCTCGACGCCACGACACCCGAAGTACATTATCGGGGCGGCCGCAAGCTGGATGATCTTGATGCGGTGATTACCCGAATTCGCTCAAGTGCGACTTTTTATGGATGCGCGATTGCCCGGCAGTTTGAAAGCATGGGTGTATACACGATGAACTCGTCCAACTCGATCGCACAATCAAGGGACAAGCTCTATGCACTGCAATTGCTGATTCACAACGGCCTTGATATTCCGGTAACCGGCTTCGCGAACTCGCCAATGGATACCAATGACCTGATCGATATGGTTGGCGGTGCGCCATTGATCGTAAAGCTGCTCGAGGGTTCGCAGGGCCGTGGCGTCGTTCTTGCCGAAACGCGCAAGGCCGCCGAGAGTGTGATCAATGCATTCAAGACATTACGTGCCAACCTCCTGGTACAGCAATTCATCAAGGAAGCGCAAGGCAAGGACCTCAGGTGCTTCGTCATCGACGGCAAAGTCGTGGCCACCATTCAGAGAGAAGCGGCGCCGGGAGATTTTCGTGCGAACATTCACCAGGGTGGCAAGGCGCGGGTCGTGCGCTTGACGAAAGATGAACGTCAGCTGGCTGTTAAAGCAGCAAAAACCATGGGTCTTTCGGTCGCGGGCGTCGATATTATTCGATCGCAGTCGGGTCCGCTGTTACTCGAAGTCAATTCATCGCCAGGTCTGGAAGGAATACAGACGGCGACCGGCAAAGACATTGCCGGCATGATGATTACATCAATCGAAAAGCAAATGAACTGGGCCCGGCAACCCCTTCTCGCGGAGGTTGGAAGGACGAAAATGGCGTCCTGATAATCGTTTTACAAAGACACGCCCTGCAGGAAGCCAACAAGTTCGTGGATGAAATACGCGCGCGGTGATTCCAGGAACGCGGCGTGATCGCCGCCCGGCACGGTAACCCACTGTTTATGTCCGGTCGCGAGCCGCGTGTATAGCTTGGCCTGATACTCAGCCGGCGCCAGCGGATCGTGTTCACCGGCAATGACCAGCGTCGGCAGGTGAATCTGCGAAGCGTCCAGCACGTTGTATTGATTAGCATGCCTGACGTCCACCCTGACCGGGTCCGTCTCGAGTGAACGCGCAACGTAGGCAGCTATCGCTTTCTGGCTGATCGATCCCGGCGTAATAAAGTCACTCGCCGCTGCCTCGGCGGTGTTTCTTGCTTTTGCGGGTTCCATGCCCGGCTCGTCCGGCGGCAGATCGACGTCGTCATCGCGCCAGTAACCGAACAAGGTCAGCGAAGCAACCCGATCGGGGTGGCGCTGCACCATTAATTGCGAAATCGTCGAACCCATGGACCAGCCGAACAGGTGAGGCTTTAGGTCCCAGTCATTCGAGCCTGCAATCCAGTCAATGACGATCGCCACATCGTCGGCGGCACGGTTCGGCGTCAACCATTCTGTTTCATCTCTCGGTGTCTCCCCGTATCCGCGAAGGTCAACGGCAAAAACCGCGTATCCCTCATCAACGAGCCCGTCCAGCAAGGACAGCTCTTCACCCTCGACCTGCAAATCGAAGTCAGGTAACGCGCTCCAGGTTCTGCCATGCACCAGCAAAATCGCCTCGGCAGCACCAACGGCACTCTTTTCCCACAAGGCAAGTGGATGGCCATCCGCCATCACGGTGTGTCTCTGCAGTTCCGCTTTGTCTGCTGCCAGGCCGGGATTGACGGCAAGCAGCGCCAGCATCAGGACCTGTAATGTCCAGCTGGATCGCGTTAGAGTCATCGAACGATTGGGTAGCATGTCGTCACCGGGCAGTGGAATGAATGGGCGATTTGAGCAGATTGCGGCCCGAATTTGAATAACCTACTGTAATTCTCGGTTTCGCCTGGCGAGGTGCCTGCATGAAAGCTATGGTTGGATTCGCGTTTTTCCTGCTCTTCCTTGCGGGCTATGCGCTCGTCACCGTCCGGAACATGGGTGAGGAGGCAGCCAACAGCATACCCACAGTTGCCGAACTGTCGGCATCCGCGTGGCACCCGTCCCATATTGGTAAAATGAAGCTCGAGGAAGATAACGGCCTGTACGTGCAATTTGAGACTGACGGTACACTTCGTGGATATGCCGGCTGCAACCGTTTTTTCGGTAGCTACGAGTTAGCCGGCAACTCGATCCGCATCGATTCGCTTGGCATAACCCGCATGGCGTGCCCGTCACAGATAATGTCATTCGAAATATCGTTTATCGAAGCATTGCAATCGGCAACCACCGTTGCCCGTGCAAACATGCGGATCGCCTTGCGAAACGATCAGGGAAAGGCGACTGCCCGATTTGACGCTATCGACAGGAAAGAGCCACAGTAATTATGGCCCGGGTGGTATGCCTGGGCCAATCGGGGCTAAAGCCCCTCCTACTCCTCTTCCACTTCTCCATCAAGTGTGTACTTGTTGTACCACGACATCATGTAGAGGATCGTCCGCATATAGTTCGACGGTTTTGATCCAGTGCCGTGATATTGATCATTGAAGCGCAACAACTTTGCAGGCACACCGAGGATCTTGAGGGCGGCGAAGTATTCCTCGGACTGAGCCATTGGCGTCCGCCTGTCCTGTTCGCCGGTCATAATTGCGGTCGGCGTTTTGACATTACCGACATACATAAGCGTCGAATGATGAAGCCAGTCCGTTGGATCTTCCCAGAATGGTTTCTGAAAAAACGAGAATGAGAAATACGGTATATCCGTGGTGCCCGCCATGCTCAGCCAGTTGGTAACCGGGCAGCGTACGGCTGCCGCGGCGAATCGGTCTGTGTGGCCGATCACCCAACTTGACAGGACACCACCGCCACTGCAGCCGCCAACATACATGCGCTTCTCGTCGATATAGCCCCGCTCAATCACCGCATCGACGCCGCCCATCAAATCTAGATAATCGACACTGGGATAGGCATGATCGATGGCTTGGGAAAACTCTTCGCCATAGCCGGTACTGCCACGCGGATTTGTGTAAAGCACGACAAAACCGTTGCTCGCAAATACCTGGTACTGAAAGTTGAAACGGCCTACATACATGCCAAAGGGGCCACCGTGAATCTCCATGAGCAGCGGATATTTCTTGTCTGGATCGAAATTAGGTGGCTTTACGATCCAGCCGTGTGCCCGACTCCCATCAGACGCCTCGTACCAGAATTCTTCCTGCAACCCAAGCGATTTGTCTGTCAGCAGATCGCTGTTGACCGCGGTCAGTTTCTCGGGCGCGCCGCGACCGTTGAGCAGGAATGAATGCACATCGCCGGGTTCATAGAAGGAACTCCTGACACCAACTCCCGTGGATGTCGCGCGATTCACAGATTGCAGGCTAATAGAATGCTGACCGCTTGTTACCGACCGTACATCACCGTTCAGGTTTGAGAAGAATACGTTGACGTATCCTTCATCTTGCGCAGTGAAGTAAAATCCACGATTGTTATTCGCCCACATGAGATTATTTGCGGGCCGGTCGAAGTCGGCGGCTACCAGCCGCGCATTGCTGCCATCAGCATCCATAACGTGGATTCGCGGCATTTCATACGTAACATCTGATTCTTCGTAACCCAGATACGCGATTCGACGTCCATCATTTGAAACGGCAGGTCCCGACCAGTAACCCGGCACAGTCGTAATCTGCGTGATTTCCCTTGACGCGACAACGATCGAGTAAATTTGGGACTTCCTGTAGACAAAATCTCCGTCCGAATCATTCAGGCCGTCGAAAATGATGGTGCTGCCATCCGGCATCCAGCTAAGGCCGGCGCCGAAGTACAAGCCGTCAAACCGTGATCCGACATTCCAGTCGCCTTCAGTCAACTGACGGGCAGTCCCTGACCCGGCCGGCACCACGAACAGATGCATAAAGCCCGGCTCAGTAAAACCAACCCCATCCTGCCGATAGTGCAGCCGGTCGAGAACTCGCGGCGGCTCTGTCCACTCCGCCCCTTCCGGGGCCGACGGCAGGTCTATTTCCCATTTGTCCTTCGTCGGCACAATCGCCACGAATGCAATCTGCTCACCGCCCGGCGACCATTCAGGCGATGACGGCGATATGTCGATGCGCGTGACCTGGGACACGGCGCCCTCATCGTTCATCCAGCGGATGAAAATCTGCGGCTTTTCGTTGTCGCCCTTGGCGATGAAGAGGATGCGATCACCACTTGGTGACCAGCGCGCATTCGAACCGTCAATCAGGAACCGGTGACGCGAGCCATCCGCATCCATGATCCACAGCGCCGACGCCCAGTTGTCCGTTTTCTGGTCGACCCACCGCCGGGTGTAAATAACCTGACGGCCATTCGGCGATATCTGGGCATCGTTGACCTGCTCGAAGTCCAGGTAGTCTGCAACGTCAAGATGATTCTCATCTTGTGCAAAAATACTGGTCGCAAAGCCAAACGTGGTCACGATCAGCAAACCAACAGAAAAAAACGTCAACGGAATTTTGTTTTTCATCGGGTTCTCTTTCTTGTGTTTACCGGTCCTGAATTGACGGGCCGGTTGTCGGAGTAATTGCGCATGATAAGGCGCGAGGCTTTCGCATGCCGCCCACGCAGGGTATTGATATCCTGCCGCTATTGCAGCCGCCGTATCTGCTCGCCGGGAACTTTCGGGGTCGTTGCTGTGCTGATCGGCTCGCGGCGAGGTGCCTGCCACCGGTCAAGCCAGCTAACGATTTTCGCCAACTCATCTATGTCATTCTTGGCTCGGTGATACGGTAATTCGTAAACACCGATCCCATGGTCGGCGGCAGCCACATAGTTCTGGCTGTCACGCAGAACACCAATTATCGGAATCTTCAGACTCGTCAGAAACCGCATCAGTTGCTGCAAACTTCTAGTATTATTTCGCGTGCGATTGGCAATGATGCCAAGCTGTATCGCGCCACGGTCAAGCTGTGCGACCAGCAGCAATTCGGCAATGAACTTTGCAGCGAATCGAATATCGATCGGCGATGGCATGATAGGGATAAGAATATTGTTGGCATCGTAGATCGCATCGTGAATTTCCGGCCCTTCAAGCGCTGCGGGCGTATCGATAATCAATTGCCGGGTTTCCCGCGGCACCCGCCACTGCCAGCTGCGCGTCACATTTATTGAACTCTTGTAGGCCGCGATGCCGTGAATTGGTGGCAGGTTCTTATTTCTCTTCTCGAGCCAGCGCATGCTTGCGCCCTGCGGATCGCAATCAAGCAGAGCTGGAAGTGGTCCGCGCAGCGCAAAGTAACTCGCCAGGTTCGTAGCAATCGTTGTTTTGCCGCATCCACCCTTCGGATTCAGGATAACGATGCGTTGCAAATGATTTGACTTCGCCGATACGAACACGGTGCGGTCCCGGATTACCCCAAAAATGCCGGCCAGTAAATTCTACGATTGTCGCCAGCGCCAAGATCGACAGTGCCTCTTGAAGTTCTTCCTTGTTCGAGCACTCCCAAGCTGACCCGATCATACTCCTCACGATTCGCAGGTCAAAACGAAAAAATAATTGCATCGCCCGGTGTCCGTCTTCTGCGTCCATTTGCGCTCGTCGTCGCCCGCCTTGAACGGCTCCTTCTAAACCATTTTATTATTTAGCCCCGTCGAATGTATGATGTCCGGCAACATTGTCGGAGTCGAATGGGGAGGAACGACATGGCTAAACCTGTGATGAACCTGGATGATCTTGAATATACCGAGTTCGGCAAGGGCGAGAAATTCAACGCTGAACGCGCGCTGATTTCGGATAAAATCGGTGCTGAAAAACTCGGCTACGCGGTAGTACGCCTGAAACCGGGTAAAAGAGCATGGCCCTATCATTCCCACTACGTAAACGAGGAATTCTTCTACGTGCTTGAGGGCGAAGGTACCTTGCGGCACGCGGATAAAGAGTATCCGATCCGCGCCGGCGACTTCATCTGCTCGCCAGCGGACCATGAGCAGCCGCACCAGATAATAAATACATCCGACAAATCATTGAGTTACATCGCACTCAGCACCCTGGATCCCACGGACGTATTCCTTTACCCGGACTCGGACAAGTATGGCGTCTGGCACGGCAAGACCCGAGACCCCGGAGATCCGCGATCCTTTCTCGTTTTTGCCCGCAAAGATACCGCCGTTGATTACTGGGATGGTGAAGCCGAATAGACTGGAGAATTGCTGGCGGTGCCGTTGCTCGTGAATTATTCGGGTTAAAATCGTCGCCAGTCAGGATGCGGAGCTGCTGATGCGCGTATCCGGGGAACTGAGAAGGCGCAATGCGCTTGTCGCGTAAAAGGTGCCGGATCTATTTTTGCGGGCCGGCCACGGCCCGCAAAAAATGATCCGGCACCATTGCTGTCCCATAAACACAAGATTGATGGCAAAGCGGCGCAAAATGACAATACATAGGCCAGTTATCTACCGCTGGGGCGGGCGATAAGAATGTTTCCAGCGCATCAATTTACCTCGGCGCCCTGATAGTAATTGTCCTCAGGGCCTCGCACATTCTTTTTATCGGACAGCAGTGATCCGGCACCTTTTACGTTCCTATTCGTCGGAGATCGTAACGAGATCAACCCCCATTGACTGTATGCGGCTGTTCAGCGCCGGGACATTCTCATTCCAGACTGAGTCCAGCTGCTGGAGTTCTGACTCAATCGCCGTTGTCAGTTCGTTTTTCACCGCAATTGCGCCAGCAGTTGGCCGGGCGTCGCCAACTGCAACCGAACGCATCAGGCTGGTCAGCTTGTTATTGAGGCGAATCGGGAAGTTTAACGGGTCCTGGCGGCTTTCGTTCTGTGTCTGATAAAGCGCCTCTTCAATCGGCGTGATCGTCTCCAGCAACGCCGCGACTTCAGCAATCAATTCCGCCATGTCTGCATCACCCTCGCCTGCCTTTTCGAACCTGGCCTGCAAACCCTCCAGTTGCGTCCTGAGCTGATGAATTTTGCGAATTTCGACGTGCGTGCGGGATAGCAGCCTGGTGGAATCCGTCACGAAGTTGAATTGGGCTGCATAGTCTTCGGCAGTCGACGAACTCCGCGGGTCGGGGAGAATATTAAACGTCACATCATGCGATGCGTCACCAACCGTCAGCCTCGCCCTGTAAACACCGGGTACCGCCTTTGGACCTTCTTTCATATCGGCCCACATGATCAACTCGTCGAACCGATCCATACCTGGATAACGCAGGTCCCATACAAAACGGTTGAGGCCCTTTTCGGAAGTCAGCAGACGAGTATCCGGTGGATCGTTCGGGTCCGGTTCCTCTTCTTCTTCCATGTCGGCACTCTCGGGCTTCCTGGTCCAGTTCCAGATCGCCTCATCACTGCGCGACTCGAAAATCTGTAATGACATTTCTGTATCTTCGCCGGGTTCATCCGCCAGCGAGTAGTTGAAGACAACACCTACCGGTGGATTCATGCCGGCATTGACCGGCTCGTCGCTGCGGCCACCAGCCGTCAGGCGGTACGCAGGCCGGGGCGAAAACAGGTGCACGGCTTTGCTTGCCGTGCTTGCCGTGGTCTGGTGCAAAACCGTCAGATCATCGAGGATCCAGTAGCCGCGCCCCTGCGTCGCCACAATCAGGTCCTGCTCTTTCACCGCAAGATCGGTAATCGGGACCACTGGCAGGTTGAGCTGGATAGGCAGCCAGTTGCGACCATCGTCAACCGAGTAATAAACACCGAACTCCGTTCCCGCATACAGCAGACCTTCACGATCGGGATCCGCTCTCAGGGCACGCGTAAAGTAATCAGGCGGGATACCGTTGGTAATTTTCTGCCAGCTCGCGCCCCAGTCAGTCGTCCGGTACAGGTAAGGCCGGAAATCATCAGACTTGTAACGCGTTGCGGCCAAGTAGGCTCCACCCTGCTCATAAGGATGGATTTCGAGGCTGTTTATTTGTGCCCATTCCGGCAACCCGGCCGGAGTTACATTTGTCCATGTCGTGCCGCTGTTTCGCGTGACGTGCACGAGGCCATCGTCCGTCCCCACCCAAATTACATCCGTTTCGTGATGTGACTCTGCAACCGCGAATATCGTACCGAAGTACTCGACGCTTGTGTTGTCCTTGGTAATCGGTCCACCGGAAGACTGCATGCGGGATTTGTCATTGCGGGTCAGGTCAGGACTCATGGGCTCCCAGGTCTGACCCATGTCACTACTGCGAAAGAGAACATCCGCCGCCACGTAGAGAACATCCGGGTCGTGCAGCGAGAAGACGACCGGGAAATTCCACTGGAAGCGATACTTGAGTTCAGCGGCACCCCACCCCATGGGATTGTCCGGCCAGACATCAATTGCCCGCGTCGTCCCGGTCCTGTGATTGACAACCCGAAGATAGCCGCCGTATGAACCGCCCACCACGATATCCGGATCATCGGGTTTTGCCGCGATGTGGCCCGACTCGCCGCCCGCGGTGGGCTCCCAGTCGCGCACGCCGATGACATCGCCGAATGCGGAACGTGAGCGA
>SMUY01270087.1_pt1 | contig 12101 bp, 10 predicted proteins | sample 2456441 | NCBI WGS metagenome assembly SMUY01 (sample SAMN11095931, study PRJNA526329) | marine sediment metagenome | biome: Marine sediment; feature: Surficial sediment; material: Deep marine sediment; isolation source: Hadal surficial sediment | place: Pacific Ocean | collected 2014-11 | depth...
CTGATGAAGAACACGCTGCCCCGTTTCGGTATCACTGCTACGTTCGTGGATCCGCTGGATATTGATGGCTTCAGGTCGGCGTTGCAGGACAACACCCGGCTGATCTACGGTGAGTTGATTGGTAATCCTGGCCTCGACATCCTTGACCTCGAGGCTATCGTGAAAATATCCGGTGATAATCACATCCCGTTCATGGTGGACGCGACCTTTAACACTCCCTATTTATGCAGGTGTTTCGATTTCGGCGTCAACATCACCATTCATTCCGTCACCAAGTGGATGGGTGGGCACGGGTTGGCCATCGGTGGCGCGATCGTTGACGGCGGCAACTTCGATTGGGGTGCGACTGACAAGTATCCGACCATTACCGAGCCTTACGCACCGTTCCAGGGCATTAACTTCTGGGAGGAGTTCGGCCCCAGCGCGTTCGCGACACGCATCCGTGCCGAGGCCATGCGTGACTTCGGTGCGTCGATGAGTCCGATGAATGCGTTCCTGCTGCTGCAAGGAATTGAAACGTTGTCGCTGCGCATGGACAAGTACGCATCCAATACCAGGCAACTGCTCGATCACCTGTCAAATCACAAACAGGTTTCGTGGGTCAGTCACCCTGACCTGACATCGCATTCCAGCCATGAACTCGCGAAGAAATACCTGCCGAAGGGCGCGGGTTCTATCGTCAGCTTCGGCGTCAAAGGCGGACGGGACGCCGGCAAGGCATTTATCGAAAATCTTCAGCTTGCGTCGCACCTGGCCAATGTCGGTGACGCCAAGACACTGATCATCCACCCGGCCACTACCACTCATGGACGCATCGATGCAGAAGGGCTCGTTGCGGCAGGTATTACCGAAGACATGATCCGGCTTTCCGTTGGACTCGAGGATGTCGCAGACATCAAGGCCGATTTCGAAAACGGCTTTCGCGCGGCGAAGAAAATTGCGGATGCCTGAGCATGTATTTCGAGGTCAACGGAAAACGGGTATTCGCGACCACCGGCGGCAAACCGTTTGATAACAGCTTGCCCTGCGTGATGTTTTTGCACGGCAGCGGACTTGACCATACGTTTTGGGGCCTGTACTCGCGATTCTTCGCGTTCAGGAAGTATTCGGTCCTGGTGCCTGACCTGCCCGGACACTCGTACTCCGTGGGCCCTCCGCTGAAGTCGATTGAGGAGATCGGTGACTGGCTCAACGGTGTTGTGGAAACATTGGATATCAACAACATTTCTGTCGTCGCACACTCGCAGGGCGTACTGAATGCCCTCGAGTTCGTATCCCGCCATCCGCAGCGGGTCCGCAGTGTGTCGTTGATCGCGAGCGGCCTTGCCACACCGGTCAATCCAACTATGCTCGAGGCCGCCGGGAATAGTCCGGAAGACGCTATCGCAATGATGGTGGGCTGGGGCTTCGGTCCGGCAGGTCACCTGCACCAGGGGCCGATTCCCGGAAGCTCGATGGTCGCCGGCGGCCTCAAGGTCATGCGCCGCAATGCACCGCAGGCGCTGGCAGCAGATCTGCGGGCCTGCAACGCCTACAGCAACGGCAAGCAAGCGGCAGCAAAAATCAGTGCACCCGTCCAGGTCATCCTGGGCGGCCAGGATCGCATGGCGCCGCGCAAGGCCAGTCAGGAACTGATCGAACACCTGGACAATCCCGAGGTGCACCGCATTCCCGGGAGTGGCCACATGGTGCCCCAGGAAGTGCCGGACAAATGCCGGGATCTGCTGAAAGCCTTCATCCGCACCAAAAATCCCGCAACTTAAAGAGAAAAACCTGTGATCTATAACGCGCCGGTAAAAGACATGATGTTCCTCGTCGATGAGTGGATCGGCATCGACAAATTGAGCTCATTGCCGGGCTATGAAGAATTCGACAAGGATATCCTGGAGGCCGTTCTCGAAGAGGCAGGAAAATTTTGCAGCACAGAAATTCTGCCGATCAACCGGGACGGTGACGAACATGGCGCCGTGTTTGTCGATGGGGCCGTGACGACGCCGCCTGGTTTCAAAGAGGCGTATCAGAAGTTTATCAAGAATGGCTGGACCAGCATCGATGCCGAACCAGAGCATGGCGGTCAGGGATTGCCCAAGCTGGTCAGCTACCTGATCGACGAGATGCTGGGAGCCACGAATCTTGCATTCAAGTTGTATGCGGAACTGAGCCACGGCGCTTATCATCTGCTCGCCGCTTACGCCCCCGAGGAAATTCGTGCGCTGTACCTGCCGAAAATGGTGGAGGGAGTATGGTCCGGCACGATGTGCCTTACCGAACCTCATTGCGGAACGGATTTGGGGCTGTTAACAACGAGGGCATCGCCGAACGATGACGGTTCTTACGATATCAGTGGAACCAAGATCTTTATTACGTCCGGCGATCACGATCTGACCGAAAACATTCTGCACCTCGTCATTGCGAGAATAAATGGCGCGCCGGATGGGTCTCGCGGAATCAGTCTTTTCCTGGTACCGAAGCTCCTGGTCAACGATGATGGATCGCTTGGCGAGCGCAACCACGTCACTACGGCATCCATCGAACACAAGATGGGTATCAAAGGCTCCGCGACCTGCGTCCTGAATTTTGAAAACGCGAAGGGTTATCTCATCGGCGAGGAAAATCATGGGCTGGCCGCTATGTTCCGGATGATGAACCTGGAGCGTATTACGATCGGCTTTCAGGGCTTAGGCTTCGCGGAAATTGCCAGCCAGAACGCGCTCACCTACGCGACAGAGAGATTGCAAAGCAAAGCGCCTGCACCACGGCCGAACGAAGGCAAGCCTGCTGATCCTATTATTTTTCAGCCAGAGATCAAGCGAAAATTACTGGCGATGCGCGCACAGGTTGAGGGTGCCAGGGCCCTGGCAGTTTTTACCGCCTGCCAAACCGATGTGATGGACAAATCCACCGATGAACACCAAAGAGAAGAAGCGGCGAACACCGTGGCCTTGCTGACACCGGTAGTAAAGTCATTCTTGTCCGACCTCGGTGTATCGAGTTCCTTGTCCGCGCAGCAGGTACTGGGTGGTCACGGCTATGTCCGTGAACACGGCATGGAGCAACTGGTCAGGGACAGTCGCATCACCCAAATCTACGAGGGCACGAACGAAATACAGGCTGCGGACCTGGTCCTGCGGAAGTTGACGGGCAAGACCGGGCAATTCGCCGACAGCCTGTTCGACCGATGGCAGCAATTCCTCGATGAACAAGGGGACGCTGACGATATGCGCCCGTTTGCTCAAGCGGCGTCAGCAGCGCTCGCAAGACTGAAGGAAGCCACCGCGTGGATCAGGGCAGCGAATGGTGCCGCCGCCAGGGGCGCAGCATTCGATTATCAACGTCTTTTCGCGCTAACTTCGATTGCCTGTTTGTGGGCGCAGATCATTGCGTCGATACGTGGAAAAGACGGCGAATTCTACGAGACCAAACGAAAGACGGCACGCTTTTATATGGAGCAGATATTGCCGGAGACCATCGCATTACACGAGATCGTCATACGTGGTGCTGATTCGCTGATTTCGTTTTCTGTGAAAGACTTCGGGCAATAGATCCAGACTTCGGATATTCGGCTCAGGTCTGTCGCGGAATTTTCCGTGCGACCGAAAAGAATTCGTACCAATCTGAGTCTTTGCCGTCGAAGCGACGCTCGATGATGACATCTACGAGATAAGGCCGTCCGTCGGCCATGGCACGCTTGCAACGCCGGATGGCGCTCGCAAGGCCTGCCGGACCTTCTATCCGCTCGCCTTCAATACCGTAGGCGTGCGCCATCGACACGTAATTGATGTCAGGGTGACCGATATTTACACCCAGGAATTTGCCGGTTTCGGCCATGCGTCCCTGGTATAGCCCCGAGTTCTTTCGGTTCGCCTGATACTCGCCGTTATTGAATACGATGAATCCAATGGGCACTTCGTATCGTGTCGCCGACCACAGTGCCTGCGAACCGAAGTTGAACGCGCCGTCGCCCGTAAGGCACCATACTTCCTTATCCGGATTGCCAATCTTCACGCCGATCGCAGCGGCACATCCCCAGCCAAGGATACCGCCGGTTGTATCAAAATTTCTGCGTCGTTCATCAGGCGCGGCCTTATGATCGAATGTAACGTAGCGGCGGATATGATCATCAGATGTTACAACCTCGGAAACAATATAGGCATCCGACTCCATTTGCCGATCCAGTTCACGGAACAGTCTTGGTAGTGAGATCGGCGCATCGTCCCAATGTAACTTTTCAAAGTCATCGATCTGTCTGAGCCGCCTGGTTCGATACTCGTGTATCCAGCGTCTGCGCGCCTGAATCGCGGAGCTCTTAAGATTGCGCTGTGTCAACTCGTCCAGCACTGCGGCGGTCGTCGTTTTGATGTCAGCGATGGCCGCCGCGTCCACCGGATAGTTACGCGCGACTTCGCCATAATTGAGACCCGTATGCATGATTCGGGTCGACGGATTGAGATAAGGGACCTGCGGTTTGGCGCCGCGCTTGAACATGTGCGCACCGATGCTCCAGAACGCATCGACATCCTTGACCACATCTCTGTCATCGAGAAATTGCCCCGCAAAATTTGGGTGGGTGTTCGGGAATACCACCGGAATCTTGCTCGCTGTCATAACAAGCGCACCGATGGCATCGGCAATCCCCCCAACCTCCTCGCTTACTTCATAGCGAATCGCTTCGTTGCCAACGAAAAGAACTGGCAGTTGCGCCCCGGTTAGCAGATCGGCAATCTTCGATACATGCGATTCCGGCGGCCGCACATCGTAACTAACGCGCGACCGGGAACGCGGAATGATCTCCGCCTTTGCAACCGGAGCTTCCCACAGGTCTTTCGAGAATGTGACGAATGTCGGGCCGCCTGGTGGCGCCTCGGCCAGCAGGAACGCGCGGCGCAACACTTCGGGTATGGTTTCCGCGGACATTACATCCCAGGTCCATTGGGCATAGCCCTTCGGCATGTCCTTCAGATTGGCATCTTCAAGAAACCCATCCTGGCCGCGGTAGCCGGTCGCCTGGCGGCCTGCAGTCACGACAACGGGGATTCGATCACGGTAAGTGCTGACCAGCTGACCGAGCGCATAGGCCGCACCGGCAATGGAATGCAGGCAAACGATAGAGGTATCGCCGGTTGAGCGGGAATAGCCGTCGGCCATCGCCATCGCAACCTGTTCGTGAATACAGGTCGCATAATTCAGCGCTGTACGATCAACCAGCGCATCGAGAAAACCTATCTCTTCCGAGCCGGCGAGACCGAACACATAAGGAATATTCCAGTCAATCAGGAACTCCGCCATCAGTTCGCCGCCGGTCAAATTATTTAGGATCTTGTTGGCCTCGAGCGAGTGCGCCACATCGCCTGGGCCGGCAAGCGACTGCGCCATAGCCTGCGCACCCACCAATGACACGCCGGCTGCAGTCATGCGTTGTATAAATGTGCGGCGGCTGATAGCGCTGTCCAGAAGGTCTTTGGATGATAAATACATTTTGCTCAACTCCCGCGATTTACACTGTCAGTGTAGACCATGCGTCTGGCCCGATTCTGACACGAATCGTGTTATCAAATCGCTGATTGCAGGTTCGTCAAATCGGCTATCGCCATGTACGAGGCCTGTGCGCAGAACCAGCTGCGCATCGACACCTGCCTCATTCAGTCTTTGTTGCAGCAGGATGCTTTGCGAGTAGTCGATAACCACGTCACCCATGCCATGAAACAGAAGTGCCGGTGGCGAGTCTGCAGATACATGGTATGCAGGGCTCGCGCTTTCGACCATGGATTTACAATCGATGGACGCGCAACCGGTTAAGAAGTTTCCGGACGAATTCTCACTGGGCCAGCCGCTGTGTGTCGTCATGTCTGCGGCTGTATAAAAGGAAATGACCCCTTTGACGCCAGCGGACAAATTCGCATTTTCCGCAGCAGGCTCCTCAAGCGAATGGTCTCCGGCACTATTTGCAACAACATTAGCGAGAATGGCTCCCGCTGATGCTCCGGCGATGAAAATCCGCTTCGGGTCGATGTTGTATTTCTTCGCATTACCACGCAGCCACCGAATAGCGGCCTTCCCGTCATGCACCTGCGCCGGCCATTTCGCTTCGTCGGCGAGCGTGTATTCGAATGATATGACTGCGACACCCCGGGCAAGCTGGTCGAAAATGGAGCCGCGAATCATGCGGTAGTCACGTAATCTGAAGCCACCGCCAGCAAACCAGGCGATCGCTGCCGTGGGTTGGTCGCTCTCGGGGAGATACAAATTTGCACGGAGCTGTATGCTCCCGTTGTCGCGATAAATGATACCCCCGTATGTGGGGGCTAAGGTCGGACGTGGGGATGGCATGATCCGCGGCCGTTCCTGCGCATTGACTGCTAATCCGATCACGAGAACAACTGCGCCCAGGATGGGCATACTGTTTATTGCGAATGCTTTTCTCGTCATCGAATCCTCCGCTACTGCGATGCCAGACGACGTCTACACGAGATTGAAGACGAATACTGCCGCGACGGCCAGTGGCGCCACGATGCGTACCAGTAATAGCCACAGCTTGAACAACGCCCCGTCCCCTATGTCCATCTCGTAAATCGAAGTCTCTTTCGACAGCCACCAACCGGCAAACAGGGCGTAGAACATACCACCCAGCGGCATCATCACATTCGACACCATGTAATCGATCAGGTCGAACGGCGTCTTGCCCGCGAAAGTCGGTATCGCATCCAGCAAATATACGTTTTCCCAACTGCTGAACGAAAATACCGTGACCAGTCCCATCAGGAACGTGCCACTCCCGATCAGCACTACGGCCCTGGTACGCGTCATGCCCCTGATCTCGATGGCCCGCGCAGTCATCGTTTCCAGCATCGAAATCGACGAAGTCAGTGCGGCGAATATAATCATCAGGAAGAACCCGGTACCGATCAGGGCGCCGGCCGGCATTTGTGCAAACGCGGTAGACAAGGTGACGAAAATCAATCCCGGACCCCCTGCGGGATCGAGTCCGTTGGCGAAGACGATCGGAAAAATCGCCAGGCCGGCCAGCAGTGCAACCAGCGTATCGCCGAGGGAGACGATAATTGCTGATCGGAAGAGATTGACGTCTTGCGGCAGGTACGACGAATACGTCAATACAGCGCCTATGCCGACATTGACCGAGAAAAATGCCTGGCCAACTGCGGCAAGGACGACAGGAGGAGTAAGTTTGCTCAGGTCCGCAGTAAACAGAAAATCAACGGCGGCCGAAAAGTCGCCGATAAAAGCGGAATTGATAACCAGCGCGATCAGCGTGATAAAAAGTGCCGGCATCAACACCCGGACCAGCCTCTCCAAGCCGATTTTCACCCCCCGGGACACAATGAAGATCGTTGTCCCCGTGAACAGGAAATGCCAGAAGATCATTTCCCGGGGGTTATGGAGAAAATCATCGAAGCCCCTGCCGACTTCCGCCGGCGACAATCCCATCATCGATCCGGATGCGGACTTGACCAGGTAGGCGGCTGTCCAGCCGGCGATAACGCTGTAGAAACTCAAGACAAGAAACAGCGCAAACAACCCCATCCATCCGAGAAGACCCCAGTGTCTGGTCGTGCCGGAGCTTTCCGCGACCTTGCGCATCGCTGTCGGTGCACTGGCCCGTGCATGCCGGCCGATGACCATTTCGGCGATCATGATGGGCGTCGCGACAACCAGGATGGCAATGACATAGACCAGCACGAATGCGCTGCCCCCACTGCTGCCCAGCGTGTACGGAAACTTCCAGATGTTGCCGAGACCGACGGCAGCGCCGATGGACGCCAGTATGAAGGCCAGGCGGCCGGACCAGTTCTCAGATGTTGTGGAGTTCACAGGGTTCGCTCTGCTTTGTTTGAGTTATTGCGAAACTATAGTCGGTTAACGGGAATGAGTGAATCGTGGTCTGCCGAAATCTGTCCATAAATCGAATTCCCATGACCGGCCAGACTCCCGTGGGCACGATTGCTTCAATGAGGCGCGGGCCAATCATCGAGAGAGATTCGCTTAAGCAATCGTGAAACCCCTCGGCGGTATCCGCGCGAACCGCGGGCACACTGATCCCTTCGGAGAGCGACACCCAGTCAATGGTGGGCCGGGTGCGGTCGAGCAGCGAGAGTGCCTTGGGCCCCGGGTCGGCCACGCCGACGCGGGCGAGTTCGATGAGTTTTGCGCCTTCGGGCGAGAGCCAGCTCAGCTTGCCAGGATATGCGAAAAAGGAAACCGGCGGCGCAGCACCGATAAACACGATCCGGGCCAGGCCCTTGAGAACGTCCGCGACCATCTCGCCGAAATAGGGCAGACGCTCGACCGGAACGCGTCCGGCACCTCGTTGCAGGCGTGTCGTGAAGGTCTCGCAGATCAATCGCGCGCCGGTTGCCACCGCGATCCGGCCGGCCTGGTCGAGAGCATCTTCGCGAAGTGCCCGGCCACCAAGAAACAGGGCAACAGCACCATCCCCAGTCAAGGCCGTGGCGGCCGTGTCCAGCAGCCCATTATCGACCTGAGGCGGCTCAGGGACAGGCCGTGGTGTGGCTACCTCACCATTATCAGTCCAGGCATGGTCGGCGGGCACGATTAGCGTCGCAATCTACCCAGGGTAGGCGAGCGCGGCATTGACGGCTTCAGCGCCTGCGGTCGCAAGATCAGCAGGAGAAGCGGAGGTGCGAATTCAGTCCGACATGGGACTTGCCACGCCCCCGACATCGGAGGTCAGCGGTGCATCATATTTCAGGTAATCGGTCGCGTGATCGCCCACAATATTGACGAGTAGCGTGCGCGCACGTCTGGCGTTGTGAAGATTCGACAGTCCGTTGCCGAGACCGGGGCCGAAATGAAGCAGCGTAGCTGCAGGCATGTCAGCCATCCGCCGCGCCCGTTACAACGCCTTCGAACAGGCCGAGTATTGCTCGCATTTTCGACTGCTGGTCAATCGCGGCAACAAGCTGCATTTCCGATGTAGCTGGGTTGGCGAAACAAACCTCGATCCCGGAATCGCTCAGCGTCTGGATGAGTGCCTCAGCTCCGTTTATATCAGTTGCTCCAACTTACTTCCTTTCGAATCGACAGTGATCTTACGTGATGACGGCATCACTATGGACGATGATGGGATACTGCATTTGCTGCAACTGCCAGACCGAGGAAGATAATGCCACTTTTCGACAAGACCGCGCTCGAGCATGCCGGTCAACTGGTTCGCACTCAGATGCTCCCGACACCACAAACTGTCTGGCCACTCATCAACGAAGCAGTGGGGACCGAGGTCTGGGTGAAGCACGAGAATCACACGCCAACCGGCGCTTTTAAGGTACGGGGCGGGATTACTTTCATGGACTGGCTCGTGCGCTCAAATCCCGGAGTGTGTGGTATTTGTACGGCGACCCGCGGCAACCATGGCCAAAGCCAGGCTCGAGCGGCGACAGCCGCGGGGCTGAGCGCCAAGATCTATGTCCCGCGCGGCAATTCGAAGGAAAAGAACGCGGCAATGCGCGCCATGGGCGCCGACCTGATTGAGTTTGGCGAAGATTTCGACACCGCACGGGCTGAGGCGACTCGGGTGGCAAAGGAAGAAGGTTTGATGATCGTCCCGCCTTATCACCGTGAACTGCTTCGCGGCGTGGCAACCTACGCACTTGAGTTATTCACTCACGTTTCCGATCTCGACACTGTCTATGTGCCCGTTGGCTGCGGCTCGGGCATTTGCGGCCTGATCACGACACGCGATGCCCTGGGTTTAAAGACCAGGATCGTAGGAGTCGTCTCTGAAGAAGCGCAGACAGCCAAATTGTCTTTCGACGCGGGCCGGTTAATAGAAACCGAAAGCGCTCACACCTTTGCCGACGGGATGGCTGTGCGCGTGCCCGTTGCGGAGGCATTCGAGATCTACTCGAAGGGCGCTGAGCGAATTGTCGCCGTCACTGACGACGAGGTAGCCGAAGCGATTCGTCTCTACTATCGATCGACGCATAACGTCGCTGAAGGTGCTGGCGCGGCATCACTTGCTGCACTCATGCAAGAACGCGATCAGATGATCGGCCGCAAAGTTGGTGTTATCCTCACCGGCGGTAACATCGATACTGATTGGTACTTGCAAGTCCTGCGCGGGCAAACACCCGGCAGCACATAACAGTCCGTTTACTCCAATACTGTTACCTTTGTCTCCGGTATAATCTGTAACCCATGTGTCCGGTATGGACCGTACGTCCATTGCAAATGCAGTACTCATCACAACCGTGCACAACTCAGTCACACAATTCTCGCACAGTGGTCAGTCGACTTAGAGGTGCACCGTCCTTTGGAGAGCAAGCATCAATTGTCATCATGTCGGCGACGCAGGACTTCTTCGAGTATCTCAAGGACAGCGCGATCTTTCGGACGACCAGTCGCTTGCTTCTGTCGCACCAATTCCTCGAGATCCAGAACACGAAATCTGCCAATTGTCATCGCTACTTCGGATGAGACAGCGATCAGGTCTTCGTACCTTTCACTGTCGCCGATGAAACCCAGCACGTCCAATGGTCCAGCTCGAGTCATTAGCAACAGGTGACCGCCTGCCAGAATGTCCTTTTTGCTCGGTTTGATCGTGGAGGCATGCTCGCGATAGCGAGCATCGAGGTCTTCAAGCGCACCGACTAACCGACTCGCGTTATCCTCACTGACTCGAACCAATGCGTCCAGATCGAAAGTCGTGACGGGCGCGCCCTGGATTACCGCCGCAACACCACCGACAACGATGTACTCGACCTCGTGTCTATTGAGGAGTTCTAGAATCTCGCGAAAGCTCGGATTCATCAGTCAGGCGCAATGAATAGAAGAAACTGATCCTCGACTCCAGTTCGGCAAGTCGCTGCTCCGGCGACAGGGTGGAAAACCAGTCAACAAGCGAGCCGTCATGGCCGGCACTGGAGGCAGCTATATTACGAGGATCCTGCATCGCAAGATTGTAGCTGGAATATGGCGCGCCCGACAGGATTCGAACCTGTGACCCCTGCCTTCGGAGGGCAGTACTCTATCCAGCTGAGCTACGGGCGCGGATTTTCTATCGATGTTCAATTGTAGCTCGTGGGAGCGGCTAAAGCCGCTCCCACAACACTCCCACCAACGATGTTAGCTGTTCAATGCATCCCGGATTCGTTCGTAGCCGCGTTTGAGTTCGCTGCCGACCTGGCCTAAGGCATCGCCGATACCTGCGCCGGTTTTTTTCAGTTCCGCGTCATCTGCAAACTGTCTGGTCTTGCGGGAAAAGTCTTCCATCTTTTCCTCGAGATCTTCCCATTCGTCCTTAATTTCTTTCGACGCCAGGTGAATCTGAACCCGCGCCTCGTCACGTTTCTGTCTTAGTTCTTCGATAATGTCGTCCATGCCTGTCATTGCATGCCACGTCTGTATTTCACCTCACCACCCACGATCGTGATGTCGACAGTCGTCTCCGGAATTTTTGCCTCTTCGACCGTTAACAAGTCCTGTGACAACACGACGATGTCGGCGTACTTGCCCGGTGTCAAAGTGCCCTTGATGTCCTCTTCGAATGCTGCGATTGCATTACTGAGTGTATAGGAAACCAGTGCCTCTTCCCGCGTCATTACGTGCTCCGGGTAGAACCTCTCGCCGTTAATCATCATTCGTGAAACGGAAGCGTAGTAAGACGATATCGCGTCGATAGGCTCAACCGGCACGTCAGTTCCGTTACTCACGATGGCGCCGGTATTAAAAAGATCACGCCATGGCTGGGAGGTACTTTTCGCACGCGCCTCACCGAGCCTGCTCGGAATCCACGGGCCGTCCGAGGTTCCATGAATCGCCTGCACGGCCGCGATGACACCGAGATCACCAAAACGCGGGACATCAAGCGGATCGATATGCTGCGAGTGCTCGATGCGCCAGCGCAGGGTCTTGCCGTCAACCTCCAGTCTCTCCCAGACGCGCTCGTACAGGTCCAGTACTTCGCGGACACCGCGATCACCGATCGCGTGTGTATTGAGCTGGAAGCCGTGCTTTAGCGCAAGCTCGGCGGTACCTTCGATGTCCTCGACGGTTTCCAGTACGAGGCCGGCCGTGTCCGGCAGGTCCTTGTAGGGTTCGAGCAGCCACGCGCCGTGTGAGCCGAGCGC
>SMUY01378513.1_pt1 | contig 12101 bp, 10 predicted proteins | sample 2456441 | NCBI WGS metagenome assembly SMUY01 (sample SAMN11095931, study PRJNA526329) | marine sediment metagenome | biome: Marine sediment; feature: Surficial sediment; material: Deep marine sediment; isolation source: Hadal surficial sediment | place: Pacific Ocean | collected 2014-11 | depth...
CCCGAGTGCACCCGCCAGCAGCTCGACGCGGCGATGGCTGCGGCGGCGGCCGCCTTTCGGAGCTGGCGCCTGGACGAGGCGGCCCGCCGGGCGTTGCTCGGCGCGTGTGCCGCCGCGATCAACGCCCACGCTGACGAGTTGGCGCGGGTGCTCACCCAGGAACAAGGGAAGCCGCTGGCCAAGGCGGCGGCGGAGATCGCTGGGGCTGCCCGGTGGTGCACCTACACCGCCGGGCTCGAGATCCCGGTGGAGGTCGCGCTCGACAACGATCGGGTGCGGGTCGAGGTGCGCCGCCGGCCGTACGGCGTCGTGGCGGCCATCACCCCCTGGAACTATCCGGTGTCGCTGGCGGTCTGGAAGATCGCCCCGGCGCTGCTGGCCGGCAACACGATCGTGTTGAAGCCGTCGCCGTTCACGCCGCTGGCGACCCTACGGCTGGGCGAGATCCTCCGGGACGTGCTGCCGTCGGGCGTACTCAACGTCGTGTCGGGCGGCGACGCGCTCGGGGGCTGGATGACGTCGCACCCGACGGTCCGCAAGATCTCGTTCACCGGGTCGGTCGCCACCGGCAAGCTGGTCGCCGCGGCCGCGGCGCCAGACCTGAAGCGGGTCACGCTCGAGCTTGGTGGCAACGACCCGGCGATTGTGCTGCCGGACGTCGACGTGGCGCGGACCGCCAAGCGGCTGTTCTGGGGCGCGTTCGAGAATTGCGGGCAGGTCTGCAGCGCGATCAAGCGGGTCTACGTGCCGGAGTCGCTCTACGAGTCGATGGTCGCGCACCTGGCCGAGATGGCCCGTGGTGTGAAGGTGGGGAACGGGCTCGACGAGGACAGCCAGCTCGGTCCGATCAACAACCAGCCTCAGTTCGAGCGGGTGCAGGAGCTGGTCGAGGATGCCAGACACTCCGGTGCCCGCATGGTGACCGGGGGACAGCGTATTGGCGACCGCGGTTATTTCTACGCGCCGACCATCGTCGCTGATCTTACCGACGGCGCACGCCTCGTCGACGAGGAGCAGTTCGGGCCGGTGTTGCCGGTGGTGCCCTACAAAGAGGTCGACGACGCGATCGCGCGCGCCAACGCCACCCACTTCGGGCTGAGCGGGTCGGTCTGGTCGAGCGACACCGCCAGGGCGGAAGCGGTGGCACGCCAGCTCGAGTGCGGTACGGCGTGGGTCAATCAGCACCTGAACGTGGTGCCGCACGCGCCATTCGGCGGCGCCAAGTGGTCCGGCATCGGGGTCGAGAACGGTCCCTGGGGGCTGCTCGGCTTCACCGAGATCCAGACGGTGAACGTCGCCAAGGGATGAGGTCGGTCATGACTGATTTTCACTACCAGCCGCTGTTCGAATTGGGTGCGGACGACACGCCGTATCGTCAGCTGACCGCCGAGGGAGTGACCACGGTCTCGGTCGACGGCCGCGAGCTGCTCACGGTGGATGCCGACGTGCTCCGGCTGGTGGCCCACACCGCGTTCGACGATATGTCGCATCTGCTGCGGCCCGCGCATCTGGCACAGCTCCGATCGATCCTCGACGACCCGGAGGCCTCGCGCAACGACAAGTTCGTCGCGCTCGAGCTGCTGCGGAACGCGAACATCGCCGCCGGACGGGTGCTGCCCGGCTGTCAGGACACCGGCACGGCGATCGTGATCGGCCACAAGGGAGAGAACGTCTTCACCGGTGGCGACGACGCCGTCGCGCTCTCGCACGGCATCTACGACGCCTACGACCAGCGGAACCTGCGGTACTCGCAGCTGGCGCCGCTCGACATGTTCACCGAGAAGAACACCGGGTCGAACCTGCCGGCGCAGATCGAGATCTACGCGGAGCCGGGTGACGAGTACGAGCTGCTGTTCATCGCCAAGGGCGGCGGGTCGGCCAACAAGTCGTTTCTCTACCAGGAGACCAAGGCGCTGCTGAACCCGGCGTCGCTGCTCGCCTTCACCGAGGAGAAGCTCCGGTCGATCGGGACCTCCGCCTGCCCGCCCTATCATCTGGCGCTGGTCATCGGCGGGCCGTCGGCCGAGTTCACGCTCAAGACGGTCAAGCTGGCGAGCACTCACTACCTGGACCAGCTGCCCCGGACCGGGAACGAGCACGGCCGTGCGTTTCGCGACGTCGGGCTCGAACAGCAGATCTTCGAGATCTCCCAGCACATCGGGATCGGAGCGCAGTTCGGCGGCAAGTACTTCGCCCACGACGTCCGCGTCATCCGGCTGCCGCGGCATGGTGCGTCCTGCCCGGTCGGGCTGGGCGTCTCCTGCTCGGCCGACCGGCAGGCGCGTGCCAAGATCACGCGCGACGGGGTCTTTCTCGAGCAGCTCGAGGAGAACCCGGCGCAGTATCTGCCAGACGTCACGTCCGACGATCTCGACGACGACGTGGTGCGTATCGACCTCAACCGGCCGATGCGGGAGATCCTGGCCGAGCTGAGCAAGTATCCGGTCGCGACCCGGTTGTCGCTGAGCGGGCCGATGATCGTGGCCCGTGACATCGCGCACGCGAAGCTGAAGGAGCGGCTCGATCGGGGCGAGGACCTGCCGCAGTACTTCAAGGACCACATGGTCTACTACGCCGGCCCGGCCAAGAAGCCGGCAGGGCGGGCGTCCGGGTCGTTCGGGCCAACGACCGCCGGGCGGATGGATTCTTACGTCGACCTGTTCCAGAGCCAGGGCGGCAGCCTGGTGATGCTGGCCAAGGGCAACCGGTCGCGTCAGGTGCGCGAGGCGTGCCGCAAGCACGGCGGGTTCTATCTGGGCTCGATCGGCGGCCCGGCCGCCAGGCTGGCGGACCACAGCATCAAGCACGTCGAGGTGCACGAGTATCCGGAGGAGGGGATGGAAGCGATCTGGAAGATCCGCGTCGAAGATTTTCCGGCCTTCATCGTCATCGACGACAAGGGGAACGACTTCTACGCGGAGCTGATGGCGAAGAAGCCGGTCGCGTTCATCCGGTCGTCGTGAGTGACACCGTCGGGGACGTCACTGCCCCATCTGGCGCAGCGGCGGCCGGCGTCCCCACGGCGCCGGCGCCGCTGACCCACCGGCAGATCCTCATCGTCTTCAGCGGTCTGATGACGGGGTTGCTCCTCGCCGCGCTCGACCAGACCATCGTCGCCACCGCGTTGCCCACGATCGTGGGTGAGCTCGGCGGGCTCGAGCACTATTCGTGGGTCGTCACCGCCTACCTGCTCACCTCAACGGTCAGCACGCCGCTCTACGGGAAGATCAGCGACCTCTACGGCCGCAAGGCGGTGTTCCAGACCGCGATCCTCATCTTCCTGGCCGGTTCCCTGCTGGCCGGGCTCGCCCAGACGATGGTGCAGCTCGTCCTGTGCCGCGGGATCCAGGGCGCCGGTGCCGGCGGGTTGATGGCGATGACCTTTGCCGTGGTCGGCGACGTCGTTGCGCCGCGCGAGCGCGGGCGCTATACCGGGTATCTCGGCTCCGTCTTCGCGTTCGCCAGCGTCGTCGGGCCGCTACTCGGGGGCTTCATTGTCGACCACGTCTCGTGGCGGTGGGTCTTTCTCATCAACCTGCCGGTCGGCGCGATGGCACTTGTCGTGACGTCGAGCGTGCTCAAGCCGCCCCTCATGCGACGGGCGCACCGGATCGATGTCGAGGGTGCGGTGCTGCTGGTCACGGCCGTGAGCTGTCTGGTTCTGGCGTTGGTCTGGGGGGGGACCGAGTATCCCTGGGGCTCACTGGTCATCATCGGCCTGGGGCTCGCGGGCGTGGTCCTGACCCTGGCATTCGTCGCCTGGGAGTCCCGCGTTCCTGAGCCGACGCTCCCGCTCCGGCTCTTCGGCAACCGGATCTTCTCGGTGACCGCGGGGCTCGGGTTCCTGATCGGGTGTGGCATGTTCGGCGGCATCATCTTCCTGCCGCTGTTCCTCCAGATCGTGACCGGCGCCTCGGCGACCAACTCCGGGCTGTTGATGCTGCCTCTGATGGGCGGGCTGATGACCGCCTCGATCACCTCGGGTCGGATCATCAGCCGGACGGGTCGCTACAAGGTGTGGCCGGTGACCGGCATGGCGGTCGCCGCCGCCGGGATGTTCCTGCTCAGTTTGATGGGCCCCGACACCACGCGGCTCGAAAGCTCGTTCTGCATGCTGGTGCTCGGGCTCGGGATCGGGATGGTGATGCAGGTGCTGGTGCTCGCCGTCCAGAACGCGGTGGCCTACGCCGATCTGGGTGTCGCCACCGCGGCCGCCACCTTCTTCCGGTCGATGGGCGGGTTGTTCGGGGTGGCGGTCTTCGGCGCGATCCTGAACACGCGGATGGCAGAGGAGCTGCCCCGGCTGGTGCCGGCCGCCGCGCTGGCCGAGGCAGGTGGCCGCGCGAGCCAGCTCCTCAGCAGTCCCGCGCAGATTCGCCTGTTGCCGCCGGAGATCAGGAACGGGATCATCGAGGCGCTCTCACTCTCGATCCATAGCGTGTTCCTGTGGGCGATTCCACTGCTGCTGGCCGGTTTCGCGCTGTCCTGGTTTCTCGACGAGATCCCGCTGCGCGAGACGGTGCACACCGGGCAGCCGAGCCCCGGCGAGCGACCGCAGTCGGTGCCCGGTGGCTAGGCGCCGCCACGTCATGCCGAGCGTCCCGCCGCGGCCAACTCGTGGCCCGTGGCTGATATGCTAGCGACATGATGCTGCTGAGACCCATCATCGATGTGCTCGTGACCGGAGGGCTCCTCCTCCTGCTGGCGTCAGCGTTGCCTGGCGTGCGCCTGAAATCGTACGGCACCGCGGTGATTGTGGCGCTGGTCTACGGCCTGTTCAGTTTCTTTCTGGGCACGCTGATCGGGTGGATCCTGTTCATCCCGATGTTTCTTAGCCTCGGCCTGTTAGGGCTGCTCATCAACGCCTTGATGTTGTGGCTGACCGACAAGTTCATCGACGACTTCGAGATCGATTCGATGAAGACGACCCTGATCATGGCGGTGTTGCTCACGATAGGGAGGTTCGTAATGAGCGTGCTCTTGAATATGCTGCTGTGACCATGACGACAGACAAGACCAACGACGCCCATGCCCGGCCGTCCGGCGACGCGCCGGAACCGCTGTACGACGTGAACGTGCCGACGCCCACGCATGCCGAGCGGGCGCGAACCCTCGTGGGGCAGATGACGACCGGCACCCTGTGCACGGTGGCGGCTGAGCCGGAAGGCTATCCCTACGGCTCGTTCGTGACGGTCGCCTTCGACGACGGCAACCCGGTCTTTCTCGTCAGTACGCTGGCCGAGCACACCCGGAACCTGCAGCGCGACCCACGGGCGTCGCTGCTGGTGGCCGAAAGCGGCTCTGAGGACCCACTCGCGAACGGCCGTGTCACGCTGCTCGGACCCTGCCGACAGGTTGACGGCGACGGGGGCAGCGCGCGCGTGGCGTTCCTGGCCACGCACCCGAACGCCGCCTACTACGCCGATTTCCGTGACTTCGCGTTCTGGCGGCTGGAGGTGGAGTCGATCCGGTACATCGGCGGGTACGGGCGGATGTCCTGGGTAGAGGCGGCCGAGTGGCACACCGCCGAACCGGACCCGCTTGCCGCATCGGCTGCCGGCATCATCGCCCACATGAACGCCGACCACGCCGACGGCATGGTGCTCTACTGCAAGGCGTTCTCGAAGGCGACCGACATCACCGCCGCCAGCATGACCGGCGTCGACCGGTACGGCTTCGAGATGTCGGCCGTGACTGCCGAGGGACCCCGACCGGTCCGTCTGGCGTTCGCCGACCAGGTCGGCACGCCAGAGGAGGTCCGGGCCGCCCTCGTCGCGATGTTGAAGGACGCCCGCACCAAGCTCGGCTGAGCCTGGGTTGCCGATGTGGCGCAGGCCTTCACGCCTGCGGGGCAAGGCGTCGGCCTTGTCCCCCGGGGCGTCTTCGTCCGTCCGCCTCTGTTGAGCGCTCTACTGCCCCGGTGTCATGAGGTGGGCCTCGCTCGTGCCCGCCGCCATGATATATGCGCCACCATGGTCGCGATTCTCAGGGAAGCCAGTGGACGCCGTGGTCGCCCCTGGCATGGCGATGGTCGCGTGTACTCGAGCACTTGCCTGGTCGGCACCATTCATTGAGCGCCACACAGAGCCGAACTCGGCCTTCACGCGGGTGCTGTTCGCGTCGGCGGCGGCCACCAGCGCGCGCTCTCCCTCAGCGTCGGTACTCTCCGCATGAAACCGCCGGTTCTGCGCGACCCTGTCGAGGTTCATTTTGTTGGTGCACTGCACCGCGAACGGCTGCCGGTCGCGTTCATCCGCACGGTTGTAGCAGACGATCTCGTTGGTGCCTTCCTTGATCGTCGTGTAGGTGTGGTCGGCGGCCCACTTGACGACGGTCGCGCCTTCCTGGGCCCGCCGCGGCGCTGCGGCCAGCGCCCACTCGATGAGCTCCGCGTTTGTTTGTGCGTACACGCTCGACGAGAACGCCAGCGCGCCGAAGGCGAGGACGATGAGAACGGTGCGTTTCATTGAGTGACCTCCATCTCGAACAGCCGCGGAAAGGTGCGGCCGGACCTGTACCGGTTGGGTGACCCCAAATTATAGCGCGTAAGACGCCGCGACCACGATAGAGGTTCCCTAGTTGGTTCCGGGATCGTACCGGATCTCCAGATACGTCACCGAGCCGGCTATGTGGGAGTACCAGTGCGGTGTGCCGGCGGGGATCACGATCACGTCGCCTCTGCTGACCGTGCGGTTCTCGCCCTCCGCGATCGTGGCCACCCTTGCGCCGCTGCCGTCGACCGACCGGACCAGCGTACCGCCGGTCACGATCGTCCCGCTGCCATCGACGATATGATGCACCTCCCATCCGGTGGCGTGCACGATGGCGTTCTGCGGCACGGTGCGGTGAATCAGGTTCACCCGCGTCAGGTCGGTGCTCTCGATACGGGCGACGACCATCGGCGCCGCCGGCTGGTCCTTCAGCGCCTTCTCGAGGTCGTCGCCGCTGGCGTAGGTGCCCGGAGGAACCGCCTGGGCCGCCGCCATCCAGAGCACGAGCATCAGACTTGTCACGCCTACCATTTTCCATCCTCCATTCATCCGGTTCTTGTCCGAAAGGTCTCCATCCTAGCCCGCATTCTTCACGAAGGGGCCGGCCGACGCGGTTCGTGGCCTCGGCCCGAGGGCGACAGTGGGCTGACGGTGACATGCGTTTTGGTGCTAGCATCACGTCCGGTGTGGAGGGCCGCGACACGGTCGCGGACCGGGGAGATACGTTTCAGGAGAGTCCAGATGACAGCGACACGGTGGGCCATGCAGGGCCAGGGTTATGAATATTGCAACTGCGACTTCGGCTGCGGCTGCAACTTCGGCGGATTTCCCAACTCGAAAGACGGCAGCTGTCGTGCCCTCGTCGGGTTTAAGATCGACAGCGGTTCCTGTGGCGACGTCGATCTGTCCGGGGTGACGTGCGCCGCCATCATCGACTGGCCCAAGGCGATTCATGAGGGCGGGGGCAAGTGCGCCTTCGTGGTCGACCCGTCGACGACGGACGCACAGGCCGGGGTGCTCGGCCAGATCTTCACCGGTCAGCTCGGCGGGATGCCATGGGAGCTGCTGGGGCCGACGTTCGAGGTGGTCGGACTGGAGAAGGCGCGGATCACCATCGAGGGCAGTGGTCCGAAGAGCACCTTCCGTATCGACGGGATCGGCGAAGGTCGCGGTGACACCTTCACGAACCCGGTCACCGGCAAGGAGCACCTCGCGGAGGTGCATCTGCCCACGGGCTTCATCTGGACCAGAGGCCAGTGCGGCGTGGGCACGTTCAGTGTCTCGGCCGCCGGCGTTTCGGTCGCCTCGGAGAACTCCAACTGGATCCTCTACGACTTCGACTGGTCCAACGCCTGAGCGCGCGTTCGCCGCGCCCGGGTCGTCCGGCCCCGGATCGATCGGGTTCACCCAGGTGGAGCCGGTAACCACCCTCGAGACCGTCCTGCGACGAGACCGGGCGATCGTCACCGCCGGCCTCGTCGGGGTGGCGGTGCTCGGCTGGGTCTACCTGCTGTATCTGGCGCGCAGCATGTCCGGCATCGACATGAGCGCCGACATGGCCATGCCACGGATGCAGACGTGGGGGGTGGTCGACCTCGCGCTGCTGTTCGTCATGTGGGCCGTCATGATGGTGGCGATGATGGTGCCGTCGGCCTCGCCGCTCATTCTGATGATGGCGGCCGCAAACCGGAAGCGTCGCGAGCGTGATGACCCGCTGGTGCCGACCGGTCTCTTTCTGACCGGGTATCTGCTGGTCTGGACGGCGTTCAGCGCCGTCGCCACCGTCGCCCAATGGGGGCTGCACGCGGCGGCGCTGCTCTCACCCGGCATGGTCAGCGTCAGCCCGCTGCTGGGCGGTCTGCTGCTGCTGACTGCGGGGATCTTTCAGTTCACTCCGCTCAAGCAGGCCTGTCTGATCCACTGCCGGTCGCCGCTGGGGTTCATCATGGGACACTGGCGTGAGGGTCGGGCCGGCGCGATGCGCATGGGGCTCGAGCACGGCCTGTACTGCGTCGGCTGCTGCTGGATCCTGATGGCGTTGTTGTTCGTCGCCGGGGTGATGAACCTGCTCTGGGTCGCCGGCATCAGCCTCTTCGTGCTCGCGGAGAAGGTCCTGCCCCGTGGCGAGCTGGTTGGCCGGCTCGGCGGGGCAGTGCTGCTGGTCGCCGGTGTCGTGGTCCTGATATCGGCCGTGTGATTCAGGTCGCGCAGTTCGGCGCCTCCCTGATCCCTCAGGGTCGGACCCGCTGTTCGGTGCCCGGCGACCGACGAGTGCGGGTGCCGCTCGCTTCGCCTCCGACTGCGTGGCCTTCGCCCGCCGGCGCGCCGCGCCCGCCGGGATGCTCCCCGCCTCCCTCGCCTCGATGACCAGAGTCAGCCCGGCCTGCCGCCGGAACATGAGGAACTGGCGGTCGGGTGACAGTGCGCCGTCTCCCACGCGCTCGATGCGGTCGTAGTCTTGCAGCACGAGCGGCCGTCCGCCCCGCGCGGTCGCCGGGAGCTGGGTGATGACGCGGGCGCCGCTCGACCTGCTCGACGGCGGTCGACACGGCCACCGCCGGTTGACCGCCGCGGGGCACATCTGCGCTGGGCATAGAGTAGACGGGATGGGGGTGAGGTGTGCACATCACTACAAGATTCCCGTGCGGCCTGGTTGCCGTTGGTAGTCTGACGCTGGTTGCGGTGCCAGTGAGCGCCCAGACGGTGCCGGAGTACGACGCGGTCCGCGCCGCCCGTCCGGATGGACGCACCATCCCGGTCAACGGGTTGACGCTGGTGCGAGACGCCTATCGAATCGACCTTCGCTCGGGGGTCCTGCACCTGCTGGCGCCGTTCGACGGCGAGACGTTCGGTGCCGTGTTTCTGGGCGAAGGGGAGTACCGACTCGAGCCGGCGACCGACGCGCAGCGGCGTCATCTGCGGTTGGTGACGGGCGACGAGCGGCTCGAGACACTGACGGATCGGTTCGATCGTCTGCTGCTCTTGTTGACCGACCAGACGGGTGAGGAGATGCTGGCGCACGCGCCGGTGGTCGCGGGGGCTCCCGACGCGCGCGCCACCGAGGTGTACGAGGACTACCTGGAGCTGCAACGAGAGCGGATCCAAATTAATCTTCATCTCCGAATCGTGAGCGACCTGCTGAATCGCCCGGACCGCTCCGACGGCGTGTTCCTGGCGTCGGACGAGCGGACCCAGGGCGCACACCTCCTCTGCCTCGGACGGTTCGATGTCACCCCCGAACGCCGTCGATCCGACGGTGAGGCCCGCGAGCTCGAACCCTCGCTGACCCGCCGCGGCCAATTCCGTTTGCAGCGTCGAGGTCTGCGACGTTGCAAGCAGCAGGAAGTCGTACTGGACCAGGGGGACGTCATCGTCCCGTTCCATGATGACGACCACCTCTTCGCCACCGAACAGCGATTCGAAGACCGTCTGGCCGCGATACGGGTAGCCCTCGCCGCCGGCCGTCGTTCTCTGGGCGGATCGACGTGCCGGGTGCGTATCCCGGCGCACGCAACTGGCGGTAACGAACGACTCGGATCGCACGATCGCCTGGCCTGAGTCGCCTGACTCGGCCCACCCCGGACGACGACGGGGCGGTCGCTCCCGTGCGTGATGTGCGGTGATGGTCAATCCGGCCTATCAGGCTCGGCCGGCGGGTCGGTCCCGGCGTCACTGTTCTCGATCACCGTCACACTGAACTGCCGGTAGTTCCGGTACTTGGCCGTGCTGTTGGTTCTTCCACCGCCGCGCTCCGAGTAGGTCTCGCGCATCTCGACCGGGACCCACAGGTTCAACCTGGGCTCGAGGGCAAACCTGACCCTGACCTTCACGTCGGTGGCCAGTCGTCCACCGGCGGCCGACGGATGATGGAGCTCGAACTCCGTCTCGATGACCCGACCGGACACCGGGTCGAGACAGAAGCGGCCGCGGGTGGGCAGGCTGATGTTCTCGAAGCCATGGGTCAGCGTCGGGTACTCGATTTCCTCGAAGCGAATGTCCCACGCGGTGTCCTCGTCGGCGCAGCCCTCATCTGCCTTTTCGAAGCGAAACCGGCTCGTGTTGGAGGGGTGCAGAAAGAACAGCGCGTAGGTGGGGACGTTGAAGGTGCGCACGGTCGTCCCCAGGTTGTATCGGGAGCTTTCCTGCGCAATGCGTTGTGCCTGGGCGAGGACCGTGGTCGTGTCGCCGAGAAAGAGCGTGGCCAGCCGGTCCTGACGGTCCCGGATCTGCCGGCCGTTGACCTCGAAGACGTCGCGGAAGGCCACCCACTCGCCGACCCCCAGCAGCCGCACGAGCAGGAACTCCGAGACGAGCCGGGTATGCGCCGCGTTGGCGCGACGATCCGCGAAGTAGGTCTGCCGGTAGTCCTCCTCCATCACGACGGTCGAGAGCTGCTCGACGAAGGACTCGACATACGCGGCCGCCCGGGCGATCACGTCGTCGACGGTCGCCGGTTCCTGCGCCGGGAGCGCCGCCGCGTGGAGGGTGACGCCCGCCACCGCCAGCAGCGTCGCCGCGCAGCCGATCCAACCCTGGCGAACGCCGTGAGTGTCTCGCATCGTTCTTGGCTGGCAGGTGGCAAGCAACCTCGTCTGCTCTGGGGCTTCAGGCTGCAGACGTCGGACTTCAGGCGCTCCAGTGTCTCCCCTCCCCCTGGGGGCAGAGGGCTGCTAGGTTGAGGGCCACGGGCACCAGTCTCCAGGTCGGAGTATAACGCCGGCCCACGCCGGCCCTGAGCGAATCCCACCGTGCCGTCGTCGAAGGGCCTGCCCTGAGCAAAGCCCGCCGTGCCGCTGTCGAAGGGTCAGCTCTCCTTCGGCTCGATGTCCAGGCCGACGGCGCGCATGATCGCCAATGCGTTGCTCCGGGTGACTGGCCCCGGTTTCACCCGGTAGTCGAACCGCATCTCACCCTCGACCAGCGTGTCGTCGAAGTGGACGTTCAGCGCCGCCGGCGCCATCCGGGCCGCGGTCTCGGCCAGCGCGAGGTCGTGCGTCGTCACCAGCCCGACCGCCCCGAGTGAGAGCAGCGACCGGAGCAGACCGCGTGCGCCCTCGGCGCGGTCGTGGGAGTTGGTGCCGTGGAACAGCTCGTCGAGCAGGAACAGCATTGGCCCGGCGCGCGCCATCTCGACGATCTGTCCCAGACGGAGCACCTCGGCGTAGAACCGGGACCGTCCCGCCTGCAGCGATTCCTCGATCCGCAGCGTGGCGCCGACCGCGACCGGAGACAGTCGCAGACGACGGGCCCGTACTGGGCCGCCCATCAGCGCCATGACCGTGCTGACGCCGACGCTCCGCAGCAGGGTGGTCTTGCCCGACATGTTCGAGCCGCTGACGATCAGCACCTGCGGGTCGGCGCCCAGGGTCACGTCGTTGGCGACACTCACCGCCGTCGGAATCAATGGATGCGCCAGCGCTTCGGCCTCGTAGACCGGTGGTCCGTCGACGTCGACCAGCTCCGGATACACATCGGCCGGGTGCTCGTAGGCGTACGTGCCAAGCGCCGACAGCGCCTCGAATTCGCCGACGGACCGTAGCCAGTCCGGCACCGATGCGCCGTATCGCGCCCGCCAGGACTCGACCGCGAAGGCGCAATGCAGCTCCCAGA
>SMUY01163830.1_pt1 | contig 12100 bp, 5 predicted proteins | sample 2456441 | NCBI WGS metagenome assembly SMUY01 (sample SAMN11095931, study PRJNA526329) | marine sediment metagenome | biome: Marine sediment; feature: Surficial sediment; material: Deep marine sediment; isolation source: Hadal surficial sediment | place: Pacific Ocean | collected 2014-11 | depth 0-1...
ACGGAGGCGTCGACGGGGCCCACACGGCCCCCCTCGTCCGGTCCGTAGCCTTTCAGGCCCTTCGCCGCCGAGATGATGAGTTGGTTGTCCCGCTGCTGGATCGAGATGCCGTCTCCGGCGACAATTTCGACGGCGTCCTGGAGACCGCTGATCGAGCGCACGACGGTGCTGTCGGGCACGTCGCGGGCCACGAGCGCGTAGGCCGCTGCCGACAAGGCCATGCGCTCGCTCTCCGCCTGGCCTTCGAGTTGCACGGTGAGGTAGTAGGGCCGGTCGAAGGGCAGGTTGAGAGCCTGCTCGGCGCCGATCATCGTCGAGAGCAGGCCATCCTGAACCGGGACGTTCTGGGTCTCGCTCCAGAGGGCCTGACCGATTCCACTTTCTTCGGTGTAGAGACGGAAAGTGACGGAGTAGGTGCCGTCGGCGAGCGTTGCGCCCGCTTCGGCGAGCACCATGCCCTGGTAGGAGATGCGGGCTGGCACCTGGGCCTGCGCGCTGGGGAGACTGCCTGCGAGCATAAAGACGGCCACCAAGGTAAGAATGCAGTACAAGCGTTTCATCATAGCCTCCTGGCGTATAAGTAAGCAAGGTGTGTTCGAGCATGCACCGGCAACAGCGAGATGCATTGCAAAAGACTCTGGACATTCTAAGATAGCATTTCCCAGGAAAGATTGCAATAATTGGCATTCCGATTTTCCTTCGGTCAAAACAGGCGTTCCATGAGGACTCCACGACGATTGATCTCCCATCGGCCTCAACAGAACACGAGGCTGGGCATTTAAAAAATGCATCTCGTTCAGATCAAGACGGGCCTACTGCTCATACATGAAGGGCGGCCAGGGCGTACGGCATGGGGTGCCGAACTGGTAGCGATGTAAATTGGTCTTTAAATGGGCCAGATAGGCGATATGCCCCCGTTGTTCAGCTGTTCGGATGGCCTCGTTTTGCCGGGCGACGGCCTCTTGATACTGCCCCAGTTCCGCGTGGGCCATCGCAAGGGTTTCCAACGTTTCGGTGCGGCGTTGGAGGGACAGGGCCTGTTCGGCAAGGCGCAGGGCGCGCGCGCCATCGCGCACGTCGGCCTCAGAACTCGACGCCAGAACGCGGGCCAGGGCATCGACGAAGCCGAGGTGGTCGGGGTTGGCCGCCAGCCCGTCTTCGAGCAACGTACGGGCGGCTGCATATTGGCCCAGGTAGAGATGACACAGCGCCTGGTGCTGCCGGGCAGCGATATCACCGGGGGTAATCTCCAACGTCCGTTGAAAATGCTCAAGCGCTTCCCGGCACCGACCGGTGCGGCGCAAGAGTTGGGCCAGTTCCAGGTGGGCGTTCCGGTGGCGCGGGTCGTTGGCAAGGGCCGCCCGAAACTGTTCCTCGGCGAGCGCCTGTTGCCCATTGGCGACAGAGATCGCGCCGAGGTTGTAGTAGGCCTTGCTCTGGGTGGAATCGAGGCTGATGGCTTGCCGAAACGCTTCGACGGCTTCAGCCTGATCGCCCGTGTAGGCAAGCGCAACACCGAGGCTAAGAAAGGCAGAAGGGTTGGTCGGGTCCTGTTCAACGGCTCGCTCTAGCACCGTGATGGCCTCCAGATAGTGGCCGGCCTCCACCAATTGCTGGCCCTGGGTCAAGGCTGTGGCCCCGGAGGATTGCTTAAAGGCCTCCAGATCCACCACCCTTGGATCGTTCAGTTGCACGAGTGTCCGACCGCGCCGGGCCAGGTGGTACTGGCTCTGCTGTTGATCGCCGAGGTTACGAAAGGCCAGACCCAGCGAAGCGTGGACCTGGGTAGCCGTCGGCTGTAGCTTCAGAACCCTCTCGTAGTGTGAGACGGCGTCGTCGAATGCTTCGGCTTCGTAGGCAATCTGTCCCAGCAAATAATAGGCGAAGGCGTTTCGGGGCTCCTCCGCTATGACCGCCTCCAGCAGCGTTTTAGAGTCTTCGGCGCGCCCCAACTCCAGATAGATCTCCGCCAGACGCAGACGGGCAAACACATCGTCCGATTGGCGTTCCAGGACGCGTTCGAATTGGGCGGCTGCCGCCTCAAACGCTCCTTGCTGCCGGTAGAGCATGCCCAGATAGTAGGTCCATGGTCCATGCTGAGGTCGAAGCGATTGGGCATTGCGAAAGGCGGGTTCAGCGGCATCGAGGAAGTCGTAGGTGAACAGGAGTTGCCCCAGCTTGCCATATTCCAATCCCAGGGCCTCGGAACGGATGCTTTGGGAAGCCCCCCGGATTCGGGCGTGTTGCAGGCGGAGTTGTTGCTGGGCAGCATCGGCCAGGCCCTCCAGCGTGGGCAGCGGTACGGGCAGCAATGCCGTCTCCGGGGCTGCCGGCCCGCACCCCGAGTTAAGCATCAGCGACGCCAGGAGAAAGAGAGCGAGCCGGCAGCGTTTTTTAGAGCCGCGCATACGTTGCTCATGGTGAAGGGTGAAATGATAATGGTGAATGATTCTCCTCATTAACCATTAACAATTAACCATTGACAATTAACCATTATTAAGATCCTTGTCCCTTCGTGAGGGTGTGATAGGCGCCGGGTTCCAGGCCGGTCCATGCTTCTACGGCGCCATCGGGCCAGACAATCTGGATCTGCTCGTAGGTGGGATTCTGGCCCAACCCAAACCGGACACGGGGATCGTGGGCCGCGCAATAGCTCCCGTCGGTATGACTGCGACGCCAGAGGGTAGTTCCGTCGGCACGCAGGAGCGCCGCGCGTGCCCCGAGCACGTCCCGGCCTGCCTCATCGACGAGGCGCAGACCGAGCCAGGAAGCCCCCTGACCGACTTCGTTGCGTAAGAGTCGCGCCGGGCCGTTGTTGTTGAACAGTAACACGTCCGTATCGCCGTCATTGTCCACGTCGCCAAAGGCCACGCCCCGGCTCACCTCGGCCCGGTCGGTGTGGTCGCCGCCCCAATCCTTGACCTCCTCGAACCGGCCATCGCCCAGGTTGTGGAAGAGTTGGTTCGGTTGGTTGAGCGGAAGCGCCTCGCGCTGATCGGCCTGGGCCGGAATGATGCGCACCTCTCCATTGGCGATGAACAGATCGAGCCATCCGTCGAGGTCATAGTCGAAGGCGCCCGTGCCAAAGGCCGTATAGGGCCAACTGGCCTGCCCGAGACCCGCGCGCCGGCTGCGATCTTCAAAAAGCCCCTGCCCGAGGTTGGTGTAGAGGGTGTTAGTTTCTCCGTTGAGATGGGTCACGAAGAGATCCTCGTCGCCGTCGCTGTCAAAATCCGCCGCCACGACCCCCATGCTGGCCTCGGGTGCGCCCTGCATATTGAGCGCCGTGCCACTGACGACGGCTTGATTCTCGAAGCGCCCGCCGGCCTGGTTGATCCACATCTGGTTTTCCATGCCGTCGTTGGCGACGTAGATGTCGGGCCAGCCGTCCTGGTTGAAGTCCGCCACCACGACGCCGAGCCCCGCGCCGTAGGTGCGGGCCATGCCCATGCGCAGCGTGACGTCTTCGAAGGTGCCGTCGCCCCGATTGCGTAGGAGGCGGTCGGGCTCGGATTCATAACTTTGCGGGCCGCAGTAGTCCCGCCGCCCCGACCGCGTGGCGAAGCACGGATGTTCATTCTCCAGCCGGTAGGCGACGTAGTTGACGACCACCAGATCCAACCATCCATCCCGGTCAAAATCGAGAAAGGCGGCGCTGATGGACCAACGAGGGTCCTCGACGCCGCTCTGCCGGGTGACATCGGTGAAGGTGCCGTCGCCGTTGTTGCGCCAGAGTTGATTGGCTCCCCAGTTGGTCACGTACAGGTCTACGTAGCCATCGTTGTTGACATCGCCGACAGCGACGCCCATGCCGTAACCGGTGGCCTTGAGCCGGCTCGCTTCGGTGACGTCGGTGAAATGCAGCACGCCTGTTTCGACGAGGTCGTTGCGGTAGAGCCGGTCTTGATAGACCGTCTGATCCGAGGGGTCCGTTGCCGCACCGATGGGATGTCCCTGCACAAGGTAGACGTCCAGATCGCCGTCGTTGTCGTAATCGAAGAGCGCCCCGCCGGCCCCAGTCATCTCCACAAAATATTTCTGCCCGGACATGCCGTTTACATGCACGAAGTCGAGGCCGACGGCTTCCGAGATATCCTTTAAAATCGTGACCGGAGAGCCGGGGGCCGACGCTCCGAGTTGCAGCGGGGGCGCCGGGTTTTCCGTGTTGCAGGCGCCCAAGAGCAGCAGCGCCGCCCACCATCGGTTACCCCAACGGTTTATCCTGAAACCCAGTCGTCTTGTAACGCACATTAGAGAAGCGGAAGGTTGAAAGAGTCGAAGGGACGCTGCCAGGAAAGCACTTCTTTTAAGACCCGGGTAAACTGGGTTGGCGAGCACTCTGCTTCGATGCGGGCCAGCGCATTCTCCCGCAGCTTGGTCCAGAGACGTTCGTCGGTGTAGAGGCGGACGCAATGGCGAATGAAGGCTTCCGGGTCCGAGGCGTCGCTGCTCAACAAGTCTTCGCCGTTGGTCCACTTGAGTTGATCGGCCAGCAGTTGAGTCGCTACGACGGGGAGGCCATGCCCGGAGGCCTCGTGAATCTTGTGGGGGATGCCGGCGGCAAACCGGGTAGGCGCTACAAAGACCCGCGCCTGGTTGTAATACGGCTCCAGATCGTCTACGACGCCCAGGAAGCGAACGCCAGGCCCGCGCCACGCTGCTAACGAGGGGCTCGTATTCTTCCCGACGACGAGAAATTCAGCCGGTTCACCGCGGGCGCTCAAATCCTGATAAACAGCCGGGAAAACGTGATCCAGAAACCAGAGTATGGAATCGACGTTGGGCGAGGGTTCGGCGGCCAGGCTGCCTACAAAAAGAAAGTGGGCACGTTCGGCAAACCGCTTGGGCGTAGGCGTAAGCTCGACGGCGTGAGACAGCAAATGAACGGAGGCGATGCCCTTGTCGAGAAAAATCTCTCGTTCTTGAGGCGAGACGACCATCACCTGATCGGCGATCTTCGCGGGGCTGAGTTCTTTGTCGATGAGGGCCTTCACGGTGCTCTCTTTCATCGTGCGCCCGCGCAACCTCTGCTCTTCGATCTCGCGCAAGGCGAAAACAGCTTCGGCATCGTAGATCAGCCTGGCGTCGGCCAGCAGCTCCGGCCTGGCCCGGACGATTTGCGCGAAGTCAGCCATGTTGTGGGGCCGGCTGACCACAATGGTATCGTAGAAGCCCTGTCGCGCTTCGAGGAAGGCCTCCAGGTGTTTATTGCCGTACCCGGTCATCACTTCGATCTCAGGAGAAAGGTCGGTGTAGACGACGTGCCACTCCTCCTCCGGAAACTGTTTGGGATAAAACGTCACCGCATAGCCAAGCTCAATGAGGGTGTGCAGCATAAAGTTGGCCCTGGGGAAACCACTGCCAAGGTAGGTATGAGGGACCTTGTCGTCGATGACGAGCACCCGGGGCTTGCGCTGTGAAGACCGCGCCTGGAGCATGCGGTCGGTGGACGGCTCGTACTGCCTACGAAGGACCTCGGCATGCTTGGCCACAAAGGTGTCCCGATTGCGCACCTGGAGTTCGATTGCCTTTTGCGCATTGCTCGAGCTGCCGAATTCGTAATGAATGATCACACTCTTGGGCTCATAGACCGTCCGCCACCCTGCGTGCCGGGCACGCAGGCAGTAGTCGACTTCTTCGTAGTAGGCCGGCGCAAACGACTCGTCGAATCCGTCGAGCGCCTCCCATACCGTTTTTCTGGTCAGCAAGAAGGCCCCCGAACAAAAATCTACATCGCGCTGGTACCTATACATGGGCTTATTCGGGACGTCGCCGCGACCATAGCCTGCACAGGACCCATCACTCCAGACGATACAGCCGGCCTCCTGGAGGGTATCGTCCAGTAAAATAATCCGAGCGCCCACGACGCCGATGTCGTCGGCGCTCTCGAGCGTGCGCACGGCGGAGGCCAGGGTAGCCGGCAACAAAATAGCATCATTGTTGAGCAACAGGATATAATCGCCGCGCGCCTGCTCCACACCCTGGTTACAGGCTGTCACGAAGCCCACATTTTCGTCATTATCCAGGACCGTAATGCCCTCGACCTGCTGTAGCAACGCCCCGGTCCGGTCCATCGACGCATTATTGACCACAATGACTTCGTAGTCGTCCCCGGCGTGGTCTACCAGGGACGCTAAGCAGGCCAGGGTCAATTCTGCCCGGTTATAAAGGATGATGACGATGCTGACCACAGGCGCTTCGGGGAAGGCCAGGGTCAACGTCTTGCCGGAAGCCAGGAACTGATCAAGCTGGGCCATCGACGAAGCGGTGAAGATTTCTTTGACCTCTTTCGTACGACGGGGTCCCCCGCCTGAAAGCGGGGCACGACCGTCATGCAACGGATACGAGATGGCATTCTGGTGGTCGATCTGAGCCTGGACGAGCCGTAGCCAGAGCGCCCCAGGACCCTGGCGGAAGAGCATCCGAAGGCCACGCCCGAGTTTGCTCAACAGACGTCCCGGCTGCCCGGTTTGACGCTTAAGCCACAACACCGTAACGACGACGAGCAGGGGCAGTCTCCCCAATTCGTAAACCTTGAAATTGTCGATTTCAAATTCGATGTGTTGGGGGTGCGGCCGGAACTTCAAGGTTGCCACGGTCGAAGGCAGGAAGACCAAACGCTGCACCTGGTGTTCGACGGGGATCGTCGGAAACTGATGGGCCAGGCTCGGTTCAGCTTCAGGGTGGTCTCCCGCGTAGAGTTCGGGCAACAAGGGTACGTCGGCTTTCGCTACTTGAAATGAAAACAACGTTCGCCCTGAAGGCAGAACGCTTTGGGACGAACGAAGCCAGTGCCAGGGGGCCTCGCCCGTGCCGTCTTCTGCCTCAGCCTCGTCAGCTACGGGCTCCAGGGCGATGCGGTGTACGCGCCAAGCCAGCCAACGAGCCGATGTCCCGGTAGGTCGCCGCCTCCGGGACGAGCCGGGCAGACGCCCAGGGGCGCGCCCGTCCGGGATAACCGTTGTCGGCTCGCCGGAAGCCCTTTCAGGAGGCGCCATCAGCACGATAGGCCGCCCCACCGACTGGCTGTTACCCGCCTGGTCGGTAGCACGCACGATGAGTTCACGATCACCCGGAGGCATGTCTTTTAATGTGACGAACGCGGAATAGCCGCTGCACGCAGCATGCGCCACCTCTGGAAAAGCTACCGCTACGTCGGGGCGTTCCACGCCGTGGTCAATGGATCCCAGCAAGGTCTCTCCGACATAGACTTCGATGCGCTCGATGGGGCCGGCCTCGGAGAACGTCCAGCCGGCGAGGTACAAAGGCTTCGAAACAAGGACTTTGCTGTGGGGAGGTGGATAATCTACAACGAGGCGCACCGAAGAAGCAGACCGCGTTTTTGCCCGCAGCTTCTTCAGCACACGCCTTGCCCCTATCTGGCGCATGGCCTGTACCTTGACAAGCACGCGCAGCAGCCGCGAACCGTACAACGTGTCACGCTCCTGCTGGAGATAGTCCCGTTGGGCCTGCTCCAGAACATACTCGTGTTCGAGTCGACGGAATGATTCGTCGAAACGCTCACGTTCAGACTCAAAGCCCACTTGCTCGGCCTCTAGTCGATCTGCTGTCTCGGTGAGCGCTACCATCTCCGCCTTCAGACTCGCCCGTTCCTCCTCAAGCACACGGAGCGACTCGGCCAGGCGGGTGTTCTCGTCTTCAAGACGACCGACGGATTCAATCAGGCGTGTCTTCTCGGCCTCCAGGTCCACACGCTGGCTTTCGAAGCGGCTGACCGATTCGGTAAACGCTATGCGCTTCGCCTCAAGCGTTGCCCACTCGGTCTTAAGCGCCGCCCGTTCGGCCTCATGCGCGGTGCGTTCGTCTTCAAGAAGGCCGAGCGATTCAATCAGGCGCGTCTTCTCGGCCTCCAGGGCTTCACGCTGGTTTTCGAGACGACCGATCGATTCGGCAAGCACGACGCGCTCGGCCTCCAGGGCTTCACGACGGCTTTCGAGGCGATCCAGCGATTCGGCAAGCGTGGTCTTTTCCCCTTCGAGGCGACCGATCGATTCGGCAAGCACCACCCGCTCGGTCTCCAGCGCCACCTTCTCCCCTTCGAGGCGCCCCAGCGATTCGGCAAGCGCTCTCCGTTCGGTCTCCAGTGCCGCCTTCTCCCCTTTAAGACGGCCCACCGATTCGGCAAGCACCACCCGCTCGGTCTCCAGCGTGGCCCGTTCGGTCTTAAGCGAGGCGCGCTCGGTCATGAGCATCGCCTTCTCCCCTTCCAGACGACCCACCGATTCGGCAAGGACGGCCCGCTCGGTCTCAAAGGCCGCCTTCTCTGCTTCCAGACGACCCACCGATTCCACAAGCGCGACCTTCTCACGTTCGAGGCGACGGACCGACTTGGCCAGCGTGCCCTGCTCGGCCTTCAGGGTCGCTCTTTCGTCTTCAAGACGACCGACGGACTGATTGAGATGGTCATTGGCTTCTTTAAGCGCTTCTCCCTCTGTGCGTGCTCGTATCACCCGATCAGCTTCAGCAGCTAACAAGGTGTGCTGCTTATGAACCGTCTCTTCTAACTGTTCTAAGTGATAGGCCTCATCTTCCAGCATCTGCTGATAGACCGGTCCCCCCTCCTTACAGAGCCTCCCATAGAGTTGAACGATACGATGAGTAAGTTCTTCTTTGGGGAACAGCCGGCCTGTATATACCGCATGCCTCAAATCCGGCTGGATGGTTGCTGTCGCCTGCTCAATGATCTCATCGGCAACCTCCATCTCCAACGCGGCAAGCACCCGCTGAAGTTCTGCCTGACCGTCATAGAAATAGGAGACGTAGTGCGTCGTGATGAAGTGATCTGGACGAACCGCGCTCAAGAACCGCTCGTGATAGGCCTGCCATAACTTCAGGCCGTTCTTTGCCAGAAAGGATCGCGTTTCTCCCTCCCGACTTAATGACCAAACGATTTCGAGCGGATGGCGCAAGCAAAACACCACCTTGAGATCGGGTATGACCTCTAGCCAGAAGGGAAGCGTCAAGCAATTGCGAGGGTCCTTCCACCCCCAGGGAGCCTGTTCTTCGAAGTCGGCAACGAGTGCAGCGGCGCGCTCGCGAAAGGCATCGAACGAAGGCTGCTTCCACCATTCGGGGTCTACCTCCGGCGGATGATCCCAGCTTCCGCCCAGGGCCACCAGGATGTCATCGTTGAGACCCGTAAAGATTAGATTTTCCCAGTACCCAGCCGGATTGTCTTGGGCCTGCAGAGGCATCATGTCGTCCTCGGATCCAAGGTAGAGACCACTGAGGTTGAGCAGCCTGGTGACCATAGAGGTTCCGGAGCGATGCATCCCAAGTATGCAGACGGGCATATCAGCGAGGCCATGTTCTATTCAACAAATGCGAAGTCAGCGGATGGCATAATACGTAAAGCCACCGCTGGAAATGTGAGCGTAGATTCAATTCTAATTGAAATTGGATTATCGCACGATATCATCAAAGAAAACGGCATAGTCCGTGCCGGCAAAGTAGGCTTTGAGTTCCTCATAGTTCTCTATTACTTGAGACATAGGATGCTGCTGAATCTTGACGATCTTTGTGGTGAGCCCGAGGCGCTTGACCTTTAAAAAATCCTGAATCGTCGCCAGCGTTTGTTCGCTGTTATCGACCAGAGCTTCGTAGGTTACCTCCAGCAGGGGATGCTCGCTGAAAAACGCGCGGAATTTCTTTTGTCGCTCGTTGGTGTATTCAAATTCCGACTCGCATTTCGACGGAGACAAACGAATCGTGGCGCTCGGAGGAAGAGGTTTTCCTTTATGAAAGTTGAACGTCTTGTGTACGTGTACGGCAAGGTATTGAGAGACGTACCGTTTAAGGAGGTTTTGGCGGGTCAGATAGATAATTTTAATCGCGGTGTCTCGGCGGATATGGTCTGCGACCTCCTTATACTGGGGCAGAGAGAGTTCTTCAAATTTAAATTTGAAGCCTACGGCCTTTCGCTTTCCCGCATAAAAGACAAAGTCATTGAGAAATCCGATCGGGTCGCGTGTTCGAAGCTCCAGCATCAAATCTAAAAGGGGTGGATCTAATTTGGGGAGCAGACCATAAAGGATGGCGGATTGGGGGGCATAAGCCTCTCCATGACTACAGATGTCCGAATGAGACATGAGATAATTGACCAACGTCGAGCTGCCGGTCCGGGCCGGGCAGGTGATCATGAAGCGAACTTTTCGGCTCATAGGGATACGATTTTTCTCTGGATTCGATGTCAAGATGCCTCTCGCGCAGTATGACAAGGAACGGCCTCGCCTGCACGGGCAAGGACGTGGCGTCATACGCCGGAGATCGCTATAGCGGCGAGCCGTTCGAGGGAAAGGACAGCCACTGGGGTAAAAAATCCTGGCAGCCTACGCCTCGGCCAGGAGAAAGTGCCCATCGAAGCGCCCCGCCTTCTCGATAAGCAAGCCCGCGAGACCTTCACGCCCTGGAGTTGTCAGCGGCGGCGCCAGGTACCGGCCCTCGATGGGCTCCTTCAGGTCACGCGGACCGTAGGCTCGTCTTCCTTTGGGGGTTCGTAGCTATACGCATAGGAGGCATCGCCCGTGTCCACCGTAAGATCGTGGGGGTATTTTTTAACCTTCGTACTCGGCTTGGACGTTATGCGCTGTGCGGTAACCAGGGCGGCGTTGCGCCAGATGTCGAGCACGGTGTTGGCGTGCATGATCCTCAGCGTGATGGCATAGGCGCGGGGCAGCAAGGGTAAGGCGTAAAAGGTACAACGCAGGAGGCCGTCGGCGTTCACCTCAGGCACTACGCAATCTGCCGTGGTCAGCGGCATACCCGTGACGAGGTCAAACAACTCGATGCAAAAACGTACCTGGGACCAGGGTTTGTTGCAGGCAAAGGGAGCCTCCACAATCAGGTGCTCCCCCCGGATAGCTATTTCATTGAGCCCCGACTGCGATCCGTAAACCTGTATGGCGTCGATAAATTGAAGGTCTCCATTGCCCTCGCGCGATGTTCCGGATCGCATCGCAAAAAGGGCGTTCCTACGACTGGTCTCTTCCGCGTAGAGCGCCCCCACCTCTTCTACGTCGCCATCGGCAACGACTTTCCCTTTATCGAGCCATAGAGCGCGGTTACACAGCATCTCAATAAACTCCGGTCGATTCGACACCAGGATAACCACGCTGTTGTCGACAATATGCCGCATGCGCTCGATACAACGTTGTCGAAAGACGACATCGCCTACGGCGAAGACCTCATCGAGCAGAAGAATGTCGGGTATAACAGCCGTGGCGATGGAAAAACCAAGCCGCACTCGCATGCCCGACGAGTACGCCGAGACCGGGGTATCAAGAAAGTCTCCGATCTCGGCAAAGTCAATGATGTTGTCAAAGTTGGCATCGATTTCCTCCCGGGTCATCCCCAGGATACTTCCGTTGATATAGATATTTTCACGGCCCGTCATGTAGGGATGAAAACCGGCCCCCATAGAAATCAGGGTGCCCAGGCGTCCTTTGACCATGATTTCACCCTGGTCGGGGGGAAGAATACCCGCCAACAAACGCAGCAGCGTCGTTTTTCCAGAGCCGTTAAGGCCAAGCACGCCCAGGGTTTCGCCGCGCCTCAATTCAAAAGACACGTCATCGAGTGCCCAGAATTCTCCGCGTCGCAACGTATCGCTCTGCCCTTTGAGACCCACCAGGTTTCTGGAGAGCTCCAGCAGACCGTAGGCCATGCTGCGCCTGAGATGACGGCAGAATTTTTTCGATACGTGCTTGACCGAGACGAGTACCTCCCCCCGGGCTGCCTCTAGATTGCCATTGGCGTTATGCTCAACGATACCTTCCATCGTCAGATCATCCTTTCAATGAGACGGTCTTCGGAGACAAAAAACAGACGCCATGACATCATGAAGAGCAAAAAGGACAGGCCTGCCGAGAGCAGGTAGCCCGTTGGTTCATAAAGCCGGCCATAGAGCACGATGTCCCGGGCCGAGCAAACCAGGTACGTCAGCGGATTCCATTCGATGATGGATTGGAGCAGCGGGTGGGGAATGTTGTCGGCATAGAGGATAGGCGTCATCCACATCAACAGGCCCAGCACCACGTTGACCAGTTTGGTCAGATCGACGGCGACGATGGCCACCATCGAG
>SMUY01166581.1_pt1 | contig 12093 bp, 9 predicted proteins | sample 2456441 | NCBI WGS metagenome assembly SMUY01 (sample SAMN11095931, study PRJNA526329) | marine sediment metagenome | biome: Marine sediment; feature: Surficial sediment; material: Deep marine sediment; isolation source: Hadal surficial sediment | place: Pacific Ocean | collected 2014-11 | depth 0-1...
CGCCTAGCCGACCGGCCACTTCTTCCTTGTCGAGGGCTTGGAGCTTCTCCCAAAGGTCGTGGCTGCAGGACGAGAGTTTTTCCGTGTTGCGCAGTTCGGAATCCTTTTGGAACCCTCGTGAGTGGTCGATCATCCACAGCTTCCACGAGTCGCGGTCGATGATGATGTCGCCGGCGTTCCGGTCGACGTTGCCGATCAGGTTGTCGAAGAGGTACATGACCTGCAACTGTCGGGTCCACTGCAGGGCTCTCGGAGGCCGCAGGCCCTCGTTGGCACGGTCGAGCTCGGTCATGGAGTTTTCGATCCATATCTGCAATGCGGCCCGGTTGCGACCGAACCCCTTGATTACGGTCGGGGGGACGTTGTCCAGGCCCAGCATTCCCGCCAGCTCATAGGCGGCGCGCTCGAACATGAAGTAGTCGCGCAGGTTCATGGCGTAGCTGCCGTCGTTCATCCGTCCTCGGAACGTCTCGTCGACATCCTTGTACGATGCCCACGCGCGGATCCCATCCTTCTCGAGCATGACCTTCTGCGGCCGGGTGACCCCCACGGGGATGCGGTCCCTTGAAATTTCCTCGGCGGTGCTGAGGAACTCGAGCACGGCGGCGTCGGTGTCGAATGGAAGATAGTCGCCATCGGGTCCCAGGAAGCGGCGCTGTTCTTGCTGTGCCGACGGGGTGGCGATGATGCCCGTGTGCTCGGGGACGACGAGCGCCGTGCTCAAGAGCCACGCTGTCGTGAACGCAACCAGCCAAGGTTTCATCGCACCAACCTCCTTTCAACTTCTCGAACCAGTTCAGGACGACCATCCCTACTGATCTCATAACGGCGCGATGGCGTCAAGGGGAAGACCAACGGGTCACGGCTGCGCGAGCGCCATGGCCCACGATGACTGCGTTGCGCTTGATTCGGATGCTCGGCGTACTGTTCCGTGCGCCTCCGCTCCCGAATCGGCGCGCGCCTGGTCTCGCGGCCCCTTGCGCCCGCCCGCTTCGCGACCCGTTGAGAAATGCGGGCTAGCAGCTAGGTGCCGCGAAACTGCGACTGGTACAGCCGCGCGTACAGCCCGCCGGCGGCCAGCAGCTCATCGTGCGTACCCACCTCGACAATACGCCCCTGCTCGAGGGCGACGATCATGTCGGCGCGCACCACGGTGGACAGGCGGTGGGCGATGACGAACGAGGTGCGGCCGGCGAGCAGCACGCCGAGAGCTTCTTGGATCAATGCTTCGGTTTCAGAATCGAGTGACGAGGTGGCCTCGTCGAGCACCAGGATTGCCGGGTTGCGCAAGATCTCGCGCGCGATCGCCAGGCGTTGTCGCTGACCACCCGAGAGCTTCACCCCGCGTTCGCCGATCAGTGTGTCGAAGCCGTCCGGCATTTGTTCAATGAACTCGAGCGCATTGGCAGCGTGGGCGGCGTCGCGAATCTGCGCCGGGTCGGCGTCGATGCTGCCGTAGGTAATGTTGTCGCGCACCGTGCGGTCGAACAGGAAGATCTCCTGGGGCACCAGCCCGAGGTGCCGTCGGTACCAGTGCAGGTCGAGTTCCCGCAGGTCGTGCCCGTCGATGAGCACTCTCCCGGCCACCGGGTCGAAGAAGCGCGGCAGCAGGTGCGCCAGCGTCGTCTTGCCGGCGCCCGAGGGACCCACCAGGGCGACCATGGTCTGCGCCGGTACTACCAGCCGTATGTCGCGCAATACCGGCCGGCCGGGGTCGTACTCGAAGCCGACGTTCTCGAAGGTCACCGCCCCCTCGAGCCTCTTCGGCCGGCGGCCGCCCTCGGGGCTGACCACTTCGAGCTCGGTGTCGAGGACCTCGTAGATGCGCTCGAGGGAGGCCAACGAGCTCTGCAGGCGCGGGTTCAGGCTGGCCACCGTGCCGAAGGCCGAAAACATCTGCATCAAGTACATGAAGAAGGCGAACAGTCCGCCGACGCTGAGCTCGCTGTTGACGATCAGGTAGACACCCGCCAACACGATGATGGTCGGGGCGACGCCCCCGATGAGCCGGAAGACGTTGCGGGTGAGCAGGAAGAACATGTCCTGCCGCAGGTTGGCACGCACGCTGTCGTGCAAGACGTGGGCGAAGCGGCGCGCCTCGTGGCGCTCGGAAGCCGTTGCCAGTACCAAAGGGTAGCCGGAGATGCTTTGGTGCAGCGCCTTGGACACCTCGGTCCACTTCTCGCGCGTCAGCCGCGCCAGTTTGCGCATCGTTCCCGAGATGGCGTACTGGAAGCCGAAGATCGCCACCACCAGCACCAGCCCACCGAGGGCCATGCGCCATTCCACGTAGAAGATCATCGCCGCAAAGCCGATGCCGCGCACCAGATCGACCGCGCCGGTGGCGAAGGAGTCGGCCATGACGCCGCGCAGGTTGCCGACGTCATCGGTTTGCCGCGACATTAAATAGCCGGCTTCCTTGTCGCCGTAGTACCGGTACGACAGGCGCTGCATGTGGAAGTAGAGCTGCAGGCGGACGTCGCGGATTACCTTGGTGTGAAACAGCGTCGTGCTGTAGCCGATGGCGAGGGCAAACGCGACGCTCAACAGCGTCATGCCCACGAGTACGCCCCCCCAGAACAGAATGTCGCTGCGGTCGGAGTTCTGCACCGCGTCGTCGACGACGCGCCGTACGATCAACGGGGATGCCAGGGGCAGGGGGGTGCTCACCACCAGCAGCGCCACCATTGCCCACACGTAGCCGACATGCGGGCGCACCCAGGGCCAGAAACGCTTGATCAGCGGCCAGGCCTTGCTGGGGGGCAGGCGCTCCTGATGCTCGCCGTTGCGCGCCGCCATCTAGCCCAGCTTCTCTGCCTGCTCCCGTACCCGGTCCATCCAGCCGGAGAGGTCCTTGGCGTATTCCCGAGGCACGCAGTCGGCGCAGATCTCGACGGCGCGTAGACGAATGTGTTGCAACTCGGTGCGAAAGAGTGGTGAGTCGCGGCTTTCTTCGGGCATGCAATGGAGCAGTTCGCCGAGTACCTCGAGGGCGGCGGTGATGCCGGCGAGGATGGACTCGAGCACCTGTTCCTCGGGCATCTGCTCGGGGTTGTAGAGCACATCGTGCACCGTGCGCAGCTCCCCCTCGAAGATCGCCAGTGTGCTCTCGGCGCGGATGCGCACCCGGGCGGCGGGGGCCGATGGGTCGCTGCACATGTTGGTGATGACATGCAACTCCGACAGCACCAGGTGCATGTTGGTGCGCACCCGCCCGAGTCGCTGTTCGAAGGCGAGGCGGTGGGTGTCCTCGACGAGCTGTTCCTGCCGCTGCGAGACCAGCTTGGAGATGACGAAGCCGAAGATCAGCAGCCCGGCTGCTCCTTCGATGATGGCGAGTATGCGCGCCGCGCCCAGCGGGCTGATGTCGCCGTAGCCAATGGTCAGCGCGGTGACGAAACTGAAGTAGATGGCGTTGGCCAGGTCGGCGAGGCTGCCGGGGCCGCCCAGGTCGCTATCGATCCAGGGAGTGCCGGCCAGGTCCGCCATCCAGTACACCAGGCCGAAGCCGATGACGATGGCGAGCCAGATGCACAGCAGCCCGCCGATGCTGCGATGGAGAACCAGCGCATCGACAAGCCGGTCTCCCACCGAACCGGTTCGTGTCAACGTCACCCCCGTCGCAGCGGCAGGGGTGCGCTTGGGGCGCCCCTTGGCGTTCAGGCGGACACGAACCCGGCGAGCAACGGACTCGACCTTGCCGCCATGCTCGAGCCAGTCGGCCATCCCCCCGGCGTACTCGCGCACTCGCGTGTAGCCGAGCTCCTGCAGCAGGACGACCGCCCGCTCGCCGGCGGTTCAGGTGAAGCTGGCGCAGTAGAGGATGATCTCCTGATGCTTATCGGGAAGGACATCCGCAGCGAGCTCGAGCACGTGCGCCAGCGGCAGGTTCCTGGCGCCCGGTAGGTGGCCGTGCTTGAAGGTGGTCGGCGGCAAGACGTCGACCACCGCGACGCTCGGGTCTTTCTGCCGTTGGCGGAATTCCTTGTACTCGACGACATCGACGACGTCGATGGCTGTCTTGTTGGAGTGAATATCCATTCGCTCAACGATACTCGATAGAGCGTGGACGTCAGAGGGCGGAGGCCGAGCTGACGAAGACAGTCTTCTTGTAGGGGGCGGAGCGCCGTGCCCTCAGCCCATGCGCTCTTCCCACTCATCCAGCGTGCGCGGCGGCGGGGCGATCACAGGTCGGAGAATCCCTTGCCCTCTTCGGCCAGCCTGGCGAGCAAGGCCGCCGGCTTCATGAGCTCGCCGTGCACGGTTTCGAACTCGACCAGCTTGTCGTAGATGGTCTTGGTGCCGATGAGATCGGCCCAGAACATGGGGCCGCCCCGGAAGCGCGGGAACCCGTAGCCGTACAGCCACACCACATCGATGTCGCTGGAGCGGAGGGCGATGCCCTCTTCGAGCAGCTTGGCGCCTTCGTTTACCAGCGGGTAGAGGCAGCGCTCGATGATCTCCTGGTCGCTGAATTTGCGGCGCTCGATGCCGAGCTTCTCGGAGGTCTCGACCACCAGCTTCTCGATGTCGGGGTCGGGAACCGGCGTGCGGTTGCCGGGCTCGTACTTGTACCAGCCGGAACCGGTCTTCTGCCCCAGTCGGTCCATCTCGACGATGCGGTCCTCGATGTCGGAGTAGCGCTCATTCTCGGGGCGGGTGGCGGCCTGGTGCTTGCGGATGAGATAGCCGACGGTGAGCCCCGCCATGTCGAGCATGGTGAACGGCCCCATCGGAAAACCGAAGTCGCAGATTGCCTTGTCGACCTGCTGCGGCAGGGCGCCTTCCTCGAGCACGAAATACGCCTCCCGCAGGTAGGGGAGCAGCATGCGGTTGCCGACAAAGCCCTCGCACACGCCGACCAGCACGCCGGTCTTGCGCAGTTGCTTGGCCAGCGCCAGTGCCGTGGCGACGACGTCTTTTTCGGTGGCGTCGCCGCGCACGATCTCCAGCAGCCGCATGATGTGCGCCGGGGAAAAGAAGTGCAGGCCGATGACGTCGCCGGGGCGCGACGTGGTGGCGGCGATCTTGTTGATGTCGAGCGTCGAGGTGTTGGTCGCCAGGATGGCGCCCTCCTTGCACACGGCGTCGAGCTTGCCGAAGATCTCGGTCTTGAGGTCGAGGTCCTCGAACACCGCCTCGACCACCAGGTCGACGTCCGCGAAGTCGCCGAAATCGAGCGTGCCGGCGATGCTGGAGAGGAACCGCTTGCCGTCCTCCGGGCTCAGGCGCCCCTTGGCGACCGAGGAATCGTAGGTCTTCTCGATCTTGTCGAGTCCGGCGTCGAGAGCGTCCTGGGAGACCTCCAGGACCTTCACCGGGATGCCGGCGTTGGCGAACGCCATGGCGATGCCCTGGCCCATGGTGCCGCAGCCCACCACCCCCACCTTGGCGATGTCGCGCGTAGCCGTGTCCTTGGGGACGTCGGGGATCTTGGCCACCTGGCGCTCCGCGAAGAAAGCGTGCCGCATCGCCTTGGACTGTTCCGAGTTGACGCAGCGGGCAAAGATCTCGCGCTCTGCCTGCATGCCCTCGTCGAAGGTCAGGTTGGTGGCGTTCTCGATCGATTCGATCGCTGCCAGCGGGGCTTCCAGGCCGCGGGCTTTCTCCGAGGAGCCCTCGCGATACTGCTCGAAGATCTCCTTCTTGCCGCGTGCCGCCTCGACGCGCTCGTTGCGCTCGCGGGTGCGACGTGGGCCGCGCCCGGCGGCGATGAGCTTCTCGGCGTAGGCGACCCCAGCGTCGGCGGGGTCGCCCTCGAACAGTTCGTCAACCAGGCCCACCTCATACGCCTTGGCGGCGGGGTTGAGCTTGCCTTGGACGATGAAATCGAGGGCTGCCGGCACGCCGATGATGCGGGGCAGCCGTTGGGTGCCACCGGCGCCGGGAATGATGCCCAGCGTGACCTCGGGCAGGCCGATGCGGGCATCGGCCGCGGCGATGCGGTAGTGGCAGCCCAGCGCGAACTCGCAACCGCCTCCGGCGGCGACGCCGTGGATTGCCGCCACCACGGGCTTGCCGGCGTTTTCGGCAGCGTCGATGAGCTCGCGGAGCGTCGGCGGCAGCAGCACCAGGTCGGTGCCGAACTCCTTGATGTCGGCGCCGGCGGAGAACATGCGACCACCGCCGTGGATGACCACCGCCGCGACCTCGTCGTCGGCCAGAGCACTTTCCAGGCAGCGAAGGACGGCCTCGCGGACGGCGTGCCCGAGTCCGTTGACCGGGGGGCTGTCGATGGAGATGACGGCGACCGCACCGCGTCGGGAGTACTGGGTGACTTCGCTCATGCTGACCTCGTTTGATGTGCTGACCGCGGTCGGGGCGCCGTGGTGGCAACTCTCGACTGTGGTCCGGCTCCGTTGCCTCCGAGCCCAATCGCTGCGAGGATGGGGCCGGTTTCGAGCGCGGCTGTCGAGCCGCCGACTCTGTGTCAGGGAGAGACTAGACCTATGAAAATGCACCGGCGCGGTTTCATCAAGCAAACAGCCGCAGTTGGAGGCGGAATTTCGCTCGTTGGAGCGGGCTTGGTGGGTGGCGGCTCCGCGTCGGCGACGGGCGCGTCTGTTCTACGACCGACGTCACAGTCGGCAGCCTCAGCCGCGACGCGTGGCAACCCCATCGGCGTGTCTACCTACTCGTTCAGCCGCTACAACGGCGAGCGCACCACGGTGTTGCAGGGCATCGATATTGCCGCCCGCATGGGCTTCGATGGCGTCGAGATCCTGCACAACCAGATGGACGATGAATCCAATGCGGCGCTCCAGGCGCTCAAGACGCGCGCCCACACGCTGGGCATGACGCTCATGGGTTTCTCGACCCACCAGGGGTTCCTCTATCCGGATGCGGCGCGGCGCCGGGAGAACATCGAACGCACCATTGGCCAGCTACGGCTCGCCAACGCCATGGGCATCCCCACCATGCGTATCAACACCGGCCGCTGGGGGACCACCGGGTCCTTCAACCAGTTGATGGAGGACGAGGGCATCGAGCCGATCCCCGCGGGATTGACCGAGGAGATGGGCTTCGAATGGACCATCGACTCGATCGAGAGGATCCTTCCGAAGGCTCAAGAATACGGCGTCGTCATGGGCTTGGAAAATCACTGGGGCCTGGGGCGCACCGCCGCCGGTGTGCTGCGCATCGTCGAGACCATCGATTCACCCTGGCTGCAGATCACCCTCGATACCGGCAATTTCTTCGAAGATCGCTTCGTGCAGCTGCAGACCATGGCGGCCAGCCCAACGCCGATCACGCTGGTGCAGGCCAAGACCTACTACGGCGGCGGCCGCTGGTACACGCTCGATATCGACTACGCCCGCATCGCCGCAATGCTGCGCGACGCCGGCTACCAGGGTTGGATCTCGCTCGAATTCGAAGGCCGCGAAGACTCCTCCACCGGCGTGCCGAAGAGCCTCGAGTTGTTGCGCCGACATTTTCACTAGCAGCGTGCTGAAGACAGGGGTGGCTCCGCCGCTCAGGCGTCACCGTGCCCCAAGGCTCGATCGATCCGATCAAAATGATCGTCGTGGTGCAGGAGACTGAGGCCGTGGTGTGCGGCGCAGGCGGCGACCAGGAGGTCGGTGGCGGGAACCGTGATTCCTTTGCTGCGGCAGGATTTCGCCAGTGTGACGGCAGCATCCCACACTGCGGGCGGGCTCGGCGCGAGGTCCAAGTCGCGCTCCAATGCGCGCAACATTTTCTGTTCCGCCGCGCCTTGCGCGCCGTTCCACAGCTCCAGGCGAACGATGTCGCACAGGACCGCCTCTCCTTCGGCGGTCGCGCTACGCACGGCCGCTCTCACTTCTTGGTCGCCGTCGCTGCGCAGCGCATCGATCCAGGCGGAGGTGTCCACGAGAATGGAGCCCCTCATGGTCAGTCTTCCTCACGGAGGCGATGGAGCTGCTCGCGCGACATGAAGTGATCGAAGGTGCCGAATTTTTCGGCCAACCGGCCGAGCCGGCGTCGCCGGTTGAAGTCGCTGATGGCTGTGACGATGGCTTCTCGCTTGGTCGCCGCGCCGGTGTTGCGGAGAACTTCTCGAAGTTCATCTTCTGGAATATCAACTGTTGTCTTCATGCTTCTATTATTGAGTATTGTGGAATCCGCTTTCAAGGGTGCAAGAATCCTACGGGAACACGAAACGGTCGGGGCGCAGGGCCGAGAAACTGCCCCCCGCACTTCGATTTGCCGCAAGGCGCCCGCCTGGCCGAACAGCGTGGTCGGGCCGCCGCTGTTATCCTCACCGCTCCATGGAGATCTACGAGAACATCCTCGAAACGCTGGGCGATACACCCTTGGTGAAGCTGCGGCGCTTCTGGAGTGAGGGGCCGTTGATCGCCGTCAAAATGGAGTCGTTCAACCCGGGATCGAGCGTCAAGGATCGCATCGGTCCGGCGATGATCGAGGCGGGCGAGAAGGCCGGTTTGCTCGAGCCCGGCGGCACTATCGTCGAGCCGACATCGGGGAACACCGGCCTGGGATTGGCGATGTGCGCCGCGCTCAAGGGCTACAAGATGATTTGCACGGCGCCCGACAAGATCCCCAACGAGAAGGTGGCATTGCTGCAGGCGTTCGGCGTCGACGTGCGGCTGTGCCCCACCAACGTCGAAGCCGACGATCCACGCTCGTACTACAAGGTCGCCGAGCGCATCCGCGACGAGCAGGGCGCCTATCTGCCGTACCAGTATTACAACCCCGCCAACCCCGGCGCGCACTATGAATCGACCGGCCCGGAGATCTGGCGCCAGACCGACGGCAGGATCACCCACTGGGTCGCCGGCGTCGGCACCGGCGGCACCATCAGCGGTGTCGCCAAGTTCCTCAAGGAACAGAACTCCGACATCCGCGTCGTCGGCGTCGATACCGTGGGCAGCGTCTACGCCTACTATCTCGAGCACCGCGAGCTGCCGCCGGCGGAGCAGATCCACCAGTACCTCATCGACGGCATCGGCGAGGACTTCATGCCCGAAACCGTCTGGTGGGACTACATCGACGAGATTGTCACCATCGACGACAAGACCGCCTATGCCGCCACCATGGAGTTGGCGCGCCACGAAGCGATCTTCACCGGCTCCTCGGGCGGCGCCGCGGCGGCCGGCGCGCGCGTTGTCGCGCAAAACATCGAGGCTTTCTCGGACGCATCCGGGGTGGCGCCCGACGATGCGCTGATCGTGACCCTGTTTCCGGACTCGGGCGAGCGCTACCTTTCGAAGCTCAACGAAGACTGGATGCGCGAGCAAGGGTTGCTCGACTAACCGAGCCTAGGACTCGCCGAGGGCAGCATGGGATGACTGGTCAAGCAAAAGGCAGACAGATGGTCGGAAGAACGATTCTCGCGATTGCCGTGATTGCCGCGGTGGGTTGCGGTCCGGCCCAGGAACCGCGGCTGGACGCGGCGCAGATGACGACACGTCCCAATGTCCTCTTCCTGTTTGCCGACGACCAACGCGCCGACACCATCGCAGCGTGGGGCAACCCGAATATCCGCACGCCGAACCTCGACCGCCTGGCTGCAGCGGGATTCAGCTTCCGCAACAACTACAACCTCGGCTCCAACAGTGGCGCCGTCTGCGTGCCCAGCCGCGCCATGGTCAACACCGGACGCGCCTACTTCCGGGTTCCCAACGACCTGAGTGGCGCCACGCTGCTCCCCGAGCTGCTCGGCGAGAACGACTATGTAACGTTCGCGACGGGTAAATGGCACAACGGCGAGGAATCTTGGTTGCAAGGCTTCCAGCGCGGACAGGCGCTGTTCTTCGGCGGCATGAGCGACCACAGCCAGGTACCGCTCGTCGATCTTGTCGGCCCCGGCGAGCTCGGCAACGAGCGGGTCGGGCAGAAACTGTCGAGCGAGTTGTTCGCCGATGCGGCGATCGACTTCCTGGAGAACTACCGCGGAGAGCGACCCTTCTACGCCTACGTAGCCTTTACTGCCCCGCACGATCCACGCATGCCGCCGCAGGAGCTCCGTGACTACTACGACGAGAACCCTCCCCCCTTGCCCGATAATTTTCTGCCCCTGCACCCATTCAACTTCGGGGGCGGGGCGCTTACCACGCGCGACGAGCAGCTCGCCGCCTGGCCGCGGGCGGAAGAGGTCATTCGTGACCAGATCGCCGAGTACTACGGGCTGATCACCCATCTCGACGGGCAGATAGGGCGCATTCTCGATGCGCTGCAAGCCGGCGACCACGCCGACGACACCATCGTCGTCTATGCCGCCGACCACGGCCTAGCGCTGGGCAGCCATGGGCTGCTCGGCAAACAGAACATCTACGAGCACAGCCAACGGTGCCCGTTGATCTTCGCCGGTCCTGGCGTTCCGCACGGCGAGTCGGAGGCTTTCACCTACCTGCTAGACATCTTCCCGACGGTAACCGCCCTTACCGGCACACCCACACCGGCCGGTCTGGACGGCGCGGATCTCTCCGGCATCTGGCGCGGCGAAACGACAGGTGTGCGCGACTCCGTTTTTCTCGCCTATACCCGCCTGGCGCGATCGGTCCGCAACGAGCGCTACAAGCTCATTCGCTACCCGCAGGTCGACGAGACCCAGCTTTTCGACCTCCTGTCCGACCCCACCGAGATCGAAAACCTGGCCGCTGACCCGGAGTACGCCGGCCTCATCGACGAGCTGACCGCGTTGCTCGTTGAGTGGCAAGCGCGGCTGGGCGACACCGAGCCGCTGGTTGTCGACAACCCGCAGCCCCGGGAGATCGACCTCGACAGCCTGCAGCGCGAGCCGGACCGTTGGCAACCGCCGTGGATCGTCGAGAAGTACTTCCAGCGTTAGCCCGGATATCTCAACGGGTCACGAAGCGAGCGGGCGTGAGGGCGTGTGAGGACAAGGCGCGCGCCGATCGGGCGAGCGTCCGGGCTAGTTTCTTCTGGCAGGGGCCATCACCGTCAGGCCGCCTTCGATCACGGTGGCGGTGAACGGCGTCATGCCGCATACGTCGCCGTCCGCCTGCACCACCTGGGGCTGGTCGGTTTCGACGCGCACTTGGCGCCCGCGAATACGTTGCACGCGCGAGGTTTCGCGCAGCAGCAGCAGGTTCCACACCGCCAGCGTGGCGCCCAGGAAGCCGCGCGCATTGACGACGATGACGTCGAGAACGCCGTCGTCGAAGGCGACCTGCGCCCCGAGCTTGAGCACCGGCGGCAGAATTTCCGGGCAGTTCGCCACCAGAACAGAGGCCGCCTCGTACCGCTTGGCGCTACCGTCCACGGTGATGGTTACCGGCGCCGGGCGGATGCGGTGCGCCGTACGCAACACAAAACCGACGTAGGCGCCGATGCCCCAACGTTGTTTCTGCGCGGCGGTCGTTTGCGCCATCATGTCGGCGTCGTAGCCGGTGCCGGCCCCGACGGCGAAGAAACGTGTTCCCTCGCCGGTTTCCAGCCGCACCAGGTCGATGGTTCGGGGCTCGCCGCCGGCGATGATGGCGGCCGCCCGGTCCGGGCTTCGCGGGATGCGCAAGTTGCCCGCCAGCAGGTTGCCGGTGCCGCCCGGGACCAGCCCCAGGGTGACGTCCGCCCCGTGCATGCCCTCGACGGCTTGCATGATGGTGCCGTCACCGCCGTATACGGCAATGGTATCGAACCCTTGGGCGACCGCGTCAGCAGCCAAGCGGGTGGCGTCGCCGGGGCCTTCGGTAGTTGCGCTGGCGGTCTCGCAACCCGCGGCGGCGAGAGTCGTCTCGACCTGCTCGAGGCCTTCCGGCGTTGAGCGGGCGGCGGCGGGGTTTTCGATGATGAAGACGCGCTTCATGTCCGCTATTGTATGGTGCCCGTGCCGTTACGAGTGCGGCCCGGGCGCCCGCAACGATTCCTTCGCGTCGTTGATCGCGACCGGTTCGACCGAATAGGCTGGTGTCGCTCCTTCCCCTACCAGGTAACTACCATCTTGGTCGGCAAGACCCTCGGTCATTGCGAGATCCTGGAGCTGCTCGGCAAGGGCGGCATGGGTGAGGTGTACCGCGCGCGGGATACCACCCTCGAGCGCGACGTGGCGATCAAGGTATTGCCCGAGGATCTCGCCGCCGACCCGGATCGTCTCGCCCGCCTCGAGAGAGAGGCGAAGCTTCTTGCGGC
>SMUY01444134.1_pt1 | contig 12090 bp, 6 predicted proteins | sample 2456441 | NCBI WGS metagenome assembly SMUY01 (sample SAMN11095931, study PRJNA526329) | marine sediment metagenome | biome: Marine sediment; feature: Surficial sediment; material: Deep marine sediment; isolation source: Hadal surficial sediment | place: Pacific Ocean | collected 2014-11 | depth 0-1...
AGTTAGACACCTATATGGATGCATTAAAAGACATCCCAAAACTTGAAGGTCCATTACAAACCAAGAAAGGATTTGCAAAATTACAAAAGACCGATATCTTCAGAAAAATTATGTGGTTCGGTTATGAACTTGAGAACTCCTGGCACCCGGTAACCAGCGCTCGTGTAAAAGAAATCGTGACCCTAAATCAGCGGAATATCTTACCTGAAACTCTAGAGTCAAATGAGGGAACCAACGGCAAAGATCATTTTATCTCTACAAACAAGGAGCTTAACAGAATGGATAGAAAGTACAGGTCAAAGAATAAAAGAAAACCTCATAAGAGGTCCTGAAATAAAAAGTTGCCACCAAATGATTCGTGAACTTTACTATGTGTCCCTATCACTTTTAATTCTGGCTGCCTGCTCCGATCCCCTGAGGGTTTACGAAAAAAATATTGATTTTTCAAAGAATTTATGGCTTGTTGACAGTGTTGCGCAATTTGAGTTTGAAATAACAGAATCCAACCTATCCTACAATTTATATTATAACGTTCGTAATTCAGTTTCTTATCCCTATCACAACCTTTATGTCCGTCATACTTTGGAGGATTCTCTAGGCAATATCTTATCTAGTGCGCTGCAAAATATGGATCTATTTGATCCAATAACAGGTGCACCCCTGGGAGATGGATTGGGTGATATTTTTGATCACCGAATACTGGCTATTCCCAACCAACGTTTTTCTAAAAACGGCTTATACAAATTCAAGATTCAACAGTTCATGCGTCAGGACTCCCTGCCATTAATTCTAAGTATAGGTTTGAGGGTTGAAAAAGCTGTGGGAACAATAGAACAATAGAACAGTAGCGCATTAGAATACGGGCACCCGAGGCGACGAGTTGATCATTAATCCCTGCCTCCAGACAGTGGTGGCTTGTTCGGTGTTTCAGACGGCTGACCCGGTAAATGGATGATGAAACAAGTCCCTTCACCAAGTTTGCTGGTTACTTCAATGTCACCTCCGTTAAATTCTGCAAATTCCTTGCACAGCAAAAGGCCTAAACCGGCCCCTTCATTGTAAGACCCACCATTAATTTCACTTCCTTTGAACTCAAATATGCTCTGTAATTTTTCCTCACTTATACCAATACCGTCATCTGCTACCTCAATCAGGGCAGAGCCCGCTTCCCCTGATTTAAGGTTAATTGCGATATATCCATCCTGTCGGGAAAATTTAATAGCATTACTAATTAAATTTCTTAAAATCAACCGAAGCATGTTGACGTCCGCATATACGTCAATGCCATCTGGAACACTGGCTTTGAAATGTATATTCTTAGCTTTTAACCTTGATTTGACCAATAAATAGTTTTCTTCTACCAACTTTTTCAGGTTGATCTTTTCTACATTGGGTTTAATCTGACCCAGATGCGACATTGACCATCTTAAAAGATCATCCAGAAAATGTGATACCCGATCTATGGATCCAATCATTTCATTGGCTAGTGATCTCAGCTCAATGTCTCCGATAGAGGACAACTTGGCCACCAAAATGTTTAGAAATCCTGAAATTGTATTAATAGGGCTTCGTAGATCATGCGCTATAATGGAGAACAGTTTGTCTTTGGTCATATTGGAGCGCCTCTGTTCCTTTTCTGTCTTAGATAAAGTCAGGTTGAGGCTCTGCAATTCTTCATTTTGCTTTACCAGTTGTTTCTGAACTGCCCGGGTATTATCTACATCTTCCTGCAAGCTGTTTATCTTTCGGTATTGTGTGATCCAGCCAATCATTGCAATGAACAAACCAATCGCCAATAAAAAGATTAATATGTGACGCCAATTTGTAATGGGCAGTAAATTGGTGACTTTCGATGTGGCCGGAGTTTCAATATAAATGGTATCTTTCGAAGATTCTATTTCTTTGTTAAGGAGGTCATTGAAACTCTCAGCCTGACTTTGAATTGAGTCCTGATAAAGATTGATCAGTGTTTTAATGACTCTATTCTGGTAAATAACCGCCCTGTTGAAATTTCTTCTCTTAGTAGCTATATCTGCCAGATTCTGATTTATGGACATTCGTAATGTTTGGTTGGCGCTATTCTCAATAATTTGAGCAGCTTTGAGATAGGAGGTCCTTGCCAATTGGTAGTATCTTTCGGACTCAGCATTGTCTCCAAACCTCCGGTAGATATTTCCTTTGGCCTGATGTATTTTGGCAACTGCTGTTGACTTATCTTCGCCATTTAAAAGAGCTAAAGCACGATTGAAATAACCGATTGCGGAATTGTACTTCCCGGCCTTTTGATAGAGATATCCGATACTAGACAACGCCCTTCCCACTTGTTTTTCACCTTCCACTATAATCTGCAAATAGTAGTTTATACTATCCTGGTTCAGCGCCCTTTCAGGGGTTTGGGCCTCCAGGGAAAAGGCTATCAACCAATATGGACTCAGATATAAAAAAAACAAGAAAAACCGATCGGTCTTTCTTGCTGGTGAGAACGGAAAAGAGTGGATCCAACGCATTATTTACATTGAATATAGCCCTTTCATTAACAGCAATCAAATTAATTGAGACTTGGATAAGCCCAAAAAAATATAAGAATATTGAATAAAATTTCCTAATCTTTGTTTAACACAATTTCTTGAAAACGTATGAATCAATTATCGTAAAAAAGTCCAAAACCGGTTTGGAAGAAAAATTTTTACGTCAACAATAAAATTTTTTGATCAAGCGTTAATTTATCCTTTTATTTAGACGTTTACTGGTACTCAGCTCACAATTCTTCTTTTACTGCGAATCGCTCAAGCTGTTGCTTCAACTCATCTGGACTTATCCAATATTGCCTGCTAAAAACCTCGTAGAACCTCCAACCTTTACTTTTTAGTATAAAGGGTAAATATACATGTGCATCTTTTACAGATATGCTCTGATGATAGAGGTCATCATCAGTAAGGATCAGGCCCAAAAATTGTTTGCTCTGCCGTAGTACCAGATCGGCAAATGGGAGCGATTCCTCCAAGAAATAAGTGTTGTTTGGAAATGTTATAGCTTTAAGCTTTTCCTTTAGATACCAGGTGTTTTGAAACTGACTATTTCCTAAGGGTACTTGTTGAGGAATCCCTTCAGAAATATCCCAGGCATAATTTAAGTATTTCTTTAGCAGCTTGGGACCTTCATTTTTACTTTCCTCAACTTTAAGGTCTTTGGGCATTAAGCTGGAAATCACGTAGATCTTCTCTCTCGCCCGGGTTATCGCTACGTTCAACCGGTTTTCTCCTCCAACTGCATTTAGGCTACCAAAATTCATACTCAGTTTGCCGTTTTTGTCATGCGCATATCCAATAGAGAAAATGATTATATCCTTTTCGTCTCCTTGTACATTTTCAATATTCTTTACAATCAAAGTGGAGGGTAATGGCTGAGCGGTTTGGATAGCCCGGTCTTCCAGGCACTCCATAATATATTGTTGCTGTTGAATATTAAAGGTTACAATGCCAATGGTTTTATCGGGAGTTTCCTTGCATATTTTATCTACCAGCATCACTACTTCAATAGCTTCATTCTGGTTAATGCTCCGTTCCCACATACCATTGATCTTAATGTATTGAATAGCAGGTGACCCTTCTTTAATTACCTGGAAGTCAGGAAGCATTCTTAATTTCCCCTGGTAGAAATGCTGGTTGGAAAATGCGATCAGCTCCAGGGACTTACTCCTGTAATGCCCCTGAAGATGAACCTGATGTAGATGCTTGCTAGCAAGGTCGAGCAAAGAATCAATTTCAAGCTCAATGTCTTCAGGATCCTCTTCTTGCCATCTAATCAGATACAGGTCGTTTGGTGTCAACTGTTTGCTATCCCCTGTGACCACTACCTGGCGTGCCCGGTAGATGGAAGGAATTCCTTTTTCAGCAAAGCACTGGGAAGCCTCATCGAAGATTACCAAATCAAACAATACCTTCATAGGAGTAATGGCACTTACCGATTCCGGGCTAGCCAGCCAGCATGGGACCAATGTGAATAGTTCATCACTAAAATGAGACAGAAGCTTTCGGATGGGCCAAATTCTCCTTTTCTTGGAAACCTGATGGCGAAGGTCCCGGTACGATATCATATTGTTTAACCGATTATACCTGACATCCTGGTAAACATATTCTCGCAGCTTTAACAACAATATCTCCCGGCTGATTTCGAACTTCATTTTTACCTGGTCCTGATATTCCTCTTCCAACTGCTTCAGTTTCAATGAAGATACCATTCGCAACAATGGATACTTAGCCTCAATATGTTCTATCCAGGCCAGTTTTAAACTGTTATCAAATAAAGCAACCACATCGACCCCCTCCTTTTCCGTATAAAACTCATAAAGTTTTGCAATGGCAGACTTTTCGCTAGCGGTAAAGCTTTGCTCCAGTTTATCAAATTCACATAAATTTTCGAATTCCTTGTTCAAAGATCCTTGCAGGTCTTTTTTCAATTTTGGATCGCCTAAAATGAATGTGATTTGTTTTGGCAGTAAGTACCTAAACCACACCTTTTTCTTGTCAGGAAGTTCAGCAAGTATTGTCAATAGCTTTTCCAACAACTTTTTCAGCTCTTCATATGACAGCTTTGATACATTGAAGTACTCATTGAAATTGCGTTGACCAGTGAAGATTTTTTGTGCTTCAATAGCTTTCTTTTGATAATAAAACCAGGCTTGGAAATCCACCTGGTTGTGTGTGACGGGTATTTCCTTCAACCAGGAATATGCCTTAAGTTTCGATAAATTATGTTCCAGATTCAGGCGATTATCCATCTTCTCCATCAGCATACGGAAACCATCACGATTATTCAGCAAGCCATTGGCTCTCAGTACCCGCTGATATTGCATTTTTTCTTTGCTGAACAAATTCCAATTAAGCCATTTAAATATATTCTTGCGAGACTCGATTTTTTGTTGAATAACCTCCTGAAACGAACCTAATTCACTGGTGGGAATGCTTACTTCAGGGCCCTCCTTTTTATAGCAATCGAGCACTACTCGCTCAATGTTCGCCAGGCCCAATTGATTCTTGTAAAGATCCTTATAATCCACTTGGTGATTAAAAAATCTGTATACCGTTGGATCCTTGGTTAGATTGACAAACTTAAGTATGTCTTCCTTATTATTGATAATTTCCTCCAGTGTCTCAAATGAAACAGAAGTTTTTAATAATGTTGAAGCCTTTTTAATAATGTCGTCAGCGTACTTTTTGATCTTGTCAATCAGGTTGCTGATTATCTTCAGGTCTTTGATAGTAAAGGAATGAAATGACCTGCGATCTTTCCAGAGAAATTCAGGTTGATTAAGCTGCTGCCAATAATTATTATAAACATTCAACTTTCGTTTGAATTCTTCAGCCTCGATCATGGGGAAATGCTTGTACTCTTGTTTCAGGTTAATCGATGGTCCTTCTAACTCTGATGTCAGGTATAACTCTTTCACTGATATCCCACATTCCTGTTGGTCAAAAAGCGCTTGCTTAAACTCTTCAAACTCTTCGGTTATCTGATCTATTCTTCGACAAACTTGCAGAAATTGTCTTTCCATTTGAATAGCATCCAGGCTGCTGTTCAATCGCTTGTAATCATCCAGGTTTTCAATTTGCTCCAGAATTTGGGCATATAGCTCTTTTCTGTCGTTCTTAAAGTCGTGGACCAACGCTATGAATTTGCCCATCCCCACCTCATGCAACCTCTCCGAAACTACATCCAGTGCAGCTCTTTTCTGACATACCAAAAGCACTCTTTTACCTCTGGATGCATAGTCAGCCATCACATTGGATATAAGTTGGGATTTACCGGTGCCGGGTGGCCCTTGTATCACCAGTGATTTTCCGGATTTTATAGCCTTTAGCGCATTCTCTTGAAAAGCATCAATTTTAAATGGAGTTACGGTTTGTTCTTCTTTTAAAGATGACAAAAAACCAAACTCAGGGGTGTCGCTATCAAAATCCTGGCCACTGAATAGAGAGCCAAGATCCAAAATTGTTTGGTCTTCAAGTAGAGTCAAATAGTCCGGTACCAAATATGATCCTGCCTGCGGAAACAACCCCAACACTGCCTCAGGCTGCAAGGTAATGGTTCCTTGTTTGAAGTGTCCTTTATACTCCGCTTTGTTGAATGTCCTGAATGGCAACAAATTATCAGTAAAATTCTGTTGATTGAAATTTAATTCGATACCACTATTTTTAAACAATTCATAGAGAGCCGTCCGAAAGGATCTACTATCTGAAGGAAACTCTTCGAAATTAAAATCCATGAGTTGCTCATCAACCGGGACTTTATTAAAATGTGCATATGCCAGTAGAAAACTCCGGTTCAAATAGCAATATTCATCTGTTCTGGCCTTCAGGTTCCACTCGTTTTCCTCCATATGCAGGGACACCGGGAAAAACAACAAAGGTGCACGCACCGGCGTACCGTCGGAAAAGGACCCACAGGCAAAGGGCCATGCCATGAAAAGATCCTTAGCACCTCGTTCTTCTAGTACAAATCGGTCAAATCGTGATAATTTCTTCAGTTTTTGACTCACCTTATTGTTGGTTTCATCCCGGCTGTCCAATACCCTGCAAAGGAATACCTCTTCCTTACTTTTGATAAGTTGTTCTACTACCGAAAAGGCGGGTTTTTTGTTAAGAAAATCCAGTTCGTTTATATCCAGAAACCGACCAGCTGCTAACCTCAGTAACAACAGCGACTTGTTCCTGGAAGTCAAGTTGGTTAGACGGCGCAGATACGAATTGAGGATCCTATGCATGATTGAATAGAGGTCAAATTCTAAAAAAATAGGCCGAAATTAAAAATCCAAATATGGATAAACCCTAAGATAAGTACTATCGTTGATTATATGTATTTTTTTTATTTCTTCAACACTATTAAAAGCCCCATGCTGATCTCTGTAGTTTATTATGGCCTTAGCCAGATTGAATGAAATATAGGGGTGTGAGGCAATTCGTTTAAAGTCCTCAGTATTTAAGTTGATCTTGCTCAGATGAGTATCAGATTGAACAAAAATTTTCTCTTTGAGGTTAGATAGCGCTTCTGGTGACAGACCGTAAACCTCATTAAGCTGTTCGGTTGAGTAAAATCCACCCAATAAATTTCGATACTTTACGATACGCTTACTCAATACCGGCCCTATACCATAAATGCTCTTTAGCCAAACACTGTCAACCTGATTCAGGTCTTTCCGGGTGGGGTTTTGATGAGTTTTTTCTTTAGAATATTGCCTTTGTGGTGTTTGCTTATTAGCATTCGGTACCAAATTCACAGGCTGAAGGTCAATCCACGGACTAAGTGCAAGCCAAATAGAATCGGTCATTCCAAAAAGTTTTTTAAGATCCTCCGGTCGACCGAAACGTCCTCCTGCCTCTCTATATTTGATAATATTAGCAGCTACAAATGTTCTTAATCCCCATGAGACCAGGCTGTCATAGGCAACTGTATTGGGATCGAATGAACGTATGGAGTTAGTCTTTAGGGAAATACTGTCTTGAAATGTTGTAAGAATCTGAGATATACTATCCAGAAATGCGGGATCTTCAAGGTCGAATTGCCGGGCGGAAGGGAATCGTGTTACCCCAAAATGAACAACCATAAGTAAGGCTATCAGCACCAGGTAACCGTTTGCCTCCGTTCTGGAAAACCCAAAACTACTGCGGATCCAAAGTATTATTGCTTTGTACAAATCGAGAAATTTACCTGGATAATAGCTTATGACAGGCTCAAATTGGATTTTTTATGAACTTTTTAAGCCAGAACTGAAGTTATGACGTAGAACGATTATAAATAACTTGGAAAAAGTTTAATTTATAGCTTTTCATCTTAACTTTGACCGTCAGTCGCAAAGTATCCATGCACAATCATTTCAAAGTCATTAGTATTTCCCATAAAACCGCCACTGTGGAAGTAAGGGAACGTATGGCTTTAAACCAGGAGGGAACTGTTCAGGTTCTGGAACGTATTCGAGATCTTTTTGCTCTACGGGATGTTTTGGTTTTATCAACCTGTAACCGAAGCGAAATTTATTACGGTTCAGATGAAGATCTAAGTGTAGAACTGATTAAAATCCTGGCTTTACAAAACCACCTTGAAGACGTTGCAGACTTCGAAAGTTATTTTGAGAATATCACTGATCATCTCAAAACCGTAAAGCATTTGTTCAGGGTGGCTATTGGCTTGGAGTCCCAAATTGTTGGGGACATGCAAATAACAAATCAGGTGAAAGCGGCCTATCAATTATCGGCTGATACGGACATGGCAGGACCTTTCCTGCATCGTTTATTACACACAGCTTTCTTTATCAATAAAAAAGTGGTGCAGGAGACTGCATTTAGAGATGGAGCTGCTTCCATCAGTTATGCCACACTTGAATTAATTGCCGAACTTACGGTTAACCTGGAGGCCCCAAGTGTAATGATCATTGGGTTGGGAAATGTGGGTAGTGATTTGTGTTTGAACATTTCAGATCATAAGAACTTTCAGAATTACCAGGTGTTACTGGCAAACCGTACAGCGAAAAAAGCTGATAAACTAGCCGAAGCATGCGGCTTTAGGGCCGTTCCTTTCGATTGTGTAAAAGATTACCTTCCTGAAGTTGATTTGGTGGTTACCGCAACCAATAGTCACAATTTATTGATTGACAAGCAGCTTCTATCCAAATTGCCCATTAGCAATTTTAAGTACTTTATAGATCTAAGTGTACCTCGCAGCGTGGATACCAGGATTGAGGAGGTCAATGGAGTACTGCTTTACAACATTGACGATATTCAGTCCCGTGCCGATGAAGCCTTAAAGCGCCGTTTATCATCCATCCCAAAAGTGGAATCCCTTTTGGCAGAGGCTGTTGCTGACTTTGATGATTGGAGCAAGGACATGAGTGTTAATCCTACTATCAATAAGTTAAAGAATGCATTGGAGCAGATCAGGAAGGAGGAAATCGCCAGATATTTAAAGGATACTTCGAATGATGAAACCGTTATGATGGAGAAATTGACCAAGAGTATCATGCAAAAGGTGATTAAGTTACCAGTGCTTCAATTGAAGGCTGCCTGTAGAAGGGGTGATGCTGAAACTCTGATCGATGTTCTAAACGACCTTTTTAATCTGGAAAAAGAAACTATATCACCGGAAAAGAAATAGTACAGGCTTTCTAAGACCTGTAAGTTTTTACCTTAAACTCAAACCTATCCACTTGGCTATCTCCTCACTTATCCATTAATTGCGTGAATTTAGATGTAATCGAGACCTGAGTGGAAAGTATTCTTCATAGATTAGACAATCATCAACTCCAACCTTTTCTTTGGGTGGTCTTTTTGATTTTCCTGTTCTTAACCCCGAGCAAATTATCTGCAAAAACCACAGAGGAAGATTATTTTATTTTCCAGATTAACAATAAAAAAGGTCTGCGTAACTCAAAAGACAAAGTTGTTATTCCAGCAGAATATGATGATCTGGGTTGGTCTATTGGTGAATTTCATCCGCTTAATGATGTGCTAGGATATAAACAAGATGGACTTTGGGGTTTGATAACCCTGGAAAACAAGAAAATAACCGCCCCCGACTACCTCAACTTATATCCGCTTAACAGGCAACTGATTGTGGCTTCCAGATTTGACGCGATCCCTCAGGAAGAGCGTTATGGGATTACAGACCTAAATGGGATCGTGATGTTAGACTTTGAATACGGGCTACTGCACATATTCAACAACCTAATTGTTGCCTCTAAAAAAGTGAATTCGGAATGGAAATACGGAATGATTAACTTCTCCTTTCAGGAGGTCCTTCCATACAAATACTCCTTGATTAAACCCATAAATAATCAATATGCGATAATCATTGATCAGGAAATGAGCGGATTGGTTAGTGCCTCCGGCCAGGTACTTGTTCCATCCAAATATCATGTAATTGAGCTAAAGGGCCTAGAATTTCGTGGCAAAATGCTTGATACCTACGAAATTAGAAACGCCCAAAACCAACTTCTGGCCACTCATAAATTGAAAAATCTAAAAAAGGCAGGGCAGGGCGTTTTGGTGGGGTTGGGTATAGAAAATAGTCAACTGTTAAACGCCCAGGGACAAGTGGTGAAATCCTATCCGAAAACTCAAGTATTTGAATTCAGTAATGGTAAAGCGGTGATTATGCATGGTGGCCGCTTTGGAGTGATCAATGTTGCTGGAGAGATACTGATTCCTACCGCCAACAAATCAGTTTGGATCGAGGACTATTTCCTGGGTGTGGAAGTTCTAGAAGGCAAATGGGACCTGCTAAATTCGGAGTTACAAAAGGTTACTATAAGGGAATACCAGGAAATAAGACCTGCAACAGAAGGACTGTTTCCCGTTAAAAGACAGAACAGCTGGGGTTTTACGGATAACAATGGCGCAGAAGTAATACCACCTCAATACCAGGAAGTAACTGACTTCGAAGAGGCAGTGGCTTATGCAAATTACCTGGGAAGCTGGGGGCTGATTGATAAATCCGGAAACTGGCTAATTAAACCTCGTTTTATCAAGCTCGAAAAAATAACTAAGGACACCTACCTGTTTAGGACCAATACGCATTACGGATTAGTAAATACCAGTCAGGAGGTAGTTTACCAAACACCTAACCAACTTCAAGCCACAAAAACCGGGGTAATTGAGCAGAACAACGACCAACAATATGGTTTAATCTCATTAGAAGGTGAGCAGATGCTTTCTTTACAATACCAAAAGATTAGCGTTTTCAAGGAAGATCCCCAATACTATCAATTTGAGGACGAAGACGGAAAAGGTATTTTTAACATCTCCCAGCGCACCTTTGCCCGGGATCCTGGAATCCAGGAAATGAGAACCCTGGACCAAGGGTATATAGGGGTACGAATCAATGATCAATATGGATTCATAGATGTCAACGGAAAGCTCCGTATTGCCAATCGATATGAGGATATTGGCGTTTTCAACGAAGATATGTCACCGGTAAAGTTAAATGGGAAATGGGGATATGTAGATCGATTGGAACGATTGAAAGTGCAGCCTTTGTACGAGACTGTTGATCACTTTATTAATGACCTTGCAATCGTCTCTCAAAACCAAAGATTTGGGTTAATCAATAAAGCCGGGAAGGTGATTCTTGCTTTGGAGTATGATCGACTGGAACGACTTCCTGAAGGACAATTCTTTTGCTATCAGGGTCAAAGAGCCGGGTTAGTTGACATAACTGGTAAAGTACTATTGTATCCCGGATATAGCAGTCTGCAAACTCTTGAAAGCGGCCTGATAAAAGCCTTCAAAAACGGCAAGCAAGGGCTTATCGATAAACAAGGAAAGATGTTGATACCAATGGTATATGATGCACTAATTTACGACCAGTTTAATGATCTTTACCTTTTGACCAGGAAATATCCCTGGGACATTATCAAGCTTTAGGCCGGTCAATCATCCCCTTCCGGTCCCTTTCTTTTTTCAGAATCACCTGCCTTAGAAATTGAATCTCTCATGCCGGTATCCGCCTCAATGTTCTTCATGCGATAATAGTCCATTATGCCAAGATTACCTTTGCGGAAAGCTTCGGCCATAGCCCTCGGCACTTCAGCCTCCGCTTCTATTACCCGTGCGCGCATCTCCTGGCTTAGTGCTTTCATCTCCTGCTCTTTGGCTACTGCCATGGCCCTGCGCTCTTCAGCTTTGGCCTCTGCAACTTTAAGGTCTGACCTGGCCTGATCTATTTGAATTTTTGCCCCTATATTGGCATCTACCTTGGGAACATCCACGTCGGCAATATCAATAGACAGGATTTCAAAAGCAGTGCCCGCATCCAGGCCCCGGTCCAACACCAATTTGGAGATGTTGTCAGGGTTCTCCAACACGTCGGTATATTTTGCGGCGGAACCAATGGAAGTTACAATACCCTCCCCTACCCTGGCAAGTATGGTTTCTTCTCCAGCGCCACCCACTAACCTGGAAATATTGGCCCGAACGGTTACCCTGGCTTTGGCTATAAGTTGTATGCCATCTCCCGCTACTGCAGAAACAGATGGTGTATTAATCACTTTTGGGTTTACTGACAGCTGCACTGCTTCGAAAACATCACGACCAGCAAGAT
>SMUY01311849.1_pt1 | contig 12089 bp, 11 predicted proteins | sample 2456441 | NCBI WGS metagenome assembly SMUY01 (sample SAMN11095931, study PRJNA526329) | marine sediment metagenome | biome: Marine sediment; feature: Surficial sediment; material: Deep marine sediment; isolation source: Hadal surficial sediment | place: Pacific Ocean | collected 2014-11 | depth...
AATTGATCCTGCGGCAATATTCATCGAACTTTACCGGGTTACCAGCAACCCGACCCTGGTGGCAATTCCTTTGTTCACTTTCGCCGGTTTCATTCTGGCCAACGGGAAAACTCCGGAACGGTTGACCCGCCTTTCCCAGGCGTTCCTTGGTGGCTTGACTGGCGGAGTGCCGATGGTCGTGTTGGCCGCCTGCGCTTTTTTCACCGCGTTCACGGGAGCATCAGGCGTGACCATCATTGCTTTGGGCGGCCTCCTTTACCCCCTTCTGCTCAAGGAAATGTATTCCAAAAACTTTTCCCTTGGGTTGATGACCTCATCCGGCAGTTTGGGTCTTTTATTTCCTCCCTCCATTCCGTTGATCCTCTATGGGCTGGTGGCGCAGGTGAGGGTGGACCAGCTTTTTCTGGCAGGAATCGTCCCCGGAACTATTATGATTTTAATCGTCGGCGCATACAGTATCGCCAAAAGCAAATCCCTTGAAATCAAAAAGAGACCCTTTCATTGGGACGAGGCTCTCGGTTCCTTGCGCGAGGCCATTTGGGAAATCCCTCTTCCCTTCATTATTTTGTTTGGAATTTACGGCGGCATCATCACCGTGAGCGAAGCCGCCGCCGTCACTGTGGTTTATGTGATCGTGGTGGAATCTCTCATTTACAAAGACCTGCATCCCTTCAAAGACCTGCCCCGGATAATGCGCGAGAGCATGGTGCTGGTTGGGGCCATCCTGATTATTTTGGGAACCGCCATGGGATTCACCAACTACCTGATCGACGAGCAGATTCCAATGCAAATCCTCGGTTTCATGAAGCAGTATATTCACGATCCCTTAACGTTTCTCATTGCGCTCAACGTGTTCCTCTTGATGGTGGGTTGCATGATGGACATATTTTCCGCCATCATTGTGGTGGTTCCTTTGATCGTCCCCATCGCCAAAAGCTTTGACGTCAACATGGTCCATCTGGGCATCATTTTTTTGACCAATCTCGAAATCGGATACTCCACCCCGCCTGTGGGAATCAATCTGTTCATCGCCAGTTCAAGATTCAACGAACCCATCGTCCGGCTTTACCGGGCCACCCTCCCCTTTCTCGGCCTACGGATATTGGGTCTTTTGGCCATCACCTATATTCCCGCACTCAGCCTTTTCCTGCCAAATCTGTTTAAGCCCTAGTGGCGGTTTTTCAACGGTTATTTTTTTTTAAATTGACAAACCCGTTGGTGTCCTCAAAAATATAAAATTCACTACTAATAAATTTGATAATAACAAGATAGGCACAACAAGATATGAACCGTAGAGGCTTTTTAAAATCAATTGCAGGTTTTTCGATTGCCTTGGCTGGAGCGCAACTAGCCATTCCAGTCACAGCCAAATGCAAAATGCTTGCACCGTTGACCGATCTGGTCGGAAAAACATTTCTGGACCAGCGCATCAAAGATAGTATTGCTAAATTTAAACAGGACAATCCTCATTTCAAAATCGGCGAAACTCATTGCCATTCCACTTTTTCTGATGGCACCTATTCGGTTGATAAAATCATGGGCCGGGCGGCGAGATTGGGATTGGACTTTATGGTCATTACGGAACACGTCCAACCACACCTATATCCACTTGAGCACGCCCTGGCGTCCATAAAAGAACGCGGACGCTGTTGTGATGAATGGAATCATCCGGGTCTGGACCCTATCGACGTTTATCCTGCGTTCGAGTTGAGCACCCTGCAGGGCCATTTGATTTTAGTGATGGACAAGGATTATCTGAAACCAAAATTTTTTGGGGAATTAAAAACGCAATTTTCCCATTTGGATCAAAAAATGATTTCAATGGAAGATTCCGCTAAAATGGTTCAGCCGTTGGGCGGAGTTTCCATCATTCCTCATCCTGAAAGAGAGCGGGCTTATCCCTTTGGCGTTCCCATTTCATTTGCCAGGCAATACCTGACCGGCTTGGTGGACGCGATTGAAGATATTTCAACCGGCCACGGGTATGAAGAGAACTATTCGCAGGAACTGGGAATGTCCTCCATTGGTTCCAGCGACGACCATTTCAATCTTATCATTGGAACGACAGTGACCGGTTATGATTCCAGAAAGCATAAAAATCTCCTATCGGCCATCAAGGCCCGTGAAACCCTGGCTATCAAGATAAATGAATCCCTGGACGATATCCTGGGAATGGCCCGCCTTGTGCTATGATGAAGGCATGCCGGAAAGTAATTTAATCCCACCAGTGGGTTTTATTCCCCGTAGCTACTGGCCGTAGGGGCAACAGGCAAAAACTCGTTTGGTCGAGATAACGTTAGCTGGCAAAAAAAGTATTTACCATTCGGTCCAGCGTCACGCTGGCCACGGCTTTAAAATGAAAACTTTTGCCGGGTACCCCGTCCGCTTGCGGCGGGGTCGTTCATTACCCCCTGATTCCATTTATTACACGCTTTACTCCAGTCCCCTGGGTTTGACAGGCATTGCCGGGTCCAAAAAGGGCCTCATGAGAATCGTCCTGCACCTGCCCGATGAGTCCCATTTCACTCATTACCTAAATAATTCCTTCCAATGCGAGTGCTTAAAAAAACCTGCTTTTTTTGAGATTGTGGTAAAACAGTTGAACCTGTATTTTTCAGGTGATCTAAAAAATTTCAACTGCAAACTGGATTTGAGCCGGGGAACTTCCTTTCAACAAAAAGTCTGGCAGCAATTAACGGTAATTCCTTATGGAAAAACACAAAGTTATCGGATGCTGGCCAAAGCCATTGGCCAGCCAAAGGCCTTTCGCGCCGTGGGCAACGCCAATGGGAAAAACCCATTGCCCCTCATCATTCCCTGTCATCGGGTGATACGGGAAAATGGCGACATGGGCGGCTACACCGGAGGTTTGCACCTAAAACGTTTTTTGCTGGACTTGGAAAGGAATAATTAAGGGCGCCTAGAAGTTTTCAACCGGGGGCAATGAAATAATGGCAAACTGTAAACCATAGACCGCAGACAGGAAAACTCCCCCCCTTTAAAACGGTTGCTTTCCAAAATTTTCGGGTTTCAAAGAAAAACTAATGATTCTCCCAAAACCCCTAGAACCAAAATATTTGGTCCAGCGGTACGCTGGTCGATTTTCAGAGGTTCCCTTTGATGGGATTGTATCGGACTAACGGAATCGTTCTACGCAGTATCAAACTTTCCGAAACGGACAAGCTGGTAACCTTCATGACCGAGCATTTCGGCAAGGTCAAGTGCGTCGCCAAGGGGGCCAGAAAAATCAAAAGCCGGTTCGTGGGTTCTCTGGAACCCATGTCTTATGTCTATTTAATCTATTTTGGCAAGGAGAATCAGCAACTATATAGTCTCAACCATGCCGATATTATCCAATCTTTTCACCAGGTCCGCGAGGATTTTCAAAAAATATATACCGGAATTTATTTGAACGAACTGGTGGATGCGATGCTTGCGGAAGCGCATGAGGAAAAACAAATTTTTCAACTCCTTCTGGATTCGTTGAACGCTCTGCAAAATCAGAGCAACCTAGAAACCCTGTGCCGGATGTTTGAAATTCGACTTTTATCCCTTACAGGCCATAAACCGGAATTGAATCATTGCATTGTTTGCAAGACCGACACAGTCAACGGTTGGATCGGGTTCAGTTATAATGGAAGAGGAATTGTTTGCGGCGGTTGTATGAAAAAAACTTCGGTGGAAATTAAATTTTCCACAGGGACATTGAATTATTTGAGAAAACTGCTTACATTGAATATTAATTGTTCCGGCAGGCTGAAATTTCCCAGGAGAATGGCCGAAGAAGTGGAGAAGGTAACGCATCGCCTCATTCTGGCTCACGTGGGGCGGGAGCTCAAATCTTATCCTTTCATAAAAAGCATGGCGGCCATCGGCCAGCGTGACGCTGGACCCAGTTCTAACGTGTAACCCGCTTCGGCAAAGCCAGGTATTGACGGACGACCAGCCTGGGCTGAACCCAAATGGCATATACTTTCTTTGCTAACTAAGGTTCTCTAGCGTAGCGTACCCCTTGTATGTTTTCAAAGAAGTATTTTTAGGGCCTCGCGTAGCGTCAGGCCCCCTGCGTAGCAGGCTTCTCATCCCCGCGTGGCGGGGTAGAAAAGGACTTCATGCCGAAAAAAGTCATCAAAACCGATCAGGCGCCAGCGGCTATCGGCCCTTACGAGCAGGGAATCGAGGTCGGCGGATTTCTATTCACTTCCGGGCAAATCGCTCTCGACCCGGCGACAGGAAATTTTCTTGAGGGCAATATCGAAGAAGAAACCGAACTTGTCATCAAAAATATTGAAGCCATTTTAACAGCCGCGGGGCTGACGCTGAAGGATGTTGTCAAGACCACGGTTTATCTGACCGACCTGGGCCATTTCGGGCGCGTGAATCAAGTGTATGAGAATTTTTTTGGCGAGAGCAAACCCGCGCGTGCCTGCGTCCAGGTAGCCGCGCTTCCCAAGGGGGCTCAAATTGAAATAGACGCAATTGCGGTTTCCCGGTAAATACTGAAAGGAATATCTGGTTTTATGGCAAAAAAAAGTACCGGGCAACGAAATTTTTTCCGCTTCATGACTCTGATAGGTGTGGTGGTGATCGGCGGATTAGGTTACAGTTTCCTGGGGGCCGCGCCCAATTTGAGCAATTCGAAATTTCACATAAACACCTCCTCCGTAGAAACATGCCTGAAATGCCACGTTCAAGGGGAAATGGATGCGCCCATCATGCCGCATCGCGCAATGGGATCCTGCACCTTCTGTCACCGTCCATTGGACAAAACCTGACAAATGACTCCTGCCTTAAAGATGAGAGCTTTACATAATTACAATATCCCCTCACCCAGCCCTTGTGGTATTTAACATTAGCCCTCATGTCCGGCACGGGTACTCCCCAGAGGGGCGAGGGATTTTTTAAATAAAATCCTCTCTTTTCCAACATACAAGGATTGAGGTGAGGAGGGATTTACGTCTTTTGCTTGTTTTGCAAAGGTCTCCTTAATGATGTAGCAGAGGCGGTTTTCCTATGGGAAACACGTTGAAACCGATATCAAAAAGCTTCTGATGGTCGAGGTGGTTCCTGCCATCGAAAAGGAACGCGGGCTTTTCCATGGAATCATATATTTTCTGGTAGTCCAATGATCGATACTCATCCCATGCCGTCATCAAGGCAACACAATGGGCGTCTTTAGCGGCTAAATAAGGATCTTCGATATATTCGATCCCCTTAAGACCATCGAGATCTTTTTTGGCATTTTCCAGGGCATGCGGATCGGTAATACTGAGGCGGGCCTTTTCTTCACATAATTGGCGGGTCAGAAAAATTGCCGGGGTGTCCCGTGTGTCCCCCGTATCGGGTTTGAAAGCGAAGCCAAAGACCGCTATTTTCTTTCCCACCAGAGTGTTGAACATGGCACGAAGCATCCGTTTGACAAATCGGTTGACCTGGTAATCGTTGATGGTGATCACCTGTTTCCAGAAATCAGCAACCTCATTCAATTGGTAAAATTCGCAGAGATAAACCAGATTGAGAATGTCCTTACGAAAACACGAACCCCCGAAACCAATTCCGGCTTGGAGAAATTTTTCACCGATACGCGTGTCCTTTCCCACGGCAAAAGCCACTTCCCCGATATCCGCCTCAGTGGCTTCACAAATAGCAGAAATACTGTTGATGGAAGATATTCGTTGAGCCAGGAAAGCGTTGGACACCAGCTTGGAAAGTTCACTGCTCCATAAGTTGGTGGTTATCAGCTTTTCCTTTGGAACCCAGTGGGAATAGATTTTTACCAGCTCATCCCTTGCTATCCTGCCGGTTTCAGTATCCTTGGAACCGATCAATACGCGATCCGGGTATTCCATATCCGAAATAGCCGTGCCTTCCGCCATGAATTCCGGATTCGATAAAATTTCAAAATGAACGGAATTATTTCCTGAATGTAAAATCGCTCCCAGCGCTTCCGCATTTCTGACAGGCAAGGTACTTTTTTCAATGACGATTTTATCCGACCGTGAGTTTGCCTTGATACGCCTTGCCGTTAGCTCTACGAACTGCAAATCCGCCGCTTTACCAGCACCTTCGCCAAAAGTTTTGGTCGGGGTGTTGACGGAAACAAAAATGATGTCCGCCTCGGCTATTTCCTTGTCAACATCGGTAGAGAAAAATAAATTCTTGCCTCGTGATTTTTCCACGCGTTCCTTCAACCCGGGTTCAAAAATGGGTAGATCATCTGAGTTCCAGGCGTCGATGCGCGGTTTGGAAATATCAACGATGGTGACTTTATAGTTCGGGCATTTGTTGGCGATAATGGTCATCGTGGGGCCGCCGACATAGCCTGCGCCGATACAAACGATTTTCTTGTAAAAATTTCCTTCGCTCATTTACCGACCTCTGCAGAAGTATTGAAAGAAAAAAAAGGAGGCCTGCTCCCTCCACAGGATCAGGCCTCCGACATGGGTATGAAAAAATGATTATTTTTTATAATTAAAACTCTTGGTCTTTTTATTGTAAGGCATGGATTTCGATTTGAACAAAAGTTTGCCTTTTCTTATGGCAAAATCCTCAATCAACAGAGGCGTCTTTTCAGAAACAGATACCTCTTTTTTTCGGTCTTTTACTTTTTCCATTTTCTGGTCTTCATTATCCGCATTCCAGTACTTGTCTTTGTCATGCACCTTCAATTTTCGTTCTTCAAAGTTGAACTTGTACTTATCGTGTACATCGGGCTGAAATGGGGTTTTTGGGTGGGTGTGACAGCGCGTACAGACGTTGGCGTAATCCCATCTTTGCCCGTATTTTTCCGTTTCGGCTTTTTTGAAATCCCCCTTGCTGTTTTTCATGACGATGCGGAATTGAGAACCTCCGGCAACAGAATGACACATTTCACAGCCCACCTGCTCTAGATTGGGCTCCTCAGGGTCAATAGGGGTACTGCGGTCCTTGCCTTTATGCATGGTTCCGGCGGGCTTGAATCCTCCTGCCTGCCTGTAACCGGTGGTATGACAACGCAAACACAACGGCGTAGTGGTATAGTCTTTTTCAGGGTCCAGTTTGACCCGTTTTTTGGCTTTTTCCCTGACCCCTGGTTTCAGGAGATTGAATGTATTCCCATGCGGCGATTTTACCCAAGCCTGATAATAAGAATCATGGCAACTTCCATTACACTTGACAGCGCCAACGTAGGAGGGCGATTTCGGTATTTTCTTTTTCTTTTTCTTTTTTGCATCCACGTCTCCCGCCACACTGATGATCAAGGCAAACGAGAGCAAAACCAAGCTCAATAATTTAAACGTCTTCCCCATTCTCTCCTCCAATCCACGGAAACCATAATAAGTCTAATCCCTCGCTAATTCTCGAAGAATAGTATAATTCCCATAAACGGTCAACCACAAATTATGGTAAGTATTTGTAAACATTTATATCCTGAACACTCTATGAGCCAGTCACAATCCCGTTTGAGCAGGTTCTAAAAAATATACAAACCGCTGGACTAAGGTTAAAAACCTCCGCTATATAGTTGCTTCGATTTAAACATTTATTTCCAGGAAATTTTTGTCAATGAAGTTGTCTGATTATGATTTTGATTTGCCGCAGGAACTGATCGCCCAAACTCCCACTGAACACCGTGATCAATCACGGCTGATGGTGATTGACCGCACGACGTCCACCATCAAGCATGATGTGTTTGCCAATCTTTGCCGATACCTGCCCGAACATCCTCTCATGGTTTTCAATGATACGCGGGTCATTCCTGCAAAACTTCCCGGCGTCAGGAAAGATACCGGAAAATACGTGGAAATTATCCTTATCCGCGAGACGGAACCCACCATTTGGCAGGCTCTGATGAAAGGCTTGGGCAAAATGAAGTCTGGAACGGAGTTTTCCCTTTGTGATGGAGCCGTCACCGCCATTTTGCAGGGACGCCAGGACAACCGGGCAATTCTGAAACTTTTTTACCGGGGGAAACTCAGCTCTATTTTAGATGCGTCCGCAAGGATGCCTCTACCCCCCTATATTCGCCGAAACAGTCACGACAAGGCTGAATTACTGGAAATGGATCGCCAGCGGTATCAAACTGTTTATTCTGCCATAGAGGGGGCCATTGCCGCTCCTACGGCGGGACTCCATTTCACTCCGGAGCTGATGGATAAAATCGGATCGGGAAATGCCGACATGGCTTTTCTAACTTTACATGTTGGTGTGGGAACGTTTATGCCCATCCGTGTACAGGATGTACGCGATCACAAAATGGAACGGGAAGACTTTTTGATTCAAAAAGAAACATGGAATCAACTGGTTTCAGCGAAAAAACAAGGGCAAAAAATTCTGGCGGTAGGAACCACGACCACACGGGTGTTGGAATCGCTCAGGTTTGATTTTCAAACTGGAAAGGATGTGTCGGGAGGGACGGAGATTTTTATTTTCCCTGGCAGGAAATTCAGCATGGTCAATCACTTGCTGACAAATTTTCACTTGCCGAAGTCCACGCTTTTTCTGCTGGTTTGCGCTTTCTCAGGCACGGGCCTGATGCGCAAAGCGTATCAGCAAGCCATCCGCAACGAGTACCGGTTCTTCAGTTACGGAGATGCGATGCTGATTCTTTAGAACCCATTAATACAAGGATTCAGGGGTTTAGTTGTCCTCATTTACGGCTTGTTTGAAATGCTTTCCGGATTTAAAGCGCACCACTTTGCGGGCGGAGATTTCAGCCTCTTCACCGGTTTTGGGATTTCGCCCTATCCGTTTGGTTTTGGACCTGACCTGGAAGGTTCCAAATCGGCGTAAAATTACAGGTTCGCCATGCCCCAAGGATTCCTTGATCAATTCAATGACGGTTTCGACAGCTTCTTCAGCTTTTGTTCTGGACAAACTGGCCCGGGAAGAAACTTGATTAATAATATCTTGCTTGGTCATGGCCCCTCCTTAAAAACAATAAATTTGCTGTAGGTTTCAAATATTAAAAACCAAAATAATAATCTATGCCCGTTTTCTAATATCAGTGCACGTTAACTAAAGCTCTCCGCTAGAGGTGCGAACATCTATTATCGTTTTCCTCTACAAGGAAAGATCAGTGTCCCGAAATCCATCGGGATCATGGAAACAAAAGACCATTTTTTCCGCCAGCGTATTTAACCCGATTTAACCCGCTGGTGTGGTCCCAAATTCCAAAATTAGTTCTCAGGTGATTTATCCACTTTACCATTTAAATTAAAAATATCAATATCTTATTGCAATTATTCCCAATAAGTCGCTGGAACATTTATATTTCAAGCAATTACATTAAAAAGTTTTAATGAAGTAGCGTAAAATGGGCCCAGCAATCAAACCATTGATTATTTGGACCTTCAATAAATCGTCGTTATCAACTATTAATGATTGCCTTTATTATAACATAACTATTTGAGAAGTAAGGACTTTTTTCGATATATTTGGTTTTTCGAAGAAACGGGGGAAGATTCAGATATTTTCGAGGTGCGCGGCTCTTCGGAGGTCAGAAATTATTATCGGGAGGAATTTTTTCTGACAATTTGATAAACGGTCTCTCCTGGCTTGACCAGATTCAATTTCTCGCGCGCAATTTTTTCAATTGCCAGCGGATTCGACTTCAATGCTTCAATTTCCTTGCGGATTTTATGGTTTTTCTCACTCAATAACTTGTTGTTTTTCCCCATTTCCGCCATTTGGTCTTGCAACTTGAAGACCGTGAAGATGCCTTCATCGTGAAAAAAGGCGGTCAGCATCAATAAAGCAAAAAACGCCAGGCTCAGTAAAAGAATTTGTCGGAATCGAGACATAAGTTTTTTTGGGGACAGAAAGTTAATGAACGAACGCGCCTTAAGCGGTCAGCATTACGCTGGCTCCTCCGCGGAGGGCGAATTTGCTCACGCCGTGAAACGTTTTTTTGGGGCTGGTGAGCGTAGCCTAGAGTTTCCTCCCCGTGTAACGGAGTTCCTCCCCGCATCGCGGGGTTAGTCCCATGCCTTGAAAACCTCGATCAATTGTTCATCAATAGGAACCTCGGCCTTCTGGTCGTCACTCAATTCCGCAATCAATTTATTGAGGTGAACCGCCGCGCACCCCATATAGGCCATACATTCCTGCTGTTTTTTGAATCCACCGGCCTTCAATTTCTGTTCAAGTTCATCGATATGCTTTTTATCAAAGGGATGGACCGAGGCCGATTTCTTGAAGGTCTCACTGGCATCGTTGAAGTTTTTTCCCTCGCTCTGAGTGATACCGGTTTTAAGATATTGTTGGGCTTCTCTCACCTCTTCAACGGTTACAGGACTTTCTTGCATAGGTTCTAGTCTCTCCCTGGATCAATGAACGAAATTGTTTTAGAGTCATGAACATAGGACTAGGCCATAACCGCCCTCCCCTACGCCTATCATGCCCCATCTTAAAACGTACAAATTCCCTCTGACCGCAAGGGCAAATCATCGGATTGGGTTTAATGGCCTGGAAATTTTCACAGCCATTCTATCACTCTGCAGGCCAGATTTGTCAAGAAGTTAGGAGATTGCTGAGTAAAAAGAGATTGAAATGGGCAAAATTAATGCCTGGCAGGAACGCAGATATTTTTTCCTCGAATCGAAAAGATGCAACGGTTGTTTATCGAAAAGCCGACATAAACCGAACCAATAACTGACAATCCAAGCATATTCTGACCGTCCTGCAAAATTGAGCCAGGCGGTCCGTTTTAATGACATTAATTTTCGGATTCCAAGTTGCCCGTGGAGTGGAGGCAAATGTGGCTAAAAGGAGTGAGGACAGGTTGTCCTTGAGGGCAGGCAGGGGCATAGAACCAAAATCTTCCGCCTCCTGATGGAGGCGGGGAATTCATCGGAAAAAAAGCCCGTTATTGCTTCTCTTCTACATTATCCGGCTTGATCTGCTTGCCATGAGGGAATTTGTTTTCCATCGAACATGAGGTAATGACCATCAAACTAATCGCTAAAATTAAAAAGAACACTACTTTTCTCATCCAACTTTCTCCTTTTTCATTTTGACGCACGTGCACTCAAAAAACCCGGAACTATTGCATTTCGATCTAGCTTTTTATCAATATTTCTTTGATAATTCAATGATTATTTTTCATTTTTTGCCTACGGTCTTCTTCCAGAGACCAAACCGCTTTCCCAAATAAAGGCCTGTTGTGTCGACCCCGCTGTCTGCCGAAAAAATCAAAAACAACCTGAATTCCCTGCGGATAGGGTCGGAAATCCTTGTTTTTGATGCTGTCGATTCCACCAACGACCTGGCCAAACAGTATCTTGAAAAGGACGCGGCGGAAGGTCTCGTTCTGATTGCCGATTCCCAAACCAGCGGACGTGGGCGCATGGGTCGGTCCTGGGTGTCTTTTCCGGGAGTCGGCCTCTACCTATCGGTAATATTGAAACCGCAAATCCTGCCCCGGCGTGTGCCACAACTGACCTTGCTTGCGGGGTTGGCGACAACTCTAGCCATCAATGAATTCACCCGCAAAAAAGCCCGGTTGAAGTGGCCCAACGATATCCTATTAAACGGGAAAAAGCTGTGCGGGATACTCTGCGAGACCCATTCCACCCAAAATGGGAAGGCCGGGGTGATTGTCGGCATCGGGATCAACGTCAATCATACCATTACTGACTTTCCCGATGATTTAAAATCATTCGCCACTTCCCTGATGATCGAAACGGGGAATCCCGTTGACCGGCTGGCCCTCGTCCGCGCCCTCATCGGCAATCTGGATCAGCAATACGACGCCTACCTTGGCAATGGGGAGCAAACTGTCATTGAAAAATGGCTGGAAAACTCGGACATGGTCGGAAAAAAAATCACCGTCACCCAGGGAAAGTCGGCCACTCGCGGGACGGCTCTCGGACTGGACTCTCAAGGCAGGTTATTGATGCGTTCCGAAAAAGGCGAGGAGCTGGCTTTCGACTCAGGAGAAGTCAGCCTCCACTCCTCCGCGCCAGCGTGACGCTGGACCCAGTATTAACGTGCAATGGATTTATAGCTGGCGACATCTTGCATAGTGCCGAATATATCATGCTGATATTTTTATCAGGTGATTCTCCGGGGCTCGTGAACGAAGTGTACCCCTCCGGGGCATGAAGGCA
>SMUY01310254.1_pt1 | contig 12085 bp, 4 predicted proteins | sample 2456441 | NCBI WGS metagenome assembly SMUY01 (sample SAMN11095931, study PRJNA526329) | marine sediment metagenome | biome: Marine sediment; feature: Surficial sediment; material: Deep marine sediment; isolation source: Hadal surficial sediment | place: Pacific Ocean | collected 2014-11 | depth 0-1...
CCACAGCGATCCGTCAGGGGCACCGCAGATGACCGTTCGATAATTCGGTGGCGACCAAGAAAGATCCTAAAAGAGACCTCCCCGCGGCCCCCGGCTTCGACCGGGTGCCGGCAAACCGGCACTTCGGCTTTTCCTTGCTTTCTCTTCGACGCGGCGCTGCCGAGGTTGCCATGCCCCTGAAACACTCCTTTGTTCAGGAGGAGGGGGTGGTTCACGGCGGCGTTCTCACCACCCTCGCCGACACCGGCTGATGAGCGGTCCTTTCGATACCCCCTTCGAGGCCTTGCCCGAGCGCCTGCCGGTGTTTCCTCTCTGCGGCGCCCTGTTGCTGCCGCGCTGCCGCCTGCCGCTCAATATTTTCGAGCCGCGCTACCTGCAGATGACCGAGGATGCGCTCGCCGCCAACCGCCTCATCGGCATGGTGCAGCCCGTCGACGTCAGCTGCGACGTGCGCCTGCCGCCGTTGTTCGAGACCGGGTGCGCCGGGCGCATCACCTCGTTCAGCGAGACCGACGACGGTCGGATCTTGATCATCCTCACCGGCGTGACCCGCTTCCGTGTCGCGGAAGAGTTGGACGTCGGGGCGCCCTACCGCCAAGTGGTGCCGGACTGGCAACCGTTTCGGGAAGACATGGTCGAGCCGGCCGACGGCATCATCGACCGGGACCGGCTCTATGCTTCGCTGCGCGTCTACTTCGAAGCCCGTGACCTCGACACGGACTGGGAGATGTTGCAGGGCGCTACCGACGAGCACCTGGTCAACTCGTTGGCGATGTCGTGCCCCTTCGGCTTCACCGAAAAGCAAGCGTTGCTGGAAGCCCACGGGCTCCGTGAGCGTGGCGATCTCATCCTCTCACTGCTCGACATGGCGGCGCTCGATGAGGCCAGCGACGACCTTCCGTTGCACTAGCTTCCAGGCTAGCCGTGATTCGTCAAGAAATGCGGGCTAGCGGCCGCGCAGCGCGCGGCCGGGGCGGGCGCCCGTGGGTTGCCCAGCGTTCCACACCAGCTCGCCGGCAACCCACACCCGCTCGATGCCGGTGGCCGGCAATTCCGGTTCCTCGAACGTGCTGTTGTCCTGCACGGCTTGTGGATCGAACGCGGTGAGGTCCGCGATCGCGCCGATCTCGATGCGGCCACGGTGCTCCAACCCCAGCCGGTCCGCCGGCATCCTGGTCATCTTGTGCACCGCGGTTTCGAGGTCGAGGATGCCTTCTTCGCGCACGTAGTGGGCAAGGACGCGGGGAAACGTGCCGGCGCCGCGCGGGTGCGAGCTGCCGATGCCGCCGTCGCTGCACACCATTACCAGTGGGTCCACCGCGAATGCGTTGACATCTTCGAGCTGCATGCTGTGGCAGATCATGCTGCCGCCGCCGTTTTTCATGATGTGCGTGTAGGTTTCGACCGGCGTCTTGCCGTAGCGCGCGGCGATCTCGTCGAGGCGCAGGCCTTCCACCGACGGATCGGCCGCGTAACGCGTGACCTGCACCCGGTGGGCGCCGCCGCGCACCTCCAGGCCGGCGGCTACCTGGTCGGCGTCGTCGAAGCGCCGGGACGGCACCAGCAGCGCCAGCGTCGTCGCATACGCGGTGTAGGGATACCAGTCGGCGGTGATATCGAGGCCTTCGTCGCGGGCGGCGTGAATGCGTTCCAGCGCCTCTGCCGAGCGTCCCCACGCGGTGGCGTCGCCCATCTTGATGTGCGAAATCTGCACCGGTAAGCGGGCCTCCCGGCCGATGCGGATGACCTCGTCGATGGCCTCCATGACGTAGAGCTCTTCGTCGCGCATGTGCGAGATGTAGTAGCCGCCGCTCTCGCCCGCGGCCCGCGCCAGGGCGATGAGCTCCTCGGTGCTGGAAAATCGACCCGGGTCGTACTCGAGACCGCTGGAAAGGCCGAAGGCGCCCTCGGCCATCCCTTGTCGCACCAGTTCGGTCATGGCGAGGACCTCGGCGGTGGTTGCCTCGCGGCTGCTGTCGTCTCCCATCACCCGGCGGCGCACGGTGCCGTGGCCCACCGTCACGGCGACGTTGAGCGCCGGTCGAGCCGCGTCCACCTCTTCGAGGTAGGCGCCGATGGGCCAGGGAGAGCCGCCGTCGGCACCCACGGCGATGGTCGTCAAGCCCTGGGACAGCAGCGCCTCGGCCTGTGGTTGCCGTACGATGGCGCGGTCGGAATGGTTGTGGATGTCGATGAACCCGGGCGTCAGAACCAGCCCTTGCAAGTCCTCGACCGCGGCTTCGGGCTCGGTCGCCACGCTGCCGCTCGGACCGATCCCGACGATACGGCCATCGGCGATGCCGACGTCCCCTACGAAACCGGGTTGGCCGGTTCCGTCGACGATGGTCGCGTTGGCCAGCAGGCGCTGCGCAAGTTGCTGTTGGGATCCGCGGGATTCGCCGGCGGCGGCGGTGTCCGGGGCAGAGGTGCTCGGCGATGGATTGCATGCGGGCGCGGCCAGGGCCAGCATCAGCACAAGGGCGACGATTTGCAGCGCGGACGGTTGCAAGACTCCTCCAGGGTTCTGGGCACCAGCAGTGTCCACCACACCTTCACCGTGGCTTGCCGGGAGTCTGCGGCAGCGCCCCGGATCAGGCAAGTGGATGGCGGATTGCCTACCACCCCGTGGGGCGGAGGAATACCATTGCAAGCGTGCTGAAGAGTTCTCAGGAGCTTTCGGCACGCTGCTCTGGCCACCCCCGAGAAATCCCGGCGCGCCCTTTCATTTCGCGCCCGTTCATCAATGTTGAATGAAGGGCAGCCCGATGGACCATAATCGCTTCGATGTCATTGTCGTAGGCGGCGGGCCCGCCGGTATCACGGCGGCAACCGCGCTCGGGCGGCGGGGCTTCTCGGTATTGGTTTGCGAGGCGGCGGTGTATCCGGGCGCCGAAAACTGGTCCGGGGCCGTTTATTTCACCGAGAACCTCGAGGCCGAGGAGGCCTTCGGCAAGCAGGCGATCGAAGAAGGCCCCGTCGAGCGGCGCCTCATCGAACGCGGCTTCTACCTATACAACGGGCATTCTTTGCTCGGTGCGGCGCTGCGCGACGCCGACGTGTTCCGCTCTTGTTACACGGTGCTGCGACCGGTGTTCGATCGCTACCTTGCCGAACTGGGCCGCGGACACGGGGTGGTGCTGATGAACGAGACCACCGTGCATAGCCTTATCCGGCACCAAGGGTGCGTTATCGGCGTGCACACCGAGCGCGGTCCGGCGTATGCGGACGTGGTTTTTCTTGCCGAGGGCGATGCCTCGCATCTGGTTACGCAGGAGGGATACGAGCGCGTCGGGGCGGACGGAGTGGACGGGGCGGACGGTAGTGGCCCGCATTTCCTGCAGGGCGTCAAGGAGGTCGTGTCTCTGTCTCCGGCGGTTCTCGAAGAGCGTTTCGGCCTGCCGGAAGGCGGCGGCGGGGCCTACGAGATGCTGCTTCGCAACGGCACGCGCCGGGGTCGCACGGTGCGGTTGAACATGGGTGGGTTCATCTACACCAACCGCGACAGCGTCTCGCTGGGTTTCGTGGTGCCGGTCGACAACCTGGCGGACAACTTCGATGGCGACCACAACCTGTTGATGGAGTGGTTCAAGGGGCTTCCGGAGGTGGCGCGCTGGATCGATGGGGGCGAGGTCACCTCGTACGGTACCAAGCTCATCCGCGGCGGAGGGCTGCGCGAGATTCCGCGCCTGATCGACAATGGCCTGGCCATCGGTGGGGCCGCCAGCGGCATCGGCATCGACTTTCCGTATCCGAACTTCACCGGCCCGGCAACTGCGATGGGCCTGTTGTTCGCCCGCGCCGTGGCCGCCATCGCCGCCGACAACGGAGGTCCGGGCAACGGTATCAAGGGTAGGGGCGGCGGCATCGGCAAGAGCCCGTTCACCGCCGCGGCCCTCGAGTCGGCCTACTTGAAGCCGGTGCAGGCGACGCACTACTACCGCAACGTCGAGCGCCTGGCGGATTGGCCGGGGTACATCGAGCGCACGCAGTTCTTCTTCGAGCGCCAGCTCGACGCCGTCAACGGTGTAGCCTACATCCTCTCGCGGCCCCACCGGTCGGCACCCCGGCGCTGGTGGGAGGCTATGCGACTGAAGCGGCGCGTGGTCGGTTTCAAGCGCATCGGCGGGCTGCTGCGGGACGTGCGCGCCAGCTCCAGGGCGCTGGGCCTGGGGCAGGCTGCGTGGGCCGGCATCGGCATCGGTACCGTGGGCCGCTGGATCCTCAACACGGTTACCGCCCTGTTTCCTGGCGGCAAAACCTCCATCGGCGGCGACCAGACCACCGGTGTCGCCGAAGCCCGCACCCCGAACGGCGGCACCTTCCGCGTGGTGTACCGGGTCATGGCCGGCGCCGAACCCGCCGGGCGCATGCCATGGGTGGCGAGCTGGTATTGGAAGCGCTTTGGAGCGGCGCTGGCGGGAGCGTTTGCCGATGTCTACGGCAACGACGACGAACCGCTCGACGGCAAGCTGCCGCGCGCCCTCGGACGGCTTATCGGCCAGATGTCGATCTGGGACGCCGTCGTCGGCCTCATGATCTTGGTCGTCGGCGTGCCGATGCTGGCGCTGCAGGCGGGGGTCGAGTGGTTGCAGTTCAAAGTGCTCGGCAAGGAGGTTCGCTTTTCCCGCGAGCAATACGTGAGCCGCCTACTCGACGACAACCGTGCGCGCATTCGCCTCGACGACGACGCCGTCGAGATCAAGACTCCCTACGATCACAAGCTCGCCACCATCCGCTATCACGAAGGTGAGCATTCCCACATCAAGGTGATGTGGCCCGACACGCTGGCGGCGCGCGGCGAACTCGCCAAGTCACCACTGTGGAGCATATGTCCGGCCAAGGTGTACGAGGTGCAGCGCCACCCCATGGGCATGCCGGGGGTGGTGGTGAGCTTCGCCAATTGCATCAAGTGTGAGACCTGCTGGCGCGCCACCACCGACGTGCATTGGAGCCGTGCTACGCAGCAGCGCTTGATCTACGAGACCTACACGCCAGCGCACGCCGAGTTGCGCCACTACCTGATGTCCCGCCCCCAGCCGGTGCCGTGTCTGCGGCAGTCGCCGCCCTTCTGGCAGGCCTTTTGGGGTGAGCTCGGCGATGCGGCCGTGGACCCCGGCGAGGTGCTGGTGATGTCGTCGGTGGGTGCCGAGCTCGCCCGTTTTTGCGTCGCCCTCGACGGCTACTGGCGCGCCCTGGCCGACTCGCCGCTGACCCTCGAGCAGGGCGAACGTGGCTATCTCGATGACCTCGCCCAGGTGGCGGCGCGACGCTTCGCGTCGGCGCGTACGATCTGGGATTCGGATGCGCTGCAGGCGGCGCGCGACGGTTGGGCGGCTCCGGCGGCGGCTTTGTGGGAGGACGCCGAGCGCCGTGTCGCGGAGATCTGCGACCATGTTCACGGAAGGCGATACTTCTGGGCCGGCCTGGTGGGCAACCAGCTTCGCGACCACCATGTCGTCGGCTTGGAGGAATTGTTCGCCCGCGCTGGTAGCGAAGTGGACATCGCCGTTGACATCGAGGCCGATGCGGAGCGCGCGGCTGCGGGCTGGTCGTTCGACCGCGTCAGCCCCGCCATCGCCCGGGCGTGGAGCGAGGCTTGGTTGATCACCGAGGACCGCCCGCGCCAGTACCAGGGTGTGCGCTCGGCAATCCGCGAGTGGTGCGCCCAGCACGTTGACAGCGCCGTACGGCGTTCGCTCGAAGAGGCACAGCCGCTGAGCACCGAGCTCAGAGGCTGGCTCGCCCACCAGCTCGCAGCGGCAGCCCAAGCCGGACGGCACGGCAACGTCGCCGGAGGGGGTGCGTATGGTCGTCGCGACGTTTTGCTCGAGGAGCTCGCCGCCGTCGATCCTTCGCTCGCCGCACTGGCGGCGCAGCATCTGTTGGCCTGCGATCTGTTGGAGGGCGTGGAGTTTGCCGAAGCGGCGTCCATACGCGGCGGTACCGCGTTGGCCACCGTCGTGGCCCAGGGTTCGATCAGCAACCGCCCTCTCGCCACCGGCGCCACCGGCGCCGATGTCGCCAGCGACGGCCTTGCCGCGGACGTCACCCGCCAAGGCGCGGAGCTGCACGGGGAGGCGCCGTTGGTTCTTGCGGCACTTGCCGATTGGCTGCTGGTGGTGCGTGAGACACGCGGCTACCTGGTTCCGGTCGACGACCCCGGGTTACATCTCGAGGACGTCGGCTGCATCGGCTTGGTCGGCGCCGGCGTGCGACGTGCGGTGTTCGACGGCTGTGCCGTGCCCGCAGAGCGGATCTTCGACCTCGAGGTGCTGGAGCCGGACTCGGCGCAGGTGTCGCCGGCGGCGGGGGAGCCCTTCGCCGACACCCTGAGGGTCGCGGTCGGCGACCATCTCGCCATCGTGCGCGGTGCCGGCACGTACCTCACCGAGCGTGCCCGCGGCCACGCCGCCAGCAGGGTGCAGTTCCCCGGCGCCTTCCAGGACGAGGCCGGTCGCGACACCATTGCCAAGTTCGGTGCGGTCAAGCAGATGCTCGCCGAGATGGAGTCGCAGCGCATTCTGGTGGAGTCTCTCAGCGTCATTGCTCCGCACCGCGACGACCCGTGGTTGAGCGCCGCGGTGCGCAAGATTCTGTCGGCCGACGCCTTCGGGCCGCGGCCGGGATCGTTCAGCTACAACTGTGGTCAGATCTTCGGCGGCACCGCGTTTTCCGAAGATGACTGCATCGCCAAGTACTATCGTGACAGCAGCCCGTTCCGCTTCCTCATCGCCCACGATGACGCCCTGCGCGTGGAGATCGGGCGCCGCCGCCTGGACGTCGCGAGCTCGAATCAGTCGCTGATTCCCACCACTCCCGTCGAGTCCGCGTGGTTCGAGACGTTGCGTGACGAGGGGCCGCTGGCCACCATCGTTTCCCGCTGGGAGACGTTGTGTTCCGAGGTCAACGGCTGGGCCGCCGTGGCATCGGCACACCGCCGCGGCGAGCTCGACGACCTGGTGTGCTACCAGGCAGGTGACCTGGTGGCGCGGGCGCTCGGCATCAAGGTGTGCATCTTGCGGACGGCGTGGCGACTGGAGAGCGGTCTCGCTGCCGCGGCCACGCTCGAGGCCACGGCTCTGCTCACCGATCGTTTCGTAGCCGAGGTGCCGGGCCTGCTGCAAGACGCCGAGCTGTTCGGCGACGTCCTGCGCGTCGGCACCGAGTCGGTGGAGCACGGCGACTTCGAGCCTGGGGCAAAGATTCCCGACGCCGAACCATACCGCGAAGTTCTGGCGACCGATTTCGCCAGCCAATCGGGGATATGGCTGCATCAGCGTTTCGACCGCGAGCGTCTCCGCTACCTGCCGGAAACGCTGTGGAACGATGCGCGCCTGCGCGCCTTCCGCGAAGAGGTCGAGGCGGAGCAGCGTCAACGCTACGTGGGGACGCGCTTCGACGGGCTTACCTACAACCGCTATCTCGAGAAACTGCACACCATTCCCGCGGAGGACATCGACTACCTCATCGAGCGCGGCTACATGCGCATGCCGATCGCCGCCGAGCTCGGCGGTGAAGGTGCGCTCAAAGCCGAGTACTACACCGTGTGCGAGATGACCGGGCGCTACGGTGACGCGGCGCTGTCGCTCGCCATCATGGCCAACACCAGCATCGGCACCACGCCGTTTCTGATCGGCCTGTACCAGGAGCTGCCACGTGCACGCGCCGAGCTCGAGAAGGTCAAGGGCGACCCGGCGGTGCTTGGTGAGATCCGCGCGGGCCTCGACGATCTCCTCGTCGGCCTACAGCGTCCGGAGCTGGAGAAACTGCAGCGCGACTACCTGAAGCTCTCCGCCGTGGTGAAGAAGTCCATCGGCACGTCGACCGTCCTCAAGTACATCGGCGCCGGCTTCCTGCGTGCCTTCTCTGCTGCGGGCAAGGCCGGGCAGCGCCGGGACCTCGACGGTTTCGGGGCCAAGTTGAGGCAGGCGCGCGAGCTCTTCGACGGCGTCCTGGACGGTGTGGAGGATCGGCTGGCGGAGTACCCGCGCCGCCACCGCGCCCACGAGCTCTATTTGAGGATGATCTCGGCGGGGTATACCTCCGCCTTCGCGCTCACCGAGTCCACCGCGGGATCCGATTCGGGCGGCATCAAGACGACGGCGCGATTGCAGCGTCGTTGCGTACACCGGGATTCAGACGGCGTGCTGTACTTCTTCATGGACGAGGACGAGCAGCGGGAGCGCCGAAATCTCCTCGACGCCGAGCGGCTCGAATTCGACTTCGACGGCAAGCGCTTGCTCTACCGCTGGTCCGACGATGCCGATCCGAGTGAGGTCCGCCACGACGAGTACGACTACGAGAAGGACCGCTCGGGATTCTGGCGCACCTACCAGCATGGTGAGCGCAAGGTTGCGTTTACCGATATCGCCCAGCTCCGCAGCGATGACGGTGGGCAGCTCTGCTACGAGTACTGGGAGCTCAACGGCACCAAGATGTGGATCACCAACGGGCGCTTCGCCCACATGTTCGCGCTGTACGCCAACACGGACCCCGAGGGAGTCACCGGCTTCATGGTCGATCGCCACGCCGAGGGCATGGTGGTGGGCTCTGACGAAGAAAAGCTCGGGCAGCGGGGCTCGCCGACCAACGAGCTGTCGCTCACCGGTGTGCGCGTACCGCGGGAGTGCATCATCGGTATCCGGGGGCGCGGGCAGGTCAATGCGCTGGAGACGCTCAACACCGGTCGTGCCGGACTGGCGGTGTCGACGCGTTCCACCATCCAGGAAATGATGGAGGATCTGGTCGATTTTTTTGGCGGCGGAGGGGGCTCAGAAGCGGCGCCGGGGCAGGTGGAGCAGGTGGAGCAAGGTCCCTACCCGCGCCAGTCGACGCCCCCCACGGTGCTGCAACGCTACTGGGCAGGCCGCCTGATGGAGGAGCTGGTTTCGAGCGCCGCCGTTGCCTACGAGCTCATCGGCTTGTTCGATCATCCGCTGACCAAAGACGTGCGCATGGAGTCGGCCATCGGCAAGTACTACAACAGCGAGTCGGAGCACGACGGCATCGAGTGGATGGAGCGGCTCCGGGGCCTCGACGGATTGACGCACCGGCATCGCATCGAGAAGACGCGGCGCGACGCGCGCGTGCTGAACATCTACGAGGGTACCAACGAGGTGCAGCGCTACCTGCTGCTGCGCGACCTGGCGCAGCGTGTGTTGCCGGCATGGAAGGCCGCCGCCGCCCCTGGGGCGGTGGGGGCGGGTGAGGTGGGCGGGGCTCCAAAGAACGGGCAGCCCATCGAGGGGGGTGCCTATCCGCACCTGACGCAGCGGCTCGAAGGCGCCAAGCACAACCTCATGCTGCATCTCGACGAGGCCACCGGAGCGCTGGGCGATCTGGTGTGGGCGAACGTCAACCTGCAGCCTTGTTTTTTCCGGCTGTCGGAGATTGCCGGCCTCATCAAGGTCATGGACGCAGTGCTCTATCGCCTCGAGTGGTTGGCCTCGCACGACGTGCCGGCGGCGTACTCAGAGCGATTGCAACGGGCATCGGTGCTGGTCTTCGAGCGCTGCATGGTGCGCGTCGAGACTCTGGATCGGCGGTTCATCGCCTCGTATGCCTACGTTCAAGACGGGCGCTACCCGCCCGACGTTCAGCTCGGCTTCTTGTCGCTGGATCCGGCCGGCGCCGCCGCCGAGAGCTGGGGGCAGGTACCGCTTGGTCTGCGGCCGGCGTGCCGCCAGAGTCCGTTGTCGCGACCGGTGCACATTGCGGTGCTGGCCAAACCGGTTCCGATGGTCGCTCCGCGGCCTCGTTTCGGTGCCGACACCTTCGAGGAATCGTTGTACGCCATCGATCCCGTCGACCTGCGGTCGTTGTCGAAGGCGTTGGACCTCAAGCGTCGCGATCCGGATAGGGTCAGCATCGCGGTGTACGCGCTCGCCGGCCCGATCGGCGTCGACATGTTGCGTCAGGCGCTGGCGCTGGGTGCCGACGAAGTGGCGCTGGTGGAGGTGCCCGATGGTGCCGAGGTGCTGCATGATGCCGCCACCGTCGCCCGTCTGGTGGCGAGGGTGCTGGACGGCAAACCTGCGGACCTGGTGCTGTGCGGCGCGGTCGCTTCCGATACCTCGCAGGGGATCGTGGCACCGATGCTGGCCGGCTTGCTCGGCTACGAGCATGTCGACAGGGCGCTGGAGGTCGGCTGGGGCAAGGGTGAGGATCCGCTCCTGCGGATGACCGCCGTTGGTTGGCAGGGGCACGAGCTCGACATCGCCCTTCCCTGTGTTGTGGCCGTAGAACCCGCGGCCGAGCACGGCGAGCTACGGTACGATGTCGACGCCTTCGTTGCCGCATCGATAGGGCATGTGTCGCGCATCGAGGCCGGGGACCTGAGCGGTAGCTTCGAGCCCATGCCGGTATGGCATGTTGCCCGGCCGCTGGCCGAGGCCGATGTCGAAGCCCGCCTTGCCACCACCCCCGAGGAAGCGGCGGCCGTCTTGTTCGACATCGCTGGTCTCGGGGGGGCGGGTGGCAATGTCGAGTTCGAGCCCTACGAGGGTGATCCGCAGGGCTTCGGCCAGCAACCGGACAACGCCGATCCTGCTTGCCTGTTGGTGTGCGAACCAGTGACCGCAGGCGAGCTCTCGGCGTCGAGCGTCGAGGCGTTGTTGACCGCCGATGATTTGGCCCGCGGAACCGGTCTACCGCTCGATGTCGTGGTGCCGCTGGTCGACCCGCAGGCGCTCCCGGATGTTGCGGGCCGGGTGATCCGGGAAGTATCGCCGCGCCGTATTTACGTCCTGCAGAACGCCGACCTCGGCCGCTTCGGGTGGAAGGGCCACCTCGAGTGGTTGGAGGAGTTCTGGGGCATGTATCGCGGCGAGGCCAAATGGTTGCTGGGATCGACCGCCATGAACACTCTGTTCGCGCGCTTTGCCGGGCAGGGCCCTCCGGGAGTCGATCGCTGCTGGCCCTGGTTTCAGGTCCAGACGGTGAGCAACGGCTCCGGTCCGTTGCGCCTCGGCAGCGCTATCTTCGATGGGGCCGGCCAGGCATTGGCGGCGCCGCCGATACATAGCGGGCTGCGCATCGCTACCTTTGCTCCCGCTGCGGAGGTGGAGCTGGAGGCCCAGGTTCGAGCGCAGCCGGAGACCACCCAGGTGTTCTTGTACGAGCCTCGCGTCGGGTACGACCCGGCGAGCGATGCCGTTGCCTCGTTGTTGGCTCGTCTTGGTGGCGGCGAACTTGCCCTCGAGGATGCCGAGTACGTCGTCGACGTCGGCTACGGTGCCGGCGGGCACGACGACCTGGAGTCACTCGCCAAGCCATTGCTTGCCTTGCTGGTCGAGGACCTTGGCCTCTCGGAGTCGATGATCGGCGCCACGCGCAAGGTGACGCAGGATCTCGAGACCCTGCCGGTGGAGCGTCAGATCGGGCAAACCGGCGTCAGGGTGGGCCCCAAGGTGCTGATCGCATTGGCGGTCTCCGGAGCGCCCCAGCACGTCGACTGGATCGCCGACGACGCGGTGGTGCTGTCGTTCAACATCGACCCCGACGCGCCGCTCATGAAGCTCAACGAGCATCGCCCGCGCCCTGTGGTGCACGCCATCGTCGGCGATGTCCGGGAGACCATCCCGCGGTTCATCGCCGCGGTGCGGGACAAGATTGCCGCCGGCGCGTAGGTGGGGCGAAGCGGTTTGCATGCGGTGGGCATTCAAAAAAACAGGGCGCTAGCGTTTCTTGGCGACGACCCATAGTTCGCCGCGCCGGCCGCTGTCGTAGCCAACATCTTTGGCGTCGAGCTCGTCTACGGTGAGCTGGAAGGTGGTTTCGTCGGCATAGCCGAGCAACAGGCGCCCGCAGCCGTCGCAGGTGGCGACGTCGCGGTGTTTGCGCACGGTGCGCTCGGCTTCCCTGGCGCAACACTCCTTTAGCGGCATGGGGGCATCCTACCCCGCATTTCTCAACGGAGAAACGCGTGCGAACCGCCTCGCATCAGCCTTGCAGGGCAGGTGCGAGGTACAAGGATTACGTGCCCGCGGTGACGCTGGTGAGCGGATGGCGCACTGGACTCAGGCGCCTCCAGTTGGCACTCTGTTCTCATACACGCCTTTCCCGGATCGCCGGGGAGGCGGGGTCC
>SMUY01080160.1_pt1 | contig 12078 bp, 5 predicted proteins | sample 2456441 | NCBI WGS metagenome assembly SMUY01 (sample SAMN11095931, study PRJNA526329) | marine sediment metagenome | biome: Marine sediment; feature: Surficial sediment; material: Deep marine sediment; isolation source: Hadal surficial sediment | place: Pacific Ocean | collected 2014-11 | depth 0-1...
GCCACGAGCCGCATAGATGAAGTCGACGGCGGCCTTCACCGGCCCGGCGAGCCGGGGGTCGCCGGTCATGCCGTACGCCTCGGCGAGCGCAATGCAGGCGATCCCGTGACTGTAGAGCGACTCGTTGCCCCGCAGGTCGCCGTTGTTGCGCTGCCGTTTGACGAGCCAGGTAAGCCCCCGCTCGACGACGTCCTTGTAGGGGCCGTCCTTGAAGTGGGTGTGGTCGGCCGTAATGAAGCACAGGAGGACCAGGCCGGTCAGGGCGACGTCGGACTTGACGTTCTGCGTCCCCCAGCACGCCCCGCAGTCGTAGTCGAAACGGGTTCCGTTCCAACGGCCGTCGGCGCTCTGGTGGCGGGCGAACCAGGCGAGGGCCAGAGACACGGCCTGCTCGGTCTCCTGGGTGCCCCCCATCTGCTCGATGATCTTCTCCCGGCGCTCGGGGGCGCGTTGGACGAAGGGGTTCAGCGGTATCGCGCTCGGGGGCGGCAGCCGCAGATCGAGGGCCATCGCCGGCGGCGAGACGACGCGGCCGGCCGCGTCCTTGCCCAGATCCAGCTCGACCGGGAGCCGCCTGGCGTCGGGCGCGCCCCGCACAAGGTCCGCCACGCGCGAATCGGCCGCCTCCGCCCGCGCCTCCGGCATCAGCGGGGGCTTGAGCGAAGCCGGCTCGCCGGCCCGGTGGCGCTCGTGACCCAGGGTCGGCCAGGCGACCCGCGCCGTCGTGAGCTTCGCCGCCAACGGGGCCGCGCCTGCGACCTCTGCGCCCGCGGCCGCCGTCTGCTCCTCGAGCCGGGGCAGCCCGCGCAGAACGAGGTCGGGAAGAAAGAGCGCGGCCGGGGCCGGCGCCTGGCCCGTTCCCGACCCGGGCAGCGGTCGGTGATCAAGGGCCGAGCCGCGGGCCAGGCTCTCGCCGGCGTTCTCGGTCGGACGTTGGTTGGCGGGCATCGCCACCACCCTCGCCACCGGCGGCTCCGGTTGCAATGTCGACCCGATGCCGGCGCGGGGAGCCGAAGGACCGGGCGCTGCCGTTATCTCGGCGTCCGGAGGAGCCGGCCGGTTCGCCTGCCGCGCGTCCGCGCTCGGCGGCAGCGCCACCTGCAGCGAGGCCGCGGCGACGACGAGCGACGACCCCCCGGGTTCGATATCCGGCACCGTGGGCTCCGCCGCCTCGCTCGCCGTCGGCGGGACCAGGGTTGTCTCGTCGGCCGGGGTGGTGACCAAGCCCAGCGGCATCTGTACCGCGGCAGGCTCCGACGAGCCGGCTTCAACGGGTACCCCGAGGCGGCGAGCAAGGTCGCCGGTTCTCAGCGCAATCTGCGTGCGCGCCTCGTCGGCCGGTTCGGTCGTCACCTCCCGGAGACCCGGCAGGTCGAGCACCACCCCCGTGAGGCCGCGATCGGGATCGCCCGCGAGATCCGGGTCGGGGCCGTGGTCAGCGCTCGCATCGATCGCCCGGACGGTCGCGAAGCTCGTGGCCGGGCGGTCGCGGGCGGAAACTCCGGGGGCGGGGGCGAGGACGACGTTGGGCGAAGGCTCCACCCCGGCGGCCACCATCACCTCGGCGGGCGAGGCGGGATCGGCAAGCGCCTCGGCCGCCCGGCGGATCTGGGCCCGCTGTGGCTCGCCGCCGGACGGCGCCGGCGCGGGCACAGGCAGGATCGCGTCGACGCGGCGGGTGGGCTCGAACGCAGGCAGGTCGTGCGCCTCCAGTACCGCGGGCGGCGCAGGGACGGGTGCTTCCTCGACCCGCGCGTCGCCGATCGGCGACTCGGTCACCCGCGAAGCCGTCGGGCTCGGCATCATCGGCACGACCGGCTCCTCCCCGACCGGAGCCCAGATCGCGGACACCGGCTCGTGGCGCGGCGCGATGGGGGCGACGGGGCGCACGGCAGTCGGGGCCTGGGCGACCCGGGTCTGGGGCTCAGGCACTGGGGGCATGGTGAGATCGGCGGTCTTTGGCGCGTCAACGGCGGCGACCGATACCGACGACCGGCGCACCGGCCGCGGCTGGGGATGAGCCGCCCGGACGGGTTGCGCTGGGACGAGGCTTTCACTTCGCGGCTCGGGCGCGCTCCGGGCGGGATCGACCGCGACCCGGGTCCTGGGCGGCGTCGCGCCGGAGTCGGTCTGCGGCTCGATCCGCTCGGGGGCCGCGCTCGGGCTCGGGGGCAGGGCGCTGATCGCCTCGCCTCGCGTGGTGCGCCGCGGTTGCGCGGGCAACTCGACCGCCATGTTCGCCGTTGGCTCCAGATCGACCTCTCCCCGCAGCGACGGCGGGTCGGGGGGCCGGGCCGGCGCCCCGCGGACGGAGTCGACGGGGTTGGGCTCGTGCGGCGTCTCGAGCGCCCGGGGCATCGGGGCGAGGGCCGCGTCGGCCGCCGGCGGGGGGTCGGCGGTCAGCGGCTGCTGCCGGAGGGCCGGCGGCAGGCGTGGCAGGACGTCGAGGCTCGCGAGGTCGCCGCGAAGCTGCCGGGCCAGGTCGCCACCGATCGCCGACGAGACCAGCGTGACCCGCACGCCTTCCCCGGGGCGCGTCCATTCTGAAAGCGAGAGGCTGACGGTCCAGAACGCCATGGTGACCAGCAGCAGCGCGTGGGTCAGAAGCGACGCCAGCATGCACTTGGCGAGCAGGCTGAGCCGGCGATACTCCACCCGGCGCATCATCGCCACCAGCAGCGCCACCAGGAGCACCGCCAGCAGCAGCGTGAGCAAAGCCGGCCAGAGGACCGCCCACAATGACGACCAGTCGATCGAGGCCCGATAGGTTTCGGTGTGCCTGAACACCTCGCGCGAAACCGAGTAGTAGAGGTCATACCCGTCCGGGCGCGGTTTCCCCGGCTCGCCGATCGGCCGGTCGGAGCAAAAGTGCAGAGCGAACCCGCCGTTGCTCACCCCGGGGTCGAGCTCGTTGGCCCGCGTGTTGAGCGGGGCCCCGAGGTTGCCCGGCCGGGTGTGCCCAAGGTCGACACGGCGCGAGCGGTAGAGGTCGTACCCGCCCTGACCGCCGGGGCGGTCGGATGAGAAATAGACGAAGTCGCCCGCCGGGCTCACCGCCGGCGCGGTCTCGTTGGCCGTTGTGTTCAGCTCGGTGAGCGGCGCGGCCGGCCCGGCGCGGGCGTCGATGATCGGCGCCGTGAAGAGGTCGTAGTCGCGGCGGTCGAGGTCTTCCCGCACCGCGCTCGCCCATGCCTCGGGACCCGGAGCATCGGTCTGGTCGGCCTTCGGCCGGTTCGAGGCGAAGTAGAGCAGGCTGCCGTCGGGGGTGAGGCCCGGGCCAATATCGTTGTACCGGGAGTTGACCTCGGGACCGAGGTTGACCGGCGTCTCCCAGCCGTCGGGGCCGCGATAGACCACCCACAGGTCGTACTCGCCGAGCCCGCCCGCCCGGTTGCTGGAGAAGTACAGCGACCGGCCGTCGGCCGACAGCTCGGGCCCGAGCTCATCGGCCTCGGTGTTGACGGCCGCCAGCGGTCGCGGCGTGCCCCATCCACCCGCCTCCCTCGTGCAGAAGAAGATGTCGGTCCCGCGTCCGGCTTCGCCGCGAGCGAAGAAGAAGGTTCCCGCATCGGCGGCGACGCTCGGCTCGGACTCGTCGGTGGCGGTGTTGAAGGCTCCCGGCAACCGTTCCGCCGGACGCCACAGGACGTCGCGCGGTAAAGCGGCCTCCAGCGGCCGCTTGATGGTGTCGGCGTCGGTGAGGTAGGTCGTGCGGTGCAGGCGGAGGTGCCACGCGAGCGCGCCGCCGCTGACGAGAACGATCAGTAGCGCCGCGAGCCCCGCAATGTGCCATCGTTTGCGAAGGTGGCTCATGGGAGTGCAAGGGACGAGGGACGAGGGACGAGTGGGAATCTCCGGACGGTGGCTCGGGATCGATTCGTTCGCGGTGAGCTGTACTTATCCATCAAACCGTTCGCCTCGCTCTTCCTCGCCTCCCTCGTCCCTCGTCCCTCGTCCCTTCGTTCCCGCCGTCCCTCGTTCCCCGTCCCTCGTCCCTCTTTCATTCCAACTCACCCGGCACCGTGTCGAGGTAGGGCTCCTGGACGCCGCTTCCCTTGCAGACGTCCAGCACACGGATGACGTTGACGTAGGCTGTGCGGCGGTCGCCGCGGACGGTGACCTTCTGCTGGGGGTTGCCGGCGACCGCCCGCTCGATGAGCGACCGAAGCTCCTGGGCATCAATCGTCCGGCCGTTGACGATGATCCGTCCCTCGGCGTCGACGTTGACGATGATCTCGCGAAGGGTGGCGCTGATCGGACCGGCGGAGGTCGCCGCGGGCAGCGCCACCTGCATCTCCCGCTCGGTCTGGTGGAAGGTCGTGGCTACCAGGAAGAAGATCAGCAGCAGGAACACCATGTCGATGATGGGCGTCAGATCGATGGAGACGCCGATCTGGTTGCCGTTTGACCTGATCATGGCTCAGCTCGTCGCCACCTGCACGGAGGACGCGGGCATGTCGTCGGCGGCCTCGCCGTCACCCGGGCCGGCCGCGACCGTCTCCGCTTGCTCGGCTCCGAAGCTGCCTTCCACGACTTCGTCGACGAAGGTCATCGACATCTGATCGATGTCCATCACCAGCCGGTCGGTCTTCGCCGAGATCCAGTGGAAGCAGACGAGGACCGGTATGGCGACGAGCAGGCCCGCGGCGGTGGTGATCATCGCCTCGTAGATGCCCTCGGCGAGGAGCTCCGTCTTGCCCAGGGCGTCGGGAGACGCGGCGACGGTCTGGAAGGCCCTGATCATGCCCAGGATCGTGCCGAGCAGCCCCATGAGCGGGGCCACCGAGGCGATCACCGACAGCACCCGCAGGTACTTGCGCAGGTTGAGCACCTCGCGCTCGCCCGCCTCGCGGATGTGTTTTTCGGCGCCCTCGATCGAGCGATCGATCCTCTTGATCCCGGCCGCGAAGACGTTGGCCACCGGGCTATCGCTGCGGCGGCAGTAGGCGAGGGCCTCGGCCTTGTCGGCCGGCATCTTCTTGAGCACCTTCTTCAAGCCGGGCAGGAAGTCATCGGGGATCACGTTGCGGCGCCGCAGGCTGATCAGCCGCTCGACCATCACGGTCAGGGCGACCAGCGAGCAGAAGCCGATCGGGATCATCATGATGCCGCCCTTGCGGACGAAGTCCCAGAGGTTCTGCACCTCCAGCGGCGAAGCGGCGTCGATCGCCTGCCCAAGCACCATCGAGGTCATTGTCAGTTCCACCGGTTCGACTCCCACAGAGAATCGCCCGGAGCGTGGGGCGTTGGGGGCGGGTCGGCTCGATGACCGGGAAGCGTGCTCCGGCCCAGCTCCGCCAGCCGCTCCCCGGCGAGCTTCGCCCACCGGGTTTGTTCATGGTCTCGTTGCACCTGCTCGTACTGCGCGCGGGCCTCGACCGGGTTGCCCATCTCCCCGAAGCAGCGCCCGGCCTCGTACAGCGCCGCGGCGCTCCATTGGGGGTAGGCGTAGAGGATGTCCACCTTGAGGTACGCGCGGACGGCCTCGTCGAAGCGCTTCTGGGCGAACAAGCACTCGCCGACCTGGAACTGCGCGCGGGCCGCGGTCGGCCCCTGATGGCGGTCGATGACCTTCCCGTAGGCTTCCATGGCGTCGTCGTGGCGACCCTGGTTCTCGCGGGCCCATCCGACCCCGAAGTGCGCCTGGAACCGAAGCTCCGCCCGGGGGAAGCGATCGAGATACCGCGCGAAGACGGCCTCGCTCTCGGGCCACTGCTGCAGGGCGGCGAGGCACTCGCTGAGCCGCAGCAGGCTCGTGCCGTACGCCTGGCGGGCCTCCTCGTTCGAGGCCGAGGTCGATTCCGACTCGAAGCGCTCCACCACCCGGGCGAGGTGGGTGGCCCCGCGCTCGTAGCGGCCCGTCTTGACCAGCGCTTCGGCGCACAGCAGCCCGGCCGACGTCGCCAGCGCGCCGTTTGCATCCGCGGCGAGGAACTCCTCGAGGAGCGCCGCCGCGGACGGGTAATTGCCCAGGCGAAACTCGCACAGCCCGAGGCGGTATGTGCATTGCGAGCGCAGCTCGCCGGCCACCTCGGCGCCCCCCTCGATCAGCCGCCGAAGCTCGAGCAGCAGCTCGGCGGCCGCCTTGTACCGCTCGGCCTCGATCTCCAGCTCGGCCAGCTCGAGCAGGGCGTGATCGTACACCTCGCCGTGGCGGGGCTCCGCAAGCACCGCCCGGTAGGCGCCGGCCGCGTCGGCGGCGCGGTCGAGCTCGCGCAGGCACCACGCCTTCTCGTAGGCAAGCGCCGTCCGCAGCGAAGCGTCCAGCGCACCTGCGTGCTCCTGCTCGACCCGCTGGATCTCGATGAGCGCCTCGGCGTGCCCCCGCCGGCCGCCCCGCCGGGCCAGAGCGATCGCGCGCAGGGCCGAAGCCTGTGGCCGCCGGGCGTGCGACGGGTGCTCCGCCTCCAGCCGCGAGAGAACCTCGGCCGCCGGCTCGAACTGCTGGGCGGACATGAGCGCCTGGCCCTGCTGGAAGATCGCCTCGGCCGCGAGGTCAGCCACTCCCGCTTCCGGGTGCGCGGGGAACGCCTCGGCGGCGCCCCCGAAATACGCGGCCGCGTCGGGGTAATCGCCTCGCTCCACGGCGAGCGTTCCGAGGTGGTTGAGGGCGTGAGCGGCGAACCGAGAATCGGCGCCTTCGGCGAGGACCTGCTCGAGGGCGCTGCGGGCCTCGTCGGTTCGCCCGAGCGTCACCAGGACCTGCCCCCGCTCGAACATCGCGTGGAGGCGGTGCGGGCTCTCGGGGAGATCCTCGATCAGCCGCTCGAAGGCCTTCAGCGCGCCGTGGGAGCCTCCCTGCCGCTGCCGGGCGATACCGAGCTTGAGCAGCGCGTCGTCGGCCGACGGCTGATCGAGGCCGAAGAAGACGTAATCGCCGAGGTGCCGCTCGGCCGGCGCCCATTGGCTCCGCTGGAAGTGGCCGTCCCCGAGGCCCAGCAGCGACCCGCGGAACGCCGGCTCCGTCTGCCGCCCATCGGCCACCAGCACGAGCACCTCGTCCGCCTTGTCGAACGCTTGCCCGTAGTAGAGCGCCATCCCCAGACGGTACCGGGCCTGATCCGCCTGCTCATGCTCGGGGTAACGCTCGAGAAGCGAGCGGTAGGCCGCGGCCGCCCGGCCGTACTCCTTCATGAGATAGGTATTCTCGGCGGCCAGGAAGGCGACGGCCGGCGCGAACTCGGGGTGATCAGGGTAATCGGCCTGGAACTTCCGGCAGAGCTCGAGGCTCTCGCGGTAGCGGCGCTCCTGGTGGTGGGTCGCGGCCATCATCTGCACCGCGTCGGGCATCAGCGCGTGCTGGCCGAACGTCGATCGGAAACCGTCGAGGACGCGCAGGGCGCCGTCGGCGTCGCCCGCGCGCAAGAGAGCAACGGCGCGGTCGTAGGTCATCTCTCCCCGAAGCTCGCTCTCGGGAAAGCGCCGAATCGCCTCGCGGAAGCGTTCCGCCGCGTCCGCCGCGCGATCCTGCCGCAGCCGGCTCTTCGCCATCCAGTAGACGGCGTCGTCGCGAAGATCGCCGCGGACCGTCGACAGGCGCTCGAACTGCTCGAAGGCCCGGTCGTACGCCTCGAGGTCGAACCAGGCCCGGCCGCGCAGAAGACGCGCCTCGGCGACCCGCTCGTCCTCGGGAAACCGCTCGAGCAGCTCGTCGAGCAGCCGTCCCGCCGCCTCCGGACGGTCCCGGCCGTGCAGCAGCAGGGCCAGGCCGTACATCGCGTCGGGCACGTACTCGTCGCGGGCGCGCTCGATCACCTTCCGGTACTGCGCCATCGCGTTCCGCCACGCGTTGGAGCGGTGCAGGCATTGACCCAGCAGCAGCGCCGTCTGATCGGCGTACGCCCCGTCGGGATACCGCCCGGACATCGCCTCGAAGCGGCGAGCGCCCTGGGCGTAGTCGCCGCGAGCCATGTCGGAGAGCCCCCAGAAGAGTTCAGCCCGCTCACGGAGCGGGCTCTGCGGCCAGCGCGTCGCCAGCACCTCGCACGGCCCCTTCACCTGCTCGAAGCGGCCGGCCCGGTAGAGCGATTCGGCCGACAGCGCCGCCGCGTCATCGGCAAGATCGTGACCGGGGTGCTCGCGGAGGACGTCGCCGAAGCACTCCGCCGCCATGTCGAACTGCCCGCGGGCGAGCTGGCACTGGCCGAGGATCGTGAGGACCTCCGCCGCGTACGCGAACCCCGCTCGCGGCCGCAGCTGCTTGAGCTCCACGACCGCCTCGTCGTACCGGGCGAGGCGAAACAGGCTCACCGCCAGCCCGTAGCGGGCGACCGGTGCCTTCTCGTGATCGGCGTAGTCGTCGAGAAAGCGCCGGTACTCCGGCACGGCCAGCTCGTACATCTCGCGGTTCAGCAGGCCGTTGCCGGTGAAGTAACCGCGGAGCGCCGTCGAATCATCGATCGTGTCCTGACCGCGGGCGGGAGCCACGCACAACACGAGCGCGCAAATGATCGAGATGAGCGGCGGGTGAGTCGTGGGCAGAGTACGCATTCGCTGACCTCCATACGGCTACCGCGATAGTGTACGCCAGCGGTTCGGCGCTGGACGGGTCCGCACCGGGGTCATTGCCTTTCGTCACCGGGACGTGCGCGGGCGGCATCGCTCCGCTCGCGCGAGCGACGCCTCCGCCGGGGCGCGGACGACCAGGTTCCCGGACGTGAGCCGCGCTAGTCCGATTCCTCCTCCGCCTGCTCCTCGAGATCCTCGATGCGATCCTCGATCTCTTCGGCCTCGTCTTCGAGCGATTCGGCCTGACCCTCGATGGCCTCGCCCTGCACCTCGAGCGACCTCGCCTGCTGTTGGAGGCCTTGGGCCTGGGCAAGCAGGGCGTTGGCCCTGGCGATCATTGTGTTCCGCTGGACCCCTTCGAGGTTCTCGGCGGCGTCCTCGAACTCTTCGGCCTCGTACTCGAGGGCTTCGGCCTTGTCGGCGAGGGCCTCGGCCCTTCCCATGACCCGCTCCGCCTGCCGCTCGAAGCTCCTGATCTGCGTCGCAAGCGACCGCAGCAGGGCCTTCATGTGCCTCGCCTCGGACATCGCCAGGCCGGCCCGGACCTCGTACTGCTTCGCCCGTTCGACCAGCGCCGGGGCGTAGGCGTCGGCGGCCCGGCTCCGGGCCTCCTGTGTCCCGGAGCCGATCAGGTTCACGAAGGCCCCGAAGACGGCCTGCTCGAGATCGGTGCCGTGGACGGTGATCTTCTCGCTACCCGGCTCGATGAAGATGGGCACGTCCTGGCGAGCCATGAGGTTGGTGAGCGCCTCGAGCTTGCCCTTGGGCACCTGGAAGCTCTTCACCCGGTCCTCACCGTCGATCATCATGCAGAAGATCTCGAAAACGCAGTGCTGGGGTCCGGTGGCGTGCACCTCAATGGCATCTGAGGTTGGCCGCACCCGGATGGGCACGTCGCGGCGGAGCATGAGCTCGACCAGCGCTTCGAGCTTGCCGGACGAGACCTCGTAGGAGCGGACGACGACCTTGCAGCCGCAGGCGGAATCACCGCGCAGGCACGCGCAGAGGAAGCCACCGCTACCGCCGCCAACCGATACGAATGGTCCGCCGCCGCCCATCACCGCCGGCATCGGCGCCATCGCCGGCATCAGCAGCATCGCCGGCATCGGCGCCATCGGCGCCATCGGCGGCGTGGGCGGCATCTTGGGCATGGTGTCGATCACCGTGACCCCCAGGCTCTTGCCTGGAAGCCCGCTGAGGCCGGGTGCCACGCCCGGCCGGCGCGGGTTGTCCAGGAGCCGCTCGATGTGGCGCTCGAGGCGCTCGATCTGGCGCTCAAGCTCCTCGATCCGCTGCTCGAGCGACATGTCGTCGCGGTCGGGGCGATCGCGATCCCGCATGAACCGCTCGAAGGTGGTCGTATCATCCTCGGGGGTGGTCGTCGCCGACCTCCACGGAGCGCGGGGGCGGATCGGCTTGGCCGGCACCACGATCTTGAGACGCTTGTCGGACTTGTACGCCTTGTACGCCGTGTCCTTGTCCTTGGCCGGGGGACACGCCCAGATCGGCGCCACCATGTATCCGCTCAGCGCCAGCCCGACGGCCAGCGCGATGCCCCTCGCGGACATTCTCGGGTTCGTTTGTGCGGTCATCACCATCGTGAGTCTCCTGGCAAAACGTTTGGCTCGAACGGTCGACACGCCGAGCCCGACGGAGGGCACGGCGGGGCGGCCCAAACCGATGACACTCGTGTATTTCCTCGTCTCCAGCAGGGCCTGGGCGTACGCCCGCCGGCCCCGGGGCAGAAGCGACGTCACCCAGACGTCGCAGCAGCAGTCGGCCTCCTCTCGCAGCCTCCGGCGGATCCACCAGACGACCGGATGCCACCAGTAGATCCACCCGATGATCATCTGGACCCAGCACACCCAGTGGTCGCGGCGCCGCAGGTGAGCCAGCTCGTGGTAGATGACGGCGCTGCGACCGACCTCGTCGAGCTGCTCCCACAGTCGTCGCGGCAGGACCAGGCAGGGCCGCCGGCCACACCAGAGCATCGGGGAGATCCGCCGGTCGATCATCAGCACCGCGGGCGGGCGGGCGAGGCCCAGCTCCCCGGCGGCGGCGACGACGGCCCTGGCGACCGACGGCGGGGCCGCCACTCCCTCCCGAAGAAGGCGAAGCGAGCGGTTGATGCGCCACGCCGCCGAGGCCAGCAGCAGCATCATCCCGCCCCCCCAGATCGCAGCCGGGATCGGAGGCAGGCTCATCACGGCGTCGCGAATCACCGCCAGCCCAACGAGCCACCGGCGCCACACGCTGGAGGTCGGGGCGGTCGTCGCGGACCGGGTCTCGACGGCGACATCTTCTGGGCGATGGTCGTCCGGGTGAGCGACGACCGAAGGCGCGTCGGGAACCAGGGCGACCGTCGAATGACCGGGGGTCTCGCGGCGTCGCTTTGTCGATTCGGCCGGGCCGGGCCAGGCCGACCGCCAGGGTTCGGCCAGCCAAGCCGACCGCGTCTCGGGGCGGGTCGTCCCACCCCGGGCGACCGTTGGAACCGGGTCGAACACATTCCGCGGCGACGAGCGAGGAGGCAGGGGGGGCGGAGCAGGCCTCCCCGCCCGGCCGCGGTCAGGTGGCTGCGCCGGGTCGGGCGCAGCCCGCAGCCGACCGCTCTCTCGTGGCCCAGAAGACGGTGGCTGGATCGACCGCCCGGGCGGCGCCAGCGCCGCGTCCCGGGCGGGGGTCGTCTGGTCAGGCAGGGGTCGCAGGGAAGTGGCCACGGCGGGTGGTTTCCCGCCGCTCGGCAGGGGCGGCAGCGGCGGCTGGGGCAAGAAGGGAGCCACCACCAGCAGCCCCAGCACCACCAGCCACAGCGTGTGGCGGGTCGATGGCCGGCATGGGACAAAGCGGCAGACGGCCGCCACGATCAGGGCCACCGGAATGACCGCGATTGCGTTCCGCCAGAGCAGGTCGATTGGAAGCCATTCCATGGTCATTGCGTCAAGACCCCGGCTTTTGGCGCTTGTCTACCTGATCGATTAGCTTCTGAAGCTCGGCGATTTCATCCGCAGAAAACTTTTTCTCTCGCATCAGCTGCAGGACGAGCGGACCCGCCGCCCCGTCGTAGAGCTGCTCGATCAGCGATCCGAGCCTGGACTTGGTGATCTTGGCCCGCGACACGGTCGGCCGGTAGACGTAGGCCATACCCGATTTGTCGCTCTTGACGAAGCCCTTCTGCTCGAGCCGGGTGAGGACGGTCAGAACGGTGGTGTAGGCCAACCGCCGCCCCTGCTCATGGAGCTGGTTGAGCACCTGCCGGACGGTGGCCCGGCGGCGCTCCCACAGCGCCTTGAGAACCTCCAGCTCGGCGGTGCCAAGATCCGACTCGCGAGGGGCCATCAATCGCCTCCGCGACCTGAACATGGAAAGACTCCGCGATCCAATCGGGCGCTGCGGTAGCCTACTACAGGTGTCGTAGGGTGTCAAGGGGAGATTTGGGGGGATTCCTGGGGGGTGCCTGGTCCCCGTCATCTTGGGCTTCGGCACGACGAAACACGGAGGAGCCGGGAAGGATGCCCGGCTCCATCATGGTGTGCTCAGGTATAGTACTCTACTATATAGTACAGTACA
>SMUY01231936.1_pt1 | contig 12072 bp, 11 predicted proteins | sample 2456441 | NCBI WGS metagenome assembly SMUY01 (sample SAMN11095931, study PRJNA526329) | marine sediment metagenome | biome: Marine sediment; feature: Surficial sediment; material: Deep marine sediment; isolation source: Hadal surficial sediment | place: Pacific Ocean | collected 2014-11 | depth...
CTCTGTCAATTCCCCCAGTATAAAAGCGCGAGCATAAATACCGGGAGAAGAATGTCCTTGTACAAGAACCAGGTCGCCGCCATGATTCTTGCTAGTTGCGTGCCAGAAATGGTTATAACCCACATCGTAGAGCGTTGCGGCAGATGCAAAGGTTGAGATATGTCCGCCGACATTTGTATTTTTGTTTGCACGCAACACCATTGCCATGGCGTTCCAGCGCACGTAAGAGCGGATGCGGTGTTCAAGCGCATGATCTCCAGGTGAGTTCTCCTCCTTGCCGGGTGGGATAGTGTTTATGTATGCAGTAGTCGCACTATAAGGAAGATAAGCACCAGAACTGCGCGCCTTTTCTACTAGTTTTTCCAGTAAGTAATGCGTCCTCTCAGTTCCCTCGTGCACTAGTACAGAATCCAGCGCATCGAGCCATTCCTGTGTTTCCTGTGGGTCAATATCGGGTGTAGGTTCCATGCTTCTACCTTATAATTGTTACGTGTTAATTGTTACGTGTTATTGCCCACGTTAATCCGTGGCAAAGCCTCGGCTTGGGCGCGTCTTGCTGCCTCAATGGTATTGTAAAGCAACATGGCAATTGTCATTGGTCCCACTCCACCCGGTACCGGTGTGATGTACCCTGCTTTCTCCTTAACCGAGTCAAAGTCCACATCGCCTGCAAGCTTGCCGTTAGGCATGCGGTTTATGCCAACGTCTATCACCGTTGCGCCGGCTTTAACCAAGTCAGCGGTAATCATTCGCGGTTTACCGGTAGCCACCACCAGAATGTCGGCACGCCTTGTGTACCCTGCTAGATCACGTGTTTTCGATGTGCAAATGGTAACAGTCGCACCCTTCTCCAACAACATTAGCGCCATTGGTTTACCAACAATATTGCTGCGTCCTACCACCACCGCATGCTGCCCCTCAACTTGAATGCCACTCTTTTCTAACATTTTCATCACGCCATAAGGGGTGCAAGGCGAAAACACCGCATTACCAGTGACAAGCGCGCCAACATTGTTGAGATGGAAACCATCCACGTCTTTTTCCACTGCGATGGCTGCAATTAACCTTTTGTCTTCAAAATGTCGTGGCAATGGCAATTGCACCAAGATGCCGTGGATTCTGGTATTTTCATTCAACTCCTGAATACGGCGCAGCACTTCGTTTTCGCTTACACTTTCAGGGAATTCGTGTACTTCTGAATAAATACCAGTCTCACTACAGGCCTTCGCCTTGTTGCGCACATAAATACTGGAAGCCAAATTATTCCCGACAATGACCACAGCTAGTCCTGGTTGCATATCTTGTTCTTTCAGGCGTTCCGCGCGAACCCTCCACTCGGCTCGTAGTGCACTAGCAATAGCATTGCCATCTATAATCACAGCACTCATAATTTGCCCTAAATTGACTATGTCTTTGGGTATTTGTATAGGTAATTATTATACTTTTTCCAGTCACAGCATCCACCCCTGTCGTAAATCTCGCCAAGAGTGTGATTCCAGAATTCAGTATTCGAGAAATTGCCAGACCGCCCTTGACTAGTACTAGTAGTACTAGTCAAGGGGAAACAACGGATAACTCAGCGCCAAAGTCGCCATCGGAAATCATGATCGAGGTAGGGTCGAAGCAGGTGTTTTTTTGAACTTTACCCGATATACCAAAGCTCCAATCAAAAATGTTGGTATGACAACCAGCGCAGCAGCAAATAGTCCTGCTGCCAGTACAGCAATACCGCTACTCGAAGGTATGAAAATCGTAACAAACCAAATCGCAATAAAGGCTGCAACGCCCCCACCGATAAACATAATTCTTTTACCACGGTTATAGAACCGCCAGAGAACGCCAGAAACACGCGTCTCATCACGATATTCCTCAAAAATCATGGCCAAGCTATCATCATCCTGCATGGTTTGATAACCTGCAGTTACAGCGAGTGTGTCACTACCGTTTTCTGTTCGAGACATATTGTTTAAAAATAAAATTCGTTTCTGGGCGTTCTTATCGCTCATACCAGCTCTGACTAGCATTGTGCGCAGTGATGCCAAAGCGTGTTCACGAGGATTTGTTACCAAGTTAAGACTCTCGCCATGACGCCACATAACCCCAACCAAATAAAGATGGATCATCATTTCCCGAAACGGGGGTGCAAAATCATACCCCTTGTTCTTGATGAAAAGTAGCTGCGAAGCCAGTATTTTTTCGCCATGTTGAACACAAATATCATGCGTCGATATACCAAGGTCAGTTTTTATGTCATCCAATGTCGTAATTGTGAGCCATATTTAGCTCAATTTTGAATTTATCGAAACGCTTATTATATACTGACGACAAGTTCTTAAAGCAGGACTGATTACTCCTATTCCAACTTACCGAGGAAAATTCATACTGCTACCATGGGGAAAAATTTCGTGTGGCCAGAACAGGATCAATAATGAATATTCCTAAATATGTGAAAATGGTGGAAGTTGGTCCCCGTGATAGTCTGCAGAACGAGAGCAAGTGCGTAACTACAGCAAGCAAAATCGGGGCTAATTGAACGACTAGCGGAGGCGGGCTTGCCAGTAGTAGAGGCTACTGCTTTCGTATCGCCTAATGGGCACCACAAATGGCCGACCACACCGCGATCATGGCAGGCATTCATAAGCAACCCGGCGTAAGTTACACCGCACTTGTTCCCAATATGAAAGGTTTCGATGCAGCACTTGCGGCTGGAGTCGATGAAATCGCAGTATTCTCCGCTGCCAGTGAAACATTCTCAAAGAAAAATACCAACTGCTCTATATCAGAAGGGTTGGCACGATTTAGCGAAATATGTGTAGCGGCACAGAACAATCATGTTCGTGTGCGTGGATATATTTCCTGCGTCCTAGGTTGCCCATACGAAGGCGATGTACAACTTGGCAAGGTGGCGGAAATTGCTGCAGAATTGTTAAGTATGGGCTGCTATGAAATTTCGCTCGGAGACACTGTTGGTATGGGTACACCGGGAAAAACCATAAACATGCTCGAGGCAGTGACAAAAAAGGTTCCAATAGAAACACTCGCTGGACATTTTCACGATACATACGGTCAGGTGCTAGCCAATGCCTACGCTGCGCTGGAATGCGGTATAGATATACTCGACTCTTCTGTGGCAGGCCTGGGTGGTTGTCCTTATGCTCCTGGAGCATCTGGGAATGTGGCGAGCGAGGATGTGCTCTATATGTTGAACGGCTTAGGAATCAAAACCGGTGTGAGCGGTGTGAGTATTGATAAGCTGATTGCTGCCGGTAATTTCATTTGTGCCTTCCTTGGCCGCCCATCTAGGTCAAAAGCAGCACAGGCACTCACAACAAAACGTACTTAATCCCATATTTAATCTCATATTTAAATACAGGCAATAGCCATTTAGATGCATCTGAAATTGATAAGTGCGCTTAACTATATTTGGAGCACATCACATGAAATTTGGTGCTTAAACCCCATGCCATCCAAATGATACTTTGCAACGGAAAATATATAATTACGCAACACTAACTTAAAATAAACGTTTCCCCTCTCGTGGTCTTACTATAAGATTGATGATCTTTTCAAGGTATTTGCACCGCATACTCATTATCATATTAGGGTTGCTTGTTGGTTGCCTATATTTTGGTGCAATTCGTACCTAAACATCGTTCCTATTCTTGATTTATTTGTTATACAATTACCGGATAAAATTACTCGGGAAAATAGCTGAGTAAATTAGTAACCAACAATTCAAAATATATATGGAGACACTATGAGCAGAGCGTTTGGGTGGGTTGTGCGTCTAGGGTGGACCGCGCTACTAGCGCTTGTAGCGCTACCAGCCTATGCGCAACTAATGCTTGCCCATGAGGGCCACAAGAGTGGAGACTGTACTATAAAAACAGGAGCTTTTCCTGTCTCATTCCGCGCCTATGAAAAGCCAAAGGGTGCCCTTCCTCCCTCACATGCCTATTGTGATCACGTACCAGAAGTCGGTGAACATATTCTAACAGTGGACCTTCAAGGTACTAAATCTCGTGAAATACCGATTGCTATGCGCTTAGTCTTAATGATGGAAGGTCAAGCCGATGAAACTACGATCATGTCTGAGCCTGCCAAGCTGTATCCATCTGGAAGCATTACGATTGCGGTAAACTTGAAAGAATTGGGCCAATATAACCTGTTACTGGAAACTGAGAAAGCTGGCAAAATGAGCACAGCGGTCAGCATCCCAATACATGTAGGCGGCGGACATTCCGGTATTGGTACGATAGAAATTGTGCTGTTGCTGGGTGTGAGTGGTATTGCTACCTTTTTCTGGTTGCGCCGCAGAACGAGTAAGACCATAGAGGAACCTCAGAAATAATAGTAATGTAGAACGCCTGCAAATGCATCTACTTTGAATTCATCCTAATCTATAGTCCTAGTAATTTTTTTAGTATGCCTCGAGTTTCAATAACAGAATCGTTAGCAGCTTCCTATCGAGAACCAGTTTTGTTTCATCTGCTCTTATTGTTATAGCTTCTGGAATTATTGTAGCGGGGTAACTGCTTCCGACGATGGTTAGTCCGCTGTTGGAGCTGTCCTGATGAATGATTTCGGCAAAAGAGAGCTCTTGGGATACCCCGCTAGATCAAGTGCGCTGTTCCAGCTACCCTTCTCAAATCCTTTTAGTATATCGTTTCCAACAACTAGAACCGGCACTACCAGTTCCCCACCAACAACCTTTTTTAGAGCCTCCGCATCGGCGGGATTATTCCCAGGGTTTTTCTTTGAAAACGGAATACCACGGTTCGTTAGAAGTTCTATTGCATTGATGCATGGCTCGCCGCACTTGCTGTTATAGAAAGTCACTGGAAAATTTTTCATGGCCTGTTGCAGGCTATATGGCATTTGCACTTCTCCTGCCTGATTTCCCAATACCTTTTTCTGTACACTTTTCGCAGTAAGTGGTGGCAGGGTGTCAGTGTAATGCACCTTTCCATTGGCATCCACCCAGCGATACATCTCTGCTGCACCGACAATTCCTACTAGAACAAATGGCAAGAGGATCAGGGTATATGTTATTTTCATCAAATTCTCCCGTTCTACATAATAATTATAATCATTTTACCTCTAGTCAGTTACTTAACCGCCATGCCACAATGACGCAACAATGCATCTATTTTAGGCTCCCGTCCCCGTAATGCTATAAACGACTCTAACGCTGTTCGGCTCCCGCCCACAGCAAGAATTTCATCACGAAAACGTGCACTGATCTTCTCATTCATCACCCCATCTTCGCTCTCCTCAAACATACTATAAGCATCAGCAGACAGTACTTCTGCCCATTTGTAGCTGTAATAACCCGCTGCATATCCACCCGCGAAGATGTGTGTAAAACTATTGGGGAAACGATTGAACTCCGGCGGAATAATAACCGCCACCTGCTCACGAATCTTATCGAGTAACCGCAATACCGACTTCCCTTCGCCCAGATTAAAATCGTAATGTAAATGCATGTCAAATAGTGAAAACTCGATTTGGCGTAAGGTCTGCAGGCCGCTCTGAAAATTTTTTGCAGCAAGTATTTTGTCGAATAATTCTCGGGGAAGTGGTACACCGCTATCGACATGCTGTGACATATTAGCCAATACTTCCCATTCCCAGCAAAAGTTCTCCATGTACTGACTAGGCAACTCCACTGCATCCCATTCCACTCCGTTGATGCCAGACACGCCTAGTTCTTCCACCTGAGTAAGTAAGTGATGCAGGCCATGACCAAATTCATGGAATAGTATTATGACCTCATCATGGGTGAAAAGTGCGGGCCGCAGTTGACCATTGAGACTGATTGGCTTTGCAAAATTGCAATTAAGATATGCCACCGGCGTTTGTATATCATGCTCTGCAGTCTCAACTCGCCTGCGGGTAATAGCGTCGTCCATCCACGCGCCACCTTGCTTGCTAGGACGCGCGTATAGATCAACATAAAATTGTCCTATTAATTTTCCGTCAGTATCGTTGATGTTGAAGAATTTTACATCTGGGTGCCAAAATTGAACGTTCGGTGCCTCTTCTGCTAAAGTGATACTAATACTGTAAAGATTTTCAACCAACTTGAACATCCCCGACAGTACTTTTGTTTCAGGGAAGTATTGTTTTACCTCCTTGTCGGAGAATGCATAGCGCTCAACCCGTAGCTTCTCACTAACATATGCCAAATCCCACGATTCAAGTTTATTCAGCCTTAAATGATCAGAGGCAAACCGACATAATTCTTCCAGATCAAGCTTAGCATAGGGCTTAGCTTTAGTAGCCAGCTCAACAAGAAAATCCAGAATTTGCTTTGGCGTGGAAGCCATTTTTGATACAAGTGACACTTCAGCGTAACAATTAAACCCAAGTATCTGTGCCCCCTCCTTACGCAATTCAAGTATCTTGTAGATGAGCGGTGTATTGTCCCAATCAGTATCGCTACTAGAACAATGATCAGATATTCCGACCTCACTAGCACGTGTAGAATAAGCGTGATACATTTTTCTACGTAACTCCCGGTTGTCAGCATACTGCATGACCGGCTGATAAGAAGGTGCGTGCAGCGTAAATTTCCATCCAGAATCGCCATCTTTTTCAGCTGTTTCTTTTGCTGTTTGAAGTACATCATTCGGGATACCTGATACGTCTTCTACATTTTCTGTATGCAACATAAAATTATTGGTCGTATCTAATAGGTTATCGCTGAACTTTGAAGAAAGTGTAGATAATTCTTCTTGAATACGGAGAAAGCGCTTCTTTTTCTCTGGCTCTAATTCCGCACCACCCAGGCGAAAATCTCGTAATTCATTTTCGACTATCTTTTTTTGGGCATCGCTTAGGCACTCAAATTTGCTGCTATCATGAAGTTTTTTGAATTTCTCAAATAAAGCCTGATTTTGCGCTAGCTCAGCGTAATATTTGGTAATTATTGGTAAATTGGTGTTATACACCTCACGCAATTTTGGGCTGTTCATTACTGCGTTTAAATGGGCTACCTGACCCCAGGTACGAAATAGGTGCTCATGGACATCTATCATTGGCTGCACGAAATTCTGCCAAGTCGGTACAGCGGCTTCGCAGTGTACCTTTTCAACAATGGAACGGCCACGGGCCAGTAATTCTTCCACAGCTGGGGTGATGTGTTCAGTTCGAATATCCGCAAAACGCGGCAGACCAGAAAAATCGAGCAAAGGGTTAATCATATTGATCCAGATATGTTTCAGATATATCGGCTACGGATAAAATGTATGACTCGAATTAAAGCTCAATCTTCGTACACGATGATGCCATCTGCCAAAGTGTACTTTACCCTTCCCTGCAATTCCATGCCAAGGAACGGTGTGTTCTTACCTTGGCTTTCAAGCGTCTTCGCTTCGACTTTCCAGTATTGATCCGGATCGAAAATGCACAAGTCAGCGGCTGTACCTAGAGACAAATGGCCAGCTTTCACACCAAGTATTCTAGCGGGGCCCGAAGTGATTTTAGATAACGCCACTATCAACGGAATCTTCATTTCTTCCGCCCATTTCAATATAAGCGACAACAACAATTCTAAGCCAGTGGCACCAGCCTCAGATTCACCGAAAGGTAGTAATTTCGCATCTTCATCAACTGGCGCATGGTCGGAACATACCGCGTCTATCGTGCCGTCCATCAAACCAGCACGTAGCGCGTCGCGATCACTTAAACCACGCAATGGCGGAACAAGGTGACAATTAGAATCGAAGAAATTAATGTCCATTTCGGTAAGATGTATGTAGTTGGCTGCCACATCACAAGTGATAGGCAAGCCCTGTTGTCTTGCAGCACGTAGCATGGCGACCCCTTCTGCACTGGAAACTCTGCATAAATGAACCTTAGCGCCAGTTTCCCTTGCTATTAAGACAATATTTGACAAGGCAATGGTTTCCGCGCATACCGGAATCGCTGGTAAGCCTAAACGGGTAGCCACCTCACCATCATGGGCTACCCCGCTGTTAGCAAGACTTACATCCTCAGGTCGCAACCAAACACTAAAACCAAAGGTAGAAGCATATTGCATTGCCCGCATCATAACTCGCGTGTCTAGAAGTAGTTTATCGGATTGACTAAAAGCGACGCAGCCAGCATCGTACAATTCGGCCATTTCTGTCAACCGCTCGCCTTTCAAGCCCTGAGTTAGAGCACCAATGGGATAAACATGAGCCTGGTTCAGACTCTTAGCGCGGTGCTTTAACATCTCCACTAACCCCGGTTCGTCTAGCGGCGGATCGGTATCGGGAGGGCATGCAAGACTAGTGATCCCTCCCGCTACTGCTGCTCTCATTTCAGATTCAAGCGTGGCTTTGTATTCAAGACCTGGCTCACGTAACCGCACTGATAAGTCCACTAGACCGGGACATACTACCAACCCTTTTGCATTTATTACGTGGTTGGCCTGAAAACAATCAGGCTCAGCACCTATAGCAACGATCTTTCCAGCAATGATAAATACATCGTTGATAGCATCCATACCATTTTGTGGATCTATCACCCGTCCGTTTTTAATAAGGATCCTCATAAAATTCTATTTTAGTTTTTAGAAATAAACATAAAAAAAACCTTACTCGATACTCCCACGGTTCTGCATTCATTAATAATTTCAGTTCCCTGCCAAAATTGTCATTACAGCCATCCGAACTGCAATACCAAAAGTCACCTGTGGCAGAATTACCGACTGTTTTCCGTCGGCTACAGCTGAATCGATCTCGATGCCACGGTTCATTGGACCAGGGTGCAGGACGATAGAGTCCTGTTTAGCCAAAGCTAGTTTTTCCTGCGTAAGTCCGTAATGCTTAAAATATTCCTCAGAACTAGGAAGACAAGCACCTAACATACGCTCATTTTGCAAACGTAACATCAACAGCACATCTACATCTTTTAGTCCTTGCGCCATGTCGTGATACACGTGCACACCGAGGCGCTCGACTTTGGCCGGCAATAGGGTTTTAGGTGCAATTATCCGTACTTCTGGTACCCCTAGAGTAGTTAGCGCATGAATTTGTGAGCGCGCTACGCGTGAGTGCAAAATATCGCCAACAATGGCCACGCGTAGATTACGAAAATTACGTTTGTAACGACGAATGGTAAACATATCCAACAAGGCTTGGGTAGGGTGTGCATGACGTCCGTCACCAGCATTTATGACGTGAATTTCGGGTCGTACATGGCGTGCTATCAAATGAGCTGCGCCGCTTTGTGAATGTCTCACAACGAACATATCAGCATGCATTGCAGAAAGATTGTTCACTGTGTCCAGCAGCGTCTCTCCCTTAGATTGTGAGGAGGCTGCGATGTTGAGGTTTACCACATCCGCTGATAGCCGCTTGGCGGCGATTTCGAATGTAGTACGAGTGCGGGTACTGGGTTCGAAGAACAGATTGAATATGGATTTACCGCGTAGCAACGGCACTTTTTTGATGTCACGCGCGGTGACCCCGACAAATGATTCGGCGGTGTCAAGTATGTTTAATAAAATGGAAGCAGGAAGCCCCTCAGTAGTAAGGAGATGTTGCAATTCACCATTTTTATTTAACTGCGGGTTATTATTCATTATTCCGGAGGTATTTTGTCATATAAACTCAGACTCAATTTTCCGTTATTGCTCTGTTCTAGCGCCAGCATTTTATCCTCTAACAAAACTATCGTCGCTCCGACATAATTGGCAGCGATGGGCAGCTCCCTCCCGCCCCGGTCTACTAGGGCCGCAAGACGAATGCTAGCAGGTCGCCCATAGTCAAATAATTCGTTGGTAGCAGCACGAATGGTACGCCCAGTATAGAGCACATCGTCTATCAGTATGATATGACGGCCTTCCACTTCGAACGGAATGTTAGAAGGCTTGACCTGAGGATGTAGGCCAATTTGGCCAAAATCGTCTCGGTAAAATGAAACATCTAAAGCGCCAAGAGGAAGTGTAAGGCCCAAAATCTGGTGCAGTCGCTCCGCTAACCACACTCCGCCAGTGTAAATGCCAACCAACACAGTGTTTTTGGTAACATCTGGCCGTATTTTCTCAGCCAGGTCAGCAAGTAATTGCTCTGCATCAGGTAGGTGCATATTAACTATCAAAATAAGATTGTAGTATCTGTTGAGCAGCCACTTGATCTAATATTAGCTTTTGTTTTTTTCCTTTGATACCCGCTTCCCGCAACTTCACGCTGGCAGTAATGGAAGTATAGCGCTCATCCACAAGCTTAATACTAATACCAAAGCGGCCTTCCAGGCGCCGCGCAAAACGCCTGCTCAGACGGGTTAGCTCATGATCTTTTCCATCAGCATAAGTGGGTAACCCTACCACCAACTGCACCGGCTTCCATTCTTCAATTAGTTTGGTAATGGTGTCGAAGCGCCGTTTTGTAATCCCTTCACTCACAGTAGCAAGTGGATGCGCCAAACCCATCCCTAGATCACCCACCGCCACACCGACACGCTTCTCGCCAAAATCGAAAGCCAAAACAGTTCCAACAAGCCGATGCTCTGCATTAAGTACCAAATGCTGTTGATCTTGCATAAATAAAATGGTTAATCATTAATTAAATACACCGTTCTTAAGCATGCCCTGCTTCACCTGACAAACTGGAAAAATCTATGCCCAGCAATCGCATCGCTGCAGGCAATCGTTCATCCGGCAATAACTCAAACATAATACTAGGCGAAGCACTCACTGTGAGCCAGGCGTTCTGAGCTAGTTCATGCTCAATCTGACCTGGCGCCCATCCTGAGTACCCTAGCGTAACCAATACTTTCCCTGGACCCTCTCCATTGGCAATCGCCTGCAAAATATCAAGCGAGGTAGTAAACCCTAATTCATGGTTCACCGATAGGGTAGATTTCCACTCACCCGCTGGCTGATGTAGAACAAAACCGCGATCTAGCTCTACCGGACCTCCAAACAATACCGGCAGCCCTTTAAGAAGTGAGTTTGTACAAGGAATTTCAAGCTGATCGAACAAATTCTCCAAAGTCAAATTAACAGTCCGGTTAATCACTATACCCAGAGCACCTTGCTCATTGTGCTCAAAGATATAAGTAAGCGTCTTGGAAAAACAAGAATCTGCCATGGCCGGCATGGCGATCAGAAAATGATGCGTTAGATTGATGCTTTGCATGGAGGGGCTATTAACATACTCTTTCTATTGTAAACTGGTTGTCGCTTCCCCACAATTCTCCTAGCAGCCAAAAATGAAACACGCCGATTCAAAAAACTGGTATTAAAATAAACAACATCCGATTAACACCCAATAAAAATAACCCAATTTATCGCTGTAAAATTACTAAACCCAGGCAAGATGGAAATAAGCGAGAATAACCCTTACAAGACTAATTTTCGATGTAAACAATGACTGTGCGGATAACGAGTGTTTTGTAAGAATCAGTGGAACATACAAATCTCCATCTCATATAAAGTTGCAACTAAATTGGCTGTTTGTAGTATTGCACTCCTTTGAATCGGGGACTAAGCTTAGGCATTCATCATAGTTCTTGTGATCGTTCCATTTCTGATTAAACTAACTCCACAAAGGACTTACTCAGCAAGATGCCCTATGAATATATCCACACTAACCCCTTCAGAACTCGGACTTCAACTCAAGAAAGCTGGGATGTTTCTCCAAACCGGTACCTTCATCACTCATTTGAAAACTTCGATCCCCAGCGTTGCTGAAGGAATCAGTTTGCTTTACGCTGATTATCCACTAATTGAACACTTAGATTTTGCAGACTTCCATGTTTCGCTTACATATCCCCGTAACCTGAGACGTTGGCTCAAACCACAGATTCAATTTCTGTTTGATGGTAAGCCCCTGTTTAAACCACTTCCACTTAACCAAGCCTTTCCTATGTTTGAGTGGGGACTTAATTGGTGCGTGTCTAGCCATGCTAATCACTATTTGATCATCCATGCAGCAGTAATCGAGAAAGGTGGCTATGCTGTCGTTTTACCAGCCCCTCCCGGATCAGGCAAGAGCACTCTCTGTGCGGCTTTGGTGAACCGCGGCTGGCGATTACTCTCTGATGAACTTGCCTTGATACAAATCGGCGATGGAAAAG
>SMUY01286439.1_pt1 | contig 12071 bp, 10 predicted proteins | sample 2456441 | NCBI WGS metagenome assembly SMUY01 (sample SAMN11095931, study PRJNA526329) | marine sediment metagenome | biome: Marine sediment; feature: Surficial sediment; material: Deep marine sediment; isolation source: Hadal surficial sediment | place: Pacific Ocean | collected 2014-11 | depth...
CTGCCAATGCCAATCAGTACAGGGGCAGTACCCGAACCCGTACCAGATTCCCAGCCCGAACCATGAGCACATCGTCAGGGTGAGGACAAGCAGATGAGCCTTGCGGGTTTGCTTCCAGATCCAACCAACCAGGGTAAAGACAACCAGGGACGAGTGGAAGATGAGGAAAAAGATGTCCAGGAAGGCATACATCAACGGGACATTTCCTAGTCGCCCTGCAACTCAGTCTGCTGGAGGAAAATCCGAGCCAAGATACCAATGAGCCAGGGGAAGGTAGGTTCTTTGCCAGAGAGATCCACTGTGCAGATTACGAGGTTCAGCCTTCGAGAGTCTCGGACATAGGTCCTCTCGCCGTCCTCCACCTGAATCTGTAATTCCTCGCCGACAATCAGCATTCGCTCATCATAAAGCTTTAAGTCCATAAACATGAAAGCTCGCCGACTGGCATTCTCCTGCTTCTTAAAACGATAGAGGGGACGTCCACTGGTGTCGAACCTGATGTGTCTCCCCACAATCCCCTTCTCACGGAAGATCAAAACCCGATTCTCCAGGTTTTCCTTCAACCGCTCTTCAACAGGGGCTAACTCTGCCGCTTGGGTATCCCAGACAAAGCCAGTGGTTAGAAGCAAGGTGATAATTGCTCTGAAGTAGTGCATACAGGGATCAGCCAGATAGCTGGATCATGGTTCCAGATTCATCCGCCGCAGGTCATCTCATGACAAGTTTTCCGTCCCGGACCCAGACCTGATCGCCCACCGTCACTGTTGCGTCCGTGAAGAAGTTCCAACGAAAATAGCCGCCAGTAACGGTCCCACCCAGTTCCGAATTGTCTCCCAGGGATAGACGGACCACTCCAGCACCATATCCATAGTAGGGAATCCATGGGTTCCGGTCCGGTACCGCCAACTCCTCATTGAAACCCAAGGCAAATTCCCGAAACCTTCGACCTGCTGGACCAGCACCATTCATCTCGGCTTCAACAGCCGTCAATCCTGAATCCGCACTGATATCGACCACGCGTCCCTCGACAAAGCGAAGCCTGAGCCCAACGACTGGTCGGCTATCCCACTGGGATGGAGGAAAGGCAATCGTGCCCTCAACCGTCTCCTCAAGAGGGGCAACCCGAAGAGCCCCTGCCGGGAGTTCGATCTCGCGATCAATCAGGGTGATTCCGTTTTCTGCTCGGGCTCGGGATGCATCACCATCCTGACGGTTCACCGGGCGTGATCCAATCCGAAACCGAAGGTCTGTTCCCAGTGAGGTGGTTACCCGGATCTCTTCACCTCGTAGGCTCTCCTCGAAGCGCTGCTGTATTCGGGCGAGAGCTTTGTAGGCAGTGTTCAATAACGCCTTCTGATAGGTCGCATCAAAAACGTGTAAGGGGGGAAGAGGCTGGCCGGGAATTGGGAAAGCACTGCCGTTTTCAAGCCAGTGAAAGTGGACGGTGCGGCCCCGCCCCTCTCGCAACAGATCCTGCATGGCAGCATAGGGAGGGTGAAAGGGCCTCGCCCCTGGGAGCATGACCGCCGCGTCAACATCCCGGAACATGGTCCGGTAGGCCTCGCGGGACGATCCAGCAGCTCGCTGGAGCACTTGGGGGTTCCAGGATTCAAAAGGCGCGGATGCCAGGACATCGATCACGCCCAAATCGACGGCACCTGCTTTCATGACCTCGTAGCGAAGGTGGGGCACGATCTCCCGGAACATGTCGGGGTGGGCCACCAGGAGTACTTTTTCACCTGGCTCCAGTGCCATCCGTTCTACGATCTTCTGAGCCAAAGCTGGCCAGTCCAGGTTCAGTCGCTCCTGGGCAACCACGCTGGGTACACCGACCCAAAGCCAGGCCAGTAAAATCAAGACAGTGCGCATGAAGACTGTTGTGGATCCTCTATATATTCCCCATTAAGGTTGAAGGTTCATCCGTCCCAGCAGGTTCTGGCAGTGACGGTCATTGTCCTGGAAAATCAACTTCTGACGCTTCCTGGACATACCGGGCAGCTACCCGCTCGGTGATCAGCTTCTCTTGCTTCAACTTGCCCACAGCAGCCTCAACACAGGCTTGGTATTTGCTGCGGCTAAATGTTTCGCCAGGCTTTAAGAGACCGAGTCTATGCCACGCTTGGTCCACACTTTCCCGGTGGTCGAGGTATCTGTTCAGGTTCATATCCACAAAGACCCCACGCCCATCCAGGGGTTCGAGACTCTGGCCGTCAAATGTGGCGAAACCCGTCCAACCGACACCGCTCTCTCCCAGGCTTGGAGGATAGGGATAATACAGGCCGAGAGGACAGGCCACCTCCGGTAGGGCGATGGCTTCGTTTTCGTTCACCCCATCGCCATCAACGTCTCCCAGTTCCAACCAGTCGGACTTGGTGGGAGGAGGTGCAATGTCCTGTTCCACCCAGTTGTCCAGAACGTCAATCAGGGAATCCATGATTCGTGAGAGGTCCAGGATGGTCACATCTCCATCCCTCCCGTCTTCGAGATATTCCCCACCCATGTGACTGATCCCCCGCACCTCATACATCCTTGACTTGTCTCCCAGACCTTTTTCTCTGAGTATCTTGGCATTCATTCTCTTGTTCATGAGATATACGGGAGACACCCATCGCGGGACGTTCCGACTCCTATTAGTGTTCCTCCGGCGAATGTAAAGTTGATGGGTGATTTCAATGGTTTTCACAAATCGTTGCCGCTCTTGTTGCTTGGTGAACAGGATATCTCTGCCATTTTCCTCCAAAATTGGCAGGTATCTTCCGCCTCCAGAATCATCGTGTAGGAACCCATCAATGTATTTCGTCCCGGTTGCATCATCCTCGTTCAGTCCGGGCACATAATTCACCAGCCGCCCAATCATTGCTCCAGCAGAGTGGCCGTACAAATACGTCCGCAATGGACTCTCTCCCAAACGGTTTTTCAAGAGATTCTCGGCTAATCCGGTAAAGCCCAAAATCAAACCGGTGTGCGTATTCAGATTCCATCCTTCCAGGATCTCTCCGTCATCCAAGGTCACCGAATAGTCTCCCTTTGAGCTGGCATTTCGTCTTGTTTTGGCGATGGCATAGCCCTTATCCAACATCAGTCTTTCGTATTTACTAATATCTCCCAGCGGCTGTGATGGATCGAAGAGCTTGTTCCAAGGCTTCATTGTCCCTTCGAAAAAAGAACCACTTGAGCCGTGGACGGTAATAAACAATTTCTTGTTCCACACAGTCCCGGATTCGGGATAAATGATCGTCATTCCGGTGCCCTTGGATGCCTCGTATCTCAGCGTTCCATGGAAAAGTGGGCCCACATTTCCGCCCTGAATGAAGACGAACTCTGGTGCAGAAACAAACTGGGGCATGGGGAGGTTTTCTTTAAGAGCCCAGCCTTCAAGCGTCCCGCTCACGCCTACATCCAGACGACGATAGCGACGGCCAGAGTCAGTAACGACAACTTCCTGTATCAGGACATCCTCCTGGCCGATTAATTTCCCGTTAACTTCTTTCTTGGGAACCATGAACTCCTTGCCGGAAGAGGTAACAGGCTGGCTGGCTGAAGTCTGGCCCCAAAGCAAATTGGTGCTATTGAGTAGGACAGTTAGTGTCAGGGTCAGAAGAATGTGTTGGTTGAGTTTTAGGCTCATTGAAACCTCCAAATGCTGGGATTACGGCTCCAAAATCATCCGCCGCAGCAGGTCCTGGAAGCGAGGGTCTGAGCGGAGTGGGTTAAAGGCAATCGTGCTATCGCCAAGCTCAGGAATAATGCTCCAACGAAGTGCGGGGGTGGGGAGACCTTTACGTCGCCTGTCATCCAAAACCCACCAAATGAAGAAGGCATTTCCTTGATCGATCATGTTCAAGATTCGCAATGAAGCTTTTCTCAGCCTCTGTCCCAGAACAGTTGGGCCACTTCCACCAGCGTTTTCAACTTGTGTTTCTGATCATCTTCCGACAGGCGATTGCCTATGATTGAGCTGGAGAAACCACATTGCGGACTCACCGCCAGACGCTCGAGTGGAACAAATTGACTGGCTTCATTGATGCGCATTGTCAGCTCTTCCATACTTTCCCGGCGTGGGGACTTCGTAGTCACGAGTCCCAGCACAACCACTTTGTCTTCAGGTATATCTTTCAGAGGATCAAAGGTACCGGAGCGGTCATCGTCATACTCAAGTAGCAGCCGCTGCGCACGGATTTTCTGAAAGATTGGTCTAGAGATCAAGTCATAGCCACCTTCGGCCAGCCACCGGCTGCCCTGGTTGCCCCGTCAAAGATGAAAGCCAAAAGTCACCCCCGGAAAGTCGCCGATGACCGCATTATCCATCTCCACACCCTGATCTAACCAGCGCTCCAGGGACCACCCTTGGCTTTCGTAAAAGGCTCGGGTGCTGGCATCGAGCATCAAGGCATAGTGAGGGGCGTCAAGTTGAATGTAGCGGGCACCCAGTCGAACCAACTCAGCCACTTCGTCCCGCAAAATATCAACGACGTCGGCCAAGAAACTTTCGAGCGTCGGGTAGACGGCCGACGAGAGTTCGGCCGACCAAAAATTCACCCAAAGACTTGGACTCGGGAGGGTGATTTTGGGAACGAGCGTCGTATGATCTCTCAGGTAGACAAATTCTTCGCTGGAAAGGTGGCGCTTGCGCGTGAGTTTGTCGACCACCCCGAGTGAAGCGGGCCGTTCCTTGCTCCACGCCCCCACATTCTGGTCGCCTTGCCACTCCCCCCACAGAAAAGCGTCAAGGTCATATTCGCCAAATCCGGAAACGGCTTCCACCATCTGACTTTGAAAGGACAGTCGGCGCATCTCTCCATCGGTCACAATTTCCAGGCCGGCTTCTTCCTGCAGGGCGACGGCGGCATCAACGGCACGGTCCTCAATGATCTTGAATTCCCTCGGTGTAATCAGCCCGGCTGCTACATCCTCCCGAGCCTTGAGCAATTCTAACGGTCGAAGCAGACTCCCAACAACATCGGCGTGGGCTGTGATCATGGCTGATACTCAGATTGGGATAGGCGTCAATCCAACATCACAAAATGATATGCCTACAGAGAGTTGAAGGCAATCCTACGAGCATAGTGTCGTGGGCAATGGAAAAGGGCAGACGGCAGACTTGACCATTCCCGCTGCCGGCCTGGGCTGCTGGTGTGCCTTCTAAGAATCTAACCCGTGCCCCGCATTCAACTGCGATCTGTGGTCGTGCGGGTCGCGATAACAAGCCGCAGGTCTTTCAACTTCCCCTTGAACACGTCTTCACATACCTCTACCTCGAAGCTGCGTGCCTGAAGGAGCGCTTTCGCTTCCGGCAGGAGGAACGTGAGGTAATACATAATGAATGAGGGGGTAAGCAGGAGGTTGCGCAAGTGCATCGCACAATTGAAAGCCCGTGACATCCAATATCGCTTCGACCAAATGGGAGGCATTTTAGAGATGGCCATAAAAAACCGTCCCCCAGGTTTCAGCACCTGGGAGATCTGCTCGACGAAGCGCGGCTGGTCTTTCCAAAGTATGTGACCCAGGGCTCCGAAGCACACAACGACATCAAACTCAGCGACGAAGGGCATATTTAGGGCATTAGCGCGCAAAAACATTAGCTCCGCATCACCAGGCGCGTCGGCGGTGCGCTCCCGACCAACGCTCAGCATTCCCTCACTCATGTCAAGTCCGACCACCTGATCATGGCAGAGGGGACGTAGCATCCGCATGGCGGCGCCAGTTCCACAGCACACATCCAGTGCCGAGCCAACTGATGCAGGGTCCCCGATGTGAGCAGCCACGGCCTCCAATACCGCATCTGGTGTGCGAAACGGAGTGTAATCGAACTTGGGCGCCAAAAGGTCATACCCCTTCTCAGTAGAGGAGAGTGCCTGCACGGCAAGTTCAAAGCATGTCGGCCCTTTCGGATGGAACATCAAGTTTGTTCTCAGTGCATCGAAACAGAAAATCGCTGACTCAGAAATTAACCTGTTCAGACCAACGGCTACGCATTCATCCCACGTAAGTCAAGACAAGAATCGCCAAGCGCAGGAGTCCCGTTCGAGTTCACTCCGTAGTCCAGACACCATACAGAGAGGTGACTACACTCAAACCCCACAAACATGCGGGTTGTAGAGGGTTTAGTCGATGTAGTCGGGGTTTGAGGACCCCTCCCCCTCGTTGTACAGAAGGAATTGTCCCTAAATGATAAGGCTTGTTGGGTTAGAAGGCAATATCAGCTAGTTTATATACTAAACCGAAGGATAGATGGGTCGATCCTGCCCACCATATTAAGGCGTCCAATCAGGGTTCCAGGTTCATGGTTTCCACAGGACAGATCCTGTAGGATAGGTGGTGTGACCCAGAAGATCAACAGTGAGGTAGTTTTGATCCTGGGGTGGGGGAGAGCAATCCTACTGCAACTTGCGCACCCGTTAGTGGCCTGCGGCGTGGCGGACCACAGCTCATTCAATGCCGCTCCCGGCGCACCGCTGCGCCGGCTGCGTCAGACGCTTGAGGTGATGCTTTTGCTAACGTTTGGCACGCCAGAAGACGTAGCGCGAGCCGCTGGTGCAATTAACGCCATACATGATCGGGTACACGGCAAGCTGTGTGAGACCGCCGGGAATATCCCAGCGGGAACCAGATATAGTGCACACGATCCCAAGTTACTTGCCTGGGTACATGCCACACTGCTGGATTCTTTCCTGAGTACTTATGAGCTTTACGTCGGACCACTAACTTTAGAGGAGAAGAATCGCTATTGCACCGAAGCAAGTTCGATTGAGCCACTGCTAGGAATCCCCCCTGGCTCTCTACCTAGAAGCTTGGCGGAACTCCACAGGTACATGGATGAGATGTTTGCAAGTGGGGAGATTGTGGTGACCGAAACGGCACGCACCGTAGCACAGGATGTTCTCTCTCCGCCTGGCTTGTGGGTGATGGGGCCGTTTCTTTGGCTTTTTAACTTACCAACAATAGGGCTCCTCCCGACCGCAATCCGCGAGGCCTACGCCTTTCGTTGGGTTTGGTGGCACGAGGCATCACTGCGCCTCTCGGCTGGGATTGTGCGCGCTTTGCTGCCGTTTGTACCATCCACTTTTCGACACTGGCCGAAAGCTTCCAGATTCTGGTTTACTATCCTAGAAAGGACAGAACGGCTTGTGTTCTGAGCCGGTGATCAGTCAGTATCGCGCTTGCGCCCGGCAAACCTCTCGCTCAGACCTTGCTAATATCGCTGGGGATCTTGGGTGAACTGCTCCGGCAGAACCTTGATGGCGACTTCACGGGGCAGGTCAGTGGGTCAACGAGAAAGGGCAGCGAATCGACATCGGTAACGTGAAGTCCAAGAGTTTCAAGCGGGTACTTCGCAAGGCAGGGCTAAGGGACATCAGATACCATGATTTGAGACACACCTACGCCAGCCAACTGCTTGCCCATGGGGAACCGGTCACATACGTCTCTCAACAGCTCGGACACGCAAACCCACAAATCACGTTCAAGGTCTATGCCCACTGGATCCCGAATAAGAGTCAGCGCAAAGCCGTGAATCGGTTGCCGTCTTTATCTCGGGGTCTGGACAATGCGCAAGTGGAGGACCTGGCCAGGTAACTTTTTTTGCCCTTAATCCGCAATCCAGCCGCAACCAGAGGCTCATTAGGGCTCTTCGGTTGCGGCTTTTATTTTGTATAAACCTTTAATATTTAGTGAGTTGCAAGGAAAATCCAGAGGGCCGTCCGATCTCAAAAGTCAAACTGATAGCTATACTTGACGAAGAGGGCGCGCTCGAGCGGATCGAACCTCTCGCCCGGGGTTGCGTAACGGTCATTGTAGACCACGTAAAGACCGGTTCCTGAGGTGGTGGTCCACCCGAAGCGAATGTTGGTGCTGAATTGCTGTGAGCGGCTGTTGTACTGAAAAAAGGCGTCGATAAAGCGATAGGGGGTAAAGGAATAGTTTACCTTGAGGCGCCCCAGAGTGGTGTTGAAGCGTCCCCAATCTGCTTCCACGCTGGTGTTAGTGATATCGAAGGTGGTGATGAATCGAGGGCCGGTCCGAAATCCCAATGAGACGGAATAAGTCTGAATATCCCCCCCGTAAAAGCCGCCGAAACCGATGTCAATGTCCCCAAAAATCTTGGCCGAAGGGTCGGATCCCACAAAGAAATCATACTCATTAAAACGGTAGACTCCGGGAGGAACTGTGACACCCGGATGGGGTTCAAAGGGCGGGTTGTCAGCCCGCAGTAACTCATAGTTGCGGTTGGTCGTAATACCAATGCTGCCCCCATTGGTGAGACGGATCTCCAAGTCCCAGTGCTGGCGCTCGGTCTCCAGTTCTCCGTCAAATCCGTAAAAGCGACGGAAGGTGAAGTGAGGATTCCATTGTCGCACCGGCCCCGATTCAGGACTGGGAGTGAAATGGACACCGAATCTGGGATAGCGGATGCCCCGCCGGGGAACAAATCCTACCTCCGGGTTGAAGTTTTCCTGGATCTCCTGGTACCTGGCATCAAACTGCCAAAGATCGCTCCTGTACTCGGCAATGAAGTTTCCAGCCCAATCATCCCCGGAGAGATCGGGGGAGTAAGTCTTGGCCAGCCAACTGGACAGGATCACGTGCTCTCCAAACCCTAACTGCAAATCGGTTCCCCAGGCCCGGTTGTATTCCGTGTGCCCCAGTGGGTCGCCGACATTGTCCCGATTGGTGAAGATGAAGCCTACGCTGCTTCTTCGATGAAACTCCCTGCGCACACGGCCCACAAAAAAGTTTTGACCCGCTACCAGGTTTTCCTCTTCACCCGTCTGAATGGAAAGAATGCCCAGGTTGAACCGATCGACTTTTCCCGTGAGTCGGGTTCCCCACAGGATGGGAACTTCGGTCCCGTCCTCAATACCGATTCTTCGGCTAAAAAACAGATCCATCTCCCGTGGGGTTCCAAAGGCGAAAGTGCCCGCATTTTCCAGGAAAAAGCCGCGCTTTTCCGGAAAGAAGAGATCAAAACGGGTCAGATTGATCTGCTCGTCATCCACCTCAACCTGGGCGAAATCCGTGTTCACCGTACCGTCCAGCGTGAGCGCCGAGGTGAGTCCGTATTTCACATCAAAACCCACTTCGTTCTTAAATTCCGAAGTCGAGGCGCTGAAGTCCTTCTGTGGACCCACCAAAACATAGGGAATGAACTTGAGGTTTCGCGGAGAACGTACCTCGAGTGACTCGAGCTCTCCCGCCAGGGAGACCCGGTAGATACTGTGGGCCTGGGGAATCTCGGCCCAGAAGGACTGCTCGTTCTTGCGACGAATATTGCGCATGACGTTGAGGCCCCATTTCTGAGGCTCTTCACTGCCTTTGAAGCGAAGGGAGGTCAGGGGAATCCTCATCTCGGTTTCCCATCCACGTTCGGTACGACTGCTGCTGACTGTCCAGGTGGTGTCCCAGTTCAGGTTAAATGCGGCCACGTTCCCACGCGCTGCCGTTGAAGTCGCTGAGCGACCGATACCGCCCGTACTACTGACCTGGCCACCGCTAACCCCTTCATTCAGGATCTGCGCGTCGTACTGGATTCCCGACGGATTGGTCCCAAACAAAAACCCATTTTGCCTGTCAAAAAAAGTATCCAGGATGATCAGGATCGAATCGGAGTCGTTTAGATTACCGTCCCTTCGGCTCTGGGTATCCACGATCTTATCCGGTTCAGAGTCAAAGCAGATCACGCCGATGTAGAGGGCATCTTCGGTGTAGAGGAATCGAACTTCGGTTTTTTCCGTGGCAGGTTTTCCGAGTGCAGGGCGCTGCTGCACGAAATCGCTGGCCGTGGCCGCCGCTCCCCATTCCTCGTCATTCACGCGCCCATCCAAAACGGGTGGCGTTTCAATTCGAACAGCGGACACCGAGGGGGGAGTGGCATGAAGAGCTGCACTCAGGCAGGAAATCGAAAGTAGAAGTCCAACTGCAACTCTTTTCCACACGCGTGTGTCCCACAAAGATGAATCCTCCAAGTGTTGGAAGCGCAAGATAATGATACCAGCCCGTACTATGCATAAATTCTCTACTGCAGCGACGAAATCATCCGGCCTGCTGCCACCGCCCCCGTTGCGGGTCGCGCAACGCAGTAGACACGGTCAGATCTGCCGACGCAGTAGATTGGGTGTGAGGGATAAGCGCGGGCCGGGCCCTGGTAGCTATTCCTCCGGCTCGACTAGCCTGATGGACGTAATCACCACCGGCTTGACGGGGACATCCCCGCTGCCGGTCTTCACGGCAGCGATCTTGTCTAGAACGCTCTTACCGGAAGTCAGTTTCCCGAAGACGGCATACCCCCAGCCATCCGACCCTGGGTAATCGAGAAAGGCGTTGTCGCGGTGATTGATGAAGAACTGGCCAGTGGCGCTATGAGGGTCTGAGGTGCGCGCCATGGCCAGGGTTCCACGCTTATTCTTGAGGCCGTTCTTGGCTTCGTTTTGAACGGACTCACGGGTTGGCTTGCGGTTCATGTTGATGGTAAATCCGCCGCCCTGGATCATGAAATCCTTCATGACACGGTGGAAGAGGGTTCCATCGTAGTACTTGTCGTCCACATACTGTAAAAAATTCTTGACGCTTTCTGGTGCCTTCTTTGGGTCGAGCTCGGCAACCATCGTGCCGAGCGATGTTTCGATTTCCACCACGGGTTTGTCTCCTTGTCCGTAGACAGTGCTGATTGTCATCAAAAGCCCCAGCAATGCCCCTAGCACAGATGGGCGGACCAAGGCTCCGATAGTGAGTGGTTTGTGATTGAGTTTCATAGATTTCTCCTTTTTCTGTGCCACAGGTTCCATTGGCAAAGCGGCGTCCATCTGCTTCAGCCGACGGGTCTGCTCCCCCGGCTTGAAGCTCGCGGTAGAATGAATTTATAAAAATACTCTTCGAATTTATCGGGATACTCCAGTTTCCACATGGTGAAGTCGTGCCGGAATTGTTCCATAAAAGTGTCGACAAAGACAGCGGCGTCCAGCGCACCGGCCTGGCTTGCCTCCAGCCACTGATCTAGCAGCAAATCCTCTGCTTCAGAACTGCTGGCTCTGATTTCCTTCCAAATCACGAGCAAATCGGTGATGGCGGTCAGCTCTTCTCTGAAGGTATACCGGTAAACCTTGAACTGGGGGTTTCTTCTTTGAAATGTGAATTTTTTCCAGCGGACCTTGGTGTTAATGTAGGCTTTCCAAGCCGGACGCGTCACCTCACTGACTTGGTCCAGATCCTCATCCGTCGGTTCCTCGATTTCCTGATCGATCAGCCACAAGACCGGCTTGGGGAAGTGGAGTGCCATGTGTTCGATGTTGGCTCCCCCCAAATCCAGTTGTGTCATCAACTGCCACGTAGGTGGGTAGCCAGGATCGGCTTTCAGACTGAGAATTAAATTACCCATGGCCTCCTCTCCCTCTCCCATCATGGCGTAGGTTCGGGCCAACAAGAGAAATCCCACGGGATCATTGGGGTCACGGTCCGCTGCTACCCTGGAAAATCTCAGGGCCTCATCGTATTCTCCCGCGCTAAGATAGATCTCTCCCAGGTGAGCGTAGGCGGAGGCGTAGGTCGCCTCCAGGTCGATCACCTGTTCCAGGGCCTCAATCGCCTTCTGAGTTTCTCCGTCCACAAGAAAGTCCTCGGCCTCTCTGAGAAACCCCTCTGCTTCAGGGTTCTTGGGCCGTGGGTTGAGCCTAACTGGATTCCAGAAGGAAAGGCTGAGTTCCCAGGCTTCGTAGCTATGGGGTGCAAGACGCCGCGAGAAGTTCAGACGTTGGAGAGCTGTTTCCAGGTATTGAGCGCTGTTGGGGCCATCGGGACGGTATCGGAATGCTCCAAAATGGGTTTGAAAGGCCGCCATATGGGCTTCATAGGAGTGTGGGTGGTCCGTCACCAGTTGGGAAGCCTCCTTTACAGCCTGATCGAAGTTCAAGTCTCTCACCAGAGACATCAGCCCCTCGATCCGCTTCTCGATGTCCTGCTCGCTTTGGGCCACAAGAAATGGAGTCGATAAGATGCTCAAGAGGAAGAAGCTTCGTATTTTATGCATCATTCTTTCCTTGGGCTACCCGGGCGCACTCTATCATAAAAGCACAGCTTTC
>SMUY01032099.1_pt1 | contig 12068 bp, 12 predicted proteins | sample 2456441 | NCBI WGS metagenome assembly SMUY01 (sample SAMN11095931, study PRJNA526329) | marine sediment metagenome | biome: Marine sediment; feature: Surficial sediment; material: Deep marine sediment; isolation source: Hadal surficial sediment | place: Pacific Ocean | collected 2014-11 | depth...
ACTGGCGCCGCAGAGGAACTGGTACGCCTCTTCAGCACGGGCTCTCCCTTTCACGAGGTCTGTCACTGCGGACGCAATGACAGCCTGCGCTACCTCCCGATATGCCTGCATCGGCTCCCCGAGGGTGAGAAAATTACGGGCCGGTCCGTCGGTGTTGGGTGGTTCCTCCGTCATCTCCCCGCGCGCGTCTCTGACTGACACGGCGACCTTATTTGCGGCAAGTCGACTCGTGGGCTTCGTCGCTCTTCAGTGATGCGTCGTGCGAGGCCAGATCGACGGTTCGGCGGATGGCCCTGTCTAGCCCCAAGTTCCGAAACTCTTTAATGTCGTGCTTGACTGCCTGAAGATCCGCATAAACGCCCGCGAGCATGTGTCGGACGTCAGCTAGCCCATCCTCGATTCTGACCAGGATGTTGTCTGACATTGTTCCCTCCAATCGGACCGTGCTCCGGAGCCCGAGCTCAGGAAGATGCAACACCCGTGTGCATGGCCTTGCTCACCTGGTTCTCGATTTCCTTACATCGCTTCTGATCGTCAGCCTCAACGGTTCGAACGACGGCACGAAGATCCCGCCAGTCGCAAACTCCGATGCGGACGATAGCGTCACCGGAGTCTCGCACCAATACGACGACGTTCCTGGGGTCGAGTCGACTCATGGTCTGCCTCCTACTGGGCTGGTTTGGATCCCCGTCAAATGGGGCTTCTTCCGGTTCACTGCCGCTCGACGGGTGGACTTGTCATCGGCCCATTCGAACTTGCGACGAAAACACTGCTCGCATATCCCGTATCACGACTGGCTATCACGTCGCATGACCTTTCCACAGCACGCGCAAAGTTTTCTTCCTGACGTGGAAGTCACGAGTCCCCCGATGCCGCCCGGCGCAAGCTGATCCAATAGATCGCTGGCACCACGAACACGTTCAGCGCGCTCGACGAGAACAACCCGAACAGGATCCACGAGCGCGAGCGGAGCCAGGGTCTCGCTAGCCGGTTCTCCAATTCCAGACGCGCACGTCCAGCGCACCATAGGCTGGCCACCCAGACGATTCGTCGCCATCGACACATGGCGTCCTCTGCTAACGGCCGTCCTCAGTCGAAGGACAGGCCCTGATTACTTCCTGCGAACGGGATCCGGGCGAACGGAACGCTAGACCGGTGGGGCGCGTGCGGCGAGGACGCCGCGTGGTGGTCGGTTGGGACGAGCATTCGCGGCGACCGGAACGGCCCGGCCCGGAAGGTCAGGCACGACCCTGGCCTCCCAGACCTCAACCAGTGCGGAAGTCGCGCCGACACGACCGCTGGGACGTGCGACCGCATCGTCGAGCTGGCCGACCGAGAGATGGGGATGTCGGTCGCCTACGAGAGTGTTCGTGCCAGGTGCATGGCCATCTAGGTGAACGAGCACGGGTTCGGCGACGCGATGCGCACCGCGTCTGACCAGCACCCGCTGCTGCGGACTCCGCCGGTGCATGGGCACGTGAGCGAACGGCGCCGATCCGGCGGTTGAGCCGAGCGCCACAACGAGCAGCACACGGGCAACGCGATGAATCATGGTCGCTATGGTGCCGAGGAACCTGGTCGCTGTCAACCCACGGTCTCACAGCCGCATTCGCATCGTCGGACCCGATCGGCGTCCGACACGCGCCGGGGTCGCTGGTATAGAGGTCCGCGCACCTGGGTCTTCGGGTCGTGTCGTCGTCCCGGTCGACGCCAGCATGACGACGTTGCCGCCGACCGTCGTTCCAGACGTCGTCCTGGTTTGCCGCGGCGCGACGACTGAGGTCGTCAGCTGACGTCGTTCCGGGCGTCGTCCCCCAGTACTTGGGCACGCCGTTCGTCGTCGACTGTCGTCGGGGTGTTCTACCAGCGACCCGGCCATGGACTGTTGCGCCAGGTCGTGAACCTTGCTAGATTTGACCTGATGATCACCTGGGGACGCATTGGACGCTCGGGGCCGATCCCGATCTGGCGCGTCTGTGTCGTCGGGTGCATCATTGCGGTGGTCGCCGCCACTGCGGTGTCGGCCGCCTGGCACACGGAGCACGACGCCGATCCAAACTGCGTCGTCTGCAAGCTCAGGCACGAACCGCTGGCCGAGCTGGCCGGAGACCTCCAGGTCGGTCCGGTCGATGCACCCGAGCCGGCGATGCGCCCGTCCCTCATCACGTGGATCCCGGCGGACCCGGACGCGCAGGTCCCCACCCGCGCCCCGCCGCTCTCCTAGCGCTTCAACCCGCTACCAACGCAGTTCGAACACACCGAAGTCCACCGTCGCAGCGCCCGCCGACACTCGTGTATGGCGCCGGCGCCGGATCGAGCATCCGCGAACGCGAGGCGTATCGCATGGGACAGGAAACGTGAACCGACGAGCCATGAGGGAGTATCGATGCTGCACGCTGCCGATCCTGGCTGGCCTCGTCGCCGGCGCACTGGCGACCGCCGCGTCTGCGCAGGAGACCGGCACTGTCCGCGGCGCGGTGACGTTCACCGCCAGTGATGAACCGGTCCACGACGCCGTCGTCCTGGTGGTCGGTCCGTCGCTCGTGGCGCTGACCGACGCGGGGGTTCACCACGGACTGCTAGAGGTACCGGCCGGCCTCTGCGAGGTCCGCGCCCAGCGGGAGCATCTCACCGCCGCGCGCCAGACGGTCACGGCCTGTGGGGTGGGCCTGACGTTCGCCGGACGCCCCATGCTGCCAGCTCGCAGTCGCCATCTCGCACCCACCCGGGCGTCTGGCATTTTCATGGTGAGGTTGTTCGCATGACACATGTCGGTCTTCGTCTGACGTTCGGCCTGATGGCCAGCGTCCTGGCCGGCGCGGTCGGTCCGGCGTTCGCGCAGGCGCCCCAGGTCCAGCCGCCGTCCCCGGAGCCGTCAGCGGAAGTTCAGCAGGTGCGGGAGGAACTGGCCCAGCTGCGGGCGGAGTTCGACCGCCTGCGCCAGGCCTATGACGACCGCCTTGCGGCCCTCGAACGCCGCCTCGCACAGCTCGGCGGCGGCCCGTCCGTGTTGCCACCACCGGACCCGACCGTCCCTGATGAACTCGACGTCCCTGTAGCGATCGAACAACGCCTCCCGCCCTCCTCCTCGCAGGTCTTCAACCCCGACACGTCGGTGATCGGCAACTTCGTCACGACGGCGGGACAGAACCCCTTCAGCGACGGGTCGTCGCTATCACTCGAGGAAGTGGAGGTCGCGTTCCAGGCGATCGTCGACCCGTATTCGCGGGCGGACTTCTACATCGCGGCCGGGCCTGAGGGCGTGGAAGTCGAGGAGGGCTACCTCACGCTGACGGCGCTGCCAGCCCGCATGCTGCTCAAGGTCGGCAAGCTGCGGGCGCAGTTCGGCAAGATGAACACGCTTCACACACACCGTGTGCCCGGCGTCGATCGGCCGCTCGTCAGCAACAACCTGCTTGGCGGGCAGGAAGGCCTGTCGGATGCGGGACTCTCGCTGTCGCACCTCGTGTTGAATCCGGTCGTGTATCTGGAACTGACGGGCGAGGTCTTCGCGGGACACTCGTCGGTGTTCCAGAGTTCGGATCGCTCCAAGCTCAATTATCTGGGCCGCGTCCGCGCCTATCGCGACCTGACGGAGGCTACGAACATCGATCTCGGCGCGTCGTTCACTTTCGGGCCTACCACCCTCGACGGTGGGACCGAACGCGCGCACGAGAGCGAGGAGGCGGAGGCCGAGGCCCGTGGGGCGCTCGGGCTCAACAAGCAGCTATTTGGCATCGACGCGACGCTGCGCTACCGTCCTCTACGCGGCGCGCTCTACCGGCGCCTGAATCTGGCCACGGAGCTGGTGTGGAGCCGCCAGGACCTTCCCGAGGGCGGACAGACAACCGCGTTCGGCTTCTACGGGCTGGGCGAGTACCAATTTGCGCGTCGCTGGTACGTCGGCGGCCGGATCGACCGGTCGGCGAGGCCCTTCGATGGTGCTGCGGTCGACACCGGCGGTGCCGTGTTCCTGACGTTCTGGCCGTCCGAGTTCAGCCAGCTCCGAGGTCAGTACCGTCGGATCAACTTCCATGAGAGTCGCTCCGCCAACGAGTTCCTGTTTCAGCTCAATTTCTCGATCGGCGCCCACGGGGCGCACATCTTCTAGCATGCGTGGGAGGCACGTCATGACAAGAACGAATGACCTTGCGAATCGCCTGCCGGCCTCGGTCGCCGCATTGTTGGTCGGTGCCAGCCTCGTGACCGCGACGCCAGCCCTGGCACAGACACGGGTCGTGACGACGACGGAGGACCTGGCGTCGCTGGCGCGCGAGGTGGGCGGGGACAAGGTCCAGGTCTTCGCGATTGCGAAGGGCTATCAGGATCCGCACTTCGTCGACGCGAAACCGAGCTTCATGCTCGCAATCAACCGGGCGGACCTGTTGATCGTGATCGGCCGCGAACTGGAGCTGGGCTGGTTGCCGCCGCTCATCAGCAGCGCCCGCAACGCCAAGGTCCAGGCGGGTGCGGCGGGGTATCTCGACACGTCACTGAACGTGGACATCCTGGAGATTCCCGCCGGGCGGATCACGCGAGCGATGGGCGACGTCCATCCGCAGGGCAACCCGCACTACTGGCTCGATCCGGCGAACGGCCGGCTGATGGCGCGGGCCGTCCGCGACAAGCTGACCCAGTTGTCACCCGGCGATGGCGCGTACTTCCAGCAGCGCTATGCCGACTTCGACCGGCGCCTGGCCGAAGCGGAAGGGCGGTGGGACGTGACGATGGCACCCTACAGGGGCACCAAGGTCGTCACCTACCATCGCTCGTGGCCGAACTTCATGGAGCGATTCGGCCTCGACGTCATGGGCTACGTCGAGCCAAAGCCCGGCATCCCGCCCTCGCCCGCGCACACCATTGCGCTCATCGGCGAGATGCGGAGCCAGGGTGTCAAGCTCATCATCGTCGAGCCGTACTTCAGCAAGAGAACGCCGGAATCGATCGCCAACCAGGTCGGGGGACTCGTGCTCGAACTGGCGCCATCGGTCGGGGGCGAAGACAGCGTGACGGACTACATCAAGCTGTTCGACTTCATCATCTCGCAGCTGGCGGCCGCGCTGAAGCAGGTGACCGGCCGGTAGCTGGAGCATCGATGGACACGCTCACGATTCTGCAGTTCCTCGCGGCGCCTATGGCCGCCAGCCTGATCATCGCCGGGATCCACGCGTATCTCGGGTTGCACATCGTCGAGCGTGGCGTCATCTTCGTGGACCTCTCGCTGGCACAGATCGCAGCGCTCGGCGCGGCGATTGCGGTGTTCCAGGGGTTCGAGACGAACGACCCGGCCACCTACTGGATGAGCCTCGGCTTCAGCCTGCTCGGTGCCCTGCTGTTCGCGATGATCAAGGAGCACGACACCAGGATCCCGAAGGAAGCGTTCATTGGCATCTCGTACGCGGTGGCGTCGGCGGCCGTCATTCTGGTGCTGAGCCAGTCGACTGGTGAAAGCCAGCACCTGCGCGACATGCTGGTGGGCAACATTCTGTCCGTGCAGTGGCCGGAGGTGCGGACGACCGCGGCCATCTACGCCGTGATTGGCATATTCCACTACGTGTTCAGACAGCGCTTCCTGGAGATCTCGATCGACGACAGGGCGGCGGAGGCCCGCGGTGTGTCCGTCCGGCTCTGGGACTTCCTGTTCTACGCGTCCTTCGGCTTCGTCGTCACGCGGTCGGTGGCCATCGCCGGCGTGCTGCTCGTCTTCTGCTACCTGATCGTCCCGTCGGTGGGCGCCATGCTCTGGGCGAAGCGGATCGGGCCGCGCCTCGCCATCGGGTGGGTCATGGGCGCGGTCGTCTCGATGCTGGGTATGTATTTCTCGGTCATCTTCGACCTGCCGACCGGCGCGACCACCGTCTGCACCTTCGGCCTGATTCTTGCCGCAATGGCGCTGGTGCGGCCGTTCGTCGCAAGGCGGGGCGCATAGCGAAGCTCCAGCGCGATCCCCCACAGGAGAACATGGCGAACGGGCCGTGCCCGACGCATGTCCGGATACCAGCCCCGCTCCCCACAGCGGGAGGCAGCGGTAGCCGACTGTCCGCGGGTGCCTGCACCGAGGCACTCGCAGTCCGTGGTCCGTCCGGAATGACTGTAGACTTCCCCACTCTCTGGAGGATCGCGTCGACGGTCGCGGTCCAGGCGAAGGCCCTGGCGTCATCGTAGTCGTGTGTCATGCAGTCTTCGTTTGCGGCGACCAATTCCTGAACACTGCGCAACACACCGCGGCGAATGCGTGTCTGCGTCAGCTGCAGGAGTTCAGCCGTCATGCTCGCCCCCATGTTCCTGCAGGAGCCTCGCCACTGCGCGCAGGTCAACGTCCGTCAGGCGCGTGTCGCGGAGCAGGTGTTGCACGAGCGGTTCGGCTGACCCCCCGGACACGCGATCAACGAACTCATGCACCATCTTGCGGAGCACGCGCTCCCGGCTCGACGTCGCCCGATAGACAGACGCTGGCTGGGCGCGGCTGACTCTGAGATGCCCCTGGCGCTCGAGGATCTGCATCATCGTCAGTCCCGTGGTCTAGGCAATGCGGCGACGTGCGCGGAGCGTCTCGTAGACGTCGCGCACGGTCACTCGGTCGCGGTCCCAGATGACCTGCATGATGGCGAGTTCCTGCTTGGTGGGCGGTAGAGGGAGAGGTGGCATTTATACTACGCAGCTAGTACTCGTAGGACGTAATTGTGTCGAGCAAAACGCGGGAAGTGCAGCCCTGAGACGGCTCGCGCGATGCTGGGTGACAGCGACACCGCTCAGCCAGTAGATCTGCCGCACTGCGTCTCAGTTCTTTCACCTGCTCAGACCGTCTGCTGTCCCGTTCCTCGTCCGTCGTGCAGCCTGTTCTTCGTTCGGGATCGAAACTCTGAGATCCGATCTCATTTTCATTGACGACCGGAACGGTCGGCTATATAGTCGGAATGTCAAATTGAGATTCAGTCTCAATTTAACGGTCAGGTGCGGAGACGCGGCGTCAGGCGAGCAGAGACGAAAAGGGCCCGCGGGTGCGGCTACACCCAGCGGGCCGATTGAACGGTCACTCGTCGCCCCCCATCAACCAGGTTGCGTGAGCCATCGACGCGTCCAACTGTGCCTATTGTAGAGAGGACCGTCCGGGCGTGCAACCGAACGTCAGGAGACACGCCATGAGACCCACGATGTGTTCCAGCGTGAGACGGTTCCTCTCGATCATTGCAGTGTGTGCCGTCGCGGCCACCGCCGGAGCACAGGACGTGCCGCCGGACGACACCCCGCCGGTGTCGCCCGGCGGTACGGTCTGGGCCGAAGTCGACACACCCGATCTGGGCACCGGGGAGTCGACCTCAACTGACGAGACCGCCGAGCAGCCACCGGATCTCGACGAGCTCCGCCGTCGGCTCGATCTGCTGGCCGAGGAGGTGGAGCGGCTGCGCAGCGGGGAGGCGCCCAGGGCCGGGCTGAGCACCGACGCAGCGCGGGCGATCGGGCTGGCGCCGTCTGCCGCGGCCACCTACGGCCAGGGACAGGGCCTCTCGATCGCCGGCTACGGCGAGATGCTCTATGAGAACTTCGCGGCCGAGAACGAGGCGGGCGCGCCCGCCGGCAACGGCACGCAGCTCGACTTCCTGCGCGCCGTGCTGTACGCCGGGTACCGGTTCAACGACCGGTTCCTGTTCAACTCGGAGATCGAAGTCGAGCACGCCAACGAGATTTCCGTCGAGTTCGCGTATGTCGATTACCAGGCGCACGAGCACTTCGGCGTGCGCGGCGGCCTGTTGCTGCTCCCGATCGGGCTGGTCAACGAGTTCCATGAGCCCACGGTTTTTCTCGGCGCCGAGCGGCCGGTCACCGAGAACCGGATCATCCCGTCGACCTGGCGGGAGAACGGCGGCGGCATTTACGGGTCGATCGACCGTGTGGCGTTCCGCGCCTACGTCGTCAACGGCTTCAACGGGTCGCACTTCTCGTCGAACGGCGTCCGGGGCGGTCGGCAGAAGGGGAGGAACGCCAAGGCGAGCAACATGGCGTTCACCGGGCGGATCGACGTGACCCCAACCCCCGGGATCTTTGTCGGCGCCAGTCTGTATACCGGCGGCTCGGGACAGGGCGACCTCGTCGTGGACGGGCGCGAGATCGCCGTGCGGACGACCATCGTCGATCTGCATGGTCAGGCGCAGATCCGCGGTCTCGACGTCCGCGGGCTCTTCGCGCGCACCAGCATCGACGATGCGGCCGAGCTGAATCAGGCGCTGGGGCTGACCGGATCGAGCGGGGTCGCCGAGCGGATGCAGGGCGGCTACGTGCAGGTGGGCTACAACGTACTGTCGCAGACGGCGTCTGCCGGGGGCGTGGCGCTGACGCCATATCTTCGGTACGAGCAGGTCGACACGCAAGACCGGATGCCCGTGGGGTTCGAGCGCAGCCTCGCGACCGACAACACGTTCGTCACGCTGGGTGTCGAGCTGAAGCCCATTCCGAACGTAGTCGTGAAGGTCGACCATGCCTGGGTGAGCAACGACGCCGATACCGGCGTCAATCAGTTCAACGTCAACATGGGATATGCCTTCTAGCACGCCCACAGGAGACGGGAGGAGCCGACGGGCTTCGCCAGAGTCTTCCTCAGTCGGCTGAGTGGTGTGATGGCTGTGGCGAGGGTCCCGGGTGTCGGTATGGTTGCGGTGTTGCTGCTGCTGGCGGGGGCCGCAAGCGCGTTCCAGGGCCGATTCATCTCGCGTGACGAGGCGCTCGCCGCGGTGTTTCCCGGGGCGGTCGTCGTGGCCGAGCGGGTGTTCCTGACCGCGCAGCAGATGGCGGAGATCGCCGAGATCGCCGGGGTCGAGATCGAGAGCGGTCTCGTGGCCCGCTACGTGGCGACGCGGAACGACACCGTGATGGGCCGCGCCTACGTGGACACGCACGTCGTGCGGACCAAGCGCGAGAGTCTGCTGATCTCCCTCGAGGCCGACGGGTCCGTCAGGCGGATCGACGTGACGGCGTTTCTCGAGCCGCCCGACTATCTGGCACCCGAGCGTTGGTTGCGGCAATACACCCGGCGGCAGCTGGACGACGACCTGGCGTTGCAGCGGGCGATTCGCCCGATCGCCGGCGCCACGCTGACAGCGAACGCTACCAACGCGGCGGTGCGCCGGGTGCTGGCCATCGACCAAATTCTGGAACAGGTGACGCGATGAAGTGGTGGGAGCAGTGGGCGTTCAACCTGTTGCACGGCGTGGTGGCGGTGACCGGCGTCGCCTACCTCTACATGAAACAGGTGATGGTGGCCACCGACCCGTTCGCCGTCATCAATCATCCGTGGCAGTCCCCGATGCTCTCGCTGCACATCGTGGCCGCGCCGGTCTTCATCGCGTTCTTCGGCATGCTCTTCCGGTCCCATACGCTGGCAAAGCTGGTGTCGCCGAACGCCGCCAACCGTCGCACCGGGTGGACGTCGCTGATCAGTTTTTCGACGATGGCGCTGACCGGCTACTGCCTGCAGGTGGCGTCGGACCCGGCGTGGCGGGCGGGGCTCATCTGGGCCCATATCTCGACCAGCCTCATCTTTGTCGCCGGCTACGGGGCACATCTGGCGATCGCCTGGCGTCTGTCCCGGGTGCCGCCGATCGCCGCCGGCGCCGTGCCTCGGGCGGTCCGTTTCCCCCAATGAGAGTCGCGACGACCGTCGTGCTCGCGCTGCTCCCGTTCGTCTCGCTGCCGTCCCTGTGCTGGCCGCGCGCCACGGCGTCCACGCCGCACGCGGTCCAGCGCACCGTCTACCTGATGGGCACCCGCGCGACGCTGGTCCTCTTCACGACGGCCCGCGCCGCCGGGTTGCGGCAGCTCGAGGCGATGGTTCGGAGCCTGGAGCGGACCGAAGCGGAACTCAGCACCTGGCGGACCGACAGCGTCCTGAGCACCCTCAACCGCCAACCGGTCGGCGAGCCGCTGGAGCTGCCGGCGGCGGTCTGTGCGCTGTGGGGCGAGCTGACGGCGTGGCATCGGGCCACCGACGGCGCCTTCGACCCCGCCGTCGGCGCGCTGAGCAAGGCGTGGGGCCTGCGGGCGGCCGGACGCCATCCGTCGCCTGGTCAGCTGGCGGCGGCGAGGGCCGTGACCGGGTTGACGCATTTCCAGTTCGAGGCCTCGGCCTGCCGGGTGACGCGCCTGGTGGACGTGACGCTCGACGCCGGCGCGTTCGGGAAAGGGGAAGCGCTGCGTCGTCTCCTGCGGCAGCCCGCCGGAGGCGGGTCCTGGATGGTCGATCTGGGTGGTCAGGTTGTCGTGTCCGGAGCACCGCCCGCCGGTGGCTGGCCGATTGCCATCGCACATCCGGCGCGGCGAGCCGAGACGGCCGTGGCGATCACCCTGGAGAGTGGCTCGCTCGCGACGAGCGGCGCCTCTGAGCGATCATACGAGACCGCGGGTGGAATGGTGGCGCACATCCTCGACCCCCGAACCGGTCGACCGCTGCATCGGCCCGGGTCGGTCACGGTGTGGCACGAGGACGCACTGACCGCCGATATCCTGTCGACGGCGCTGTATGTGCTGGGCCCCGAAGTAGGGCGACGCTATGCGGACGAACACGGGTTTGCCGCCCTGTTCCTGGCGCCGGCCCGTGGGGACCGTGAATCGGTTGTGCTCCGCGCCAGCCGGGCGTTTCGTCAGCGATTCCCGGCGGTCGCCCGCGTCGCCGGCGACCCGCCCACCCGACGCGCCGTTAGTCCGTGCGAGATGTTCACACCACACGACTGGACCACCTTCGGGCCCGCGCAAGACTAACTTCCCATGTGCGACCGCCGATCCATCCCGCCTGGCGGCGTTGATCGTCGGTCGAATGCTGCCCGTATGCGCCCTCCTCGCGCCTGGCCAGCCGGGCGCCTCAACGCCCCCAAATGGGAACCTGTTCGTGCGCAGACACGAAGGTGGCAACGCCCACCGATGTCTTCTGTCTCCTGTCTGCTGTAGGACTGGCGTCCCCGTAGCCACTTGCCACGGCCTCGCGTCCGGTCTACGATCAGCGTGGCGAGAATCGCATCCGTTGAGGAGGGTGGAGCATTCGATGATCAGGCGTGTCCTTCGGCCGACCGCGTGCTGTCTGATGACGGCCGCGCTGCTCGCAGGCGACCCCGCGGGCGCGCAGCCAGCCCCAGGCGCCCCCGCCACCGAATACCGGGCCTTGCTCGATCAATATTGCGTCTCCTGTCACAACCAAACGCTGGTCGAGGGGTCGGAGGAGCCCCGGACGGCGCTTATCTCCCAGTTGCGGGCGGTGGGGTTGACGCTCGACACGCTCGACCTGGCGACCATCGGAGAGGACGCCTCGCAGTGGGAGCAGGTCGTGCGGAAGCTGCGGGCCGGCTTGATGCCACCGGCTGGACGACCGCGTCCCGACGACGCGACGCACGACGCCTTCCAGGCCTGGCTGGAGACCCAGCTCGATGACGCGTGGGCGGCCCGGCCGGACCCGGGACGGACGGCGACCTTTCATCGTCTGAACCGGGCCGAGTATGGCAACGCCATCCGCGACCTGCTGGCGCTCGAGATCGATGTCGACAACTTCCTGCCGGCCGATGACGCCAGCTTCGGGTTCGACAACATCGGCGGTGTGCTGCGGATGTCGCAGTCGCTGCTCGAGCGGTATCTGGCGGCGGGCCGGACGATCAGCCGTCTCGCGGTCGGCCGCCCGCCACCCACCGCCGTCTCCGAGACCTATCGCGCGGCCCAGGACGAGCAGCAGCACGAGCGCGCCGACGGACTGCCGTTCGGCACCCGTGGCGGGATGCTCGTGCGCCACCAGTTTCCGCTCGATGCCGACTACGACATCCGCATCCAGCTGAGCGGCACGCGGGGGTTGCGTGAGGTGTACCAGCTCGAGGTGACGGTCGACGGCGAGCAGGTCGAGCTGTTCACCCTCGGTCCCGCGCCGAGGGACGAGCAGCCGAATCCGTACGTCACCGGGTCGATGCTGGAGGTGCGGGTGGGAATCGACGCCGGGCCCCGGGAGATCGGGGTCGCCTTCTACCGGACCCCGCCGGTGCTGGTGGAGCAGGTGCGGGAGCGGTTCCAGAACCCACGCACGACGGGAAACACCGGTG
>SMUY01122223.1_pt1 | contig 12059 bp, 7 predicted proteins | sample 2456441 | NCBI WGS metagenome assembly SMUY01 (sample SAMN11095931, study PRJNA526329) | marine sediment metagenome | biome: Marine sediment; feature: Surficial sediment; material: Deep marine sediment; isolation source: Hadal surficial sediment | place: Pacific Ocean | collected 2014-11 | depth 0-1...
CAGACATTAGACGCGCCCCGACGCAACGTCCGCTTACCGCTCGGAAGCAGACATGCTTGCCGTGCATTTCGGGATCGCGCGTTTTACGTCCGCTTTCCGCTCCGAAGCGGACATTAGAGACGAGATCGCTGGACGTCTGCTTTTGTTAAGGGTTGTCGGACGCCTGCCGTGGCTGGGTGACTGCGACGGGCTCGGTCGGCAGGCGTCGGACAAGCCTCAGTGGAGGAAACCGCGGGCCGGGATGGACGGGATGGTGCCGCCGGCTATGGGGATTTGACGGCCTGGCCTTTGGCGTTGATGGCGGCGAGGTCGGCGCGATTTCGGTGATCTGGACACTTGGAGCGTCGACCCGGTCGCTTTTCGCCGGCTTGGCGGTGGCGTTCGAGGGCAATCGGCGTGCGTCGTGGGGGCCTTGGCGTGGCATTGAACAAAGCAGTGCCGTGGCCGGCGGCAAGGACGGCGTGCTTTGAGCGTCTTGAAGGTGTGATTATCACGGTCTGTCGGCCTTGCTCGGTGGCGGGGCGCGCGGCAGGTGCCCGGGCTCGAAGGTCTCGATGACGATCATGCGGCCGCCGCAGCATGAGCAGGCAAGGGCGCTGATCGGCGGTTCATCGGGATCGGCGGTTTGGCCATCGCCAAGTTCGCTGTCGGGGGCCGGCATGGCGAGCAGCTGGGGCTGTCTTTGCGGATGGATCACGGCACCCAGTACCTGTCGGACCACTTCACCAATCAGATCAAGTTCTGGGGCATTCACCCGTTCTATTCGTTCGTCGCCGAGCCGCAGGGCAATGGCGTGGTGGAGCGGTTCAACCGCACCCTGAAGGAGCAGGTCATCCATGGTCGTGTCTATCGGAACCTCGACGAATTGCGAGATGCCGTCCGTCAGTTCGTGAACCGGTACAACGCCCAATGGCTGGTCGAGAAGAACGGCTTCCTGAGCCCCAATCAGGCCAGGGGGCAGTGGAACGCGGCGATGTCAGTCAGGCCCGCCGCATGACGAACTTGTGTCCAGGAAACCGGGTCCGGTACACCAGGAGATAAAATAATCCCGGTTAAATGATCCTGTAAGATCAGAACATGCTCTAGGCGCCCGAAATTTCCGGTGCAACGCTGCCGGGCGCGAAGCGGCCTTGTCCATGTTAATTCGACAAGCCCATTGCGAAAAGCCGTGCCATCATATCGTTAAAGAATTGTTTATCGCGCTGGCGTTATAATCGTAACGCTGACGTCCCACCCCTGACCTGTATGTAATTCACAGGGGGCGCCATGAGGTGCCACAATGACCGATGCCGATAAAGACGCGTTTGAGATCAATGACGGCTATTACGACTGGAGCATCAGAACGTATGAAGCCATCAGGAAGCACCTCAGTCTAAACCTCAAGGTTCATCCCGATGATGAACTCCTGAAGAGGGGCCATATCTTCCTGTTTAATCATTTCACGCGGTTCGAGACCGTCATCCCTCCCTATATCATCCATCGCGCTACAGGGGCGTATACCCGCTCCGTCGCCGATCACAGCCTGTTCGAAATCAGCGAAGGACTCTCAGGATTCCTGCATGGCCTCGGTGCCATGTCCAACAAACAGCCGGGCCTGCTGGCATTCCTGGCCGCCGAAATCCTGCGCGGGCGCAAGGTCGTGATGTTCCCCGAAGGCAGCATGATCAAGGACCGCCGGATTCTCGACAGCGACGGCAATTTCGGCATTTTCTCCCCATCTACCAAGGAGCACCGGAAGCATCATCGCGGCGCGGCGGTTCTGGCGCTTACTCTGGATATCTTCAAGAAACGTATTCTCGACCTTCACGAAAAAGGCGACATCCAGCGTATCGGGCGCTGGGTCGGGGCATTGGGACTTAAAGACGCGCATCAACTCCTAGCCCGGGCGAACGAGCCGACCCTGATCGTTCCCGCGACCATCACGTTTTATCCCATCCGCGTGCAGGAAAACTTCCTGAGCCGCGTGGTAAACGTGTTCTCCAAGGATTTACCGCAACGGATCGCCGAAGAAATGCTCGTCGAGGGCAATCTGATCTTCCGCGACACCGACATGGATATCCGCCTTAATCCGCCCATCAGATCGGCGAAGAAATGGAGGTGGTGGGAGAAAAGACTGCTGAACGGCTATTTCCTGAAAATCAACTCTCTCGACGGCCTGTTCGCCCTTCGCGACCGGGCGGAGGGTTTCGCCGAGCGATTGCTGGCGCGCTGCATAAGCGATGAGACGCACCGTATACGCGATCAATATATGCACGCAATCTATGCCGGAACGACGATCAATCTCAGCCATCTGGCGTCCTCAATCATTACATCGCTGATCCGGCGCAACCGCATGGAGATCGGGATTGTCGATTTCCACGTCGCTCTCTACCTGGCGCTGAAGAATCTTCAGGCCGCCGAAAATGTCCATCTGCATCGCAGCCTCGACTGGCCGGACAGGTACCGCAGCCTGCTGGATGGAGAAAGCTTCGAGTTGGACCGTTTTCTCGGCCTTTGCAAGCGAACCGGTCTCGTCGACAAGACGCCGGACGCCTATCGCTTTCTCGACAAGCTTTGCCAGGAGTTCAAATTCCATGAAATCCGCATCGAAATCCCATTCTTGTCTATGCCAATGAGGTCGCCCCGATCGCGGCGGTCGGGGATGCCGTCGAAGCGGCGCTGCAAAGGTTTTCCACGGTATCGGATGAGGAACTCGCGGACTTCCTGTTCGATGATGAATTAAGGGCGCAGGCTTGGAATCGCGACCATTTCTCTAAAGAGATCCATCGCGAGATCAACGACACGGAGACCGCCACGAAAAGCGGCGCCCCCTATCTCTTGCTGCCCAAGGAGAAGGCTAAGAAGGGGATTCTTCTGGTGCATGGTTTCCTGGCTTCGCCGGCGGAACTCAGCGATTTCGGACATCGCCTGCATGAACAGGGATACGCGGTGATGGGCGTGCGGCTCGCTGGACACGGCACGTCTCCCTGGGATCTGAAAAGCCGGACCTGGGAGGAATGGTTGGATTCGGTCCGCCGCGGCTACCGGATTCTGTCGGCATTCGCCGATCGAATCGTCGTCATCGGATTCTCCGCCGGTGGCGCCCTGTCGTCGATCCTGGCCACGGAACATCCGGAAAAACTGCTCGGCGTGGCGTCCGTATCGACCCCGCTGGCCTACGTCAACCGTAAGCTGGCGTTTGTGCCGCTGGTTCATGGATTAAACAAGCTGGCCGACTGGTTGCCCAAATTCGAGGGCGTCATGCTGTTCCGTGAGAACGATTCGGAACATCCCGATATCAATTACCGCAATGTCCCGGTTCATGGCCTTTACCAGATTCGCGTCATGACCGGGGAACTACAGGATCACTTGCCGCGGATTGACGTGCCGATCTTGCTTATCCAGGGCGACAACGACCCGGTCGTCGAACCCGACAGTGCGCGAATTATCTTCGATGGGCTGGCGACGCGGGACAAGGCTCTGCACTGGGTCTCTTCCAGCCGCCACGGCATCCTGAATGAAGATATCGGCGGCACGTGCAAGTTGCTGACGGATTTCATTGAACGCGCCGGATCGGGCGCCGCTTCATGGAGCCGCCACAATCCGCCGCCGCGCCCGGCGGTCAGGCCGGTGTACGCCATCCTCGACGATACGGTTGCCCGCATGCCGGGGCGTCCGTGCCTGGATTTCTTGGGACAAATCAGCAGCTATGGCGAAATCGGCGATATGGTCACCCGCGCGGCGAAGGGGTTCCAGGACCTGGGCGTTCGAAAAGGCGATCGCGTCGGGCTCTGCCTGCCCAACTGCCCCTATTACGTGATCGCCTATTTCGCCGCCATGAAGACCGGGGCGACGGTGGTCAATTTCAACCCGCTCTACACGATGCGCGAAATCCGCGATCAGATAATCGACAGCGGCGCCACCGTCATGGTGACGATCGACCTGAAAACCATCTATCCGAAGGTGGCGGCGGCCCTGGATGGCACCACGTTGAAATCGATTGTCGTTTGCTCGCTCAGCGACGCCCTTCCGACGGTCAAGGAACTGTTGTTCAACGTCCTCAAGCGCCACCAGATCGCGGACATAGGCGAGGATCTCCGCATCACGCCTTTCGACAAGCTGGTCTCGCAGGGAAGCCGCTTCGAGCCGGTCGATATCGATCCGGAAAAAGACATCGCATTACTGCAATACACGGGGGGAACCACGGGAATACCGAAGGGCGCAATGCTGACCCACGCCAATGTCACGGCCAACACCGAGCAGGTGCGGTTGTGGATGGGAGATGTCGATCCCAACGGCGAACGGATACTGTGCGTGATTCCCTTCTTTCATGTATTCGCCATGACCGCCGCGATGAATCTGGGAATTGCGACGGGATCGGAACTGATTCTGCTGCCACGTTTCAATCTTGTGGATGTGCTGAAGACCATCGACACCAAGCGCCCCACCCTGTTTCCGGCCGTGCCGACCATATTCAACGCCATCGCCGGATATGACGGGCTGGACCGTTACGATCTTTCCTCCATCCGCTTCTGCATTTCCGGCGGCGCGCCGTTGCCCCACGCCGTCAAGGCCAGCTTCGAGGCGGCCGCCGGCTGCGTGGTCGTCGAAGGCTACGGTCTGTCGGAGACCTCTCCGGTGATCAGCTGCAATCCGCCGGATGCCGAAAACAAGCCTAATTCCATCGGTCTGCCGCTGTCCTGGACCGAGGTCGAGCTCCGCGACCTCGACAAGCCGGATACCACGGTGGCCGAGGGAGAACGCGGCGAGCTTGCTGTCAGGGGACCTCAGGTCATGGCCGGATATTGGAACAACCCCGAGGCAACGGCCACGACGATCAGGAACGGCTGGTTGATGACCGGCGACGTCGGCCACCGGGACGAAGACGGCTATCTGTTTCTCACGGACCGCCTGAAGGACGTCATATTCTGTTCCGGCTTCAAGGTTTACCCTCGCGTCATCGAGGATGCCTTCTATCGGCACGCGGATGTCGACGAGGTCACCGTCATCGGCATCCCCGACGACTACCGCGGCGAAACGCCGAAGGCCTATGTCAAACTGAAAGACGGGGCGAGCGCCAATCAGGCCGAGTTGCTCGGCTTCGTAGAAAAAATCCTAAATCCCATCGAGTGCCCGGCGGAAATCGAATTCCGCGACGAATTGCCGAAGACCATGATCGGCAAGCTCTCAAAAAAGGAACTGGTTTCCGAACATCGCCAAGCGTTGGAGAAACTCAATCATGGATAAGTTTTACTCCGTTGACGAATTGGCGAAAGCTGGGAACGCCACGCCCAGAGCCATTCGTCTGTATATCGATAAAGGGCTGCTGGAGCCATTGCGCATCGGGCGCATCCTGTGCTTCCCGCAAGCCGCCGCGCAGGCCCTGGAAGATATTCTGCGGGCCAAGAGACTCGGCTTCAGCCTCGACGAAATCAAGGCCTTCCAAGCCGATCGCGATACCGCCGTCATGAAGGGCGCGATCAAGCGCATTGAAGAGTTGATGGCCGACGCCAATGTCGAACTCACCAGCCTTCGCTGTCGGCTCTCCCGGGCCTTAAAGAGGAGATAACGCCATGATCCCCGTCGTCATTGCCGGATATGCAAGGTCGCCCTTTACCCCCGCCTTCAAGGGAGAATTGGCCCGCGTTCGCCCCGATGAGATGGCGTCCCAGGTCGTCCGCGGGCTGTTGCGACGCACCGGCATCGATCCCGAGAAAATCGAAGACCTGATCGTCGGCTGCGCCTTTCCCGAAGGCGAGCAGGGTTTCAACATGGCCCGGCTGATCGGCTTCCTGGCCGAGTTGCCCTTGAGCGTCGCCGGGGTGACCGTCAACCGCTTCTGCGGATCGTCCATGCAGGCCATTCACATGGCCTGCGGCGCCTTGCAAATGGGCGCCGGCGAGGCCTATCTCTGCGCCGGCGTCGAATCGATGTCGCGCATTCCGATGACCGGTTTCAACCCGATGCCCCATCCGGGCCTCTATGAGCGCTATCCAGAGGCTTATATGGGCATGGGGGAAACGGCGGAAAACCTGGCGGTCAAATACCATATTGGCCGTGAGGCGCAGGATGCCTTCGCCGTCGAGAGCCACCGAAAAGCAGCGGCGGCCCGGTCTTCAGGCCGTCTGGAAGAAGAAATAATCCCCATTCAGGGCAAGGCCGGAGACATCGTTACGGACGGTTGCATCCGTGAAGATACGACGAGCGAAGCCCTGGCCGCGTTGAAGCCGGCCTTCAACGATACCGGCACGGTAACCGCCGGCACATCGTCGCCCTTGTGCGACGGGGCGGCGGCGACCTTGATAACCACCGAAGACTTCGCCGAGAGATGCGCCCTTGAGCCCTTGGCCCGGATCCGCTCTATCGCGGTTTCCGGCTGCGCGCCGGAAATCATGGGTATCGGTCCGGTGGGCGCATCGTGTAAGGCCCTCGAGAGGGCCGGCATCACGGCCGCCGACCTCGACGTCATCGAACTCAATGAAGCGTTCGCCAGCCAGTCGCTGGCCGCGATCCGCGACCTCGAACTGGATGTAGCGTTAATCAATATCGACGGCGGCGCGCTGGCGCTCGGTCATCCGCTGGGCGCCACCGGAGCCCGGATTACGGCCAAGGCGGCGCAAATTCTCAAGCGGGAGGGCGGGCGTTATGCCTTGGCCACGCAATGCATCGGCGGCGGCCAGGGCATCGCCACGGTCCTGGAATCGCTGTCATGAGCGAGATTGAAAAAATCTGCGTCATCGGCGCCGGCGTCATGGGCTCGGGTATCGCCGCCCAGGCCGCCAATGCGGGCGTCGACGTGGTGCTGCTGGATGTCGTGCCCGACGCCGCCCTGAGCGCCATCGAGAGGATGAAGACGGCCGAACCCGCCGCCTTCATGCACCCAACGGTATCGAGTCGGATAACCCCCGGCTGTACGGAGGGCGACCTTGCGTTGATCGAAGACTGCGACTGGATCATCGAAGCGATCATCGAGCGGACCGACATCAAACAGACGCTCTATCGATCCATCCAGCCCCACCTTAAGGCCGGCGCGGCCGTCTCCTCGAACACCTCGACCCTGCCGCTCCGGGTGCTGACGGAGGGTTTGGACGACGACCTGAGACGCCGCTTCCTGATCACCCACTTCTTCAATCCCCCCCGCTACATGCGGTTGATGGAGATCGTCATCGGCCCCGATACCGATGCCGCCGTGGAGCAGCGCGTCCGCGTCTTCGCCGACGTGAACATGGGGAAATCCGTGGTCACCGCAAAGGACACGCCGGGTTTTATCGCCAACCGTATCGGCACCTTCTGGCTCCATGCCGCGGTCACTGGAGCCTTCCGCCAGGGCATCGGCGTCGAGCAGGCCGACGCCGTTCTCGGGCGGCCCGCCGGAATTCCCCGAACCGGCATTTTCGGGCTTCTCGATCTGGTCGGCCTCGATCTGATGCCGCATGTCCTGTCGAGTTTCGCATCCGCGCTGGCCGACGATGATCCCTTCCACGCCCTGGGAAGTGCGCCCGAGCTGCTGGCGCGGATGATCGCCGACGGCTACACCGGGCGCAAGGGCAAGGGTGGCTTTTACCGCCTCAATCTGAGCGGCGGCGACAGGATCAAGGAAGTCATCGATTTGCAAACCGGCGATTATGCCCCGGCGCGGCGACCCAAGCCGGCGGCGGCAATGGTCTCGAAAAAAGGCGGCTTGCGGGCGACCCTGGACCATGACAGCGCCGAGGGGCGTTATGCCCGGTCCGTCCTGATTCCGACGCTGGCGTACGCGGCGTCGCTGGTGCCGGAAATCGCCGACGACGCCGATTCCGTCGATCGCGCCATGCGCCTTGGCTATAACTGGAAACTCGGTCCCTTCGAGCTGATCGACCGGCTCGGGCCGAGGTGGTTAGTGGCGGCGCTGGAAAAAGACGGTCGGCCGGTCCCGCCCCTGCTTGCCGCCGTCGGGGAGGGGTCTTTCTATCGCGTCCGCGAGGGGCGGCGCCAGCAATTTACCGGCGCCGGCTACGTTAAAATCGCCCGCCCGGAAGGCGTGCTGCTGCTGGAAGACGTCAAACGCGCCGCGCCGCCGATCATGCGCAACATGTCGGCCAGCCTGTGGGATATCGGCGATGGCGTGGCCTGCCTGGAATTCACCTCGAAGATGAATTCCCTCAACCCGTTCATTCTGTGGATGATCGAGAAAGCGGTCAGGGAGTTGCCCGACCGCGGGTTCAGAGCCCTGGTCATCCACAACGAGGGCAGTAATTTTTCCGTCGGCGCCAACATCGCGCTGCTGCTCTATGGCGCCAAGCTGAGGCTGTGGCCGGCTATTCGCTGGTTGCTGAAACGCGGTCAGGATGCATTCCAGAAGATGCGTTACGCCCCTTTCCCCGTTGTCGGCGCACCGTCCGGCATGGCGCTCGGAGGCGGCTGCGAGGTGCTGCTGCACTGCGACGCCGTCGAGGCCCATGCCGAGACCTATATGGGCCTGGTCGAGGCCGGCGTCGGCATCGTTCCCGGTTGGGGCGGCTGCAAGGAACTGCTCGGTCGCTGGATGGCGGCGAAGGATCGTCCGGGCGGGCCGATGCCGCCCGTGATGAAGGCTTTCGAAATCATCGCCATGGCCCAGGTCGCCAAATCGGCCATGGAAGCCAGGGATTTCCTTTTCCTGCGCGTGAGCGACGGTATCGTCATGAATCGCGACCGGGTGCTGGCGGCGGCCAAGGCGCGGGCGCTCGAAATGGCCGAGACCTATAGGCCGCCCGAACCCTATGAGATGCGACTCCCCGGACCGACGGGACGAACGGCGCTCGCCCTTGGGGTGCGGGATTTCATCAACAAGGGCGTCGCCTCGACCCATGATGGCGTCATCGCCGGTGAACTGGCCTTCGTGTTGAGCGGCGGTGACACCGATGCCCTGGATACGGTTTCAGAAGACTGGGTGTTGCGGCTTGAGCGCGACGCGATCCTCAACCTCGTCCGCACGGAAAAAACTCGGGCACGGGTCGAACACATGCTGAAAAAAGGCAAGCCGCTGAGGAACTGATGACCATGACCACGACGACAATCATACTGTTGCTTCTTGCCGCCGGACTGATCGCCTTGTTTGTCGTTCCGGCCATAAGGCGAGCCGTTATTTCCGCGCCGATCATGAAAATAGTCGGACGCGCCCTGCCGGCGATGGGCGACACCGAACGGATCGCGCTCGAGGCCGGGACTGTCTGGTGGGATGGCGAGCTGTTCTCCGGCAAGCCCGATTGGAGCAAGCTGCTGGACTTCAAAATCAAGCCCTTGTCGGAGGAAGAGCAGGCCTTCCTCGACGGCCCCGTGCAGGATCTCTGCGCCATGCTCGACGACTGGCAAATCATTCAGATGCGCGACCTGCCGGAGGATGTCTGGAATTTCATCAAGGACAACGGCTTCTTCGGCATGATCATTCCGAAGCAATACGGCGGGCTCGGGTTTTCCGCCCACGCCCATTCGGCGGTCATCGTCAAGCTGTCGAGCCGTAGCGTCACCGCCGCCGTCACCGTCATGGTGCCGAACTCCCTGGGGCCCGGCGAGTTACTGCTGCATTACGGCACCGACGAACAGAAGAACCACTATCTGCCCCGCCTGGCCAGCGGCGAGGACATTCCCTGTTTCGCCCTGACCGAACCGGGCGCCGGGAGCGACGCCGCGAACGGCCGCAGCCAGGGCGTCATCTGTAAGGGAATGTGGGAAGGCAGGGAGATCACCGGCATCCGTCTGACCTTCAACAAGCGCTATATCACCCTGGCGCCGGTCGCCGGCATCATCGGCCTCGCCTTTCGGCTCTATGATCCCGACGGCCTGCTGGGCGGGAACCGGGATCTCGGCATCACCTGCGCCCTGATCCCCAGGAATACGCCGGGTGTCGTCATCGGCAACCGACACGATCCCATGGGCGTGCCATTCCACAACGGACCGGTTTCCGGCGACGATGTCTTCGTGCCGCTGGATTACATCATCGGCGGGCGTGACGGCGTCGGTAACGGCTGGCGTATGCTGATGGAATCCCTGGCCGTTGGGCGCTGCATTTCATTGCCTTCGCAATCCGTCGGCGCCGCCGAGCTCGCCGCCCGCTCGACCAGCGCCTATGCCACGGTGCGCGAACAGTTCGGCCTGCCGATCGGCAAATTCGAGGGCGTTCGCGAACCCCTGGCCCGTATCGCCGGCCATGCCTATTTCATGAACGCGGCGCGCCGACTGGCGGTTGGCGCCGTGGACGCCGGCGAAAAGCCCTCCGTGATCTCGGCCATCGTCAAGGCTTACCTGACGGAAGGATCCCGCTTGTGCATCGACGACGCCATGGATATTCACGCCGGCGGCGCCATCTGCCGGGGGCCGGAGAATATTTTCTCGGGCGCCTATAACGCCATTCCTGTCGGCATCACGGTCGAAGGCGCCAACATCCTGACCCGCTCGCTGATCATCTTTGGCCAGGGTGTGATGCGCTGCCATCCTTTCGTCATGGACGAAATGGAGGCCATCAAGGCCGGCAACCTCCGGGCTTTCGACCGCGCCTTCTTCGGCCATGTCGCTCACATCTTCAAGACCGCCGCTCGCGCTTTCCTGCTGGGGCTGTCGGGGGGGCGGCTGGCGTCGTCGCCGGTCAGCGGATACGAAGCCCGCCATTACCAGGATATCGCGCGCTTCTCGGCGGCCTTCGCGCTGATCTCGGATATCGCCCTCGCAACCCTGGGGGGAGCGCTCAAACGCAAGGAATACCTCAGCGGCCGCCTGTCCGACGCCTTCGCCTGGATGTTCATGGCGACGGCGACGCTTAAACACTTCCACGACCAGGGCCGCCCGGCCAACCAAAGAGCCCTGCTCGACTGGACCTGCGCCCATGCCCTCAAGCAGGTGGAGAGCGCGCTGCTGGGTGTTCTCGCCAACCTGCCGAACCGCTTCGCGGCGGCGGTCGCGAAATTTCTGACGTTCCCCTTCGGGGCGAGCCGCTCGGCCCCGACGGACAGGCAGATCGATGCCGTGGCGGAGGCGATCACGACCGATATGGATGTCCGGGACGCCCTGACGGCGGATATCTTCATCCCCGGTCCGGACGATCCGGGACTCGGCCGCCAGGATCATGCCTTCGCCAAAATCCGCGCCGCCGCCCCGGTCCGCGCCAAACTCGAGCAGGCGCGGCGCGATGGACGATTGGCTAAGGACAGCGTCACCGCCATGGCCGTCTCAGCCGCTTCCGAGGGTATATTATCGGAGACGGAATGCGCCCTGATTGAACAGGTGGAACGCCTGCGCGATGAGGTCATCCAGGTCAGCGACTTCGATCCCGTTGCTTATGGCGCGTTGCGGTAGCCGCGGAAGGGGCTGTCAAGCCGACCCTCGGGCGGGCGGTGCCATGTATCCGGCCTTTTCACCGCAGTACGCCGACCGCTGGCCTTTCTGGCCCCGGATATGGTCACCGCGATCATCGACGGGCGCAGCGATCCCGGCCTCACCCTGTCGCGAATCAAGCGGCTGAAGCTGCCCGCATCCTGGCTTTATGAACAACTGTGTTTTAATCAGCTTCTCAATGGGGCGGTTGGTTTTCGCAGGATAAGTTCGGTGGGAAGCTCCAGAGTTTCGATTTCTCCCTTGCCGCGGATGGCGGCGATCAGGGCTTGCGCGGCACGACTTCCCGGCGAACCATGCCATGCGCAGCGTGCGCGTGGCCTACAATTTCGCGCTGCGCGTCGTGGACGACCCCGATGCGCTGCCGGACAATCCGGTGCGCGCGGTCACGTTCAACCGCGAGCGACGGCGGGAGGCGGTCATCATGCCGGAGGACCTGCCCGACTGGTGGGCGCGGGTGCAGGCGCTGGGCAACCTGCTTCGCCGCGAGATGCACGCCCTGGGCATATTGTCGGGCCTGCGCCCCGGCACGCTCGTCTCGATCGAGCGGGATTGGATCGACCTTGACGCGGGCGCCATCAGGCTGCCGCGCATGAAGTCCGGCCGCGAGTTTCACCTGCCCCTGTCCGAGCCGATGGTCGGGCACGTGCGACGCGCGATGGAGCTGGGCGACGTCTTGTTCCCGGGCGCGCCGTGGTTGTTCCCGACGCGCTCCAGCGACGGACGGCGCGTTA
>SMUY01422298.1_pt1 | contig 12055 bp, 11 predicted proteins | sample 2456441 | NCBI WGS metagenome assembly SMUY01 (sample SAMN11095931, study PRJNA526329) | marine sediment metagenome | biome: Marine sediment; feature: Surficial sediment; material: Deep marine sediment; isolation source: Hadal surficial sediment | place: Pacific Ocean | collected 2014-11 | depth...
CGCCTTGTTTGAGTCTAACCGTACCAAGTGGAAGGTCTAATTCGTCATGCACCACCAGAATCTGCTGTGGTGCAATTCTATAATAGTGCGCGCACTTGACGACGGCCTCACCGCTGTTATTCATATAAGTCATCGGCGCCAGCAACCAAACGTAACTGTTGGCTATTGCCACTCTGCCGAGCCGACCTTTAAGCTTACGCTCATCCCGCAAACGACCACCGGTACGCTCAAGCAGGGAATCAAGAAAACGGAACCCGGCATTGTGCCGGGTGTCCGTGTATTCAGTCCCGGGGTTGCCGAGACCAACAATCAGAGTAATTCCCTCTGCCATTGCAGTATCTTGCCTGGCCTGGCCAGGCCGCGATGAGGCTCGCCTTTACTCTTCGCTGTCTTCGGCAGCTGGAGTCGTTTCCTCGCCCTCTGGCGGTGCCTCTTCTTCTGGCAACTCTTCGCCTTCGGCAACCACCTTTTCTTCCTCGACTACGCGGACAGCGGCAACCGAAACCACGGGCAGATCTTCACCCCCGTGGGCCAAACTGGTGATGGTCACGCCCTCGGTGAGTTTAATGTCGGTGAGATGGACAGATTCGCCGATATTCAGCTCAGAGATATCCACCTCCAGATACTCAGGCAGTTGGTGGGGTAAACAAGAAATGTCTACTGCCGTCATTAAACGCGAAACAATACCACCTTCTTGTTTCACACCGGGCGCCAAGTCTTCACCAACAACGTGTATGGGCACCTCTAGGTGCAACGTCTCGGTCGCGCTGATGCGCTGCAGATCCATGTGAATAACCTTGGGTCTGTACGGGTGCATCTGCACATCGCGCAATATGGCTTGATCAGTGTCAGTACCAACCTTTACCGTCAGGACAGAATTACGAAACGCTTCATTGGTTAGTTGATGATAAACCGTATCGTGATCAAACGTGACCATGATCGTGTCCTTGGCCCCCCCGTACAAGACAGCGGGCACCTTGCCAGCACGCCGCAAACGACGGTTTGCACTTGTACCTTTGTCGGCACGCTTCTCACCTGTCAACTCGAATCTAGCTGCCATCTATCTACTCCACTATTACCTGCTACTTCTACAGTATCCTGAGTTAGTCCATAAACAGTGAACTTACTGAATCCTCCTCTGCGATTCGGCGCAACGTCTCAGCCAGCAACTCAGCAATACTGAGTTGCCGAATCCGGTCGCAGGCTTGAGCTTCCTCGCTTAAAGGTATCGTATCCGTTACCACTAGCTCGTCCAATACCGATTTATTAAGGGTCTCAATCGCTTTGCCCGACAATACAGGATGCGTACAGTATGCGGCAACACGCCGCGCGCCGTTCGCCTTTAATGCCGCCGCTGCTTCACACAGGGTGTTGCCAGTATCCACCATGTCATCCATAAGGATGCAACTACGATCCTTAACATCACCGAGAATGTGCATGATCTTGGCTTCATTGGGTCGCGGCCGCCGTTTATCAATAATCGCAAGTTCTGTTTCCAACTGCTTGGCCATCGCACGTGCGCGCACAACGCCGCCGACGTCCGGCGATACCACCAACAGATTTTCGTACTCGTGCTTCCAAATATCACCTAACAGCACCGGCGCCGCGTAGATGTTGTCAGTCGGAATATCAAAGAACCCCTGTATCTGATCGGCATGCAGGTCCATGACCACCACTTTATTGGCACCCGCCGCTGTAATCATAGAAGCGACTAGTTTGGCAGAGATCGCCACACGCGCCGTGCGCGGCCGCCGGTCTTGCCGAGCATACCCAAAATAGGGAATGACGGCCGTAATCCGTGCTGCCGAAGACCGCCTGATGGCATCAATCATGACGAGCAACTCCATCAGATTGTCATTGCTCGGCGCACAGGTAGATTGCATAAGAAACACATCCTTCCCACGCACATGCTCCATGATCTCCACCATGACCTCGCCGTCGCTGAACCGACCGACAACAGCCTTGCCCAGTGGAATACCCAGTCGGCGCACAACGACCGCCGCCAGGGCCGGGTTAGCGTTACCCGTAAAGACGGCCATATTGTCAACAGGCACTTATCCTCTCCTCGGCAATTGCTCCTCGACCGCTGTTCCGGCAACCGCTCCTCGACCGCTGTTCCCGACGCGGTTCCAACTCCTCCATCCATGGAGTCGTGCGTTGCCCTAACTTCCTGCGTCCTTGCAGGTCGCCCGACCCGGTTCTACCTCGGCAACCGCTCCGACAACTGCTCCTGCGTTGTTCCAACTTCCAGCATCCCCGCCGGTCGCGGGTGCAATGGTGGAAATGCAAAGGGATTGTAGGCCGCTCCTGCGCATGCCGGCAATTGCTCCTGCATTGCTCTAACTTCCGACATCCCTGTCGGTCGCCTGCGCTCGCGGCATTAGTGCATCCATGCCCGTCAGAACAATCCTTGCCCTGTCGGTCGCCCTGCCCTCCCAACGACCCGGCGAGCAAATTGGCTGGGGTGCCAGGACTCGAACCTGGGAATGCCGGAATCAAAATCCGGTGCCTTACCACTTGGCTACACCCCAACGGAATGCTCGTATTGCATAGCAGAAAGTGGATGTCTATTAACCCCGCGCGCGACAAAACCTTCGAGCCATTCTGGGCGCCGTTCAACGATCTGTGCGCCCTCACCCTGGTCCTTCACCGGTAGGTAGACACAAGCTCCGGAGCCCGTTATCCGCGCTTCGCCGAACTGAGCTAACCACTGCAATGCTCGATCGACATCGGGGTAACAGCGACACACCACAACTTCCAGGTCATTGCGCACCCGGCCCGCGTGGAAGTCGCGTATTTTGCTGGGCGGACCATAAGCTGTCAAACCGAGTTCTTCAAACACCCGTTGGGTAGACACCTGCACCGGCGGCACCATCACGGCATACCACCGTTCCTCGGGCTCGATGGGCGTAAGAATTTCGCCCACGCCTTCCGCCCATGCCGCATGTCCGGCCACAAACACAGGCACGTCGGCACCCAATTGCAGTGCCAACTCCACCAATCGAGTCCGTTCAAGATTGGCGCCCCAAAGCTCGTTTAGGACCAGCAGCGTAGTAGCGGCATCGGAGCTACCACCGCCGAGGCCAGCACCAACTGGGATAGACTTATTAAGGTATATCTCCACACCTTTTTCTGTCTTGGTCTCTGCTTGCAATAAGATCGCGGCGCGCACCGTCAGATCATCGCCTTCGTCGATCCCTGACAACGGTATCATTTGCATCACTTTGCCGTTCTCCGTGATGTTAAACGTTAATTGATCTGCATAGTCGAGAAACTGAAAGACCGTTTGCAACAAATGATAGCCATCAGGTCGCCGCCCCGTTATATGCAAGAACAGATTCAGCTTTGCTGGTGCAGACCACGTATGCATCGCTAGGGCTCCATCGTCCATTTCTCCACCACCAGGCGCACCTCAAGTATGGCAACCTCACGTTCATACTCTCTTGATTCCAGCGCTAAGTTGTTGGCCATTTCGCGCTGTATAAAGAGCTTCCTGGGAAACTCGAACCTACCAAATCGTCGATAGCGCATAAAACGTATATTCCAACCCAGCTGCTTTAGGGTTATGAGTCGACCGGACTTATCCAGAACATGTTGATTTGGCGTGTCTGGTACTGGTACGCCTAATATCCAATAATGCAGTCCATCTAAAGGCAGCCACCAACCGGTTGTTTCGAATAGCAGTTGCTGGGCGTCGTCGGCACGGTATATATTCTGATCGGTGTCGCGCAGCTGGGCTCCGGAATCGTCGAGCGTAAGCCGCACATGGCCTCGACCGAACGGGCCCCACAGATCAATTTCATGTCGCTGCTTGTCTCGGGCCCAGCGTAATGAAGCTTGCCAACCTTCATTCAGGGTGCGGGCCGAGATACGTCCTTGAATATCCCAGGTGTTCAGGAGTAATAATTGAGACTGCCGCGTTTGCCAAGTCGCGGATGGATCTTCTCGTACAGTACGATCTACGACAGTAACGCAACCTGCTACCAAGGTGGCAACGAGTGCGAGAACAACTTTGTTCACGGATCGAATTTTCTGATTACGCCACGCAGTATGTCGCTATCCGGCGTATTCCCTATCGCTTCGTTCCAGATAGTTCTCGCCTGCTTACGATCCCCGGTAACCCACAATACCTCACCCAGATGAGCTGAGATCTCCGCGTCGTTCCGGATGGAAAGTGCTTGTCTCAGGTACTTGATTGCTTCCTCATTATTACCGAGTCGGTATTGGACCCAGCCCATACTATCGAGAATGAAAGGGTCTTCAGGTTTAAGGGTCAGCGCGCGCTGAATAAGCTCCAACGCCTCGTCGTAGCGCTCCGTGCGATCAGCCAGCGTATAACCGAGCGCGTTAAGCGCTTGTGCATTTTCTGGCTCTTGTTGCAAAACAAGACGCAAGTCACGCTCGGTAAGCTCAACAAGACCTAACTTCTCTGCGATCAACGCACGCGCATAAAGCAGGTCTTTGTCGGCAGGAATCACATCCAAAGCGCCGTCAAGCACAGTCAGCGCCTCTTTATATTTCTTTGCCTCTCGCAACACTTGTTCTTCAGCCAAATACAAGTGTACGCGTTGCTCATCCGATCGCGCATCGATTTCGTGCAAACGTCGGCGAGCTCCTTCGAGATCACCTTGTCTCGCGATAACCACAGCTAGGCGCGTCTGCGCCTCAAAATAATGTTCCCCCAGTATGACCTCGTTATACCAACGTGCAGCCTCAGCATAATCCTTCTTCTCCTCCGCGACCTGGCCAAGGTAGATGCGCGTCCGTTGGTTTTCTGGACGCAACTTCACGGCAGCCTCCAAATACTTCGCTGCGTCATCGAGCCTGTGCGTTTGCAGCGAAAGTAGACCGCTCGCATAAAGCGCATCGGCATCTTCCGGGGAATCCTTCAGAACCTGTAGAAATTGGCTTCGAGCTTTTTCCCACCGTTTAATGTCTACGAGGTAACGCGCATAATTGAGCCTAACCTTGACCGAGTCAGGATGGCCGACAAGATACTTCTCGTAAAATGCTTGTGCCTCTACGTCATCTTTTTGCGATACCAGAATACCCGCTTTGAAGAGCGCCGCTTCATCCCAGTCGGGTTTCAGCCTTAGGGCTTCAGTTGCTGATTCAACTGCTACATCGAGATCGTCTGTTCTAACTGCCAGGTAAGCCAACGCGAAATGCGCGTGTGCATTCTCTTTATTTTTGTCCACCAGTGTGCGCATTACCTCGATAGCCGCCACGCGATCTTGCTGGCGGCCAAGAACAGCGCCGACACGCCGATAGACACGTTCCCGTGATTTTTCATCAGCCGCGATAGCGACCATACGCTCGAAGTGCAGTACAGCCTGCAGCGGCCTTTGTAGTTCCATCAATGTGGAAGCAACTCTTTCATGTGCCTCTTCACTCTTGGGCCGTAGCTCCACCCACAGTTGAGCGTACAAAAGCGCGTCTTCGTAACGCTTTGCATAAACAGCGGCGCGCGTTGCGCGCTCGGCTAGACGCGGATCACGTGTCTTCTTGGCTGCACGCCCCAGGCTTTCGACCGCCGTATCGAACTGCCCACGCTGTTCGGCGATTTCGCCTACCAAAATGTCGTATAGGATATCTTCCGTAAGCGGCACATCAGGCGCATCCGAACTATCAGCGACAGCCGCAGCTTTTCCCGTCGAAGTTTCTTCAGTGACGGCATTCTCTTCGCCCATGACTGGTTTGCTGACGGCCACACAGGCGCCTAGCATTATTACCATCGGTCCCACCATTAGAAGTGTAAATGCTCTTTTCATCAGCTTGCCCACATCGGCTTTGCCTACCGCATTAATCAAAGACATGGCTCCTAACAACACTGCAATATTCTCGCCAAAAAGGACTACGGTGCAGTTTCTTACATATGCCCCACCCTTTCAACCATGTTCGCGGTGTTGCTGTTATAGCCTGCCCAGGTCTGATTAAATACCGCCAACCCAGAACCTAGCTACACAAAGGGACAGGCATGAGTTCGTTAGTCTTACTGATTATCTGCGTCGTGGTGTTCGTGCTGGGTTACCGGTTTTATTCCCGGCTGCTGGCCTTGGACGTGTTTCGGCTTGATGTGAATTATAGTACACCGGCCCAAAGCCTGGCTGATGATAAGGATATTGTCGTCAGTAACCGACAAGTGATTCTCGGTCACCACGTAGCGATCATAGCTGGTCCTACGACCATCGTCGGCTCAGCCGTCGCGGTCATCTGGGGGTGGGTACCGGCCGTACTCTGGGTGCTTGTAGGAACAACCGTTGCTGCCGGCGTTTATGGGTTGGGTAGCTTCTGGCTAGCGGTGCGACACGGCAGTCTTGGGTTAACGGACATGGTTTGCAGTCTTATGAGCACACGCGCCCGCATACCCTTCGCAATACTTGGCGTCGTCGTGTTGCTGATCATGAACGCAGTGCTGGCCTGGTTGATTGCCGAGCTACTTAGTACATACCCATCAGCGGTGCTGGCGTTTTGGCTACAAATACTGCTCGCGTGTGGCTTCGGATGGTTTTTGCGTCGACGCGGTCCGCAGACGCTGATACCGGCCACGGTTGTTGTCCTAGTGGGTGCACTCTTAATAGTATGGATATTCGCCAAAATACCGTTCGCATTTAGCGGGGCGTTAAATATCGACTTTCGTGGTTATTCGGTCGTCTCCTTAGATGCAACGCTGGTATGGGTGGTTTTACTTTTTGTAGCCACCTACTACACAACCCGTTTACCCATCTGGAAGCTAACCCAAGCACGCGGATACTTGCTCGCACTGCAAACCAGTGTATTGCTTATGGTCTTATTCGCCGGCGTGGTGGTCCTGCAACCGCCGTTGGTAGCTCCCAACTTTAACATCGCGATTGAGACTCCCACGGCAATCCCGTGGATGTTTGTTACCCTTACCTCCGGTGCGATCGCTGGCTTCTACCTATTGATGGCCGGTGGTATCACCGCCAAGCAACTGGCGAGGGAAACTGATGCACAGTACGTCGGGTTTGGTAGCGCGCTCGTCGATGGAATCCTGGCATTCAGCGTCATAGTCGTTTGCACTGCTGGTTTTAACAGCCATGATAAATGGATGGAGTTCTATGTCTCGTGGGAGGGCGTACAGGACCTGCCGCAGCTCATTGGTATATATATAGGCGGGATTGCGAAATTCGCATCCGCGCTCGGGATCGATTTCGATCTTGCCGAGACTTTCGCTGCTGTCGTCGTGGCCGGACTGATTGCGGTCACGCTCGAGGCCGGAATCCGTGTGCAGCGGCAACTGCTAGCCGAAGTAAATGATCATTACCACATCATTTCGGTGCGGGATCCAAAGACGCTACTCATCATTACGGTGGTCGTGGCGGCGATGCTCGCATTGCACGATGGACGCGGTCAAGGTGGCCTTATCCTGTGGCCGCTTTTCGGTTTGTGGAACCAAATGCTGGCGGTATTCGGGCTGTTACTAATAGGGCTGGCACTACGCCGTCGACAACAGGCAGTCGGTTACGTATTTGTGCCCATGATCTTCTTGGTTGTTGTCACGAGTTGGGCCCTGATATTACAGCTTAGTCGCTGGTGGACGAGTGCCGATTGGCTGCTGATCGCCGGCGGTATGTTGTTGCTGGTGGTAGAGTTCTGGCTCGCATGGGAAGCACTACAAACCTTGCGTAAATCCGTTCCTGCGCTTGACACCTCTCTGACAGAGTCCAAAATGCCTCATTAGAGGGCCTACAGGCATTCACTTCTGATGCACCTCCTCGCTTTTGGAATTAACCATAAGACCGCGCCGGTAGAAATCCGCGAACAAACCGTGTTTGCAGCGGACGAGTTGGTCGATGCACTACAGGGCATCACCGGTAGCGGTGGGGCCCACGAAGCCACGATTTTGTCTACATGTAACCGCACTGAGGTCTACTGTGGTCTGGAAAAACCCGATATTGAGATGCCGATTCAATGGTTCTCAGACCACAACCGGCTGTTGCCCACAGGCATTGAGCCCTATCTCTATACACACCGCGAGGCGGCAGCGGTAAGGCACGCGTTTCGCGTTGCCGCTGGCCTGGATTCTATGGTTTTGGGGGAACCCCAGATCCTGGGGCAAATGAAAGAGGCGTTCGCTGCCGCCCACAAGGCTGGCACGACAGGTAAGATTCTGAACCGGTTATTTCAGCAAACTTTCTCTGTCGCCAAGCAAGTGCGCACGGATACCGCCATTGGTGCCAGCGCCGTTTCCGTCGCCTACGCAACGGTAAGTCTAGCCAAGCAGATCTTTAACCGACTACAGGATCAAACTGTGTTATTGATCGGTGCCGGTGATACGATCGAACTCTGCGCGCGCCACCTAAAAGAGCAAGGCATACAGCACATGATTGTTGCCAACCGGACACTAGAACGGGCGCGGACGCTGGCGGATCCCTTAGACGCAGAGGCCATTTCCCTAGGCGAGATCCCTGCGCGCCTCAATGAAGCCGATATCGTTATTTCTTCAACCGCCAGCCAACTACCGATACTTGGAAAAGGCACTGTCGAAAGGGCTTTGAAGATTCGCCGCCACCGACCGATGTTCATGGTGGATATTGCGGTACCGCGCGATGTCGAGGCCGAAGTGGCAGACCTAAACGATGTCTATCTCTACACAATCGACGATATCGAAGGTGTGGTACAAGAAAATCTGCACTCGCGGCTACAGGCTGCCCGCGACGCGGAGAAAATTATCGACACCCAAGTAGCGGAATTTATGCAGTGGATAAAATCACTGGCAGTAATACCAAGCATCCGCGCGTTGCGCGAGGATGCCGACGCTGTACGTGAGGCTGAACTTGCGCGCGCGCGGGGACGGCTTGCGCGTGGTGAAGATCCGCAGAATGTAATAGAGCAGCTAGCACGTTCGTTAACCAACAAATTCACGCATGCACCGACGATAGCGCTGAAACAGAATCGCGCCGATGATAACGTGATATTACCCGAGGCCGCCCGCAAACTTTTTAATCTCACCGACGACGACTGATTTGAATCCTGCCGTCCAAGCCAAGTTAGAAAAGCTCATTCAGCGCAATAAAGAACTCAGCGCGCTGCTGGCTGATCCAGAGGTTATCAGCGTTCAGGATCGTTTCCGCAGCCTGTCCCGTGAATACGCAGAAATAAATCCGGTCGTGCAACACTATCAAGACTATCGTCAGACATGCGAAGAGCTGGAGGAAGCTCGATCCATGCTTAAGGATTCGGACGACTCGATACGCGAAATGGCACAGGAAGAAGTTACACGTGTGCAGGCACGGATTAAACAGTTGCAGCAAGAGCTGCAACAGCTCTTGCTGCCAAGCGATCCCAACGACAACCGTAACATATTTTTAGAGATCCGCGCTGGTACCGGTGGCCAAGAAGCAGCTTTGTTCGCAGCAGACTTGTTTCGTATGTACAGCTACTATGCAGAAAAGCGCCGCTGGAAGGTTGAAATAATCAGCCAAAGCGCGAGCGAGCTCAGCGGTTACAAGGAGGTAATTATACGTATCGTTGGTCACGGGGCTTATTCGCGGCTCAAGTTTGAATCGGGTGGCCATCGCGTACAACGTGTACCGGTGACCGAAGCCCAAGGGAGAATCCACACTTCGGCTTGTACCGTGGCGGTCATGCCTGAGGCCGAGGAAGTCGATGAAATCGACGTCAACCCGGCAGACTTAAAGATCGACACCTATCGCGCCTCTGGCGCGGGTGGACAGCATGTTAATCGGACCGATTCGGCCGTGCGTATAACCCACCTACCTTCAGGGATCGTGGTCGAGTGCCAGGACGAACGCTCGCAGCATAAGAACAAAGCGCGAGCCATGTCTGTGTTGCGCTCACGAATACTCGAAGCCGAACGACAAAAGCAACGCGAACAAGAAGCAGCGACGCGCAAGAGTCTTATAGGCAGTGGCGATCGCTCGGAGCGTATTCGCACTTATAACTTTCCACAGGGCCGCGTGACCGATCACCGTATCAACCTGACCTTATATAAACTCGAACAAATCCTCGAAGGCGAACTCGAGGAGCTTATAGACCCGTTGGCCGCTACCCATCAAGCGGACCAGCTCACGGCCTTAGCGGAATGAATTCATCATGACGGCTATGCCGACACCATACTCAAATACAAATGCTGCGCCCGTGGCTACAGTCGGTATAGCATTGCGCTGGGCGATCGTGGCACTGAGGAAAACCAGCACTACCGCACAGTTAGATGCAGAGACTCTGGTAATGCACATTACCGGCTTCAGTCGGGCTGAACTGGTGACCCGCGGCCCACACGAACTTTCAGCCGCCCAAGCGGCAGACCTGGCCCAGCTCGTCGAACGTCGTGCTACGGGCGAACCCATTGCCTACCTCACACACACACGAGAGTTTTGGTCGTTAGAACTTATGGTTTCACCGTCGACGTTGATTCCGCGCCCAGAAACTGAGTTGTTGGTTGAACAGGCGTTGGCTTTGATTCCGACCGATGTGGCGTGGACCATCGCCGACCTTGGCACCGGTTGCGGGGCAATCGCACTGGCGCTGGCAAAAGAACGGCCACGATGTCATGTCGTTGCGATAGACAACGTACCCGCGACACTCGATATCGTGCAAAAGAATGCCTGGCGCCACAAACTGAAGAATATAGAGTTCTTACAGGGGAGTTGGTTCGAGCCGCTCGCCGCGCGCGTCAATATCGTAGTCAGCAATCCACCCTATATTAGGAATGATGATCCACACCTCACGTGGGGCGACGTGCGATTTGAGCCCGACTATGCGCTTTTGGGTGGTGTCGATGGTCTCGATGCCATCAGATATATCGTCGCGCACGCTAAAGACTACCTATACCCTGACGGAATACTGTTATTGGAACATGGTTATGACCAAGGAATGGCGGTTTGCTCGCTCATGCAACACCATGGATACAGCGATATTGCCTGTCATCAAGATATCGCGTGCCGCGATCGCGTGAGCGTATGCCAAGGCCGATAACCTGGCCCTACCAGAGAAACTACCGAAACCGCCTCGATGGACGACGATCAGCTACTCCGGTACAGCCGTCACATATTACTCCCCCAGATCGGGATCGACGGTCAGCAGAGATTGCTGCGATCGCGGGTGCTGATCGTCGGTATGGGTGGGCTCGGTTCACCAGCCGCTATTTATCTCGCCGCTAGCGGTCTTGGCCATTTGGTGTTAGTCGATCATGATAAAGTCGATTTGACGAATCTCCAACGGCAGATTGCCCACAATACCGACGCCCTCGGCGATGACAAAGTCGACTCCGCCAAGCGAACGCTGCTCGCACTCAACCCCGAAACGCGTATCACCACCATCAACGTGCGCTTGGAAGACGATAATCTGGCTGGGCAGATAGCACTCGCCGACGCCGTCGTAGATGCCAGCGACAACTTCGCCACACGGTTCGCCGTCAATCGGTTATGCGTGGAAAAGAAAACACCGCTAATCTCGGGAGCAGTGGTGCAACTGGAAGGTCAAGTAGCCGTGTTTCGACCAGATCGTAATGACAGCCCGTGTTATCGCTGTCTTTACAAGGAAACTGGCGAGCTGGAGATGCGTTGCGCAGAATTCGGGGTGTTGGCACCGGTTGCAGGCATTATCGGCAGCATTCAAGCCACCGAAACCATCAAGGTTCTGCTCGATCTCGGCGAGACGCTCACCGGCCGTTTGATGATCGTCGACGCCTACACGATGGAGATTAGGACAACAAAACTCAACCGCGATCCAGCATGTCCGGTATGTAGTTAGACCATTCAGTGTCGGCCGCTCCTGCGCGTCTCGGCAATTGCTCCGACAACTGCTCCTCGACCGCTGTTCCGGCAACTGCTCCTCGACCGCTGCTCCCGACGCGGTTCTAACTCCTCCATCCATGGAGTCGTGCGTTGCTCTCGGTTGCTGCTCCTGGCGCAACTCTACCTCCTCCGTCCCTGGAGTCGTACCTTCCTGCATCTGACCGCCAGGGACGGTGGAAATGCGCAGGATTGTTGGCAACAAGCCTAGCCCTGTCGGCCGCCTGCGCTCGCGGCATTAGTGCATCTGACCTCCAAGGACGGAGGAAATGCAGAAG
>SMUY01273132.1_pt1 | contig 12052 bp, 10 predicted proteins | sample 2456441 | NCBI WGS metagenome assembly SMUY01 (sample SAMN11095931, study PRJNA526329) | marine sediment metagenome | biome: Marine sediment; feature: Surficial sediment; material: Deep marine sediment; isolation source: Hadal surficial sediment | place: Pacific Ocean | collected 2014-11 | depth...
AGAATCGATCAACCATGATTTATGCCCTCATTGCTGGCATCCCCAACGTCGGCAAATCGACGCTGATCAACAAGCTTGCGGGCCGCCACATCACCAAAACCGGTAATGAGGCGGCTATGACGCGAATGCAGCAACGCATAGAAATTTCTGATGAATTAACCCTGATCGATACCCCGGGCATGTTATGGCCCCGGATCGAAAACGAAAGTAGTGGCTATCGACTTGCGGCAACCGGTGCGATTCGAGAAACAGCGTTCGATTTGCAGGATGTCGCCTGTTTTATTGCAGATTTTTTAAGGCAGCACTATGCCGCAGCCATGCTCGAGCGATACGCGCTTGAGTCCATGCCAGATACAGAAATAGAGCTTATGGAGGCGATTGCGATAAAGCGTGGTTGCATTAAATCGGGTGGGGCAATCGACTTTGAGAAAATATCCCGCCTGTTGATTGCCGAACTGCGCTGTGGTGCTCTCGGCCGAGTATGCCTGGAGACTCCGGCGATGGTGACCCGGGAGCTCGCTCAGCTTGAAATTATCAAGGCACAGGACGCGGCCAGGAAAGCCGCCAGAAAAGCAACTAAAAAATGATAAGCCCTAAGCCAGGCTATTGCTTTGGGTCAAGCTGGCCCCATGAGCGAAGCGATTGCTCAGCGTGGCCCACGAAGTGCTTTGGCCATTGGGTCTTGCCTGACAACTGCTCTTTAGTTGTTTACAGGCTTGCGCCAATCTGGCGCTGGCACTATAGTAAAGCTTCCTCAACGGGGTGCTGGTAACAGCTGAGAGGTGTGCAACACCAACCCGATGAACCTGATCCAGTTAGCACTGGCGTAGGGATGTGAGCGAATCTGCTACTGAGTTCCCATCCCTGTTGAATTAAATTTATTAATGGGGATCATCATGTCCAAATTTTATCAATCAATCGGTGTTGCATTGCTGATCGCAGTATTTACGCTTTCCAGCCTGGCGGCCAAACCAACACTCACCGTGTATACCTACGATTCTTTTAGCAGTGAATGGGGCCCAGGCCCACAGGTGAAGCAGGCATTTGAAAAAAACTGTGTCTGTATTCTAAAACTGGTTGGTCTCGAAGATGGTGTTTCGCTATTGAGCCGACTCAGGCTTGAAGGCAAAAACACCAAGGCCGACCTGGTACTGGGAATCGATACCAGCCTCACCGCCGAAGCGCGAGCCACCGGCCTTTTTCAACCTCACGGCCTGCAGCTGCTAAACTCGACCCTGCCGCGAAGCTGGAGTGACGATCTATTTCTCCCCTATGACTACGGCTACTTCGCTTTTGTTTATAACCGGGAACTGCTTAAGAATCCGCCCCGTAGCCTACGCGAGCTAGTTGAAAATCCGCAGGGGCCACACATTTTAATTCAGGATCCACGCACCAGCACACCGGGGCTGGGATTATTGTTGTGGATAAAGAAAGTCTATGGCGATGAGGCCGACCAGGCCTGGGCAAAGCTTTCCAGCCGTATTGTCACCGTCAGCAAAGGCTGGAGTGAAGCTTATGGTCTTTTTCTCAAAGGTGAAGCGCCTATGGTGCTGAGTTATACCACTTCACCGGCATATCACATCATCGCCGAGCAGGATGCACGATTCGCCGCCGCCAGGTTTTCTGAAGGACACTACCAGCAAATTGAAGTAGCGGGTCTGGTCGTCTCGAGTAAACAGCCAGCGCTGGGTCGGCAGTTCCTGTCGTTTATGCTGGGGCCTGAATTCCAGAATATAATTCCGACCACTAACTGGATGTATCCGGTTTCACTGGAACCTTCGAAACTTCCACCCGCATTCAATCAATTGATCGATCCGGCACCAGCGCTGTTGTTCAGTGATACCGAAATCGCTGAAAACCGTAAACGATGGATCACCGAGTGGCTTGAAGTGATGGCGAATTAAACTCGTAGCTTGTAACGGGCCAGGACATAGCCAGTGGCATCTAAATCTGCATATCCAGTTCTGGGTCTGTTGGCATTGCTGGTGCTGGCACCGATGGCGGGCCTGATCAGCGTGAGTCACCTGGCAAGTGCCGATGCCGGTATCGGCGAGCTGTGGCAAAGCCGCTATATTCGTAGAGTGCTGGTATTTAGTTTGTGGCAGGCCAGCCTGTCTACGTTGCTGAGTACCGGTTTTGGGTTGTTGGTAGCAAGGGCATTTGCGCATCGAGGCGAGTTCCGCTTACGCGCACTGATGCTCAAATTATTCGGCCTGCCCCTGGTTGTACCAGCAGTCGTGGCGGTAATGGGCGTGGTGTCGGTGTATGGTAGTAACGGCTGGATTCCGCTGGGGCGATCCCTCTACGGATTGAATGGCATTTTACTCGCACATGTATTTTTTAACCTGCCGCTGGCGGTACGCCTGTTGTTACCTGTCTGGCAATCGATACCTGCACATCACTGGCAAATGAGTGATGCGCTGGGCTTGAGTGCGTGGCAACAATGGAAATACCTCGAATGGCCGGCGCTGCGAGAAACCCTGCCAGGTGTTGCGCTGTTGATATTCATGTTGTGTTTGACCAGTTTTGCCGTGGTCTTGACCCTCGGTGGTGGTCCCCGCAGCACGACTCTCGAAGTCGCCATCTACCAGGCACTACGATTTGATTTCGATCCGCCGCGAGCAGTCATCCTGGCGCTATTACAATTAATACTTTGTATACTCATTGCCTGGATCAGTTCTCGTTTCCAACGCCTGCCCGATGTTGAAATAACTATTTCAAACTCGTCACTGAGGAAAAGTATCAGCAATCAATTGATTAACACGCTTTTTATTAGCATCGCCGCTGTGTTTGTCGGCATGCCTCTGTTAGCAATGTTTATCGATGCAATCAATGGCCCGCTGTTACAGGTACTCGGCAATGCTCGGCTCTGGTCATCGGCCGGGTTTTCACTGATGATAGGGCTGTGCGCGGCCAGTCTCTCTATAGTCGCCGGCTGGGCCTTGCTGGATACCAGCACCGACCTCGCGCTTGCTAACCAGAAACGCGGTGCTAATCTTATCGAGCTGGCAGGCTCTATTGTTTACGTTGTTCCACCACTGGTGATCGGTACCGGCTTGTTTGTTTTGATGATGCCATGGCTCAATGTATTCGAATGGACTTTTCCTGTCGTCATTTTGGTCAACGCGATGATGGGCTTGCCATTTGTAATCCGCTGCCTCGGGCCGCCGATGCGCCAGAGCAAAATGCGCTACAACCGTTTGTGTCAGAGCCTCGCGCTGTCGGGCTGGAATCGTTTTAAATTCGTCGACTGGCCGTTATTACGCAAACCGCTGGGCCTGTCGGCAGCATTGGTTAGCGCCCTGGCAATGGGAGACCTTGGGGTAATCGCGCTGTTTGGCAGCACCGATACCTCAACCTTGCCTTTGTTACTGTATCGGCAGTTATCTGCCTACCTGATACCGCAAGCCGCAGTAACCGCCGGATTTTTGCTGGTATTTTGCCTGTTGGTGTTCTGGTTGCTGGAGACAGGCATTGGAGGGAAATCCCGTGTTGAATATTAATGCGCTGGCTTTTAGTTACCAAAGCAAAGATCGACAGTCCGAGCCCATGCTGTTCGATCTACAGGCCAGAGCGGGTGAAATATTGAGCTTAATCGGTCCCAGCGGATCCGGAAAAAGCACGTTGCTGGGATTGATTGCCGGCTTTAATGCGCCGATCAGCGGACAAATCCTGGTCGATGCCGAGGAGATACAACATCTAAGACCCGCCGAACGCCCGGTTACGATCGTGTTTCAGGAACATAACTTGTTTCCGCATCTCGACGTATTTACCAATATCGCCCTCGGCATCAATCCATCCTTGAAACTGAGCCAGGCGCAACGGTCGAGGATTATTCAGGCACTCGATAAACTCGGTATCGGTGAGTTCGAAAAGGCCATGCCGGGCCAATTATCCGGAGGCCAAAAACAACGGGTCGCGATTGCACGGGCGCTGGTACGCGAGCACAGCATTTTACTGCTCGATGAACCATTTGCAGCGCTGGGGCCGGCTCTGCGTGGAGAAATGATCGAATTGCTAAAATCTATAGTCGAGGCTCAGCAAATGGTAGCGCTACTGGTCAGCCATCAACCATCCGATGCGCTGCAAGCTTCCGAGACTACAGCCTTTGTCTACGACGGGCGTGTAATAGCACAGGAGTCGACTCGAAAATTACTGAAAGAATCGAAGCTTCTGGAAGTAAATGAGTATTTAGGGTATCTGTGAATCATCCGAACCCTGACTTTGACCCTATTTTCAAACGTATACCTCAGCTACGTAGAATGAATAGCAGGGATTTCAAGATCCGGTCGTTACCCGGTTATACCAATCAGAATTTCCATTTGAAAAACGACCGAAATGACTGGGTATTACGAATCCCAAAACAGGAAACTAATCAGTATATCAACCGGCAGTTCGAAGCCCACAATGCGGATATTGCGGCGCGTCTCGATATAGCCCCGCACTGTGCCTGGCGAGACGACAGTGGCTTGAGTTTGAGCATGACCCTAATAAATACTCGTTGCATGATTCCTGCCGATTTGCATAATGAATCTACAGCCAGTGTGTTGATGAAAATGCTCAAACGATTACATGGGAGTGAGACAAGATTCCACGGCCAGGTCGATTTGCCTGGTTTGTTGAGTCGATACTACGCACTTGTTTCGACGCATCGGAAACAACATATAAAAAGTATTTATACGCGAGCGCAGATTAAATTAGAAATCCTGACAGACGGCGACAACAACCTGGTGTCGTCACATAACGACCTGGTGCTGGAGAATATATTGATTGGCGACTCGCGGCAGATATGGATTATCGACTGGGAATACGCCTCGATGGCTTCACCCTGGTGGGACCTGGCGACGCTGTGCAATGCAGCAGAACTAAGTTACGATGAGTCAGCTAAGCTGTTAAAAATCTACCAGGGCGAAGTTTCGAAAACTGCACAACGACTATTGGTAAACTATCGTTATGTATTGCAGGTACTATCTATCTGCTGGATGGCTGCATTTACAGAAACAAATGTTAGTCGACAGATTGAAAAACTTCCTGGCAATGCGGGGTATCCTTAGAAGCCACTCAGTAACAGAGGCAGGCCCTGATATAATTTACTGATGTTAATGCATTCAACCAGCCTTTATCTCGCGGTTGTTCTGATCTGGGGATCAACCTGGTTCGCGATCAAATTTCAACTTGGCGTAGTCGAGGCTGAAGTCTCACTGATTTATCGATTTGTACTGGCGTCAATCCTCCTGCTGTTGTATTGCCTGGTGCGAAAACGTAACCTGCGATATTCGCTCTCACAGCACTTTTTTATTGCCTTGCAGGGCCTGTTCCTGTTTTCCACAAACTACCTGATTTTTTACTGGGCTACCGGCCTACTGACATCGGGTATAGTTGCCTTGCTGTTTTCGAGCGTGATTCTGATGAATATCGTCAATGGCGCCTTGTTTCTGGGTCAGTCGGTTAAGGCACGGGTCGTGGTAGGTGCACTGTTTGGAATTGGTGGTATAGCTTCAATTTTCTGGTCCGAGATTGCGAACGTGGGATACCAAGCGGATAGCTGGAAGGGATTATGGATGTGCCTGACAGCAACCTTTCTTGCATCCATTGGTAATATCCTGTCGGCACGTAATCAGAAGCACAATTTGCCGGTAGTACAGACCAATGCCTGGGGTATGGCCTACGGTTCAATTTTCATGCTGGTGTATGCGTTTTTTCAGGGATCGGTCTTCAACTACGACCTGGCGATTAGCTACAGCGTATCCCTAATTTACCTGAGTGTTTTTGGGTCGATCCTCGCATTTGGCAGTTATCTCACTCTGATAGGCCGCATCGGTACCGATAAGGCTGCCTACACGGCTGTGTTATTCCCGGTGATCGCGCTGCTTCTGTCAACCCTGTTCGAAGATTACCAGTGGAGCACCGCAGCCATCTTCGGTTTTGGCCTGGTCCTGTTAGGAAATTACCTGGTTTTGAGAAAACCGGCTCGCAACCTAGCCGTGGTTACATAAAAGCAGGGGCATGATACATCGACCTGGCACCTACCATTGCTGTTCTGGCATTCAGAATCAGAGATTGCTTAAACAGAATCTCCGCCCGCCATCAAATCCTCGTAGATACGTTTAGTTTCGGCAGACGGTTCGACACCGAGCCTGGTACCTAATGTATTGCTGCAACGATTGAATATTTCAATGCTTTCTGCCTTGCGGCCCAGTTGCTGATAGTAAAGCATGAGTTGTCGATAAATACCTTCGGCCAGATCTTCGGCATCAAGGCAAGCCTGCAAAAACGTGATAGCTTCATCCAGTTGTTGGCTGTCTTTGAGCGATTCAGCGGTTTCACAGGCAAAGCGCACGAACCGGCTTTTCCAGTGATCCCGGGCACTAATGGCCCAGGCCAAATCCTCGTCGCCCATAAAGGGACCCTGGTAAAGCGATAAAGCGTCGTTAGCGAGTTGCAGCAGCTGGGGTGCCGAAGGCTGCAGCCCGGGGGTTTTGAAGCAGTTGGAAAGGGCACCAAGTGCCCGATCGAAGGCCCAGATGTCGACCCAGAAGTAATTTTCATTCAATGTCAGTTTGCCGTCATGAAACAGGACTGCATGATCATCGCCTATCAGTTTACGCAGGCGGTGAAGAGTCGTATTGAAGGAGCGATGCGAATAGTCTGCGTCTATATTAGGCCACATCACGTCGGTGATGCGCTCGACCCCGACGCCCCGGCCGCCAAGCGCCAGTGAAACTTTTAACAGTTCTATCGGGCGCCCCCGGGGTTTGTCTTTGGCCGATTCGGCATCCAGTTGTAGATCGAACTGCCCCAGGGTTCGAATCCGTGCCTTCCAGGGCCATTCGGATAGATGCCATGGTGGGTCGTCGGGGATCAGATTGCGCCGGATAATCCACTGCCGTACGTATTCGACCTCGATGCCATTTTCCAGCGCGATGACCGCCAAAGCCGCCAATTCACGAGGTTGCCAGCCAATAATGTGGTTGAAGTTGTGCTCGCGCCCTATTCCGAGGGCATATTTGAGCGCACGCAACCCGGAAGCTTTGCGGCCATGATTCATCGCAATCTGGGCGTAGGCCAGAAATGTCATGAATTCCAGCAGGCGATTTGGGATGGTTTTAGCGCTCTTGCGAATTTGCCTCAGTAGATTTACACCCTTACGCTCATCGTCACAGGCGAATAGCGTTTGCGCAAGGCCAAGCTGGATCATGACCTTAAAAAGCGGCGCACCTATTTCAGTCACTACCCGCAGTGCCGCACGTTGATGGTGATAGGCTTCGAGTACATTTTTTTTCAGCTTTGCCAGCCAGGCCAGACAGTAACTATGTAGACAGGAATCGAATCGACGAACGACCATCGCATGGGTATCAATTTGTGCCAGCAATTCCTCGGCCAGGCCCAGGTCTTCGACACCAAGCGCACTGACCACGCCACTGATCAGGCTGCTGTTTTTCCAGGTGTGGATTCCACGTGATAAAGCGATGTCCACTGCATCGCGAACAGCGTCCATACAAAGCTCGTGTTCACCGGTGAGCATGTAGTGCACCGACTCGATATATCGAAGCGTCGCCAGTGTGATGGGAGAGACGTCCGGGGCGCTTGCTACAGTACGAACGGTGGCTATGATCTCAAGGGCGGTAGAAAAACGACCAGTCCATCCGATAGTGGGCGCGAGGGCGATGGCAGCGCGAACCTTCATCGATGGGTCGGTTGCAGTATAGACAATGGCGTAAACGCGCTCAGCCCATTTTTCTATGCCAGGGTGAAAAGGCTGACGGAATCCCATTGACTGGTACACACCAAAAGTAACACAGGCACCATATTCTGCACTGGGGAAATCCGGGTACAATACCAGTAATTGTTCTACCTCGGCGATCCAGTAATCCAGCAGAGTCAGGTCGTCAAGCTCGTAAAGGATGTTATCCATGATACCAGAGCAAGCTCCAAACAAGCCGTCAACATCAGGATTAGCCTGATCGCGGAACATTTGGTAAGCCTGTTCATAAAGCCGCCGGCTCTCCCGTAATGTGAATACAGACTTACACGAGGCGAGCCAGTAAACCAGCCAGGGATCCCGCTCTAACATATCCTTCGGAAGTTCCTCGAGCCATTGCTCCAGTGTCTCACCACGGCCCTGTTCCTGCATGGTTGCGGCATGCGCTCGAATCAGACGTGCGAGTTCGTCCCATTCACTATTCTTAATACATAGCTGCGTTGCATCTTCAATGTTGCCGGCTTGCTCGAGTAAAACCGCTGCACGGTTGTCCAGAAGCACACGCTCTTTTATGGAAAGGGATTCTTGTGCACGGTTTAACAGAAAGTCCCGTAACAGGGGATGGTATTGGTAGACGACCTCATCACCCCCGCGATTTGCACTGATCAGGTAATCGTGGCTACTGAGGAATTCGAGTGTTGTCGCCGCGTCCTCGTAGCTGTAATCGGTCAACTGCGTGGCCATGCTCGCGGTAACCTGGGGTAGCATTGCGGTGTGCATCAGGAAGTCCTGATTGATGTCATCCAGGGTACGGAATATCTCCCCGGCGAGGTAGTCGAATACCAGGTGCGGGGTAAAATTTTCCGGAATCTCAACTGGTGTACCTTCCCGGCGCATGGCCTCGAGCATCAACACCAGGCCCGCTGCCCAACCCTGTGTTCTTGCATAAAGTTGTTGCTTGTCAAGATCGGTAAATTTATAGTCGCGCAATTCGATGATAGCGTCCGACTCGTCGCGGGTTAGCTGAAGATCATTCCAACCCAGTAGTAGCATTTGACCATTGGCTATAAAACGTGCGGTGAAAGCGGGTGGATCGGCACGGCTGATAAAAATGACACAACCATGATCAGGAACCTCATCCAGGGCACATTGCATCACCTCGTGTAATCGTGATTGCGCAGCGACTTCATGGTAATTGTCGAATACCATCACAAACGGTGCATCCAGGTTACTGTAGATTTCACGAAAATATCCACGGCTAAATACGGTAAGATCGCCCAGATATTGAGGCGTGAAGGCAGGAAGATGAAAAGATGGATCGCGTTTCGGGGTCGAGACTGCCTGATGCAAATAGTGAAAGCAGGTAGCGACATCGTTATCACCCTGGTCTAACTGATACCAGATAGTATCTTTCGAAAAGGTTTCTATATATTGTGCAACCAGGGTTGTTTTACCTGCTCCGGGTGGGCCAGTTACCCAGACAATGGAGTTTTCACGGCCCTTGTCCAGCAACATATGCAACCGATTGCGCGAAACCAGGTCGTGCAGGTGGGGGCGGCTGAATTTGGCAAGTCTTGGGGATGCTTTTTTCATCATTACTTACCATACTTGATAATCTGGATCATTCAACCCGAATCAAGAAACTGACGACGAATAATCAACAGTTTCACTCCTGTGCCGCTCCAGCTTTATACAACACTCGCCACTAACTGATTCGTAGTGTTTCCAAATTCTGCGGTTGGCCGCCCGGCATGAATCAATTCCGGACAGTACATGTTAGCGGTACAGGATGTATTGGCGCCAGACAGTAACAGGATTGAACTGGCAACTTCGAGAAACCCACGATCGCCTGCGCTGATGGGACAGGTATCTTTCCCCATGTCGTCGTAGGCTATCTTGTTTAGTTTAAGACCGGTATTGGTTGAAAACTGTTCAGCCCGGATACTGTCTGTAGCGGCCAGTCTTTTTGCAGAAAATGCCCAGTCCCAGATCGCATTGAATCTTGAGTTCAGACCGTGTTGATAAACCCGAAAAAGCACTATGGCCACCTTTCGCCTGTCTATTTGTTCATGCTGGTATCCACGCTCCAGAAGAACCTGCCGCAATGGTGGAATAGTAAGGTCCTTACCATTAAAACCACTGTCTATTTCAGCAGGTGTTAATACACGAGTCACCTGGCCCGGCCAGACGATACCTTCCGGCGCTTTACCCTGGAGCAGGCTGCTATCGAGACTGTGCGTATTCGCACAGCCGTTGACCGCAATAATGAAATCAATTGTGGGTAAAGGTTTGTGTAATCTCGCTGAGTTGGTAATCGTATTATTAGAATATTTCATGCTTTCCCCCGAATGCCCCGGCTGGAATGACTTTGCTATTGCAGGCAATTCTAGAGTCTTCCAGCATCAATACAGATCAACCTGTTAGTACTGATCTTAAGGCGCAGACCGTTACAACTGACTTACAAGCGACTTACAACTGAGTTACAGCTTGTCCCAACGGCGGTGAATTTTGGTGGAGGATGAGCCATCGTCGGAGAAACATTTTTCTGTTAAGCGGGGTTTTTGTAACAAAGTAGTAAGCCGGCTGTAAGATAACTGTAGGCATCTAACAGGATGCTGCGCAATGGTATCCGGGTATATTCTTACCCTGGCATGACGCATGTTAAAGCCGTGGTATATGATGGTTGGGCATGCATGGGATCGGCTAATTTTGATAAGTTGAGCCTGCAGGCCAACCAGGAAATCAACCTCGGGACCTCGCATCCGGAAGCCGTCAATCGGCTGTTGAATCGAGTATTCATTCCGGATTTCGCTGCCTCGACCGAGTTGTTCGAGTATGTACCGGTGCGCTGGACCCACTATCTCGCCGAGTTCATCTCGGACGAAGTGCTCTAAGATGAGGCCAGTGGTGTTACTGAACTCGGAGGCCTGGACGGATTTTGACTGGATGGCATTCAACGCCCTCCCGATACATCGATAAAGGTCCCTGTTGTGTAGGAAGCCTGATCTGACAATAGCCAGAGAATAGCCTGGGCAACTTCAATCGCCTGGCCCCCGCGTTGCATGGGTACCCCTGCTTTAAGGCGGTCGACCCGAGCGGCCTCGCCACCGCTGGCGTGCATATCAGTATAGATTAATCCCGGCCTTACGGCGTTGACACGGATGCCCTGGTCACCCAGTTCATGCGCGAGACCCGTGGTCATGGCATCGATGGCGCCCTTGGATGCAGCATAGTCGATATATTCATGTGCGGCACCGAGCACGGCCGCCCGTGATGATAAATTGACGATTGATCCGCCACCGCCGCCATGTTTTGTTGACATGCGTTTGATCGCTTCACGCGCGCATAAAAAACTGCCTTCTACGTTGATTCGGAACACGCGTTGCAGGCGCGCCAGGGAGATATTTTCAAAATTGGACTGTCGTTCGAGAATTCCCGCGTTATTTACCAGAGCGGTGAGCGTCCCGAGTTTGCTATCGATGGTTGCGAAAAGTCGACCGACTTCGGCTTCGCCAGAAATATCGGCTTTGACTGCAATAGCTTTATGACCCGCGGACTGTATCGATTCGAGTAGTTGTTGCGCTTTAATTTCGCTATGATGGAAGTTGATACAAACCGAGTAACCGGATGCCGCGGCCAGTCGCGCGGTTTCCGCGCCGATGCCACGGCTGGCGCCAGTGATCAGCAGTACTTTATTCATGGCGTCTCCATAGTGATAAATCTGGTCAGTTGCTGGCTGGAAATCTACTGGTAATTCAGCTCCAGGGTTTGTTGCCGGGTTGCACTCTTGCGTATGGCATGCAGGCCGAGTACCCCTTTGGTGTCCTGTTTGATTTCAATATAAATCTGCTTAGCCGGAAGCTGTAATTGATTGACCAGTTCGATCGCCTCCCGGTGCTGGTTGTATACAATGATGGACTCCGGGTTTTTCTCTAACTGGTCGAGCAAGTGGTGTTCATCCTCACAGGGATCGCAGTCTTCCGCGCCGGGACGCAGTATTGCGATCAATGGCTGGCCTTCGAGCATCAGCGCGCGAGTTATGATTTTAATCGTACAGGTACGCTTAATCGTTAACATCTAGATCTTGGTTTTTTACGAGTCGCCCTTGAGTTTGTCTCTTAGCCTCTGATTAACCTGTCCTGGATTCGCCTTGCCTTTTGACTGTTTCATAATCTGGCCGACGAAAAATCCAAGTACCTTCTCTTTGCCGGCGCGAAACTGTCCAACCTGATCCGGGTTGGCAGCGATGACCTCGTCGATCAGGCTTTCAATAGCGCCACTATCGGTGATTTGTTTCAAACCACGCGCCTCGATGATCTCATCGGCGCTGCCTTCGCCTCGCCACATGGC
>SMUY01151427.1_pt1 | contig 12051 bp, 9 predicted proteins | sample 2456441 | NCBI WGS metagenome assembly SMUY01 (sample SAMN11095931, study PRJNA526329) | marine sediment metagenome | biome: Marine sediment; feature: Surficial sediment; material: Deep marine sediment; isolation source: Hadal surficial sediment | place: Pacific Ocean | collected 2014-11 | depth 0-1...
CGCCGGTGCCGGGGTGGGGTCGCCGGGGTGGGGTGGACTCGGCCACCTTAGGCCTCGACCCCGCTGGAAGGTCAAGGGGCGATCGGTGAGGAAGCGCCGATGATTCGGCAAGCGCGGTGCGCCCGGTCAATCGCCGGGCGCGGACGGGGCGCACCAGCCTTGGCGGCGCTTGCCTCTATAGGGCCGGCCGAGACCGGCGTCGAGAAGCGCCGTCCCGAGGTCATCACCGGCGCTGGTCTCGACCCTGGCCAGCACCCGGCCGGCGAACTTGCCGTATTGGACGCCGTGGAGGCTGACCTCGCCATCGGCGATCCTGGCGGCGATCAGGTCCCGCGCCTGGCGCGCCAGGCGGCGTTCCCTCTCGCACTTGCCGCGAAGCTCCGGCGCGTCGACGCCGGCGAGGCGCACCTTGATCTCGATCTCCTGGCCGATCCAGATCCGCGCCCGCACCATCAGCGTGTCGCCGTCGATGACCCGAAGCACCCTCGCCGGGACCGGCCCCGGCACGGATTGCCGGTGAAGGGGCGCAGGCCTGGGCGATGCCAGTTGCCCCGATTGTCCTGGCGCCGCCCCGGTGCCGAGGATAAGGGCGGGGACGAAAGCGAGCACCGCGATCACGGCGCTCATTCCCCTGCGCCGCGCCCCGCTAGACACACTCGTCCAACCGAACATCCAGCAACTCTCAAGGCCCCGGGCGGCGCCTGCCTGCCCTCCGCCCTGCGGCCCATAGCCTTCGGGCGACGGGCCGTACCACTTCGGGAGGCGGGAGGCGCGGCCCCTGAAACCTCAGGATAATCCCGTAGGGCGAACAAAACAAGTACAATATAGGGATATGATCTTAAACTTTCTGGTGCGTAGATTTACCGTCAATCAATCTACACTTGCAAACCGCCGCCATCGCGGCGCCGATGGATGCCGTCCCGCACCGGCCCGCCGGCGCCGGCGCGAAAGGCGGCCGGGAGCCTCAGAAATCGATGCACCGGCCCTTCTTTTCCCAGTCGCCGTAACGCGTCGGGTCCGGCCCCTTGCGGCCGCCGATCTCCTTGGGCCCGGCTTGGGCCGGCGCCGGCTTTGGCGCCTTGGCGGGCGGCACGGCGGCGCGGCCTCGCCCCTTCCGGCGCCGGCCCTTCCCATCGGGCGCCTTGTTATCCTGGGCGTCTCTCTTGCTCTCGGCCACGGCGGGCTCCCACTCCTCTGCCCTCGGCTTGCCCCGTTCCCGGCCAGGCCCATCGAGCGGGCCACTTGCGGCGGGGCGTTCGCCAATTTAAGGTCGATCGGGCCCCAATGCACCAATTGATTCGTTGATCAGGCTCCTATCGCCTTCGGCCCGGCGCCCACGGCTCGAGGGGGACGCCCGGCCACTCGCCGTCAGGGGGAATATGAGCGACGCCCGTGAAATCGCACTCGACTGCCTGGCGGCGGTATTGCGCCGGCGCCGTCCTCTCGAGGAGGCGCTTGACGATCACCCGGGATATGGCCGCCTGGAAGCGCGCGACCGCGCCTTCGCCCGTCTCCTGGTGGCGAGTACCTTGCGCCGGCTGGGTCAGATCGATCGCCTGATCGGCCATTGCCTCGATCGCCCGTTGCCGGCAAAGGCCAGGGGCGTCACCGATATCCTCCGCCTCGGCCTCGCCCAGCTTCTCTTCATCGGCACGCCGGCCCATGCCGCCGTCGATACCACCGTCACCCTTGCCGCCAGGCACGGCCCGGCCAAACTCAAACCCCTGGTCAACGCCGTCATGCGGCGGATGACCCGCGAGGGCGCGGGCCTCGCCGCCGCCCAGGACGCGGCGCGGCTGAACACGCCGGACTGGCTGTGGCGGTCATGGTCCAAGGCTTACGGCGAGGACACCTGTCGCGCCATCGCCGAAGTTCACCTTTCGGAGCCACCGCTCGACATCACGGTCAAGGACGACGCCGGGGACTGGGCCGCCAGGCTCGGCGCCAGGCGCCTTCCGACCTCGACGCTGCGGCGCGATCACGCCAGGCCGAGCGAGCTTCCAGGTTTCGCCGACGGCGCGTGGTGGGTGCAGGACGCGGCGGCGTCATTGCCGGCCCGGCTTCTCGGCGATGTCAGGGGAAAGACGGTGATCGAGCTGTGCGCCGCGCCGGGGGGCAAGACGGCGCAACTGGCGGCGCTCGGCGCCGACGTCATCGCGCTCGACCGCTCCGAAGTTCGTCTCGAACGCCTCGAAGGGAACCTCGCCCGCCTCGACCTCGAAGCGCGGCTGGTCGCCGCCGACGCCACCCGTTGGCGCCCGGATACGCCGGCGGCGGCGATACTGCTCGATGCGCCCTGCACCGGCACCGGGACGCTGCGCCGCCATCCCGATATCGCCCGCACCAAGTCGAGCGGCGATGTCGGACGCCTCGCCGCCCGGCAGGACGAATTGCTGAGCGCCGCCGTCGCCATGCTGGCGCCGGGGGGTGTGTTGGTCTACACCGTCTGTTCGCTCGAGCCCGAGGAAGCGGAGATGCGGGTGGCGGCGCTGCTTGGCGCCGGCGCGCCGCTGAGGCGAATCGCGGTGGAAAGTTCGGAGATCGGCGGCCTCCCCGAGGCGGTCACCGACGCCGGCGATCTCCGCACGCTGCCCTGCCATCTCGCCGATCTCGGCGGCATGGACGGCTTTTACGCGGTGCGCTTGCGGCGCTCTGGCTAAGCTGATAGTTAAGCCCGGTGCAGCAGCCGACCCGCATAGCCCCGTCCATCCTGTCCGCCGATTTCGCCAGATTGGGCGAGGAAGTGCGGGCGATCACCGAGGCCGGCGCCGATCTCATCCATGTCGATGTCATGGACGGCCACTTCGTTCCCAACCTCACCGTCGGGCCCGACGTGGTGAAGGCGTTGCGCCCGCTGAGCGCTCTGCCCTTCGACGTGCATCTGATGATTTCCCCGGCGGATCCTTACATCGCGCGGTTCGCCGACGCCGGCGCCGACATCATCACCGTCCATCCCGAGGCCGGTCCCCATCTCCATCGCACCCTGCGCCAGATCGCCTCGCTCGGTAAAAAGGCCGGCGTCGCGCTCAATCCCGCGACGCCGGTGGACGCCGTGGATTTCGTCATCAAAGATATCGACCTCATCCTGGTGATGAGCGTCGATCCCGGCTTCGGCAACCAGAGTTTCATCGACTCCCAGTACGACAAGATCCGGGCGCTGAGGTCGAAGATCGACACCAGCGGCCGGGACATCGACCTCGCGGTCGACGGCGGCATCAACGCCGAAACGGCCCCGAAGGCGGTCGGCGCCGGGGCCGACATACTGATCGCCGGCACCGCCACCTTCACCGGCGGCGCCGGCGCTTACGCCGACAATATCAATCGGCTGCGCGGCGGCGGGTGACCGCACCCGGCACCGCCCCGGGCCTAATAGAATCTGCAAGACCGTCGGATATGTCACCTTTCCATGACAATGGGCACTACGGTAAAGGCGACGGTTTGAGACGTTTCCTGGCCCTGGCGCAGCGGCCGGCGCGGCGGAACCTGGCGGCGCTTCGCCACCGCGTCCAGACGCTGATCTTCGCCATCCCCGCCTATTCCCTGACCCTCGTCGGCCTGACCCCGGCGCGGCTGCTGCTTTGCCCGGGAGATCCCTGGCCCGGCGACGCCGACAACGGACGCGCCATTCTCGAAGGCCACTTCTCCTTCGCCGGACGGACCATACGCACGCCGGTGTCCGATGGACCGCCGCCGAACAGCGCCGCACCCGACCCCTTCCACACATTGTGGTTGCCCTTGGGCATGGGGCCCCGATGGCGGGCGGAACTGCACGCCTTCGCCTGGCTCAGGGACCTGCGCGTCGCCGGTGGCGATAGCGTCCGGCACCGGGCGCGCGATCTGGTGGCAAGCTGGATCGCCCATCACCAGCGCTGGGACCGGCTGGCTTGGCGCGCCGACATCCTGGCGGCCCGTCTCTCCGCCTGGCTCAGCCAATATGAATTCCTCTCGGCGGGCACCGACGCCGCCTTTAACAACCTGTTCTTCAAGAGCCTTTCCCGCCAGGCCCGCCACCTTGCCCGCATCGTCCCCGGCGTGATGGCCGATGGGCGCCTCATTGGCGCCGCCAAGGGACTGATCTATTGCGGCGTTTGCCTGCCGGGCGGCGGGCGGTACTTGAAGCGGGCGCTAAGGCTGCTGGAAAAGGAGCTGGTGCGCCAAGTGCTGGGCGACGGCGGACACTTCGAACGCAGCCCGTCCTTGCAACTCTCGATCCTGCGCGACCTCGTCGATATCCGCGCCACCCTGATCGCCGCCCACAGGGACGTTCCCGCGACCCTACAATCGGCGATCGACCGCATGGCGCCGATGGTGCGATTCTTCCGCCACGGCGACGGCACCGTCGCCCTGTTCGATGACAGCAACGAGGAACAGGCGTGGCTGATCGACATGGTCCTGACCCACGCCAACGCCACGGGCAAGCCCTTGGCCTCGGCGCCGCACTCGGGCTTCGAACGCCTGACCAACAACCGTACGCTCATCATCGCCGATGTCGGCGCGCCGCCGCCGCCCGGCGCCCAGAGCCATACCCACGCCGGAACGCTGAGCTTCGAGATGAGCCTGGACAAGGAGCGCCTGATCGGCAACTGCGGCGGCCCCGCCGGCCTGGACGGCTCGTGGCGCCAGAGCATGCGCACCACCGCCGCCCATTCGACGCTCAGCGTCGAGGACACCAACTCGACCGAAATCTTCGAGGACGGCGGTGACGGCGGCTTCCTCGGACGGCGCCCGAGGTCGCTGGCCTGCCGGCGCAAGGAGGAAGACGGCGCCATCTGGATCGATGCCAGCCACGACGGCTATCTCGGCCCGTTCGGCCTCATCCATCGGCGCCGGCTCTATCTTTCGGCCGACGGCGAGGATTTGCGCGGCGAGGACACATTGTCGGCGCCCAAGGAAGGAAGGGCGTTCAGGCGCAAATTCGTCGGCCGCAGGTTCGCCGTGCGCTTCCATCTTCATCCGCGGGTCCAGGCGTCCCTGGTCCAGGACGGCGCCGCCGCGCTTTTGCGCCTGCCAAGCGGCGCCGGCTGGCAGATGAAGGTTTCCGGCGGCGTGCTCGGCCTCGAGGAAAGCGTTTATCTCGGCGTCAAGGGAGAGATCAAGCGTGCCGAGCAGATCGTCATCCGCGGCAACGTCGCCAAAGAGGGCGCGGAGGTCAAATGGGCCTTGACCCGCGTCGCCGGCAAGTCGTGAGGCGAGCAGACCGCCGGGAGATCGTCGATTGGCCGTCGAACCCCTTCCGATCATCCCCGCCCAAGGCGCCAAGAGCGGCGGCGGGAACCGCGATGGCCGCCGCCGGCAACGCGGTTGAGTGAGCGATCATGTCCGCTTCGTGGCTGACCGCCTGGCTCCTGACCGTCGCCTGGTTCGCCGTCGCCTTCCTGGGCGCGCTTATCGGCACCGGGCTGGTGCTTCGCATCCTGCGCCGCCGGGCCATTCTCGATCATCCCAATGAACGCTCGAGCCACGCCGTTCCGACGCCGCGCGGCGGCGGCATCGCCCTCGTCTTCGTGCTCCTTCCCGCTTGGTCCGTGATCGCGCTGGGCGTTCCAGGACAGACATTCATCATCTGGCTGGTGCTTGGCGCCGCGCTCCTGCTCGCCGGCGTGTCCTGGGCCGACGATCTCGCCGGCATCTCCCGATCGATAAGGTTCGCCGCCCACATCGCCGCCGTTTCCCTGGTGTTGAGCGCGCTGCCGCGCGACGCCTTTTTCTTTCAAGGCGTGCTGCCTTTGGCGCTCGACCGCTTGGCGGCCGGCATCTTGTGGGTCTGGTTCATCAACCTGTTCAATTTCATGGACGGCATCGACGGCATCGCCGGCGCCGAGGTCGCCGCCGTCGGCTTCGGCCTGTTCCTGATCACCGCCGTCGCCGGTGGCGGCGGGGTGCCAATGCTGTTCGGCCTTACCCTCGCCGCCACGGCCCTTGGGTTCCTGTGGTGGAACTGGCATCCGGCGCAGGTTTTCCTCGGCGATGTCGGCAGCGTTCCGCTGGGCTATCTCTTGGGCTGGCTATTGCTCGAAGCGGCGCTCAAGGGCTTCTGGGCCCCCGCCCTGATCCTGCCGCTCTATTACCTGGCCGACGCCACCATCACCCTTTTGCGCCGGCTTGTTGCCGGCGAACGGATCTGGCAGGCCCACTCCCAGCACTTCTACCAAAGGGCGGTGCGACGCGGCCTGAGCCACGCCACCGTGGTGCGGATCATTCTTCTCGCCAACGGCGTCCTCATCGTCCTGGCGTTGCTGGCGGCGGGAGGCGCCGAGACGGCGGCGCTGCTTGGCGCCTTGGCGACCGTCGCGGCGTTGCTCACGGCGCTCGCCCGATGGCGCGGCGGCGGCGCGGGAGACGGCGCGCCGGGCGGCGGAAGCGACCGGTGACGCGGGTCCTGGTCACCGGCGCCAACGGCTTCATCGGCCAGGCGCTTTGCCGGGAGCTGAAATTGGCCGGCTTCGAGGTCACCGGCGCGGTGCGCGATAAGCCCGGGCGGGACCAGGCGCCGTTCGATACGGTCACGACCGGGGCGCTCGGCCCGGACACCGACTGGCATGAGGCGCTGACGGGCGCCGAGATCGTGGTCCATCTCGCCGGTCGCGCCCACGCCACCGACGAGACCGGCGCCGGCGCCCCGGCGCTCTATCGCCGCATCAACGTGGAGGGCACCAGACGCCTTGCCGAGGCGGCGGGCAAAAGCGGCGCGCGCCGTTTCATCTTCCTAAGCTCGGTCAAGGTCCATGGCGAGGCGAGCGGCGCGAGCGCTTTCACCGAACGGGACTCGCCGGCGCCCGAAGACCCTTACGGCATCTCGAAATGGGAGGCGGAACAAGCACTCGCGCAGGCCACGGAGCGCTCCGATCTCGTCCCCGTCATCCTGCGCGCGCCGCTGGTCTACGGTCCCGGGGTGAAGGGCAACTTCGGGTCGCTGTTGCGGGTCTGCGACGGCCCTCTTCCCCTGCCCTTCGGCGCCGTTAGGAACCGCCGTTCCCTGATCTATCTCGCCAACCTTACCGCCGCGATCAGGGAATGCGTCACCAACACCAGGGCCGAGGGCAAGACCTTCGTGCTTCGCGACGGCGAGGACATCTCGACCCCGGAGCTGATCCGCCGCCTGCGCGCCGCCCTCGGCCGGCCGGCGAGGCTCGTCTCCCTGCCGCCATCCTCGCTTCGTCGCCTGGCCGGCATCATTGGACGCAAGGGCGCGGCGATGCGTCTCTTGGACTCCCTGGTCGTCGATGATGGCCTTATCCGCGCTTCGCTTGGTTGGTCTCCGCCGCTGACGCTGGACCAGGGGCTTCGGTTGACGGCGGAATGGTTCAGAACCCAGAGGACCGGGCCCCGGGGCCCGGCTTAGCCCGGCGATGGATTGCGCGCCGGCGCTTTGTGGCCCAATATACCGCTCTAGCATCATGTGACGAGGCGAGCGAATCCGGCGCCGATGCAGGTCAACTTCAGAACACTTAACCGCGCCACGCTGATGTTCGCCCATGACACCGTCATGGCGGCGGTGTCCTTCGTCATATCGCTTTACCTTCGTCTCGGCCAGAACCCCCTCGACTATTCCCGCGATCTGGTGGTGACCGGCACGGCGATCTTCACCCTCGTCGCCGTTTGCGTTTTCTGGTCGATGCGGCTTTACCGCGGCATTTGGCGTTATGCCTCGATCGACGATCTTTTACAGATCATCAAGGCGGTGTCGCTGGCGATCCTCGTCTTCGTCTTGGCGCTGTTCTGGATCACCCGGCTCGAAGGCCTGCCGCGCTCGACGCTGGGCATCAACTGGTTCGTGCTCGTCGGCCTTCTTGCCGGGCCCAGGCTGGTTTACCGCATGCTGAAGGACCGTGGGTTGAGCGCCGTGTTCAACCGCGCCGATCCTTCGCGAATTCCGGTGCTGTTGGTCGGCGCCGGCGACGGGGCCGAGCTTTTCATCCGTGCCATGGAGACCAGCCCGGGCGCGAGTTACCGGGTGGTCGGGCTGGTGGACGACAAGGGCACCCGGGTCGGGCGCAAGATCCACGGCCTCGACGTCATGGGGGACCTTGCGGCGCTTAGCGGCGTGATCGCGCGGCTTACCCGGCAAGGATCCCGTCCGCAGCGGCTGATCGTCACCGAAAACACGCTTGACGGGGCACCCATGCGCGCGCTTCTCGAGGAGGCCGAAGGGCTCGGGCTGACGCTTGCGCGCCTGCCGAGGCTTACCGATTTCAGGAGCGACGTCACCGATCGCCTGGAGGTCAGGCCGGTGGCGCTCGAGGACCTCCTCGGCCGGGCCCAGACGGTGCTCGACCGCGACTCCATGAAGGCCCTGATCGCCGGCCGGCGGGTCATGATCACCGGCGCCGGCGGCACCATCGGGTCCGAACTCGCCTGTCAGATCGCCGATTTCGCGCCGGCCCATCTGACGCTGCTCGATCATTCCGAGTTCGCGCTCTACACCATCGATCTCGAAATTTCCGGGCGCCATCCCGGCCTCGGGCGCTCGGCCATTCTCGGCGACGTGAGAGAAAGAGACAAACTCAAATCCCTGTTCGCCGCCGAGAGACCGGACCTCGTGTTCCACGCGGCGGCGCTCAAACATGTGCCGCTGATCGAGTCCCACGCCGATGAAGCGGCGTCGATCAACGCCGTCGGCACGCGCAACGTCGCCGACGCCTGCCGGGCGGCGGGGATCATGGCGATGGTGCAGATTTCCACCGACAAGGCGGTCAACCCGGTCTCGGTCATGGGCGCGACCAAGCGCCTCGCCGAAAGCTATTGCCAGGCCCTCGATCTCGCCGGCGCCACGGAGGCCGAAGGCGGCGGCGAAGGGCGGCGGACCCGGTTCATCACCGTCCGCTTCGGCAACGTCCTCGGATCGACCGGTTCCGTCGTGCCGTTGTTCCAGAAGCAGCTCGAGGCGGGCGGGCCGATCACCGTCACCCACCCCGACGTCAAGCGCTTCTTCATGACCGTGCGCGAGGCGGTGGAACTGGTCCTCGAGGCGTCGGCGCTCGGCGTCGAGGAGGGAAGCGAAGACGGCAAGATCCTCATCCTCGATATGGGCGAGCCCATCCCCATCGCCGGCCTCGCCAAGCAGATGATACGCCTCGCCGGCCTCAGGCCCGAGGTGGACATCGAGATCCGCTTCACCGGCTTGCGCCCCGGCGAGAAGCTGAACGAGGAGCTGTTCCATGCCGCCGAGACGCCCAAGCCCACCCGTTACCCCGGCGTCCTTCTCGCCTCGCCGCGCACGGCGGAGCTCGAAGGTTTGCGCGCCGGTCTCGACGAACTCGCCGCCGCCGCCGAAGCGGGCGACACCGCCAGAACGCTTTCCTTGATAGGCAAGCTCGTCCCCGAATATTGTCCCGCCGATGATGATGCAGCGAAAGAACCGAGAACCGCCGCCTCCACCTAGGGCACTATCCGGCCAGATGGCATCGTTTGACCGGGATGATTTTGCGCCGTGGTCGAGTCCTTACCTTGATAGGCGGGCGCGACAATGAACCGTTTGAGAGACCCGGAGTAAATCCATGGCCGACGCCGCCCTCATCCCGATCTCCCGCGCCCTCATTTCCGTCTCCGACAAAACCGGCGTCGAGGAACTGGGCAAGTTTCTCGGCGCGCGCGGCGTCGAGATCCTCTCCACCGGCGGCACCGCCAAGGCGCTTCGCGCCGCCGGCATCGAAGTCAAGGACGTCGCCGAGCACACCGGTTTTCCGGAGATGATGGACGGGCGGGTCAAGACCCTGCACCCCCATATCCACGGCGCCATCCTCGCCCGGCGCGACAACGCGGGAGACCGAGAGGCCATGGACGCCCTTGGCATCGGCGCCATCGACCTGGTGGCGGTCAACCTCTATCCGTTCGCGCAAACGGTGGCCAAGGGGGCCGATGCGGCGGCAGTGATCGAGAATATCGACATCGGCGGCCCCACCCTCATCCGCGCCGCCGCCAAGAACTTCGCCGCCGTCACCGTCATCACCGATCCCGCCGATTACGCCGCCGTCATCGCCGAGATGGAGGCCAATGACGGCGCGACGACGCTCGGGCTTCGCCACAGACTGGCCGCCGCCGCCTTCGCCCGCACCGCCACTTATGACACCGCCATCGACGGCTGGTTCGCCCGGCAATCGGACGCCGCCTTCCCCAACCGCATCGCGTTCGGCGGCGAATTGAAGGAGATCCTGCGCTACGGCGAGAACCCCCATCAGCAGGCGGCGCTCTATCTCGACCCGGCCGATCCGTCTCCCGGCCCGGCGAGGGCGGAGCAGTCGCAGGGCAAGGCGCTCAGCTTCAACAACCTCGCCGACGCCGACGCCGCCTTCGCATTGGTCGCCGAGCTCGCCCGCCCGGCGATCGCCATCATCAAGCACGCCAACCCCTGCGGCGCGGCGCTCGGCGGCGATCTCCACGAGGCCTATGTCCGCGCCCTGGCGTCGGATCCCGAAAGCGCCTTCGGCGGCATCGTCGCCGCCAACCAGCCGATCGACGCCAAGACGGCGGAGGAGATCGCCAAGATCTTCGTCGAGGTGGTGATCGCCCCGGCGCTCGACGACGACGCGCGTCGGGTGTTGGCGGCGAAAAAGAACGTCCGGGTGCTGACGACGGGCGCCATCGCCGATGCGGCGCAAGCGGGCATGACGGTCAGATCCGTCGCCGGCGGCTATCTCCTGCAATCACGGGATACGGGCGCAGTCCAGGCCGGCGACCTTAAGACCGTCACGCGGAAAAAACCGGGCGATGACGAGATGCGCGATCTTCTGTTCGCCTTCACCGTCGCCAAGTACGTCAAGTCCAACGCCATCGTCTTCGCCAAGGGCGGCGCCACCGTCGGCATCGGCGCCGGTCAGATGAGCCGCATCGATTCGACGCGCATGGCGGTGATCAAGGCGGCCACGGGCGAAGGGATGAGCCGCGCCAAGGGCGCGGTGGCGGCGTCCGACGCCTTCTACCCGTTCCCCGACGCCCTTCTCGCCGCCGCCGAAGCCGGCGTCAGCGCCGTGATCCAGCCCGGCGGCTCGATCCGCGATGACGAGGTGATCAAGGCCGCCGACGACGCCGGCATCGCCATGGTGTTCACCGGCATGCGCCATTTCCGGCATTAGGGCGCGCCTCGCCCACTCCCAAATCTAGCGCCCTTCCGGCTCCCTTGCCGGTTCCTTGAGGGGGATGAGCAACACGAAGCCGGTGATGAGGAAGATCAGCACCGTCGCCATGCCGGCGCGCTGGCTGTCGAACGCGGTGGTCGCCCAGGCCAGCAGCAGCGGGCCCAGGAACGCCGTCGCCTTGCCGGAAAGGGCGTAGAGCCCGAACATCTCGGCCTCCATGCCGCTTGGCGCCAGCCTCGCCATGAGCGAGCGCGAAGCCGCCTGGGCGGGCCCGAAGAAAACACCGAGCATCACGCCCAGCGTCCAGAACAGCGCCTTGTCCTCGACCAGGACGATGGCGGCGGCGATCAAGGTGATGGCGCCGAGCGCGATCAGTATGGTGCGCTTGGCGCCGATCCAGTCGTCGACCCAGGCGAAAAGGGCGGCGCCCACGCCGGCCGAGATATTGAGCGCGATGCCGAAATAGATGACTTCGCTCATGTCCATGCCGTAGACCTCCCGCGCATAGATGCCGCCGAAGGCGAACAGCGTGTTCAGCCCGTCGATATAGATCATCCGGGCGATGAGGAAGCGGACGATCTCCTGGTGTCGGCGGACGTTGCGCAAGGTCGCGCCAAGGGCCTTCAACCCCGAGCGCACGGCCTCGGTGCCGGCGACGCCCGTCTTCGGCCGGTCAGGCGTGAACAGGAACAAGGGCACGGCGAAGAGGGCATACCAAAGCGCCGCCAGCGGCGCCGCGGCGCGGACATGTTCCGCCGTCTCTTTGTTAAGCCCGAACAGGGGTGTCTCGGTGTCGACGAAGCCGACGAGCGCGATCACCAGGCACACCAGCCCGCCGGCGTAGCCAAGGCCCCAGCCCCAGCCCGAGAGCCGACCCATACGCCGTTCCGCCACCAGGTCCGGCAGCATGGCGTTGTAGAATACGATCGAGAACTCGAAGGCGAGGTTGGCCAGCGCCAGGAAGACGAGCGCCCAC
>SMUY01251104.1_pt1 | contig 12049 bp, 11 predicted proteins | sample 2456441 | NCBI WGS metagenome assembly SMUY01 (sample SAMN11095931, study PRJNA526329) | marine sediment metagenome | biome: Marine sediment; feature: Surficial sediment; material: Deep marine sediment; isolation source: Hadal surficial sediment | place: Pacific Ocean | collected 2014-11 | depth...
CGCGGCCGCCTGGTGTTCGACGCCCCGGCGCGGGAGATCGCGCCGGGGAGCATGGCCGAGTTATATCGCCAACACACCGGAGCGCGAACCCCATGAGCACGTTGCGAGCGGTGTGGATCCTCATCGCCAAAGACTTGCGTTCCGAGTGGCACAGCAAGGAGGTGCTGAGCTCCACGGTGTTCTTCGCGATCATCGCCATGACAGTGATCAACTTCAGCTTCGAGCCCGGCCGCTTCGCGGTGCAGGACGTGGGCGCCGGGATCCTTTGGATAGCCTTTCTCTTTGCCGCTCTCCTGGGCATGAACCGGCTGTTCCAGGCGGAGAACGAGCGCGGTGGTCTCGAGGGCCTCATGCTCTGCCCGGTGGATCGCACGACGCTGTACCTGGCCAAGTGCGGCACCCTGTTCGTGCTGCTGACCGCGACCCTGGCGGCGTCGCTCCTGGTATTCATCGTGTTCTTCAACGTGCGGGTTGACGGTCGGCTGCCGCAGCTCGCCGCGGTCGCTGTGCTCGGTAGCCTGGGTCTCTCGGCACTGGGCACCACCTTCGCAGCGATGGCCTCCAAGACGCGAGCGAGCGAGGTCTTGTTGCCGATGCTGCTGGTTCCCATCGCCATACCGTTGCTCATCGCGGTGGCGAAGTGCACCGGTGCGGTGCTGCGCGGCGAGGAGCTCTCGTCGGTCGGCAGCTGGTTACAGTTGCTTCTGGCATTTGATGTTGTGTTCCTGGCCGCCGGCTACCTGACATTCCCAGCGATCCTGGAGGAATGAGCATGACCCAACCGAATTTGCAGAGCTGCTCGCCCGTACCGTCGACGGTAATGGTGGGCGTCGCCGCCGTAGGCATGGTGGCTTCGCTGTACGGTGCCTTCCTCTATGCGCCGACGGATGCGGTGCTGGGCGACGTCCAGCGGCTGTTCTATTTGCACGTACCCGCCGCTCTCACCATGTACTTGGCGATTTTCCTGGTCTTTGTCGCCAGCCTGCGTTACCTGCAGACCCGCGATACTCGTTGGGACGAGGTCGCCGCCAGCGGCGCCGAGACCGGACTGTTGTTCGGCACCGTGGTCATGATCACCGGGCCGGTGTGGGCGAAAGCCAGTTGGGGCACCTGGTGGACCTGGGATGGTCGACTGACGTCCTTCTTCATCCTGTGGCTGATCTTCGTCGCCTACGCGATGCTGCGCAGCTATGGTGGCAGCGCCGAGCAAGTGGCTCGTTTTTGCGCCGTACTGGCGGTCCTCGGGTTCATCGGCATGCCGATCACCCACTATTCCGTGGAGTGGTGGCGCACGCTCCATCCGGACCCCGTGATCATGACCGAAGGGGGTCTGGGCGGCGGGCTTCGAAACGCGCCCCGCATGTTCGCCTCGTTCAACGTGGGAATGCTAGCCACCCTTGCCTTGTTCTCGACCCTTTTCGCGCTGCGCCTACGTCTGGAGCGTCAGACCCGCCGGGTGCAGGAGATGCGGCGCCGCCTCGACATCATGGAGACGTCTCGATGAGTGATCCTGGATACTTGTTCGCCGGCTTCGCCCTCGCCTGGGGGCTGACCTTCGTGTACGTCTGGATGCTGTCGCGCCGTGCTGCCGTTCTGCAGAAGCAACTCGACACCCTGGAGCGCCGCGTCGAAAAGGCCACTTCTTAGCTCGAGCTTCTGGTGATCTCCCGGAGAAACGACGTTCCCTTCTCGGCCGCGAGTCCGAAGTTGTCGAGCACCGTCTGACCGAGATCGGCAAACGTCTCACGGGTACCCAGGTAGCGCGGCGCGTGTCTTGAATGCACCAGCAGCGGCACCCGCTCGCGGGTGTGATCGGTCCCCCTGAAGGCCGGGTCATTTCCGTGATCCGCGGTGAGCACCAGGCAATCATCCGGCCCCAGCGTATTCATCAAGCGCGGCAGGGCGCGGTCAAACTCCGCCAGCGCGGCGGCATAGCCCGCGACGTCACGCCGGTGGCCGTACTTCGAATCGAAGTCCACCAGGTTAGTGAAGATCAGCTCGCCGGCGTCGTCCATGATGGCCTCGATGGTTGCTTCGATCCCGTCGGCGTTGTCCACCGTCTTGGCGTAGCCACTCAGGCCACGGCCCGCGAAGATGTCGTGGATCTTGCCGACACCCCAGGTGCGATAGCCGGCATCGACAAGCAGATCCAACGCCGTCGCCGCGGGCGGCGGCAGCGCCAGATCACGTCGGCGGCCGGTACGCTCGAAGCCCTCGGCATCGGCGCCTACGAAGGGTCGGGCGATCACCCGTGCCACCCGGTGGGGTCCGTCGAGTTGCCGCCGCGCCACGGCGCAGATGTCGTAGAGCTCGTCGATGGGGATCACCCGCTCGTGCGCCGCAACCTGAAAGACACTGTCCCCCGAGGTGTAGACGATCGGCGCGCCGGTGCGCACGTGCTCCTCGCCCAGCTCGCGGATGATCTCGGTCCCCGATGCCCGGTAGTTGCCCAGGGTGGAGCGCCCGATGGCTCTTTCGAAACGCTCCATAACGTGCGAGGGGAATCCCTTTGGATAGACCGGAAAAGACTCCTCAGATTCGACGCACATGAGCTCCCAGTGCCCGCTCAAGGTGTCTTTGGCACCCGAACGTTCAGTCATGCGCCCCCAGCTCGCGCGCGGCGGCGGTGGGGATTCTGCGGCCCTATGAAGCGCCGGGACCCCGGCGATGCGGTCGAGGCCAAGGCGCGCGAGGTTGGGGAGCTCGGGTCGACCCCCGTCAATGACGCTGGCCAGCGTGTTGGCTCCTGCGTCACCAAAAGCGGCCGCGTCGGGGGCGTCGCCGCATCCCACGCTGTCGCACACCACGACGACGAATCGATCGAAAGACCGCCGTGCCACGGCCGGCCCGGCGGGGCCCATCAGTTGCTTTGGACGTCGGGATCCAGGCCGAGCTGGGCGGAAATTTCTTCGACGTGGGTGCGCGCTTCGATTTCGGAGTACGAACCGGCGTAGTCCCGCAGCACACGCTGGTAGGTAGCCAGCGCGGCACGCTGATCCCCGGCGTCTCCCTGCGCCCGTGCTTTTGCCATCAGCGCCTCCTCCTGGGGGAAAAAGCCGCCGTCGAGCTGCAGCAACCGGTCGAAGTACTCCACCGCTGCTTCGGCATTGCCGACGCCGAGCTCGAGCTGTCCAAGTCGATACAGGGCCATGCCGGCAATCAGCGGCTCCGAAGCGCCCGCCGCCTGGGTCAGCGCGACGATGGCGGCCTCGGTGTTCCCCAATTCCGATTGGCAGATGCCGAGGTAAAACGCCGCGAGGCGCCCCGACGGCCGCGCCTCGTAGCGCTCGACGATGGGCTCGAAACGCGCGATGGCGGCAAGATACTTTTCGCTCTCCGAGGCGAACTGCAGGCCGGTGAACTGCGGCTCCGGGGACGACGCTAGATCTTCTGCCGGGGCCGCTGCCAAGTCCTCCGCGAGGCCGTCGGTATCACCACCCGTATCGCCCCCCGTGTCACCACCCGCATCGCCGCCCGTAGCGGTGGCGTCATCCGCGGTGCCCGCGGTATCGCTGGCGTCCTCCGCAGTGCCGTCCGCGTCGCCGTCCGCCACCGGCGTGGCGACCGGAACCGGCGCCGGGGGCACTACGGGCGCGCGGTAGATTTCCATGGCCGCGGCCAGCAGGGCCGCGGCGCTTTGCTCCTGGCGCTGCCGCAACAACTGCACACTCAAGACCACGGAGACCAGCAAGGCCACGGCCAGCAAGCCCCAACCAATCCGTCGGCGGCGCTCCATCAGCCAGTGAGAAAGGCGACCGGCGCCCAGGATGAACTCGTCGTGCTTCAGGTCTTTACGCTGAAAAGACTTTGCACTCATGCGTTGAATTCTACCATCCTGATCAGAGTGTCGAGTCCACGGCGTCGTCCGAACCGTTCTCGGTACCGGATTCGTCGACCGGATCGGTGCCACCGGACCGTGGGGAGAGGGCGCCGGGACCCTCGACCCAAAAGGATCCGTCGGGGCCGAATTCCTTCTTCCACACCGGGGCGCTGACCTTGAGTTGGTCGATAGCAAACCGGCAGGCATCGAACGCAGCAGCACGATGCTCGGCGGCAACTGCTATGGCCACCGACACGTCGCCGATCTCCAAGCGGCCGACGCGATGATGAATCGCCATGGCCCCAATTGCAAAGCGCTGCTGCGCGGCCGCCGCGATCTTGGCAAAGACCTTCTCTGCCATGCCGGCGTGGCCCTCGTACTCCAGGTGGGTGGTCGCCACCTTGCCCGTGTGGTCGCGCACCGTGCCCTCGAACGTGCATACGGCACCCTGGCCCGGATCCGCCACCAGCTCACGCAGCCCGGCGGCGGTGATGGGCTCGGGAACCACGGCAAAGCGACGCGTTTCCACCTGCTACCCCCCGCTGACCGGTGGAATGAAGATCACCGCGTCGCCAGGCTGTAACTCGCGATCCCAGGCCGCGTACTCCTCGTTCACCGCCACTGCCAGCGTGCCTCGATAGGGACGGGCGGCGGAGAACTCCTCGCACAACAGCTCGAAACAATCCTCCGGCGTCGCTCCGTCGAGGAGCTCCAGCGACATCTGCGTTTGATTGCCACACAGCTCGCGCAGGCGCGCGAAAAGCTGCAGCTCGATGGTCATCGGTGCGTCCACGGGAATCTTCGGGAGCTCTCTACCACCCGGCTAGACGATCCCCCGTCGCAGCGTCAAGCCGCCATCGACGAGAAGGCTCTGCCCGGTAACGTAGTTGTCTGGGGCCATGAAGAACCACACCGATCGGGCCACGTCCTCCGGATAGCCGAAGCGCGGAATGACGCCGTTGTCGATGAAGGAATCGTACTTGCCGGACGATATCGAAGCCAACGCCATGCCCGATTCCGTCACCCCCGGCGCCACGACGTTGACGCGAATGTTGCCGCTACCGCCGTATTCTTGCGCCAAGATGCGGGCTGCATGCAGCAGCGCCGACTTGGGCCCCGAGTAGGCCAGGCTCCCGGGAAACGGCACCACACCCTGCATGGACGACAGCAGTACAACGGCGCCCGGCACCGCGCGGCGGGCGAGGATTTCGGCGCAGCCGCGCGCCAGCAGGATAGGACCCGTGTAGTTGAGCCGCAGCGCCCCCTCGAGCGCCGCCAAGTCGAGCCCGTCAGGGGGTACGCGCGCCGGATCGCCCACACAAACGACGGCGCCATAGAAGGTCTCGTCGTCGATCGCCTCGAGCACCGTCCGGCGGCCGTCATCGGTGGCGATATCGGCCTGCAGCAGGCATGCCTCGCCCCCGTACTGGGCCTCGAGCGCTGCCTTGACGTTGCCCGCACGCTGGCTGTCGTGGGCGTATCCCAGTACCACCCGCGCTCCCCCCTTCATGAGCCGTGCGCAGACCGCGGCCCCCAGTCCTCCGGTGCCCCCGGCGACCAGCACGCTGCGGCCGTCGAGACGATCCTCGAAGGCGTACTCGTATCGGGAGCGGCGCGCCTGCCGGGCCTGGTCCAGGTACTTGCTCGACATCTGTCATCCTCGGTGGTGATGAACAGCACCTCGCGGCCCGTCGGGGCACCCGGGAGGTGATGAGGCAACTATAATGGACCTTGCCGACGACGGCATGCCCCGGCAGGGCGGGGTGCCGCACCCGTCACACCCTTGCCTCGGCCTGCTAGCGGGCCAGGCCCGGAGGATACGTGAGCCAGATACGAGACTACGGCTGGTTGTTGGCCGGCGTGGCGGCGGCTTCGTTGTCCTGGCTCGGTATCGGTAGCGCCGCGCGTCGCGGCCTGCAGAGCATCGTGCCCCTCCCCTGGGGCGCCATCGGAACCGGCCTGCTGGTCTTCGCCGCCTTCACCGCGCTCCATTTCCGCCTGCAGTTGCTGCGCGCCCTGCAAGCCCAGCGCGACCATCTGGAGCACAGCGCCGCAGCCTCGCGCTTGATTCGCAGCGCCAGTGCCGACGGTCGACGTTGGTTGCGCGTCGTGCAGGAGAACCTCGAGCTTGTTGCCGGAGGCTCGCAGGCCGCACGCGAAAGCCAGCTGTACCTGGACGGCGCCCGCGCCAATGCCGACAAGCTCGAGCAGGCTTTCGACCGCATCGAGGGGAACCAGCGTCGACTCGATGAGCTCGACGGCGCCGGCGATCGGTGAGCGCCCCGGGCTTTATCGAGGTGGTCGCGGCAGTGGTCATTCGTCCCCAGGGCGTGCTCTTGTGCCAGCGCCCCGACGGTGTTCACTTGCCTCTGCTGTGGGAGTTCCCCGGGGGCAAGATCGACCCGGGCGAGTCTCCTCGACAAGCCCTGGAGCGCGAGTTACGCGAGGAGCTCGAGGTGTCCTCGTCGATCGCATCACGGGTTGCCACGGTGGAACACCACTACCCGGAGAAGAGCGTGCGCATCCAGTTCTTCGCCGCCGACATCGCCGGCACTCCGCGCCCGGTGGTGCACCGCGAGTTGCGCTGGATCGCCGCCGACCATCTCGACGACTACGAAGTCCCGCCGGCGAACCGCTCGGTGGTGCGCATGGTCCGCGACGGTGGCGTCCGGTGAAACCACTCTTCACTGAACATGTGCAAAAGCTTGTGCAAAACCGGCCTCCGTTACGGGCCGGCAGCGTGTTGACGGGGGGCCTGACGAACTGCACTGAAAACTGTGCAGCGCTTCAACGCAGCCTGGATATCTCAACGGCTGGCGCAGTACCCACCCGTTGAGAAATGCGGGCTAAGGGCCCGCCTCGCCGAACTCGAAACCACGGATCGGCGCCATCCGGCAGTCGCCGGCGCGATCGCCCTCGACCAGCTCGGCGACCTCGTCGCCGATCGACTCCAGAGCTGTGCCGGCAGCCGCCCCCAGCCGGCCGCGGAAGGCGAAGGTGGTGCCGAGCTCCTGCAAGGTCGCGCCGCTGGGCGCTGCCCCGGCGGGGTCGAGCAGCAGGCGCAATCGCTCGATGAGCCGGTAGTCGACGGCCTCGGCCATGGCCAGCAGAATTTCGTCGCCGGCACCGGCGGCGGCGAGCGCATCCCGCACCGCCCCACCAGCGCCCGCTTCGTCAGCCTCGGTGGTGCGCGCGAAGGTGAGCCGACCGCTGGCCCGGTCGAGGACGGCGACCACCACCTGGCCCTCGAGCACCACAGTGCCGTTGAGCTCCAGGCGGGCCCGCCGCTGGGGGCGCATGGCGGCGTAAAGATCCACGCGGGGCAGCCCGTCCTCGCCGACGAAGTACATCTCCAACGCCACCGGCGCGGGCCCCGGCGCAGAACTCTCGAGCTTCAAGGAGACCTCCAGAAAGTCATCCGGGGAGCCAGCCAGGGGGCTATTCTCCGACGCCGCGGCATCCAGGTCCAGCGGGCTCGCTTCCCCCGCGACCACTCCGTCCAGCAGCGCACGCAGCCCGCAGCCCCGCGCTGCGGCGCTGGTTGACACGGTGAGCTCTCCACCCAGCATGCGCCGGGGCAGCCGCCGCCTCGCCCAACCTGCCGTGGTGCCGTTGCCGAGGCGGTACACCACATCGTCGCCGCGCGCGAACACCTCCTCGAGCTCGCTGTTGTCGGCGGCCGCCGCGCGGGTCGCGTCGCCTTGTTCCGCCAGTCCGTAGTGGGCCACGACGTAGCGCACCGGGAATCGCTCTTTCAGGAACTCCAAGAAACGGGGCTCCGGAAACTCTGCCCCGGCGCTGTACAGCTCGACAAAGTCCGCCGGGTAGAGGCCGCTGTGGCCGTTCACCAAAGGCGTCCACCCACCCAGGGTCCAGAGCTGGTAGCGCGCATTGTCGTCGAAGGGGCGCGGTAACGGCCACACCAACGCCGCCGCTCCCGGTGATTGCTCCGCTAGCCACTCGTAGGCGTCGGAAGGTGGCGCCGGCAGGGGGGCGATTTCCTGCGCTCCCGGCCAGGCTTCGAGAAGGTGCACCGCCGCCAGGAATACTGCCATCGCCCAGGTTGCCGAAGCCATACGGCCGAGCTGCGGGCGGGCCCGCCACCGTTGCCGGTACAGCAGGCGGGCGCGCCCCCACTCGATCACCCATCGGGCGCCATAACCCACCGGCACCGCCAGCAACAGCGAAGCAAAGAAGGCGGCCCGATACGGGTTTCGCAGCGCCCCGAACCCGGGAACCCATCGATACAGCAACTCGTACGGCAGCGGCAGGGTGAAACCCTCGGTGATCGCCAGCCGCGGCCCCAGCGCCAACAGCGCGAAGCCCACCGCCCCCCCGGCGTACAGCAGGGGCCAGCGGTCTCTCCGGCGCCATCCGTCACGCACCCCCAGCACCGCCAGCAGTGCGGCCAACAGGCCCGGGAAGTAGCCGCCCGCCCCGGACCCCTGCGGCATCCAGCCACTGTGCAGCCAGGACCATGAAGCAACGAAATCAAGCGGCGTCAGCGAGGTCGCCACCAGCTCCTCCATGGGGCGCTGGAAGGCCATCTCGTGTTGCACGGCTCGGTAGGGCACGGCCACCGGGTACATGATGACAACCACCAGGAGAAGCGCCGCGGCGCCGAGTGCCAGCGTGCGGCGCTGTTGGGGATGCGGGCCAATACCGAAAACCCCCGCGAGTCCGACGAGCGGCAACAACAGAGCCGTGTAGGCGGCCGTGTACCAGCTGCACAGCGCCGCATAAACGGCGGCGGCGGTGAGCGCCAGGGCACGACGCCATCCTGCTTTCTGGAGCAGCAAGTGGGTGGCGAACAGCGCCAGCGTGACACCCTGCAGCGAGATCACCTGCAGGTGCGACAGCGCCGTGCGCTTGCCCGGCACCAGCAGGCACACCGCACCGGCCACCAGCGCCGCCGCCTCACCCGCGGGCTCGTCGCCGATCAGGCACCGAACCCACAGATAGCCCCCCCAGCCGGTGAGCGCGAGGGCCGCGAACCAGGCCAGGTTATAAGCAAGGATGGGGCTTCCGGTGATCCAGTAGGCCGGCGCCGCGATCAGCGCCTCGCCGATGAAGTGGTCGGTGTAGGCCAGCGTATTGGCGTGCGGAAAAAAAATGTTGGCGTCGAACAACGCCGCCGGGGCGGTCAGCAAATGCTCCGACGTCCAGGTCAGCGCCCAGACATTGAGCCAGACATCCTGGCGCACCGCCCGAGCTACCGTCGAGAACACGTGCCACGGCAGCGGCGCCGCCAGCAGCAGCGTGGCAACGACGTAAAACAGCAAGGCAAACCCTGCCCGCTTGCGGCGGGGCGGCATGGTGTGGGTACCGAGCACTCGCCAATTCACTCGCGTCGCGCTTCGCAAGCCTCAGCCCGCACTTATCGACGGGGAACGGCTGCGCCGCCCGTTGAGATGTCCGCGCCAAGGAAACAGTGTGGTAAAGATACATGCTACTCGTTCACCATAGGCACCGACTTCACCCGCCATGACCATGCCCGATCGCCGTACCCGACCTGCGCTGCGAAGCTCTCTTCCTCTCATCATCCCAATCCTCATTATCGTCAGTGCGGGAGCCACCCGCCCCGCTCTGAGCGTGCCGGTTACCCCGGCGCTCCAGGCGCCGCCGGCGCCCGCCCACAGCGACCAGGCCGAGGCGTTGACTTCGTCTTCGGGACAGGCCCCAATTTCTCCGGCCGTCGAGAACTTCGGGCTGGAGTCGCTTTACCAACCTGGCTTCCTTCTCGACGACCGCAACGGCGACGGCCATCTCGACTACGTCAACGTCTGCCTCGCCCTGCCCGCCACGCCGAGCGACGGCGAAGTCGTCGCCGCATCGAATATCAGCGCACGACTGGGGTTCGAGACCAGCTCGATGGATCTGCCCTTGCGAGGCGCCCGCGGCGGCGCCTGCAACGCGCCGTTCATCGCCATTGGTGCCGGGGCATTGGCGGCCGGCGGCTCGGCGCCGGCGGCCGGCGAGTTGGAGCCCGGTGTCGGCCGTGTTCGCATCCTCGACGACGAGGCGCGCATGGTACTGGTCGCGGGGGGTGACGACGAAGGCACGCAGGCGGCGGCCATGGCCCTCGCCGCGCACTTGCCGTACCTCTGGGACCCCTCCGGCGACACCTTCGCCGATGTCACCGCGGCGGTACGTTCCGTGTTGAACGCCGGAGGCGTCGAGCCCGCATCGATCACCGTGCGAGCCCTCGAGGTGCGGTCCGGAGCTCCCGGGCTGCAACGTGCCGACCTCGAGATCGACATCGCCGCCGCACAGCTCGCCGACACCGAGCGCCTGCTGCGTGACGCAACGGAGCCAGCCGAGGCACCCGCGCCGCGAAGCGATGCGGTGACGCCAGGCCAGGAGCCCGATGCCGCGGTCACACCGCAGGACGATCCCGACACCGTGGCAACCACGCAGGAAGAGCTCGCCGAGGAGTCCGCCGAGGAGCCCGCCGAGAAGATCGTGGACCTTCGGTTCGCCGGGCTTCGCCTGCTGCGGCTCGAGATCAACGCCCCCGGCACCAACCCGGTTGTGGTGTGGGTGCGTAACGAAGCCGCCGCGCCCGGCGACAGTGGCCGGCGCCCCGGCGGCGGCGACAAAGCCGATCTGGACCTCTCCAACCTCTACACCAACGACGGCTTTTTCAGCGACACCGATGGCAACCTGATCCCCGACCGCGTCGACATCGTGCTGAGCCCGTCCGGCGACCGTTCCGCCGCCACCGTCGACCTGGCGGCGCGCCTCGGCCTCGAAGCAACCGGCGTTACCATTCCGATCGCCAAGACCGCGGACGAGATCGACGATCCCGCGGACCAGCCGCCGCTGGTGTTGATCGGCGCCGAACACCCGTTGATCGCACGACTGGTCGACGAGGAGAAGCTCGCCGTGCCCGAGCTCGAGCCCGGACAAGGCTGGATCGGCGTGGTGCGCGAGGCGTTCGACGACAAGACCGCCCTGGTGGTCATCGGCGCCGACGACGAGGGGCTGCAGGGAGCCGTGCATCATCTCGCCGCCACCCTCCCCCACTTTCTCGTGGGTAACCGCGGCAAGGACCGTCCGACGGTGGAGGACGCCGAAGAAGCCCTATGGCGCGCCATCTCGGCTCGCTCCCCCATCGGCCAGGCGGCTACCGCGCTGTACAAGTTGGAGACCCTGGCGCCGCGCATCAGCGACCGCGACCTGGAGCGCGTCACCATCAGCGTGCACGTGGAAAAGGCCGACCCGGCCCTGGCCGACTTCATCCGCAGCCGCGCCGCGGAGCTGTTCACCGCCGACGAGGTCAACGTCGTCATCGACAATATCGATGTACAGGACGCCGCCGTGTTGATCGACGAGGAGTTCGACATCCCCTCCGAGGTCGACGCTTTCTGGCGGCGCTTCAACGAGCAGGTGTTGCCCGCCGTGCGCCGCGGCGAGCCGGTGTCGCTGCTGGCGCTGCTGAGCGAGCCCCCCGAGGTGCGCCGGCAGATCGCCGCGCGCGCCCGTGCCGAGTTACTTGCCGCCGGCGCCGCCGAGGGCCCCGACATCAGCATCCTGTCGGCCTACAAGCAGGGATATAGCTGGTTGTACGATCGCATCCGGCCGCGCCTCGAGGGGCGGGCGGTGCACAACATCCAGATCCGCTTTGCCGAGATCGGCGCCCCTGAAGACTGGCCGCAGCAGGCCATGTACACCCCGACACGCTGGCTGCTGGAGATCTTCCCTATCGACGAGGTGCTGGCCCGCGACATGGGCCTCGATCTCGAGCAGATCGTCTTCGAGAAAATGCCCCGGGACGCGCCCGCCTACGAGGTCATCGCTACCGGCCCCGGCGGCGAAGAGATTCTGCGCGAGACCTTCGAGCCCCGCTGGGTATTGCGCGACTACTTCGATCGCTTCCCTGACTACGAGAAGGCGCGCGTCACCACCGGCTGGATCGAGGCTTCGGTGGGCGGCGAGACGGTCATCGACGAGCGCATTGTCACCGACCTGGAGCGCTTCTGGGATCATTTCCAGGGCGACACGCTGATGCGGATGTACGAACACGTCATGCGCATCAGCGAGGGTAAACCACGGGCTTCCGATGCCCCTCATTTCGGCGAGCTGCGCATCGACGTGACGCTGAGCGAGCCCGACTACCAGATCGGCGTCGACCAGGAGCAGATCGCCTCGATGGAGGCGCTGCACGAGGAGATCTACTTCAGCACGCTGCACTTCTTCGACGTGTTCGGACGGATGGCGCGCGGTCAG
>SMUY01272086.1_pt1 | contig 12045 bp, 11 predicted proteins | sample 2456441 | NCBI WGS metagenome assembly SMUY01 (sample SAMN11095931, study PRJNA526329) | marine sediment metagenome | biome: Marine sediment; feature: Surficial sediment; material: Deep marine sediment; isolation source: Hadal surficial sediment | place: Pacific Ocean | collected 2014-11 | depth...
AAAATTCGGGCTGGAGAACAGCGACCGCGTGAGCAGTTGCCAGAACTTTGCGGCGAGGACGAAAACTGTCGTGCAGGCAAGCGCTACAGTTGCCGCACTGCTGATCGCCTCGATATTCACGTCGCTGAGAGTCCTCCGGATCGGTATTTCTCAGGGTATCCGGGGCACCGCCTCGCCTCTGTGATACAGGTCACACTGGCATCATGCGAGCTGTGGCCCAACTCGCAGTTTTCAGCAGTGGTTCAGGCGTTGCGGTGTATATGTGAATGTCGTCACGGCAATCCCATGAGTCCGGCTGTTAGTTTCCGTGGCGATCATTTTACAAAATACGAACTTACAGGGTAGGGCATGTCATGAACAGCAAGTGGATAAACATCCCGGCAATGCTGGTCTTCGCGGCGTTGGGCGGCTGCGCCTCGATGAGCAGCGAGGAATGCGCGAACAGCGACTGGCGCGCCGTGGGTTATGAGGACGGCTCGCGCGGCTATTCGTCTGATCGCTTCGGCAAGCATCGCAAAGCGTGTGCGAAACACGGCGTCACGGCCGATTTTCAGGCCTATCAGTCAGGACGCCAGGAAGGGCTGGTCGAGTTCTGTCAGCCAACTCGCGGCTTCAACCTCGGCGCGAGCGGAGGCCGATACAACGGTGTCTGCGACGTCGCGCTGGAAGAGGAATTTCTTGATGCTTTTCGAGTAGGGCACCAGCTTTACAGTCTTCGATCGAACGTCAACGACGCGAATTCCCAGATCTATTCCAGGGAACGAGATATCGAGCAAGCAAAAAGTCTCATCCGCGAGAAGGAAGTTGAATTAATCAGCGACGGGACCGAGACGCAGCGACGTCTAATCTTGCTTGTCGATCTGAAAGACCTGTCGGAGCGGATAGGGCAATTCGAATCGGAGATCGAAGGGCTGATCGCGGATCGGGCCCGCCACGAGTACGAGTTGCGTGCTTTCGAGGTGACGGTCGCAGAGTACGGCTACTAGGGAAAGTGGGGTCGAACCGCAGTTTTCGAAAAGATACAAAACTGCGGTTCGACCCCACTTTCCGCGATAAAAGTGCGGTTCGACCCCACTTTCCCTCAGAGCAGTTCATCAACAATAATTTCAGCCAGCCGGGCCGTCATTGTGACCTCCACCGGATCAATAATTTCCTCCGAGATCATCAGGTCGGGAATGAACACACGCTCCAGCAGGGCGTTGGCGACGGTCTGGTCCGACGTTGCGAGATTGAGTTCCTTGTTGACCTTCAGGCTCAACTTGTCGAAATTTGCCGATCCGACGCATACCCAGCCGTCGAAGATCGCTGCCTTCACGTGGCTCATGCCCGGATAGCGATAGACGCGGATGCCGTGCTCGAGCATCTGGTTGATTGCGACCAGGTTGCTCGCGTTTAACGGGCCGTGGTTGCCGGCGCCAGGTAATATGACGCGTACGTCAACACCGCGTCGGCGCGCCCTGGCCAGTTCGTACAGGATCAGATCATCCGAGAAGTAGGCGTTCTCGATCAGGATGTAGCTCTGCGCGTTCCGAATTGCAGCGACCTGTGCCTTGTAGATATCCGAATCGAAATTGCGCGTCTGCAGCACGCGAACCGGGTAACCGAGGTCTTCGGCGTCTTTACTCTTTCCCTTGATGAACGTCAGGACGTTGGCGAGGTCGCCGAAAATGCCGGCTCTGGCCCAGGCCTTGTCTGATTCGTGTTGCAGCTGGTCGACGACCGGGCCGCGAACCTCAAACATGAGATCGTGCCAGTCATAGCGGTATTCGCGGCCGATGTTCATGCCGCCAACGAAAGCGATTTTGCGGTCGATAATTGTCGTCTTGGTATGGTCACTCGTGAGCCAGGGATTCGATGTCGTTCGCACCCGAACCGATGATCCCCGCTCGAGGTACATCGCCATCGACAATGCTGGACGGTAATCCCGCGGCATTGTTTCCGGATCAATCTGCATTGCCTGCATGGAGCCGAGACCGTCAAACATCACGCGGACCCGGACATCTTCGGAGCGCTTTTTGAGATGGTCGGCGACTGACGCTGCATAATCGTCGTTGTCGAATATGTAAGTCCGAATATCGATCGATTCGTTGGCATCGTCGATCGCTTGCGTCATGCGCGAGAAATACTCCTCGCCGTCGACGAGAAATTCGATCGTGCCGCGCGACTGCTTGGTGTGCGTGACCTTGTCGAGCCGCCGTTCCCAGGTTGTGAGATTCATGGGCGCATTGTTTCCGACTTCGGGAATCGGGCCCCGCAATGCCGGCATCCGTACCGTACCGATAGTCACACGACGCAACATGCCGTCCGTGGACTTCAGGATCAGCGAAGCCAGCGTTGCGGCGTGTGAAACGGGTCGGATGACGGGATCGACGTGAACCGAATTGGCGTACACGAGGACGGCCTGCCCGGCGCCAGCCACACGGCGCGATGTCTTGTAGGCTGCGCCAGTCGGTTGGATGATCTCAGCGCCGTCGCGGCCCCCAACCACCGCTTCGGTAGCGCAACCCGTGGTGCCGATACCCAGCAATGTGACGGCGATGATCAGGGCGGTCCGGAAGATCTGCTTGTCATTCTTCTGTGTGCTCATGATTTGGCTCCCTTGGTCCGGCGCGGGTCTGTGCCCGTGCCGCAGAGTCAAATGTAGAGATGAGTCACCGTAAGTAACTGATTACAAAGTGACTGATTCAGGATGTTCCGTGATGACGGTGTGATGAAAAACTGACGTGCGCTGAATCCAGTGCAATGCAGCGAAAATCGGCCGGGCCGGGCGCCGCCAACCGGCAGGCCGAAATCGTGATAAGTTGCTGCCGATCCGGGATTGGGACTGCAGTTGTGAATGCGAATGCCAAAATGATGGACATGCTGACCGGCTATGCGGCATCGCATCAGCATCCGTTCAACATCTTCGTGCACATGATCGGCATACCGACGATCATGCTCGGAGTGCTGATTCCGTTGAGCTGGGCCAACGTCGACGTGAGCGGTTACTCAATCAGCCTGGCGCACATAGTGATGCTGGCTTTTTTTGGTTTCTACCTGACGCTCGACAGGCTGTTTGCCGCCGTATTTCTCGTTGCCGCATTCGGCATCACGGTGTTGGCGACGAACATTGCTGCGAAGCCGGCCGCGGTTTCCGGGACGATTGCCGCGATCGCGTTTTTCGGAGGATACGTGGCGCAATTCATCGGCCACGCGGTGGAAAAGTCGATGCCCGTGCTCATCAGGCACCCAATACAAGCCAGCCTGGCGGCGCCGTTTTTTACGGTTGTCGAACTGTTCAAAATACTCGGACTGCGCGACGAGCTTTTTGAGCAGGTGCAGACGCGGATCGCCGAGTCCCGACAGGAATAGACGCGGGCCGGCTGATCGATCTTCGCACGTGACATCGTCGAACGGCACCCGGGCGTTAAGACTTATTGCGACAAACCCAAACGGCCACGAAACAGGCCGTTGGAGCATGGGTGGCGCGCAACCTTGACCTTCCCATAATAGGAAGGTATAGGCTTGTCCAAGCCGCGTTGTATCGCGAAACAAACCGACAGGAGTTGAAGAATGATCATCGGACAAGCCGCCGATGCGGCGGGCGTCTCGGCGAAGCGGATACGCTACTACGAGCAGATCGGTCTCATCGACACTGCCAGGCGAAGTGGCGCGGGATATCGTGTCTACGACGAGCGCGACTTGCATTCGTTGCGCTTTATTCGCCGCGCGCGGCAGCTCGGTTTTTCGATTCCGCACATAGCGACTTTGTTAGCGCTGTGGCGAGACCGCCGCCGGAGCAGTGCGGACGTCAAGGAGATCGCTCTGGCTCACGTTGAGGAACTGCGCTCGAAAATCACGGAACTCCAATCCATCGTCGATACGCTGGAGGATCTGGCAGCTCACTGCGACGGCGATTCACGGCCGGACTGCCCGATTCTGGCCGAACTTCAGGGAGTTGAATAATGAGCGCGGATTGGTCGTGCCCGATGCATCCCGAGGTTGATTCCGACCAGGCGGGTGATTGCCCCAAGTGCGGCATGGCATTGGAACGCGTCATCGTGGCTGCGTCGGTTCGGCAGTTCACCTGTCCCATGCACCCGGAAATTATCGAGGACGAGCCCGGTGACTGTCCGATCTGTGGCATGGCGCTGGAGCCCGTGGTCGTGACCGCGGACGATGAGGACAACAGCGAGCTGACCGGGATGGCCCGGCGTTTCCGGGTGAGCCTGGTGTTCACCGTGCCGATTTTCTTCATCGCCATGAGCGATTTACTGCCGGGACAAGCTGTGCGTACCTTTTTGCCGGCGGCTATCAGGCCCTGGATCGAATTGCTGCTGGCCAGCCCCGTCGTGTTGTGGGGCGCATGGCCGTTTTTCGTGCGTGGATGGCGGTCGATCGTTACCCGCAATCTCAATATGTTCACGTTGATCGCCCTGGGCGTGGCCGTCGCGTACGGATACAGCGTGGTTGCCATCCTGTTTCCGGGTCTGTTTCCGGCCGCATTTCGAGATGCTGACGGACATGTCGCGGTGTATTTCGAGGCGGCGGCGGTCATCGTGACCCTGGTTCTGCTTGGCCAGGTGCTGGAGCTGCGCGCGCGCAGCCGAACCGGTGCGGCGATCAAGGCCTTGCTCGGCTTGACGCCGAAGACCGCGAGGCGAGTGACGGCGTCGGGCGAGGAAGAGGACGTACCGATCGAGGCGATACAGCCTGGCGACCGTCTGCGCATTCGTCCCGGTGAAAAAGTGCCGGTCGACGGTCGCGTGATCGAGGGCCACAGTTCCGTCGATGAATCCATGGTGACCGGTGAGCCGCTGCCGGTCGAAAAGCGAGCGAACGATCAGGTAGTGGGTGGCACCGTGAACGGCACGGGCTCGCTCGTGATACAGGCCGAAAAAGTCGGCGCCGATACGTTGCTGTCGCGAATCGTGCAGATGGTGGCGGACGCGCAGCGCAGTCGCGCGCCGATTCAGAAACTTGCTGATTCTGTCGCCGGTTACTTCGTGCCGGCGGTCATCGTTGCCTCCGTTTTTACGTTCGTCGTGTGGGCCATTTGGGGCCCGGAGCCGAGCATGGCCTATGCGCTCATCAACGCGATCGCCGTGTTGATCATCGCCTGTCCCTGTGCGCTCGGCCTTGCCACGCCAATCTCAATCATGGTGGCCACAGGTCGGGGTGCGAGCATGGGCGTGTTGTTCAGGAATGCCGAAGCCGTCGAGCTGCTGCGCGACGTCGACACGCTCGTAGTCGACAAGACCGGAACGCTAACCGTCGGTAAACCGGAAGTGGTGGCCGTGCTTTGCGCGGATCAGTGGGATGAAGCCTCTGTCGTCAGATTGGCTGCCAGTCTTGAGCGGGGCAGCGAGCATCCCTTGTCTGCCGCTATCGTCAACCATGCTGAGAATGAAGGTATTGAGCTGACCGGAGCGCAAAATTTTGAATCCATCACCGGCAAAGGCGTGACCGGAATCGTAGACGGTCGTGATTCCGCCATTGGCAACGCTGCGTTGTTGCGCGATCGCAATATCGACCCCGGTCAGCTGGCACAGCGTGCCGATGAGCATCGGGCGCGAGGTGAAACCGCCATGTTTGTGGTTGTCGAAGAGACCGTTGCCGGTGTCATCTGCGTTGCAGATCCCATCAAAAAGTCGACTCACGATGCGATACGACGGCTTCATGACGAGCACGTGTCGATCATCATGCTTACCGGAGATAACGCGACAACGGCAGAGGCCGTCGCGCAGGAATTGGGACTGGAGCGCGTGATCGCTGACGTCCTGCCAGAGCAGAAACTGGCGGTCGTGAAAGAGCTTCAGGCGAATGGCCGGATTGTCGCCATGGCAGGTGACGGGGTCAATGATGCGCCGGCGTTGGCGCAGGCTCAGGTCGGTATCGCAATGGGTACCGGTACCGACGTTGCAATGGAAAGTGCGACGGTGACCTTGGTGAAAGGCGACCTGCGTGGCATCGCAAGTGCTCGCGCGCTCAGTCGCGCAACGATGAAAAACATTCGGCAAAATCTCTTTTTTGCGTTTGCCTACAATGCACTGGGCATACCGGTTGCGGCAGGTATTTTGTACCCGGTGTTTGGACTCTTGCTCAGTCCGATGATTGCGGCGGCAGCGATGTCGCTCAGCTCGGTGTCCGTGATTGCCAACGCTCTGCGTCTTCGCAATTTCACTGTCAAGTCGTAGCATATCGAGGTCATTTACGAGGATCACTGTTATGGAGAATACCGGGGCTCGATGCTGGTTTTGTTTCATGCGCAGCTCGCTGCGTTGGTTGGGTATTCCGATGTGTCCGATCTGTCGCGACCAGGTATACGACTTTCTGTGGGTCAGCATCGTGCAGACGATCGTGTGGCTGCTCGGTGGAATCGATGGCTGGTTTTTTGTTATTGACGAAATTCTTCTGTTTTTCGTGCTTGTGCTTGTCAAGCATCGAGTACCTGTTCCGTGGAAGCATCAGCCGTAGATCGATATTTATGCAAATAAAAATCCTTACGGGAACTACAGGAATGCTTCATGGATCAATGAATTGTGTTGATCCATGGAAAGGTCTACAGTCACGCTCATGCTTTCAGTGCGCAAACACCAAACATACGTGTTATTGGTCGCGTTGACCTTTTTGTCCTGGGCCGGATTGGCCGCGCCATGTGTTCAGGACGCAAATCCGTTACCGGTTCAAGAGTCGTACGTGGTTGATGCGCACGCGCACCATGCGACTAGCCAGTCTGGTTCGGTGGTGCAGGCAGATGAGTCGGCGAGCATCAATTGTGCATGTTGTGGCGATTGCGCGTCGATGTGCCCGGCGTCCAGTTGCAGTCCGGCCGGAATCACATTACAGGCATTTGAGTTTTCATTCGCCGGGGACAGTTGCGGCCAGGCACTGGCCGATCTGTATTACGCTTCTCCAACACCCAACCCCCCGTTTCGACCTCCCATCGCGATCAGCTGACTGAGCGCCGTACGGCGCTCGCGTTCCGGTACGCCCGACATATCGTATGGGTCGTTGCCGCCAATACAGTGCCGTCAGTGTGTTCGTATGTGACCGGTTCACAGACGTTCACGAACAATCAAAAAATGGGATTGCCATGAAAATACTATCCAGGGTTGCAATCGCTGCAGCGATTATCACGCTAGCGGTTGTCGGATTTGCCTATTCGGGTTTCTACGACGTGAGCGCCAGCTCTCCGCACAGCGGCGTCGTCCGTTGGCTGTTATCGACTACATCCGAGGCCTCAATCGAGCGCCGTGCGAGAGCTGTAGACGTGCCGGAACTCGACGATGAAACGCTCGTGCTCGCCGGCGTCAACGATTTCAACTCGATGTGCATCGGATGTCACGGCGCACCGGGAATCGAGCCCGAAGCGATGGGCCAGGGCCTGAATCCACCCGCTCCGGACCTTGCTGAAGAGGCGGCGGAAATGACCCCGGCCGAACTTTTCTGGGTGACCAAGCACGGCATCAGCATGACCGGCATGCCGGCCTGGGGTGTGACTCACGACGACAGCTCGATATGGCCCATTGTCGCATTAATGATAAAGCTTCCCGGTCTCGACGAAGCGGGCTACCAGAGTCTGCTTGCTTCTGCGCAGGGTCATGGGCATCACGCGGACGACTCATCGGGCGGCCAGCATTCTCACGGGGCAATAGACGAAGCCCCGGATAACACCGCACATGAGCACGGAGCATCTGAGGATCATGGTGAAACGCCGCGGCCGGAAACCGTGCCCGAAGCAGCCGAAGAACATGATCGCAGCACGCATGAGCACAGCCAGTGAGCACACGCCGGTCAGAGTTGGGATCCGTGAATGAATAACGACCGTAAAATCGTGCTGTCATCCAGCCCGCCACGCGTGTCACGAAGGCAGTTCGTGACCGGCGTGGCTGCCGGAAGCGCTTTATTCGGCTTTGGCATACCGGGCACGCCGTCATTCGCGGCGGCAGCGACCCGTTCGGCAGTCCCCACGCTTCGCGGACAAAGTTTCGATCTCGACATCGGTTACAGGAAGGTCAATTTCACTGGCAGGGAAAGGACCGCGACGGTAATTAACGGCTCCATACCGGGGCCTGTCTTGCGCTGGCGGCAAGGCGATCGCGTAACCTTGCGTGTCCGTAATCATCTCGCACACGACTCCTCCATTCACTGGCACGGAATGATGCTGCCTGCCGGCATGGATGGCGTACCCGGCATCAGTTTTGACGGCATAAGGCCGGGTGAAACCTTTACCTATCAATTCGACGTGCGGCAAAACGGCACGTTCTGGTATCACAGCCATTCGCGTTTTCAGGAACAGACGGGAATGTACGGTGCCATCGTTATCGAGCCGAGCCGACCGGATCCCGTCGGCTATGACCGGGACTACGTGGTGCTGCTGTCTGACTGGAGCGATGAGAAACCCGAGAGAATTTACGCCAAATTGAAGAAACAAAGTGACTACTACAACTTTCGTGAGCGAACTGCGGCTGATTTGTGGCGAGACATTTCGGAGAAAGGACTGAGCCAGACGCGTAAGGATCGCGCAATGTGGAATCAGATGCGGATGAGCGACCGCGATCTCTCAGACGTTACCGGCTATACCTACACATTCCTGATGAACGGTGTAACGCCCGACGACGGGTGGCTCGGAGTGTTTGAGCGTGGCGAAAGAATCCGGCTGCGTTTTATCAACGGTGCTGCGATGACAATTTTCGATGTGCGTATCCCAGGGCTGAAGATGACCGTAGTTGCCTCCGATGGGCAGAACATCGAGCCGGTGTCGGTGGATGAATTTCGAATCGGCGTTGCGGAGACCTATGACGTGATCGTCGAGCCACATGCTGACAGCGCGTACACGATTTTCGCCCAGGCTATCGACAGGACCGGGTACGCGCGGGGAACCCTGAGCCCGCATGCTGACTGGGTCGCCGAGATCCCTAAGATGGATCCGCCGGCGCTTTTAGCGCACCGAGATATGGGTATGGGCGGCATGGATCACAGCCAGCACGACATGAGTGCGATGCCGGAGGCAGGCGGCATGGATCACAGCCAGCATGACATGCGTGGCCTGGTGGAAGTGGCGCGGGCGGGCGACCAGGCACTCGATCCGGCTGGTTACGGCAGCAAGCGCGAAATCACGCATATCGCCTCGGAATTCGGTCCGCACGTCGACATGCGTGCGGCGACGCCGCGAGACGGTCTGTCCGACCCGGGCATTGGTCTCCGCGATCATCAGCGCCTGTACGGCAGACGTGTATTGACGTATGCGGACATCAAAAATCTTGAGAAAACGTCTGATGCCAGGGACCCCGGCCGTGAAATCGAGTTGCATCTCACCGGCAATATGGACCGATACATGTGGTCGATCAACGGCATAAAGTTTGCGGACGCCGACCCTGTGAAACTGACATACGGAGAGCGGGTTCGTATTACGCTGGTTAACGACACGATGATGACGCACCCGATTCATTTGCACGGGATGTGGAGTGAGTTGGAAACAGGTGCGCCGGATCGCATTCCACGCAAACACACAATAATCGTGCAGCCGGGGTCGAGGATCAGCTATCTTGTGACCGCCGATGCAATGGGTGGATGGGCCTATCATTGTCATTTGCTGTACCACATGCCCGGCATGTTCCGCGAAGTGCGCGTGAGCTAGATGGCCAGTCAAACAGCACACAATTTCACATTCGCGGCGATTCTGGCAGCCACCTGTCTGTCTGTTTCCAGCGATGCCGGGGCCGATATGGAGGATGATCCCCTGTTGTTGACGGTTCTGTTGGATCAAATAGAGACGCGCGACGTCGGCGGCGACGATACTCTTTCCTGGGATGGGCAGGGTTGGCTGGGCAAGGACCTTCACAAGATCTGGTTCAAGGCGGACGGTGAACGTACGGCAAGTCGCACGGACGAGGCCGAGCTGCAGTTCCTGTACAGCAAGGCCATCGCCAGATATTGGGATTTTCAGGTCGGCGTGCGACATGATTTCAAACCATCACCGAGCCGCAGCTGGGCCGCCTTCGGATTCAAGGGGCTGGCCCCGTATTTCTTCGACATAGATGCAGCCGCATTCATCGGCGAATCGGGACGCGTTGCATTTCGGTTCGAGGCTGAATATGAAATGCTGTTTACGCAGCGACTCATCCTCACGCCAGAGATCGAAATCAACCTGTACGGTCAGAACGATCCGGAAGCAGGTACTGGCTCCGGCCTGTCGGACATCGAGGCCGGTTTGCGGCTGCGCTACGAGTTCCGCCGGGAATTTGCTCCGTATGTCGGCGTGAACTGGACGAGATTGTTTGGAAATACGTCTGATTTTGCGAGAATTGCCGGGCAGGACACTTCTGAAGCACAGCTGGTGATCGGACTCCGAGCCTGGTTCTAGAATTTGACGAGAACTTATTCGGCAGATTCAATGGCACATTCGCGAAATCACATTGATCGGCAGAACAAGATAAACACACATTGGAGGCAGTCATGAATTTTCGAACTCGCATAACCTATTGCGCCGTCGTTGTACTTCTCGGTCAATCGATTTTTTCGCCGCAAGTGCAGGCGCAAGAAGATGATTCAGCGGCGCTGATCGCCATTATCGATGCGGTCGAAAAGGGCTGGGAACAATCGGACGCGCAGCCGTTTCGGGAGCATTATCTGGATTTCGAGGGCGCTCGTTACATTGAGTCTGGCGGGCAGAACACCGGACTCACAGACTTGATCGAGCATCACGTGGTACCCGAGGGTGACTCGCTCGACAACTTTGAGCTGAGTCTTTCAAATGTTGAAACTCATATCGAAGGTGATTTCGCGTGGGCTGTCGCCGATGTCGATTTCAAAGCAACCGTGAAGAGTGACCAGCGGGATATTCACAGTACCGGCTATGAAACATTCCTCTTTCAACGTGTGGACGGGCAGTGGATGATCATTCATACGCATAGTTCGTCCCGGCCGGCCAAGAAAAACTGATCGCGCGCCAGCGGCGGTTGTCGCTGCAGTTCTAGATAAGCATCACTAAAGATAAATCCTCACCGGTCTCATGTGTGCGCATTGAGACCGCGGGAGGATTTGGTGCCGAGAACGCGGCTCCCGACTTATATATCAGGCCCATACGGCTCAAGTGACGACGGATCAATAGGCGGGTAGGGCGGGATTGATAGCCCCTATCGCCTTGCTACGAATACGGAAGCAAAACGTCCGCTTTTCTCCAAAGCGGTCATTCAAACATCACCATTATCGGCAAACTGAACGACCGCTAACGACCTACAGCGGACATTGTCCTTATATACTGGACGAAACGATATGCAGCGCTTTTGCAAAATAATTACTAGGTAGGCAGGAAGAAAAGGATCGGGCGCACGCGGCACCGATCTAGCCACCCTGCGATTGTCGAGGAGACTCATGGCCGCTTACTATATTTTAACGCACACAATCACCGACATCGAAAGGTACCGAGAAGAGTACATTCCTCAGGTCCTCCCTTTCATTGCCAAATACGACGGGGAAGTGGTCGTAGGGTCATTTGATGCGGAGCCGCTTCAAGGTAATCCGGAGAAAGGCGTTGTGGTCATACGATTTCCCTCGGAACAAGTCATACGGGACTTTATGAATGACCCCGAGTACCAGCCAGTCAAAGAGGTTCGCCTAGCGCTGACCACCAATGCCAATGCCGTGCTCGCGCCAGAGTTCCAGATGCCCGAAAGCTGACCAAGACGGGACACATCCGTTGACCATATATTATTGACGTCCGCTTGTGGCCGTTAGCGGACCTTAATTTCAGCCATTTACGAGGTGCCTGAACGTCCGCTTTCGGGAAAAGCAGACATTCAGAATCTCGCTGTCAAAATTCGTGTGTTGAGGGGCCGCTTTACACTCAAGAGCTGCCCTTGGGCTGATACGATGGCGAGAGGCAGAAAGCGACTCATAGTCGCCGTTGACAAACCCTCCTGTCCAGACTGATTATCTGGGGATATGTCGGAATAAAAAACTAGGGGAGATCACCATGAGCCATGTTAGCCATGTACTGAGGGCCTTTGGGATTGCTGTTGTCATCGCGACTCTACTAGGGTGCACAAAAACCGATCTCAC
>SMUY01117495.1_pt1 | contig 12043 bp, 10 predicted proteins | sample 2456441 | NCBI WGS metagenome assembly SMUY01 (sample SAMN11095931, study PRJNA526329) | marine sediment metagenome | biome: Marine sediment; feature: Surficial sediment; material: Deep marine sediment; isolation source: Hadal surficial sediment | place: Pacific Ocean | collected 2014-11 | depth...
AGTTCGGAGTCTGGCAGTCTCAGGGCCATCAAGCGCCCCCGTATCGCCGGGTAATCGTCCCGCTCGCCCTCCAGCGCCAGACAGGCCATGCCAAGAGCCACGGCGCCGCCGATCATTTCCGTCGTCCGCGATCTATATTCGATCGCCGTTATCGACCGTCGAATCTCGCTCAGCAGCCTGTCGTCTTGCCGCGCCCTCTGGGCCATCTGCAGATATCGGGTCGTGGCACCTTCACCGACATCACGGTTCGATTCGGCCGTCTGCATGAACTCAGCCAGCGCAGCTTCGAAACCCCCGGAGTCGCCAGTCATCGCGGCCAGCGTCACTTTCAGTCCGAGGACCCTCGCGTCGGTCGGGTAGTGGCCGAGGGCCGATTCGATGTGCTGTGCCGCCGATTTCCAGTCGCAGGCGCGGATGAACGCCGATGCCAGCACCTTGTGCGACGAGCTGATCCGTTCGCTGACGTGCGAATCGTTGGCCCGTTGCATCGAGCGCCGCAGGTAGTCGAACCCTCGTTCGGAATCGCCTGACGCTAATTGATAGAGCCCGAGATGCAGATACGCGCTGCTTTCTGAAAGGGGGTCTGAAGTTGCCTCTGCCAGCTCCACGACTCGGTCGCAATAACCCCTCGATACCGCGAACTCGCCGTTAAAGTGCGCAATATGAATGCCGTCTCCGCACAGCTGCATCTCAAGGGTCAGGTCGCCCAGCGCCCGGGCGATGTCGATGGCACAGTCCAGCAGGCCCTTCGCCATGGTGAAATCGCCGCGCGTTGTTCCGACCGATCTGGAGAGGCGACCGAGAATGTTGGCTTCGATACGACTATCGGGCTCGACCAGCTCAATGGCGGCTTCGTACACATCAATGGCCTGCGACATTCCCGTGTTGTCGATAAACCTGAACTGCGCGACCTCGAGTGCCAGGTCGATCAGGCCCGCCGAGATGTAATAGCGGAACGACCTCTGAAATTAGTCGGCTATCTGCTGGTCTCGACCCATACCGGAGCCAGCAAGCGCAAACCCGTGCATGGCCTCTGCCAGCGAACCATCGACCTCTTCCGCTTCGCTGAGCTCGATCACCCCCAGGAAGTGCCCGGCCGCCCGCTCAAATGCCAGCGACCGCATTGCCGCCCGTGCCGCGAAAAGTAAATACCGCACGACTCGACCGTTTTCGATGAGCGGTCCGGCACGCAATGCGTGGAACAACAACGCCTCGGAATTCCCGCTGTCGGCGCTCTGCCGCCCGCTTTCCAGCGCATCTGCGTATGCCGCGTGGATTCGGGCCCGTCGGCCGGTGCTGATATGCGAGGCCATCGCCTCTTGTACAACGGCATGTCGGAAATTCCATTCTGATGCACCTGTATGCCCCGCCGACCCCGCGCTGGCATCCGGGCGTGCCGCTATCGTGGACCGGGACACACCCGGCGCCGAAAAGCCTTCCGATGCCTCGATAAGGAACCGGGACTCGGTCGCTTCGCCGAGCGCGCCGTGCACCTCCTCCATCGTCCATGTCTTCATGACGTCAAGCAAAACTGCCGGTGTGACGGCCCCGTGGGCGAGCGACGCCGTTTCCAGCAGTTCAATTACCGATGGCGAGAGGACCCTTAGCCGGTCGTTTATGGCAAGTTGGACAGTCGCCGGCAGTTCGTGGGGCGGTCTATCATCATCGTTTCCGGCCGCGGCCATTCGGGCGATTTCTGTCACGAACAGCGGATTGCCGCCCGTCCGCTCGAACAGTTCGCCTGACTCGCCAGTCCCAATGCGCTCACTATCCCTCGTGATTAACTGGACCACCTCCGCAGATTCATCCTTGCTGAACGGTCCCAGCCGGATGCTTTCCGAGCCCGCAGCGCGTGCCGTCTGCAATATCGCATCGGAAAATGGGTCGGGGCCACCACCCGGACGGTCTCTGTAGGCCAGGATCAGCCCTATGCCAGAATCAATCCCGCCCAGTCCGCGAACGAAATGTGCCAGCAGGCGCAGCGATTCGTCATCGGCCCAGTGCAGGTCGTCAAAAATGATTAGCAACGGGGCCTCGAGCGCATGCGCCCGCAGACAATCGGTCACAGCTTCGTAAAACCGGAACACGCGCTGTGGTCGCGTTTCTGCATATATCGGCCCTGCCGTTGCCCCGCCAGATTCTTGCTGATCGAAGTTGCCCGGATCGTCGAAATCGATTTGATCGCCAATCGATAATTGACGGAGAACGTCCTTCCAGAGCCAGTACGCCGGCGATCCACCGCCCTCAACCGCCGATGATCGCGCCACCCGGATCCCGAGCCCTGCCGCCGAATCCATCGCCTGCGACACCAGCGCAGTTTTGCCGATGCCGGCTTCACCAACTACCGAGGTAATCATGGGCGACCCGTGCGCGAGCTGCCCCAGCCCTTCTCGGAGGAGCGTCAGTTCTCGGTATCGACCAACAAATACGCTGCCACTACGCACGGCGGAAACTCCGCCAGGATTATGCGCCTGCCCGCAACACACTTGATAGCACCTCCGCCCTCCTGACGGCGCTCGCCTGCGCCCGGTGACAAACTCCTTATGGCAGACACCGGCTCGACCTGCCGAATCAATCAGCACCTACCCTGCCGGAGAAAACATCGCACGCGACCCCGCGGTATCGTCGATGGTGCGCCAAACGCATTCCCGATTGAATCAGGACTCAGCGGGGCACGCCAGGGCGAGGGAGGGTGGACTCGCTCCTAGCCACCAGCCGCGGGCATCGCGGCCGCAACCTGTTCTGGAACCAGTTCACGGTACCAGGCCAGCAGTGAATCGGCCGAGCGGTCCCAGCTGAGTGTTTCAGCGTGAAATCTGGCTGCGATGCCCATATGCGAGCGAAGCACGTCGTCTTTCAGCAGCGTACACAGGCGCTCGGCCATCATGTCAGCCCGACGAGACGGGACGAGATACCCGGTCGTACCGTCGAGAACAATTACTGGCAGTCCCCCGACACTTGAAGCGATCACGGGTCGACCGCAGGCTGCCGCTTCGAGCGCTGCCAGCCCAAAGCTCTCATAGTGCGACGGCACCACGCAGACATCGGCAGCGTTGTAGTGCACTGGCAACTTTTCTTGCGTGACATTTCCGATGAAGCGAATTGAAGTGTTGAGCTTCATTCGAGTTGCCAGGGCCTGAAGCCGGGTTTTTTCCAGTGAATTTTCATCGCCACCAACCACGTTGAGGCGGACCGAGCTCGAATTCTCAAGACTGGCCACTGCGCGGAACAGGTTGTCCAGCCCCTTGAGCGGTTCCAGACGGCCCACGAAGAGAATGTTCTTTTCTTCACCGTATCCAAGGTGCTCTTTGGACTGGCGCTGAGACATCGGACGGAACCGGGTGAGATCGACTCCCGGTGGGATGACACAGATTTTTTCGGGACCGATGCCGCAGTATTCGACAATGGCGTCCCGTTCGTCGTCGGTCCAGACGACTATCGATTCCACCGACCGAGATATCGCCAACTCGGAGCTATCGCGTTGTTCCACTTCCAATTCTTCCGGGTGGCCACGGCGCTTCATCTCGGCCATCGTGTGGAAACTCGTGCTATGCGGCACGCCCCACTCCGAAGCCAGTCGCATTCCGACCAGTCCAGACAGCCAGTAGTGGGTGCTCACAAGGTCATAACGCAGGCGGTTCGAAATGCAGAACCGGCGCATCTGGGATGTGAACTGGGGTAGCAGTTCGTAGACACCGGTCTTGTCGAGAGACGGCGGGCCGGCAGGCAGGTGGATCAGCCGGGCGCCGGGAGCGAGCATCACGATTTGCGGATCGAGGGGATCGTGGTGCCGGGTGAAAACGTCGACCTGCACGCCGCGGGCAGCAAGCTTCTTCGCCATTTCAAGGATATAGATATTCATTCCACCAGAGTCTTTGCTGCCTGCCTGGCGCAAAGGGCACCCGTGGACCGTAATGAAGGCTATATGCATATTTGCACGTTCGTTACTACGTTTGAGCGCCAGTCTGGCGTGTTGCGGTCAGGGCGAAGACCGCGCGGTCGACCCCACCAAGATGGTACTTGTAAGCCTCGTTTCCCCGCATGAAATCGAACACCCTGAGTCCTTCTTCTATCGACCTTTTTATGGTCAGGGCGTGGTTCAAGAGTCCAACTGAAAGACTGGACCTGGCGGGATTGTAGCCACTGTTGTAGAGATAGCGTACATTTCTGCACACAAAAGTCAGAGAAGCCGCGACTTTTTCGTCGTTGATCTCGAGGAAGACCAGCCGGGTCGTACACTCGTCCGCCATTGCCACGGCAACCGTGCGAAAAAAGCGCTCCCGATCCGGGGTCATGAACTCAGCCTTGCCGGTCGTGCTCATGCGGTACAGCACCATGAAATCGTCCATCGCCACTTCAATATCACCGGGCCGACTCAACTCGATTTGCCTGATTTCGCCTGCCGCTTCGAGTCTTCGCAATTTGCGACGCAGCTCGTGCCGGTCCTTTTTCCGAAGACCCCCAAGATATGCATCCCACGATGTTGGAAGTTCGAGACGCGGCGCGACATCCTCCTGTTTGATTTCTACGTTCCATCCGAACTTTTCAGCGAATTCACGAAACCTGGTGATCGTAGCCGAGTTCCCGGGTATCGACTGGAGCTTGATCGACTCGACCCCGGGCATTTCATCGACTGCTCTGACGATCGCTTCAAGAGAACCGGAGCCCGAGCGATCGGCCGACAAAAAATCGTGATAGTCGACCAGGTCCGTGCCCCCGAGAAAGCTGATCACGCTGCCGTTGACCATCAACGGTGCGATCATCTTGATGTCACCCGAATCGGAACGGACGGCCAGCAGTTTTAGTTCTGAATTCGCGCCATACTCCGACCACCACGCCTTTTGCCAGGTTGGAGAATCGAAGAACGTCGGCTCGGAGCACCCATCGATCAGGTGTTGCCAGTGATCGGCAAGGTCTTCAAATGTTCCCTGCTCGGTCCCGGCGATGCAACAGGTCAATATTTTGGCTGTACCTTTTTTGAGCGTCCTGGTTGAGTACCCTGGCCAGGAACCCTGGCCGAGCATCGTAAATTCTGGGAGACAGGCCCCAGATATCTGGCGATTATCTTACTTACTTACCGCTGTTTAACAGTTTCATCACCGAATCGATATCCGGCTCTACGTATTCAAGCTCGACAAGTGCACGCTTTTCTGCTGTGCCGGGATCCTTGAGACCGTTGCCAGTTAAGATGCAGACAACGGTCTTACCGGTCAGGTCTACGCCTAATTCGGGCAGTTTGAACAACCCTGCGACAGACGCAGCCGAGGCCGGCTCGCAGAAGATTCCCTCCTCCCTCGCAAGGCGAAGATATGCATCGATAATCTCGTTATCGTCGACCATGTCGATCATGCCGTTCGACTCGTCGCGGGCGGCTTCTGCCTTCTCCCAGCTCGCGGGGTTTCCAATTCTGATCGCTGTGGCTATGGTTTCTGGCCTGGCAACGGGTTTACCGAGAACGATCGGCGCCGCACCTGCCGCCTGAAAACCCATCATCCTGGGCGTGGCTTCGGCCCGGCCCATCGACTGATACTCGGTAAATCCTTTCCAGTAGGCCGTAATGTTGCCGGCATTGCCTACCGGTATGCACAAAAAATCCGGGGCCTCCCCAAGTTCATCGACGATCTCGAAAGCACCGGTTTTCTGACCCTGGATACGGAATGGATTTACCGAGTTCACCAACTCGATGTCCATTAGTTCGACAATGCCCCGCACAGCGTTCAATGCGTCGTCGAAACCACCGTTAACTGCGAGGATACGTGCTCCGTACGCCATTGCCTGGGCGAGTTTGCCGAGCGCGATTTCGCCGGCCGGCACCAGTACAAGTGTTTCGAGCTGGTACCTGGCCCCGTATGCAGCAGCCGAGGCGCTGGTATTGCCAGTGGATGCACAGATGATCCGTTTTTTGCCCGCCTCAAGAGCTTTGGCGATCGCCACAACCATTCCGCGGTCTTTGAACGACCCGGTCGGATTGCATCCTTCGAGCTTGAAATAAAGGTCTTTGCAGCCGACCGCGTCGCCAATGCTCCGCGACCTGACAAGGGGTGTGCTCCCTTCACCGAGCGAGACGGCCGGTGTGGCGTCGGTAACAGGGAGAAACTCCCGATACCTTTCGATCACACCGGGCAGCATCGGCAAAGGTAGGGCCGCTCCTGATCAGGCTGGCTTCTCGCGCCAGCCGCTAAACATCGCAACAAACGTCAGGACCGACTCGGGTAGGTTTCAACCCGCAGAAGGCTGTCCAGACGCATAACCGCATCGAGTCGTTTCAGCGAACTCACGGCATTCTGCATGTTAGCTTCCCGCGCCGGGTGCGTCATTATCACAAGGTCGGCAGATTCGTTCTCCGTGTCAATATCTTTCTGGAGGACAGAACCGATGCTAATGTCGGCATCGCCCAGCACCTTTGCAATGCTTGCCAGCACTCCGGGCCGGTCGGCCACAGTCAATCGCAAATAGTACTGGCAGACATGATCGTCCATCGACGCGATATCGAACGGTGCAGGCACGTCGGCTCGCGTCGAAGCGCCCGGACCACCTCTCACGATTCGCAGTATGTCACCCAGAACGGCGCTCGCTGTCGGTTCGGGGCCGGCCCCCGGCCCCTGGAACCACAAACGGCCTACGAGATCGCCCTCGACCTCGACGGCGTTGAGAACGCCGTTTACCGAAGCCATCGGGACGCTCAGCGGTATCAGTGCCGGGTGCACCCGGGTCAACAAACCCGACTTTTCATTGGCCTGCGCCACGGCGAGGAGCTTGATTGTGAACCCGAGTTCGCTTGCATACCGGAAGTCCTTGGCATGGACACCCCGGATTCCTTCCCGGTGAATCGCGTCGATGGAAACTTCGGTGTGGAAGGCCAGTCGTGCAAGTACAGAAATCTTGTACAGCGAATCGAAACCGTCGACGTCAGCGGTCGGGTCGGTTTCGGCATAACCCAGTGATTGCGCTTCGGCGAGCACATCGTTGAAATCGGCACCCTCGTGCGCCATCTTGGTAAGAATGAAATTGGTGGTGCCGTTGATAATGGCCCGGATGCTCTGGATCCTGTTCGCCGTCAGGTCGTTCATGAGCGGTCCGATTATCGGGATGCCGCCGCCCACACTGGCTTCATAGAGCAGCTGTACATCGTTTTCCGCGGCAATGGCGAGCAGTTCACCACCACGCTTGCACAAGACTTCCTTGTTGGCGGTAACGACATGCTTGCCACCATTGAGCGACCTGGAGATGTAGTCAAACGCCGGGTCTTCGCCACCCATTAGTTCGACAACAATCCCAACTTCCGGATTCGCTATGACTGAGTCGGCGTCGGTCGAGATTATCGAGCGATCAAGATCGACTGCGCGCTTACGTTGAGGGTCTTGAACCACCACCGCTCTGACTGTAAGCGGAACGTTTGGGTCTCCCGACCCGTGTCGCCCGACGATGGCCCTGGCCACTGCCGAGCCGACAACCCCGAGACCCAACAGGCCAATACCGGTCGTTTCACTACGCGCTGGCCGTGCTGCAGCTGCCATAAGCGCTATGGCTCCAACTGCGAGAGCCCGCCGAATTGCGATTCGAACGAGACAGGGGTCGGCGTTGGCAGAATCGTAGAAAGTCTTACCTGGTTGTTCACCCAATCGAAAATCTCGCTGTCGAGGACCATATACAGGTCGAAGTTGGCGCGTTCCTGATTCAAGAAGATCGTCATTCCACGTGTTGCCAGCGCATCGAAGTTTTCTTCGTCAATCTCCCGGGCGTCGTTCACTTCTTCGACTACGATGTAGCTCCACCAGTTAGTTTCGCCGTCGTATCGGCCGTCACTGGGTGTCCGAAGCGGAAGAAGCCGGTTTCCATCTGAGTCGAGTCCAAACAAAAGGGCGTCGATTTCGGGCGATACGCCAAATGGGTACCAGCCCCGGTCACCCCGGTCCCTCAGCACGTTCGGGTCGTCCGAATACCGGAGAACGACTTCCTCGACAGGATCTCCACTGGTCAGGTCTCGTTCCATCGCCCGTCGAGTTTCAGGATCGCGATCGAACAGGATGATCTCGTACAGGTGGACCTGCGCCTGGACACGCGGTATCTCTTCGGCTACGACTGCGCGCAGTCGCTCCCTGAACATGCTCTTGCGAATGAAATCCCGGAATACTGGCTCGTCCATTCCGATGCGATGGATGAACTGGCGCCTGGCTTCTTCGACATTGTCCAGGTACTCCCTCGATTCGCGTTCAGCAATCGTTGCTGCAACAAAACCAAGGATCGAATCGACACGCTCGTCGACCTCATCAGACGAAACGGTAATTCCGTACCGCGGCGCAAGTTGAAACGCCAGTTCGTTTTCTTGCAGCGTTTGCAGAGCGTCGAACAGCGAGTTCCCGATCTCGAACGGTACTCCGAGGTCCTCGCTCATCCGCTGGTTGAACCGAATGAAGTTTACGACGTCTCCGCGCGTGTATTCAGTACCCGCAACCCTGAGGGCCAACTCACGCGGCGGAAAGACGAAGACCTGGAAATACGCATAAACCGGGATTGCCAGGAGGGCGATGAGCACGATTGCCGCAACGAAGATGAACGGCCGGGACTTTCGTTGCAGCTGGCGCTTGTCCTCTACTATTTGCCGACGGGTTTTGCCACCTCGCGTCGTAATACTGCGACGGCCTGCCTCATAGTCGACGGTCGGGCCGTCGACTGCTTCCGATTGGCTCTGGGCTTCGTTCTGGTCTGCGTTTTTATTTTCCGGGCTGTTTTCTTGGCTGTCTTCTGGGGACATCTTCGGCACTCAGTTATTGCTGCGGTCAGGGCGCCGCCTGGTTAGCGACTCAAGCCCTGATAACGATGAACTGTCAGCCAGAAGAGACTACTTCTGTTCTTCGTCTGCGCTGGCTTCTGCTTCTGGCTCAGCTTCTGTTTCTGGCTCGGTAGTTGAAACGTCTTCAGAAGGTTCTTCGGATTCCGCTTTAGTAGTGGAATCGTCCTCATCGATTTCAGCTTCTACCGTGTCTTCAGGTGCATCGGTCAAGGAAGCATCCGCATCTGGATCGGTTTCAGTATCGTCCCCTCGAGATTCAAGGGTTTCAGTGGCCTCGGCAGGTGTGTCGGCATCGCCATTCGAAACGTCTTCAGCAGGTCCTTTGGACTCAAGCTCAGTCGAGGAATCATCCGCTTCAGATTCAGCTTCTGCCGTGTCTTCTGGTGCCTCGATGTTCTCGCCATCCTCCGGAGTTTCTTCCTCATCGGCGGAAATCCTGGTGCTCGACGCAACGGAGCCTGTCACCCGCAGGTGGTCCGGTGCGAAGGGGAGCAACGCAAGATGACGAGCCCGCTTGATGGCCGTAGTCAGGTTTCGCTGACACTTGGCGCAGTTTCCAGATTTCTTGCCGGCTTCGATTCGGCCACGGTCGGTAATGAAACGCCGGATGCTCGAAACATCCTTGTAATCGACCGTGTTTTCCTTGCAGAAACACTGGCGTCGGCGTCGACCGCCGCGGCGGAACGGAGGGCGTGAGCCCTGACTGGTTCGGGGAGATGTCATTATTTACCTCGCGGAACGGACCGTGGAACCAAGCGGCAAACACCCGCCAGACTCCACACGGAAACTGCTACCAGGGCAGTTCCTCCACGTCTTCTGATGAGTTATTTGTATCAGGTGCGTCAGAATCTGAGGTTCCTGACGGTTCTGATGGACCTGATGGACCTGATGGCCCTGGCGAATAGGACTGTGAATCAGGTGGTGCGTCGGCGGCTGTTTGTTCGCCGCCCGGCGAGTCGAGAAAAACGACCTTGAACGCTCGTATTTCCAGCGATGTGCGTGCCTCGCCGGAATTGCTCGTGTACTGGCGTGTCGACAACCGGCCGTCGACGAACACACGGCGACCCTTGGCGAGGTACTGGTTCACCGCTTCCGCCTGGCGTTCCCAGGCCGTGACCGTGAACCATTCGGTGTCTTCTATCCATTCACCGTTCTGGTCGCGCCGGTTGTTGCTTACCGCAAGGCGGAAGTTGGTGACTGGCGTCCCACTGGGTGTGTAACGCATCTCGGGGTCGGTGCCTGCGCGACCGATGAGGAGTATCTGGTTAAGACTCAATTGAAAATTATCCGTACCTGCCGTAGCTGAACAGCGAGACGCATGTCTTACTGATCGGCCTCGGCCTCGACTATTGACGGCTTCGGCTCGTCCCGGACCAGCAGGTGTCGAATAATCGACTGGTCGGCATCAATCGCTCGTGCGAGTTCCTGCGCCCTTGTCCCGTCCAGTTCAAAGTTGGCCTGAAGATAGTAACCCTCGTTGTTCTTTTGGATTGGATAGGCAAGGGTCCGTTTGCCCCAAACATCGGTGCCCGATACTTCGCCACCGGCATCGGCCACAAGCGAAGTGATTTTCTCTACCGACTCGGCACCCTGCTCTTCACCAGCGTCACCACCGAGAATCCAGACCAATTCGTACTTTCTCACCGATCCACCGTGTTCTTCTAACTAGCGCGAAACCGATTCAGTTTACCACGCCGTATCGGCGCGTCAGCACCCATTTTCGTGGTTGCAAACGGCAACTCCAAGCCAGTTGGCACAATTCCGGGTTTTTGGAGGCTAAGAATCGAGACCTGGAACCGGAAAGTTCGACGCGAATTTCGCTACTTCGACGCCGAGTTTCGATAGTTTCGATTCATCGGCATGAGCCTTGAGCGCTTCGAGAATGTAGCCGGCGACCTGCTCCATATCGGAAACATTCAGCTCCCTGGATGTTAGCGCCGGGGTCCCGATACGAACACCTGAAGTGATCGTCGGCGGTTCGGGGTCGAACGGAATGGCGTTCTTGTTCACGACGAGACCTGCGGAAATGAGCGCAGCCTCGGCGTCGCGACCGGTAAGCCCCAGTGGACGGGTATCGACAAGCATCAAGTGATTCTCGGTCCCGCCAGCGACAATCCGCAAACCTCCGGCCGATAGACCACTCGCGAGCGCCTTCGCATTCTGCACGATCTGGTGGGCGTAGTCCTTGAAATCGGGCCGCATCGCTTCACGGAATGCCACTGCCTTGGCTGCGATTACGTGTTCCATCGGACCGCCCTGCATGTTCGGGAACACTGCCGAGTTGTACTTGCGGGCAAGGTCCTTCGTCATCAGGGCCATCGCACCGCGCGGACCTCGCAGTGTCTTGTGAGTGGTACTCGTGATGATGTCGGCAAGCCCTACAGGCGACGGGTGTGCGCCACCGGCAATTAATCCGGCAATGTGGGCCATGTCGACCAGCAACGCCGCTCCGACCGAGTCTGCAATCTCGCGGAAACGCTTGAAATCGATCGTCAACGAGTAGGCGGTATAACCGGCAATGATGATCGATGGCTTAAACGATTCGGCCTGACGCTGTACTTCGTCGTAATCAATCGCCTCGGTCTCCCGGTCCACACCGTAGTGCCCGAACTCGTAGAGCTTGCCCGAGAAATTGACGGGCGAACCGTGCGTAAGGTGACCGCCGTGGTCGAGCGACATGCCCATGATCCGGTCGCCGGGCTGTACGAGTGCGAAAAAGGCCGCCATGTTCGCCTGCGCGCCCGAGTGGGGCTGCACGTTGGCGCGCTCGGCGCCAAACAGTTCCTTCGCCCTGTCGATGGCGAGTTGCTCGGACACGTCGACGTTCTCGCAACCGGCGTAGTAGCGGCGGCCCGGGTAGCCCTCGGCGTATTTATTAGTAAGCACCGAGCCCGTCGCCTCGAGGACCGCGGCGCTTACGTAGTTCTCCGACGCGATCATCACCAGTTGTTCCCGTTGACGCCGCTGTTCGTTTTCGATGACTTGCTTGATTTCAGGATCAGTGGTGGCGACCGCCGACATGGGTTCTCCGATACCGCGCCGTGCCGAATATCATCACGAACGCGTTGTCTCGCCGTGCTTCTGGCTCCGGGGCTCTGGTGTTTCGTGGGTGATCCTCGAATGACGATCCGAGAACGTATTTAAAGTCTATATCCGGTACGGGTCGCTCGCCCCTCAATGCCGAAACACGGTGACGTACTTCGATCTATCGCTATCATGTGTTGCTTCGTGCGCGGGCCTCGGGGCGCG
>SMUY01358367.1_pt1 | contig 12041 bp, 9 predicted proteins | sample 2456441 | NCBI WGS metagenome assembly SMUY01 (sample SAMN11095931, study PRJNA526329) | marine sediment metagenome | biome: Marine sediment; feature: Surficial sediment; material: Deep marine sediment; isolation source: Hadal surficial sediment | place: Pacific Ocean | collected 2014-11 | depth 0-1...
GCGAGCCGGCAACCCTTGAGGGCGGCCAATTCCCCGAGCACGTCGGCGATCACCGGCGCGAGGCCGAGGGCCGCGCCGGTGAGGTCGTTGGCCGTGCCCTCGAGCGCGCGGGCCAGGGCCTCGGCGCCGCCGGGCGCCGGCTCAAAGGCGGGCCGGGCCCGGCGATGGTCGTCTCCCCGGCCCTCGCCCATCTCGTCGTAGGCGCGGAACACCGCCCGGGTCTCGAGGGGGAGCCCCGGATTGACAAAAACCACCCCGGCCTCGGGCAGCGTAACCTGAGGGCCCAGCGCCTCGCCGATCCCGGCCATGAAGGTGGGCCTGGCGGCAAGACAGACGGTTACGTCGGCGCCGAGGCCGGCCGCGATCTCGGCCACGAGCGGCGCATCGACCCCCCATTGGGATGCCAGCCCGGCGAGCACGGCGGCGGCATCGGCCGCGCCGCCGCCGAGGCCGGCCGCCACCGGGATGTTCTTCTCAAGGCCGATGCCCATGGCGCCGCCTTGCCCCGGCTTGACCGCCGCGGCCAGGCGCCGGGCGGCCCTGAGCGCGAGATTATCTTCCCCAACCGTCAAACCGGCGGCGAACGGGCCGCTGACGGCGAGGGCGAAGGCGCCCGATTGCGACCCCGACAGCTCCAGCGTCACGATATCGGCAAGGCCCGCGAAGGCGACCAGGGAATCGAGTGTGTGGGTTCCGTCAGGCCGCCGTCCGGTGATATGAAGATAGAGGTTGAGCTTGGCCGGGGCCGCAAGGGTCAGGCGCGCGCTCACCCGCCGCGCCGCCCGGCATCCTCCCCGGACGCTTCGCTCTTTCTCGGGGGCTTGCCCAGACCGTGTTCAAGCTTCTTCTTGATTCCGCCGACGGTCTCGGGCTCGGGATCGAAACGGAGCGCGCGCTGCCACTGGAAACGTGCCTCCATGCGCCGGCCCACCCGCCAGTAGGCATCGCCCAGATGGTCGTTGATGGCCGAATCATAGGGGCTCAGGGTGATGGCGCGCTCCAGGGTCTTGGCCGCGCGGTCATAGGCGCCGAGCCGGTAATGGGCCCAGCCCAGGCTGTCGACGATGAACCCGTCATTGGGCCTGAGACGCACCGCCTTCTCGATCATGGCCAGCGCGCGCTTCAGGTGTTGCCCCTTGTCGACCCAGGAATAGCCGAGATAGTTGAGCACGAAAGGCTGGTCCGGCTGCAGTTTGAGGGCCTTGAGGAAATCCTTCTCCGCCCGCTTCCAGCGCTTGGACCGCTCCAACGATATGCCCCGCGAATAAAACAGCGACCAATGCCGGCGCTCGATCGCGCCGATGCGGGCAAAGGCCCGATGATAGTGTTTAAGCGCCTCGTCATATCGCTTCTTGAAACGCAGGATGTCGCCACCGGCGATGAGCGCGTCGGACCGCGCCGGGCGTTCCTCGGCCATGGCCGAGAGCCGCTCCAGGGCGGGCGCGATCTTGTCCGCCCGGGACAAGGTATTGGCGGCCCGGAGCCGGGCTTCCCAACTTCTGGGCGCACCAGTGTCCACCTCGTCATAGGCCGCCACGGCATCGTCGTAGCGCTTCATGCCGACCAGGATATCGCCCACCAGGATTTGCGCCATGGCGAAACGCGGCTTGAGATAGAGCGCCATGCGGACCAGCATCAGCGCCATCTGGTCGACGTTCTGGTCGTTGAGCAGCACGGCCATGTCCCAGAGCGCCTCGGCGACCCCATCGGCGGTACTATTGACTGCCTTGGCGGGTTTGATGCCTTTTTTCGACCGCGCCAAGGCGGCCTCGACGGCGACGGCGCCGCTCTGGCGGGCCAACAGCTTTTGGTAGAGAGACCGCGCCCGGTCGGCCTTCCCCTGGCGCTCGAAATAGGCACCGGCGAGCTCCACCGTGCGCGGATGAATCTCTTTGTCCTTGGTTATGGAAGCGAACAACTCGTCGGCGTCCGCCGTATCGCCCACCAGATCGCGGATCAGCGCCGCATGAAGGTCATGGATGATCTTGAGCCCGCGGCGCTTACCGAAGGGCTCCAGCGCCTCGAAGGCATCGCTGACCTCGCCCTGGCCGGCCAGGGTCCAGGCCAGCGCCAGGGGCACGATATAACCGCCCAGCCCACGGTTGGGGATCGTCTTCAGCTTGGCGGCGGCATCCTCGAGCCGCTTCGCCCGGATGTCGTCGATGGCGAGGGTGACCCCGGCGATCACGCTTTTGGGACGCGTTTTTATATAGCGCCGGGCGATCTCGGTGGCCTTGGCCACGCGGCCGGCCGCCAGCATCTGATGCATCGCTTGGCGGAGGATTCCGGGGTGGGTCGGGGCGTGGGGGAGGATTCTCTCGAACAGCCGGGCGGCCAGCGCCGCATCGTGAACCGCCTCGGCGTGGCGCGCCGCCAGGTAATCGCCGTAAGGGGTGGAGAGCGGCCCCGGGTCCCATTCCGTCGCCCCCACATTGGCGGTCTCCCGGTCCTGGGCGTGGGCCTGGGGCACGCCGGCCCATGACAACGCCAACGCCGCGACCGCCGCCATCAGGGCGGCGCGGTGCGGCCGCGCCTTCGACCCGAAGCCGGTTCCTAGGGACACCATCTCCACCGTCACTCCAATTGCTTATCGCTGAGCGATGATAACACGGGATCCGCGCTCACATGTTGGGATAGTTTGGCCCGCCGCCGCCTTCGGGCACCACCCAGGTGATGTTCTCGGTCGGGTCCTTGATATCACAAGCTTTGCAGTGGATGCAGTTTTGGGCGTTGATCTGCAGCCGGGGCCCGGGGCCGCCGTCGGGTTCGATGATCTCGTAGACGCCGGCCGGGCAATAGTGGGTCTCGGGCGCGGCGAACCGGTGGTAATTGATATTTATGGCCCGTGCTTCATCGGCCAGCCTGAGGTGACAGGGCTGGTTCTCCTGGTGATTGGTGTTGGAAATGAAGACCGAGCTCAACCGGTCGAAGGTCAGCTTGCCGTCGGGCTTCGGGTAGTCCATGGGCCGGTAGGTCGACGCCGGCAGGGTTTCCTCATGGTCCCGGTGATGGCCGAGGGTCCAGGGCGCGCGCCCCCGCAGGATATAGGTGTCCATGGCGGCATGGAGAAGCCCGCCAAACAACCCTAAACGGAAGCCGGGGCGGATGTTGCGGGCCGCGCGCAACTCCGCCATGACCCAACTCGCTTCCAGCCGTTCGCGGTATCCCGCCGCCTGGTTGCCGTCGCCATCGGATGCCAACAGGTCGGCCACCGCCTCGGCCGCCGCCATCCCCGACTTCATGGCGTTGTGGATTCCCTTGATCTTGGGCACGTCCATGAATCCGGCGCCGCAACCGATCAAGGCGCCGCCCGGGAAGGTCAACTCCGGCACCGCCTGGTAGCCGCCCTCGGTGAGCGCCCGCGCGCCGTAGGCAATGCGGCGCCCGCCCGCGAACAAAGGCGCGATGGCGGGGTGGGTCTTGAAGCGCTGGAATTCTTCGAACGGGCTGAGATAGGGATTGGCGTAATCGAGGCCGACCACCAACCCCACCGCCACCTGGTTGTCTTCCAGGTGATAGAGGAACGAGCCCCCGTAGGTGCCCTGGTCCAGGGGCCAGCCCACCGTATGGAGGACGGTCCCCGGCTTGTGGAGCGCCGGGGCCACTTGCCAGAGCTCCTTGACGCCGAGGCCGAAGGTTTGCGGCGCAGCCTCCGCGTCAAGGCGGAACCGGGCCATCAGTTGCTTGGTGAGCGATCCACGGCAGCCCTCGCCGAACAGGGTCTGGCGCGCCCGCAATTCGACCCCGGGCTGATGGTTGGCGGTGGGCGTGCCGTCCTTGCCGAGGCCCAGTTCCCCGGTGGCGATGCCCGCCACCGCGCCGTCTTCGCCGAACAGGATTTCGGCGGCGGCGAAGCCGGCATAAATCTCCACCCCCAGCGCCTCCGCCTGGCCCGCCAGCCAGCGGCAGAAATTGCCCAGGCTGATGATGTAATTGCCGTCATTGCGCATCTGCGGCGGGGTCGGCAGGGCGAGCGCCCGGCGCGCGGTCAACACCATGAAGCGGTCGTGCACGGCGGGAGTGGCCAGCGGGGCGCCCTTGGCCTTCCAATCGGGGATCAGCTCGATGAGCGCCCGGGGATCAAGCACCGCGCCCGACAGGATGTGGGCGCCCACTTCCGAGCCCTTTTCGACCATGCAGACCGAGACTTCCCGGCCGGCCTCCAGCGCCCGCTGCTTGAGGCGAATAGCCGCCGCGAGCCCCGCCGGCCCGGCGCCCACGATGACCACGTCGAAGTGCATCGATTCCCTGTCCATGGCCTTAATTCCGGTCCCTCGGCCTGTCCACTTTGCGGCGGACCGCCCATTTGTTTGCCCGCCTCACGGCGGGCCGCCCATTTGTTTGCCCGCCTCACGGCGGGCCGAAGGAATAGCGCAAAAACCGGGGCACGACAAACCACGCCGTGATAGGCTCGCCCGGTGATGGCGGGGGGAACTCTTTTATCGGCGCTGAAATGGCAGGTCGAGGCCGGGGCCGATGAGGCCATCGGCGAGCAACCCATGGACCGCTTCGCCGCGCCCCCGCCCGCGGCACCTTGCCCCGCCAGGGCGCCGCGCCAAGCGGCGGCAACGGGCGGGCGGCCGCCGGGGATGGCCGAACCCGGCGCCGAGGACGCCACCCAGGTCGCCGCCGGCGCCCAGACCCTAGAGGACATCCGCGCCGCGCTTTTAACCTTCGAGGGGTGCCCGCTCGCCCGGACCGCGACCAACCTAGTTTATACCGATGGCAATCCCCAGGCCCGTATCGTCTTCATCGGCGAGGCGCCCGGCGCCGAGGAAGACCGCCAGGGCCTTCCCTTCGTCGGCCCGGCGGGACGGTTGCTGGACCGCATGCTCGCGGCCATAGGGCTCGACCGCGGCCAGGTTTTGATCACCAATACGCTGTATTGGCGTCCGCCGGGCAACCGCAATCCTACTCCCGCCGAGGTCGCCGCCTGCCTGCCGTTCGTCGAACGCACCATCGAGATCGTCGATCCGGAGATCCTCGTCATGGTCGGCGGGACCGCCGCCAAGACCCTCCTCGCACGCCGCGAAGGCATCATGAAGCTCCGGGGCAAATGGTTCGGCTTCGAGACCCCCCGCATGGTCCGCCCGGTGCCCGCCATGGCGATCTTTCACCCGGCATTCCTGCTGCGCAGCCCGGGCCAGAAGCGCGCCACCTGGCGCGACCTGATAGAAATCAAGAAGCGCCTGAACGATGGCCCGTGACGCCCCTTCGGGCGATGGCTCGTGACGCCCCTTCGGGCGATGGCCCGTGACGCCCCTTCGGGCGATGGCCCATGACGCCCCTTGCCGCGCGCCGCGCCTTTGGTTATCAAGGCAGGCAATGAAATCAAGAAATCGAGATCAGGGGGTACCGAAGCAGCCGGTGGGGACGGGGAGCCACGCCATCGGCGCCGCGCTCTTGGCCTTGTCGATGCTGGCGGCGGGGGCGCACGGCGTCGGTCCGGCGCAGGCCAAAGACAACGTGGCGTCCTGGGTCATGGGCCCAGCCCGGCCGGCGGGCGCGCCGGCACCCTTTCCGTCGATCCTCAACGCCGCCGACATCGAACGCTACCGAAACATTTTCACGGCCCAGAAACGGGGCCGATGGACCGCCGCCAGGCACCTCATCCGCGATCTCGATGACCGTATCCTGATGGGCCACGTGCTGGCCCAGCGCTACCTGCATCCGACCAAATACCGCTCGCGCTATGGCGAGCTTGCCGGGTGGATGGGCCGCTACGCCGATCATCCCGACGCCAAGCGCATCCACCGCCTGGCGCTGCGCCGCAAGCCGCGCCGCGCCAAGGCCCCGCCCCGGCCCCGGTCGTTCCAAGGGGGCGCGCTGTTGGCGGCCGCGCTAAAGGCGGAGAAACGCCGCCGCGCCAAGCCGGCCAGGTTCAGGCGCGGCCGCGCCGAACGCAGCGTCCGGCGTCATATCCGGCACTTGGTGCGCCGCGAACACTTAAGCGCGGCGGAACGTTATCTCGACAACCCCAAGACCCGGCGCGCCGTCGGCCGCGCCGGCATCGACCGCGCCCGGGCGATCATCGCCGGCGGCTGGTTCCGCTGGGGCGATCTTCCCCGTGCCCTGGCGCTTGCCGGCGCCGCCGCCAAGCGGTCCGGCAAGGCCGCGCCCGACGCCCAGTGGTGGGCCGGACTCGCCGCCTTCAAGCTGCAGCGCTACGACCAATCGGCCCGCTATTTCGCCACCGCCGCGCGGGCGCCGAGCGCCAGCCCCCAGGAAATCTCCCGGGCGGCCTTTTGGGCGGCCCGGGCCAACCTGGTAGGGCGCAGACCGGCGCGAGTCAATGCCTGGCTCACCCGGGCGGCCGGCAATCCCCGCACCTTCTACGGGCTGATCGCCACCCATATGCTGGGCGGCGCGCCCGCCTTTAATTGGAATGAACCGGTGCTGGCAGCCGGCCGCACCTCCGCCCTATTGGCGGCGCCGGCCGGCCAACGCGCGCTGGCGCTGATCCAGGTCGGCCAAGGACGCCGCGCCGAGCGGGAACTTCGCCGGCTCAGGAACAGCGCCGAGCCCAAAAACCTGCGCGCCATCATCGCGCTCGCCGACGCCGCCCGCCTCCCGGCAACCGCCTACCGCGCGGCGAACCTGTTGAAGGCGTTGATGGGCGAACGCATCGACAGCGCGCTGTACCCGGTGCCGGCCTGGGCGCCCGACGGCGGTTATTCCATTGACCGGGCGCTGGTGTTCGCCCTGGCCCGCCAGGAATCGGCCTTCAACGCCAGGGCCAAGAGCCGCAGCGGGGCGCGCGGCCTGTTGCAGCTGATGCCCGCGACGGCGCGCGATATGCGCCGCTCCCAAAGGGCCTTTCGCGGCCGCAACCGGGCCCGGCTGTTCGACCCCAAGGTCAACCTGGCGCTGGGGCAGAAATACATGAGCTACCTGCTTTCCAGCGACATCGTCGCGGGCAACATGATCATGATGATCGCCGCCTATAACGGCGGCCCGGGCAATACCGCCAAGTGGCAGTTCGAGATGCCCCACGGCGCCGACCCCTTGGTGTTCATGGAATCCATACCGGCTCGCGAAACCCGGCTGTTCGTCAAGCGGGTGCTCGAGAATCTCTGGATCTACCGCATGCGCCTGGGCCAGAAGGCGCCGACCCTGACCGCCCTTGCCGGCGGGCGCTGGCCTTACTATGTAAGGCTCGACGGCAACACAAGCGGGCCCGGCGCGGAACCCCCGTGAAGGCGCCGCCCCCGAACCGCAATCGAGGTCGATCCCATGGCCGGCATTGATGAAACCCGCGAATTCATCCCCGTCGGGATCGCCATCCTCACCGTTTCCGACAGCCGCAATGAGGCCGACGACGAATCGGGCGGAATCTTGGCCCAACGCGCCAAGGACGCGGGCCACAACGTGGTCGCCCGCCAGGTGGTGCGCGACCATGTGGAGTCCATTCGCCAGACCGTCGGCGGCTGGATCGACGATCCGGAGATCGACGTGGTGATCACCACCGGCGGCACCGGCATCACCGGGCGCGACGTGACCCCGGAAGCGCTGGCGGCGCTCTTCGACAAGCCCATCGAAGGCTTCGGTGAATTGTTCCGCATGATTTCCCACGCCAAGATCGGGACCTCGACCATGCAGTCCCGCGCCCTCGGCGGGCTGGCCAAGGGGACCTACATCTTCGCCCTGCCCGGCTCGCCCTCGGCCTGCCGCGACGGCTGGGACGAAATCCTCGTCCACCAGCTCGATTCCCGGCACGGGCCGTGCAACCTGGTGGAGCTGATGCCCCGCCTCATGGAACGCTAGCCGGGCCCTTGGTGCCGGTCTTCTAGAAGCCTGCGGATCTGCCCCGGCGCGTCCCTTAGGCCTCGGAGATGAAGCGCCGCCAGGAGGCCGCGTGATCGATGTCTTCCAGGGTGGCGAGCGGCGGCGCCTCGGCGCCGGGCGGCAGGTTGGCGCGGGTGTCATCGAGGGTGTGTTCGGTCGACCAGCGCACCCCCTTGAACAATTGCACGGCCAAGGATGGGTTGGGGATTCGCTTGCGCGCGAGGCCGATCAGCCAATAGCCGCCGTCGGCGGCCGGGCCGAACACGGCCTCGTGTGCCGCCAGCGCCTTGAAGGCACGATCCACATGGGCGGGCGCGACCCCCGGCGCGTCGGAGCCGATGATCACCACCGGCCCCGGCGCGATTTTCCGGATCACCCGTCCCAGGCGCCGGCCGAGATCCCCCGGGCCTTGGGCAATCCGCGTCCGGCCCCGGCCCCAGAACCGTGCCCCCTTGGCCAGGCGGTCGGGGGTGACCGCCAGAATCAACCGCCAGCGCCGATCGCGCCCGAGGCGCCTCACCAAGTCCCGGCTGGTGCGTGCATAGAATTGATAGGCCGGGCCGGCGCCGATCTCCCGGGCCAGGCGCCGCTTGACCGCGCCGCGCTGCGGCGCCCGGGCGAAGATCACCAAATGGCGGTGCCGGGGCAAGGCTCAGCGCCCGTAGAGGCGCGCGATCAGGGAGGTGGGAAGTCCCAGGAAATAGAGGCCGAGGCAGGAAAGATTGCGCATCGGGCGCAGGATATAGCCGCCGCTGCGGTAGCGCGCGGCCGAGGTCACGGCGGGCACGTCGAGGAAGCGAAGCCGGGCGCGGCCGATGGCCGAAACCAGGGCGACGTCTTCCATCAACGGCTCGGCGCCGTAACCGCCGAGCGCCTGGTAGAAGCGGCGCGAGATCAACAAACCCTGGTCGCCATAGGGCAGCGCCAGCACGCGGCAGCGCCAAGCCACCAGGCGCTCCAACCAGCGCGCGGCCGTGCTCTCGTCGTCGAGCGCGAAACGGAAGGCGGCCGCGGCATTTTGGTTGGCCGGGTTGTTGACGAAGCCCGCCACCGCCGCCATCCAGCCCACCGCCAGCCTCGTGTCGGCATGCAGGAACAGGAGCCAATCGCCGGCCGCCGCCCGGGCGCCCGCGGCAAGCTGCGGCCCGCGGCCCCGGGGCGTCGGTATGATGCGCAGGCTACGGCGTTGGGCGATGGCCATGGTATCGTCGGTAGAACCCCCGTCGGCGATGATGATTTCGGTCTCGGGCGCGTCCATGCCGGCATCGAGGGCCGCCTTATGGCCGTCCTTCAGCGCATCGAGGCAGGCATCTAAATGCGCGCCCGCGTCCAGGGCGGGGATCACGATAGACAACAACAAGGGCGTCGGTTCCTTTTCCATTATTCCCCCTTGGGTCCTCAAGGACCCTATATAGCGGGGGGAATACGGCGATGGAACAGCAGAAACCTCAAGAAACCTTCAACGGCGTTTTGTTCTTGCTTTGTTCCAGACCATCGGCGAAACTGGTTTCATGGATATTCTTCCCGACCTTCCCGGCGGCCGGCCGCTCAAGGGCCGAGGCGCCGTTTCCAACGCCACCGGGCGTTATGAGCGCCAACGCCGGGTGCGGGTGGACGATGGCTGGGGCGCACCGGACGGCGAGGACGACGGCGAGCTTGCGGCGCATAGGCCGCGCACCAAGGTTTCGGTCGATGCCAGCCGCACAGTGATTGCCCGCAACACTTCGCCGGACATCCCCTTCGACCGCTCCATCAACCCCTATCGCGGCTGCGAGCACGGCTGCATCTATTGCTACGCCCGGCCCTCCCATGCCTGGCTCGGCCTTTCTCCGGGCCTCGATTTCGAGACCCGCATCTTCGCCAAGCCCGATGCGCCCAGGCTGCTCGCCCGCGAACTCGGACGCAAGGGCTACCGTTGCTGTCCCATTGCGCTGGGCACCAACACCGACCCCTACCAGCCCATCGAACGGAAGCTCAAGATCACCCGCGGCATCCTCGAAGTGCTGGACCGATGCAACCATCCCGTCACCATCACCACCAAATCCGACGGCCCCATCCGCGACGCCGATATCCTGGCGCCCATGGCGGCGCGCAACCTCGCCCGGGTCGCCGTGTCGGTCACCACGTTGGATCATCGGCTTGCGCGCAGGCTGGAGCCCCGCGCGCCGAGCCCCGCCAAGCGGCTCGGCGCCATCGCGACGCTGAACGCGGCCGGCATTCCCACCGGAATCATGGTGGCCCCCGTGATCCCGGCCCTGACCGACCATGAAATGGACGCGATCCTCGAGGCCGCGGCCGTCGCCGGCGCCAAGGAAGCGGGCTATATCCTTTTGCGCCTGCCCCTGGAAGTGAAGGATCTTTTCGAGCAATGGCTGCGCGCCCACACCCCCGACCGCGCCGATCACGTGCTCTCCCTGGTGCGCCAGACCCGCGGCGGGAGACTCAACGATTCCCGTTTCGGACGCAGGTTTCGCGGCCAAGGCGCCTATGCGGAGTTGATCGGCAACCGTTTCGAGCTCGCCCGGCGGCGCCTGGGGCTGGGGGGCTGGGACCTCTCGGCCCTCGATGCCGCGCACTTCACCCGGCCCGGCGCCGAGGACCGGCAGCTCACCCTTTTTTGAGCCGCCGTCCCGCCGCCCTCTCTAGAAAGCGATCATGCCCGCCTAGCCCTTGTGATAGATTGCCCCATGGGCACCCATGCGGAACTAAGCGGGATCGCCATCGTCGGGCTTGTGGCGCTTTTTTGCGGCATGGTCATGACGCGTCTCCGCTTGCCGCCGGTGGCGGGCTACATCCTCGCTGGCATTCTCCTCGGTCCCACCGCCTTCGAACTGGTGGAGAACCAACAGCAGATCCAATTGCTCGCCCATCTCGGCGTTCTCATGCTTCTTTTCATGATCGGCATGGAGCTTCACGTCGTCGATTTCATGAAGTTCTGGCGCCTGGCGCTGATCACCCTGGCCGCCCAATTGACAGCATTCCTTCTCCTCACCCTGGGCCTCTCGCAGCTTCTTGGATGGCCGGTGGAACTAGCGGTGGTCCTCGCCTTCGTCGCGACGCTGTCGTCCACCGCCGTCGCCATCAAGATGCTGGAGGAGACCGGCGAGGACAAGACCGAAACCGGGCGCCTTTGCCTCGCCATCCTGATCGCCCAGGACCTGGCCGTCATCCCCATGCTGCTGATCGTCGGCGATCTCAAGGGCACGGGATCGTGGGTCGAAAGCATCGTCCAGGTGATCATCGCCACCTTGGTGATCACCGGCATCATGATCTATCTCGCCCGCAAGGGCAGGTTCCGCCTGCCCTTCGCGTCGTGGATCGGCGGCCATCCCGAGCTCCGCCCGGTCGGCGCATTGGCGCTCTGCCTCGCCGCCGCGGTGCTGGCCGACGCCATCGGCCTTTCGGCGGCCTATGGCGCCTTCCTGGCCGGGCTGGTGCTGGGCAATACGCGCGGCCTGCGCCCCTTGATCGAGTCCGCCAAGCCCATCGAGGGCCTGTTGATGATGGTCTTCTTCCTGTCCATCGGGCTGTTGATCGACCTCGACTACATCTGGGCCAATCTCGGCGAGGTGCTGTTGTGGCTGTCCGTGGTGACCCTGGTCAAGACGGCGCTGAACATCGCCATCCTGCGCCTCCAGGGCCAGCCCTGGCAGCGCGCCTTCCTGGCCGGCGTGGTGCTGGGCCAGGTCGGGGAATTTTCCTTCCTGGTCGCCGCCGCCGGGGCCACGGCGGGATTGGTCGCCCCGGAGCACAGCCGCCTGATCGTCGCCATCGTCGCCCTGTCGTTGCTGGTCAGCCCGATCTGGCTGGTGACCGCGCGGCGCCTGCACGCGGCGGCGGCGGGGCGGCGGGCGAACCTGGCCTCGCTGCTCGGCTATCTTTACGGCACCGAGGCCAAACGGATCGCCATGGGGCTAAGGACCAGGACCGATGACATGGGCGAGGTGATCCACCGCACCGGGACCCTGCTGGGACGCGGCGCGGCCATGCTTTCGGGCCTGCGCTCCCGGTTGCGCGACCGCCGGCGGGCGGGCAAGACCGCCCAGGCGGAGGTTGGTCCCGGCAGGCCGCGGCGGCGGCGGTCCCCCAAGGCCTGAGCCGGCCATGCCCGACTTCGCAATCGAAGCCACCATCCCCGGCATCGTCTGCGGTATCGACGAGGCGGGCCGGGGCCCCTGGGCGGGGCCGGTGGTGGCCGGCGCGGTGATCCTCGATCGCCGCCGCCTCGACCCGGCGCTCACCCGCGGGCTCGATGA
>SMUY01053900.1_pt1 | contig 12039 bp, 10 predicted proteins | sample 2456441 | NCBI WGS metagenome assembly SMUY01 (sample SAMN11095931, study PRJNA526329) | marine sediment metagenome | biome: Marine sediment; feature: Surficial sediment; material: Deep marine sediment; isolation source: Hadal surficial sediment | place: Pacific Ocean | collected 2014-11 | depth...
CATAAATATCTTGGTCTTGACTTCGATATGTTAATTGTGCTAAAAACCATCCTCTGTTAGCTTGTGAGGACTCTCATAATGAGCCTGAATGCATGGCAATGAATTATCCTAACCCTTTGCAATGATTAAACTTTATGAGTGAAGTTCAGGAGAAACCGAAAGCGCCTTCAGTAACACCCAAGAAAGGTCCCAAAACCGCAGAACCCAAGGACACCATCTGGTCGCGGCGCGACTTTTTTTCATTAGCGGGCTGGGCTGGTTTCATGGCCACTCTAGGGTTGTCTTCGGTGTATTTCTTGCGATTGCTGTTTCCCCGGGTTTTGTTCGAGCCTTCGCCCAAGTTCAAGGCCGGTAAAGTTGAGGATTACACCACGGGAGATGTGAGTTCGAAGTGGGTTCTGGACCAGCGCGTCTGGATTGTCAAGGAAGAGACCGAGTTGTATGTCATATTTGCCTTTTGCACGCATTTGGGTTGTACGCCACTCTGGCTAAAAACTGAGAATAAGTATAAATGTCCCTGTCATGGCAGTGGGTTCACCATGCAGGGCATTAATTTTGAAGGTCCGGCACCCCGTCCGTTGGAACGGGTTAAGGTGGAAATCGGACCGGACGGTCAGATTGTTGTGGATAAAAGTAAAAAGTATCTTTTTGAAAAAGGTGAGTGGGGTAAGCCCGGCTCAAGCATAATTTTTTAAAGCACCCATCGGTTGTTTGTTCTGATGGTCAATTATATCTAAGCAATTTTTTTTAAAGGGAGGTCTTGAGCTTTGGCCACCAAGCCCAGCATTCCAAATTTAGCGGAGTTGATGGAATCCATTAAGTCCGGAAAAATAGTAAATGATATAGCCAAGAAGGTTACGGAGTCCCAAATTTGGACTTCCTCATTTCGGCATGGTTATGCCGACACGCCGCGCAACCGGGTGTTGCAAATTGCCAGTAATGTCTGGTTGCATTTGCATCCGGTGAAGATCCACCGTCATGCCTTGCGTATTCGATTCACCTGGTGCATGGGGGGCATTACGTTTCTGTTGTTTCTGTCCACTGTGGTGACCGGTGTGATTTTGATGTTTTATTACCGCCCGGTGGGCGAGTATGCGTATTTCGATATGAAATATTTGCAGTATGACGTGCCCTTTGGAATGTTGATGCGGAACATGCATCGCTGGGCCGCTCATTCCATGGTCATCACCGTGTGGTTGCACATGTTCCGGGTGTTTCTCACCGGATCATACAAACCGCCCAGGGAATTCAACTGGGTCATTGGTGTTTTTCTCGTCACCTTCACCCTCCTGCTCAGTTTCACCGGATACCTGCTCCCTTGGGATCAGTTGGCGATGTGGGCGGTCACCGTCGGCACCAATATGGCGCGCGGCACGCCGTTTTTGGGACATGAGGGCCCCTTTCAGGAGTTTGTGTTTGGGGTGTCCCCGCGTTATGACGTCCGGGCCGCGCTGTTGGGAGGAAGTCTGGTTGGCCCGCCAGCGCTTTTGCGGTTTTACGTGTTGCATTGCATTTTGATTCCGCTGGTGGCCGGAGCTTTGATGATTGTACACTTCTGGCGGATTCGAAAAGACGGCGGTATATCGGGACCTCTTTAATTAATGTTCCGGGTCTGATGGTTTAAATATTTTTATTTTTTAAGGGATAGATTTATGGCAACGGCTGGCAAGAAACAAGTCGAAGTGGTTCCTGAGAAAGTCCACGTTTGGCCTTATCTGGTTCGTTTGGAATTCCTCTGTGCGATCCTGGTGATGGTTTTCCTCACGGTGTGGTCCATCGTTATTGATGCGCCACTGGAAGAGGCGGCCAACCCTGCCAGAACTCCCAACCCCTCCAAAGCACCCTGGTATTTTCTGGGATTGCAGGACATCCTGGTTTATTTCGATCCCTGGTTCGCTGGCGTGATCGCGCCCGTCCTGATCATCGTGGGACTCATGTTGATCCCCTATTTGGATGTCAATCCGAAGGGCAACGGATATTACACTTATACGGAGAGAAAGTTAGCTATCTGGGTGTATTGTTTTGGGTTCTTCTTTTTGTGGATCGCTCTGATTATCATGGGCGTATTCCTGCGTGGGCCGGGTTGGAACCTGTTCATGCCGTGGCAATACTGGGACCCGCATAAGGTGGTGGCGCTGGTCAATGTCGACCTGCCATACGCTCTTGGCGTGCGGACTTATAATATGGCCGCGATGGTGGGGGCAGCGATCGTTGGTGGATATTTTGTTTTAGGGACAGGTGCGTATTTTTTCCTGGAGCGCAAGGCGATCAAAGCAGTCGGCTTTCTCCGTATGTTTATAAAGATTCAGTTGATCCTGATCATGCTGGGAATGGTCATTAAAATAGTTTTGCGGATTGGGTTTAACATCAAGTACATCATGGTCACTCCCTGGATTAACATCTAATAAGCCCTGAAAATTTCATGACTGAGGAATCCAAAGAAAATCAAGAGCCTTCCCACAAGGAAGGGGAATTCGACGAACACACCTCGTACAGCTTCCTGTTCTTTTTAACGTCGGGAGCGTTGCTGTTCGTTACCCTGTGGGCGTTTTGGGATGATGAGTATGCCCGCCGGGGCTATAAGGGCATCCAGGAAGTCTATTTCCAGGAGCAGTACGCCCGCACTCAGGCGGAGTTCAACGATATCTCCGATAAAATCCGGGAGAAAGAGGCGGAGTTGATCGCTGGGATAGCCGTAGAGGAAGATAAGCTTGATGACAGCGATGAATATCAGGTTCTCGCTGATGCCGCTTTGGATGCTCAGATTCATTTAGATGAGGTCACTGAAGAGCAAAAATTTTCTAAAAGCCATCTGGATGAGTACTACTACTATTACAAAAAGGCCCTGCACGAAGGAAAAAATTATGACGTGCAATTGGCCAAGGTTCACGATACCGAAAAGGAGATCGACGCATTCAATCCTGTTCTAGCCGGGTTGGCGAAAGAACGTGATGAAGCAGAAAATAAATTAATCGAATTCAAAGCCAAGAAGGAAATTTTCGAAAATGATTTGGCTGAGCTGGTCAATGAGAAAATAATCCTGCAGAGCCGAATGGATTATTACAAACCGTTCCCTTTTATCTGGAGGCCCGCGGAAATTCTTCAAACGGTTATCCCCGCCTACGGAAAAAATAATTTTGCGGAAATCACCTACAAGGTGGATCGCTGTCAGACCTGTCACATTGCTTACAGCGACTCTCATTACGAGAACTTTGATAATCCCATCAAGTCTCACCCGGATCAGGAAATTTATATCGGCAAACATGATCCAACCGTGACCGGATGTACCTGGTGCCATCAAGGCCAGGGAACCGTGACGTATCCTGTTGAAGACGCACATGGCTCGCACCATGAAACAGACCAAACCAGGGGGATCAATGAACTTCTCCTGAGGGGCGACATGATGCAGTCCAATTGCAGGAATTGCCATGCTCCGGTCATGAGTCTTAAAGGAGCTCCCATCCTGTCCAAAGCCAAGAAAATGTTTGTGGAGCTTGGGTGTCACGGTTGTCATTTAGCGGATGGTTATAAAAATGAACGTAAGGTTGGACCTGACTTGAGACGTATTGTCGCCAAAGCGGATCCCAGCTGGGTGTACCGATGGGTCAAGAAACCCAGGGAATATCTTCCTGATACCAACATGCCAGATTTTGGTTTGAGTGACGAGCATGCCCAGGCCATTACCGCCTATATTCTGTCTGCTTCAGAAAAAAGCTACCAATTGCCCGAGAAATTCAACGGCGGGGATACCGGGAAAGGTAAGAAACTTTTTGAATCTGTGGGGTGCCAAGCCTGCCACAAACTCAATGGCAATGGCGAGTTGTTTGCTCCGGATTTGAGCCGGATCGCGAACAAGGTGAGTGCCGACTGGCTGGTCAGCTGGGTCAGTAACCCACATGAATACAGCCCCCGAAGCATTATGCCGGACCTGCGATTGTCTGTGAAAGAGGCTTCTGACATCACAGCTTACCTGATGCAGTTTGGGAAAAGAGAGCCTATCCCTGGCCTTGAACAAAAGTTGAAAGACCCGGCCACTATAGAATTGGGTAAAAAACTGGTTCGGAAGAGAGCCTGTTATGCCTGTCACGAAATCAAGGGCATGGAAGATGGCGGGCGCATCGGTCCCGAACTTTCTGCATTCGGTGCCAAGCAAATTCGTGAGTTGGAGTTTGGTGATTCCCACATCCCGCATACTTGGGAGTCCTGGGCCCGCAACAAGCTAAAAGATCCCAACACCTACCGGACCGAGCGCATCCTCGATAAAATGCCCAATTTTAATTTTGACGATGAGGAAGTTGAAACCTTGCTGGTTTTGCTCAAAGGTTTTAACGGCGTAAAAATTCCTGAGAACTACCGAAAAAAATACTCAGAAAAAGAAATGGCCATCGAAAAGGGTACCCGCCTGATTGCGAAATTCAATTGTAAGGGTTGCCACATCGTGGATGGTTTCGGCGGGGATATTCAGAGCCATCTTTCATCCAAGAAGCAATACCCGCCGCCGCTGGAAATGGGGTCGTATCATGTCGGGGAACGGTTGAAAGGCTCCTGGCTGTTTTCCTTCATGAAAAAGCCGACTCCAGTGAGAACCTGGATGAAAGTTAAAATGCCCACATTTGCCTTGACCGATCAGGAAGTACGGGACCTGACCGCCTATTTTGAAGCGAAGGCTTCCATGGAGATCAAATATGAGGGCGGGATACACGTCAAAAAGAACATGGAAAATATTAATGATGGCGTCAGGATGGTGAACTACATGGATTGCGGGAAATGCCACGATGACGGAGCCAAGGGCATCGATTTCTCCATAGCCGCTCAGCGTCTACGGCAATCCTGGATTTCTAAATGGTTGAAAGACACGCGGGAGATGATCCCGTGGACCGGGATGCCCAGTCATTGGCCGAAAAAAGGCGGAAAATACACCATTGCCACCAAATTCTCCGAGCTTGAATCCGTTAAAGACGGTAATATAGATCTGCAAGTGGATGCCATTCGCGACTTTATCGTGTCCTATAATTCTGAGGAAATCGATTTCGATTTGTCACTTGAGGGCGATGAGGATGAAGCGGAGGGTGATGATGAAGAGGAAGATGAGGAGGATGAAGAAGAATAGGATTTTTGTTATTTGCTTTGAGTCAACTTTAAATAAATAAAAATAATAAATTGGACGGCCAAATACTATGGAACCCTCTGCTCTTGAGAACTTTATGTTGATTGCGATGAAACCCGATAATATGCCCATTGGTGCTATGTTGTTTGCTATTGCCTTTGTGTTTTGGATAGCCGTACGCCAGATGGTGGCGAATGATCGCCTGATCAAGCAAAATAAAAAAGATAAAATCTTCGATGAAATGATAAAATAAGTGGCCATTTTCCTCATTACAATAGGTGCTTTTGTATTTGGAATTATCCTGATCGTATTACTGAAAAACACCTCCCCACCGCCCCCGCAAGAACAAGTTCACTTTGATAGTCTGGATGATAAGCCTTCCTATCTCAAAGACCGCGAAGCCTTCAAGGAAAAATGTCTCGAGTTTCTGGCTAAATTCAATTTGGAATACCGCCATTCGATTTGGGCCAACGAACATGAACTCGAAATCGACATGATGGATGAAACTCCCGTGGTGGGCGGCAAATACCTCGCTCTTTGCATTTTTGAACCGCTCAACAACACGGTGGACGCCATTAAGGTGATGGGATTTCTTGAATCCGTCAAGGGCGAGGGCGCGGCCCGCGGAATTTTTATCACCACCGGTTATTTTACCAGTGAGGCCCTGCGGTCTATTGAGGAAGATCCTGTTGAGCTGGTCAATATTGTGGCTTTCCTGGATTATTTGAAAAAGTTTGATATTTACTGAATTCCTGCAAGCTCCTGCTGGCCCTTTCCCCGCCGGTGTCTTGTTTTTTTTTATTCCCGCCGGTTGTGCTATACTTCTAACTCTATGAAAATCAATGCCCTTCTAAAACATAATCGTCCGGCTTTTTCTTTTGAATTTTTTCCACCGAAAGACGATGCCGGTTTCGCCCTGTTGTTTGAAACGATCGAGCAGTTGGTTTCCTGCAAGCCCATCTATGTCTCGGTCACCTATGGCGCAGGCGGCAGTACGCGCACCAAAACCCTCGACTTGGTGGGGCGCATCAAAAATGAGATTGGGCTGGAAAGTATGGCTCACTTGACTTGTGTCGGCAGTGACGCCGAAGAAATTAAAGATATCCTTGAAACTTTAAGAGATCGGGGCATAGAGAATGTTCTGGCTTTGAGAGGGGATCCACCCAAAGGCCAGGAAAAATTTGAGAAGCATGAAAAAGGCTTTGGCTACGGCAATGAACTGGTCGAATTCATCAAACGAGATTTTGATTTTTGCGTGGGCGTGGCGGGGTACCCCGAAGGCCACATCGAATGCCCGGACAAAGCGCAGGATTTGATCAATCTCAAAAGAAAGGTTGATGCGGGAGCGGACTTCATCGTCACGCAACTTTTTTTTGACAATAAATTTTATTTTGATTTTGTTGAAAGGGCCGCTGCCATCGGAATTCAGGTTCCCATCATTCCGGGGATCATGCCTATTATGAACGTGAACCAAATCAAGCGATTCACCAAAATGTGCGGGGCGACTCTTCCCGACGCTCTACTGTCAAGCCTGGAGGCAGTACAGGATAACCCGGACGAGGTTCGCCGAATTGGTATTGACCACGCCACCGCCCAATGCGAAAACCTGGTTGCGGAAGGAGCTCCGGGGATTCATTTTTATACTCTCAATCGTTCCAATGCCACCTTGAAAATTTTGGAAAATTTGAATAAGTTGGTGAAAACCACCAAGAGCCTTTAAATTGGTTTGAATTCAACGTTCCTATGCATATCATTCTCGCCGTCCTCCTGATTGGGATTGCCGTCACCAGTTCTGTGGCCAATGAGTCCGGTCCGCCAATACTGGAGTCCCCCTTTGATATCACGCGGGACATGGTGCTGATTCCTGCGGGAAAGTTCAAAAGGGGATGCGACCAGCTTGGACCCGAGCATGGCGCGCCTGCGAGTCATGTCTATCTCGACGCCTTCATGATGGATATTCACGAAGTCACCAATCGTAAGCTTGAAGCGATCATGCCGGATCATAAATTGCGGCGAAGCAAATCTTCCGCGTGCGACGATTGCCCAGTTTCAAAAATCACCTGGTATGAGGCGGCGGACTATTGCCATTTGATCGGAAAATCTCTGCCCAGTGAAGCGCAATGGGAAAAAGCCGCGGGCGGCAAGGATGGCTGTGAGTTTTCCTGGGGACCGGATTTTAAACTCACAAACTCCCAGGCTCGGGGCGGACTGAAATTAAAAGACAAGGCTTCGCGGGTCGGCTCTTATCCGCCCAACAAATTTGGCATCTATGACATGGCGGGAAATATGTGGGAGTGGGTGGCGGATTGGTATTCTCCCATGTATTATATGCGAGACCTGATGTATAACCCAAGAGGGCCGGGAGCGGGAGTGATGAAAGTCCGACGCGGCGGCGCCTGGTCAGACAGTGTTCGAGCCATGCTGGTTGGTTACCGGGACTGGAGTTATCCCTTTTCCCGAAGTTACAGTGACATCGGGTTTCGATGCGTCATCAACCTTAAAAAATAACCATGATTACTAAAGCCAAGCGAGATTATATCCACCGACTATTTGATGAATGCATTTCCGAAGATGGCGACTCTTTGGAAATGCAAAGTAAATTTATTAAGGATGAAGGTCTCGAAGCCTTGTTACAAGTGGATCGGCCTCTGGAGAAGATAGAAAATCTAGACCTGACAAAAAATCAACTCACCCACAAAGGAATCCTCTTTCTGGCGAATTGCTCGCGGCTGGAAAAACTCAAGCGGCTCTATATCGGAGATAATAATATGGCAGACCGGGGAGCGATCGTCTTCGCGCAAGCGCCATTCATACCCAATCTGGTTCATCTTGATTTGCGATTCAATAATATTGGGCCGGACGGCGGGTCGGCTCTGGTGAAGGGGCCGTTTAAAAAAATCCAGGTCTTTATATTGCAGGATAATGCCACGGGTGATGAAACTCTCATGACGCTGGCGAAACAGCCGGGGTTCGTCAATATACGCAAGTTGAACCTCTACCGGACCGACTTGTCCGATATGGGGATCAAAACCCTGGCAAAATCCAAGGTGCTTAAAAAACTCAGGCATTTGAACTTGGCCAGGAACATCATCCGGGTCGACGCGGCCTTGGCCCTGGCCAGGACCAAAACCCTCACCGAAATCGAAACGCTTCTCATGTACGACACGTTTATCGGCGACAAGGGAGTCGCCGCCCTGCTTAAATCAGAAGGCCTTTCCAAGCTGAAAACTCTGCGTCTGACTTAAGATTTCTGATAAATAAATTTAGTAAGATTTTATTTTACAAATAATTAGGATTAATAGTCTAGAGTAATACATTAGGAGTGGCGGTCGTTCAGCCAAGGCTCAGGGTATTGGAATAACCACGCTGTTCCCATTGGGGGGGAGGAACTCAGGCCGAAGTCAATTCCAATAGAATTGCGGTGCCAGGAAGATAAGAGGCGATGGGGGACTGGGATTTATCTTTTAGAAAACCCTCCAAAAATTCGAGTGAAGCCCCTCCACCGGTTGAAACGAAAAAGTTGGAGGTGAGGTAATTGCACAAAGTGTAGGTGTCATCCAGTTTGAATCCTAAGGATATTAACTCAGGATTCAGGGTGGAATTGAATTGGCGAATGATCTGTTTTCTTATCAGCTCCTTCAGTTCATCGAAATTGATCTTATTTAAAATCGCGGCCGAATCGCCGCCGCCGATGACTACAGACAGGTCTTGATCATTGATCGAAGCAGAAAAAAGAACTTTGGCAAGCTCCACAGAGCCTTCCATGTAATGGTCGCAGTCAGGGTGATCGTATGCGCCCAGAGGTCCATTCCAAAAAATATTTTTTATTTCCCCATCCAGTAGAATATTTTTTCGATAATTTTCGATGGTTTTAGGTCCCAGGTCCAATTGAAAATCATTCGTCAGATCCGGCTCGGTTTTAATGGTATAATCTGTTTCGAAATAGTCTTGGGTGATTTTATAATCATCCGGGAAAACTAAGGCGACACCGTTCGTTTGCGCCAATTCTATAATTTCGTCAGCGTACTGGATCTCCCTGATCAAGCTATTACATTCTTCTTCATCTTTGCCTTTCTGGAGTTTGGACGGAATATGTCGAAGTTCCAGAATTTTGATGACATCGTGCAATTTTTTGGCCAAAAGAAAAACATTGACCATTCTGCCGCCAATGAAAATCAATCTCACTTTAGTTTTGACGAATTGTTTCAGGATGCCGATTTTATCGGAAATTTTGGCGCCGCCGGTGATCACTGCTGTTTTTTCTGGGGATTGCAGAATCCGTTTCCCAAAATTTCCAAGTCTGCTGATTTCTTCGTCCAGCAGGCTACCAGCAACCGCCAGCTTGTCTTCCTGCCGCATGATCTGTGGCAATAGTTTGATGCTTTTGGTGACCCGATGACTGCACCCAAAGGCACAGTTGATAAAAACATCCGATATTTTTCCCAACTCATGAATGAATTCCTTGCGATAAGTATCTGGTTTTTTCGGGTCCAACAGGTACCTTAAATTGGGAAGGAATTTGATACCACCCGGTGGCAACCGTTGACCGCGGCAAACTTCCAGAGAATGCTTAAAGTGAGAGTCGGTAATTTCGGGAGGAAAAATAGTGTAAGTATCGCCATAAAGTTTTCGAATCAGGGTGTCAAAATGGGAGCAGACAAACTGAATATTGAAGATGCCGTCCCAACCCTTATGATCTTTCTTTTTATGCGGACGTCCCAAGTGTGAACCGATAATCATCCGACAATTGCCATCCGTCAATTCATGGATTTTTTTGAATGTGAGATCGATAAACCTCCTGATTCGGGTATCATCTGCCACCCGGTAACCCTTGTCCGTGGAAACCAGGGGAACATTGAAGTCGACGCGAATGAATATATTTTTCCCCCGTAAATCGCTTGGGGTCAAGTCATTCAAACAGTGCATTTTCATTTGATTTCCCATGGACACTTTTGAGCGAACCAATAATTACCAATATTTCAATGAGTTGTGAGTATGTTCCTATAACCCCTTATATCTTAAATGATTTTAAAGATAAAATCATCCTAACTTTGATTTAAGAACCATATATTCACAAATAGAGCTTGCGGGCAACGTGTTATTTGTTTTTTTTAATTGATTTGGATCTGAAAATAGGGAGAATGAACTCATTGATGCCTAAAGTGAAAGGCTAAAAAAATAATGTCAAAAACCAAAAAATTATTGATCAATGCGGACCATCCGGAAGAGTGCCGGGCGGTGGTCTTGGAAAACGGCAAACTGGAAGAAATTATTGTTGAACATTCTTCCCATGAATTGGTCAAAGGAAACGTGTATTTGGGTGTGGTCACCCGGGTGGAACCCGCGATCGAAGCCGCATTTGTTGATATTGGCAGTAAAAAATATGGTTTCTTGCCCTTCAAGGATATTCTTCCTGAATCTTATCTGCAAACAGGCGAAAAGAAATCAAAAGTCAGGATTCAGGATGTCATGGTGCGCGGCCAGAAAATACTGGTTCAGGTGGTCAAGGAAAGCCGCGACGCCAAAGGCCCCTCACTGACTAATGCGGTCACCATTCCCGGTCGTTTTCTGGTGTTGATGTGTTCTGGCGAGTCGAGCGGCATATCTAGAAAAATCGAGGATGAGGCTGAGCGAAAAAAATTAAAGGAACTGGTAGCCGATTTGGAACTCCCAAAGAACATGGGGGTCATCATTCGCACCGCTGGTTTGGGCCGTACCCGATCCGAACTGCAAAAAGACCTCAGCATGCTTCTCAAAATTTGGGAGAACATTCAGATCTGTATGGACAATCCTGATTCCAAGGCGCCGGTCATGTTGTATGAAGGTCCCGATATGGTGTTGCGGACGGTTCGAGACCATTTCACTACGGACACTTCAGAAATCATTGTCGACAACCAAGAGTCTTTCAAAGCGCTCAATGAGTTCATGAGAGTACTCATGCCGCGTATGCGCAATCGGATCAAGTTTTACGATGAAGCCAAACCCCTCTTTTCCTATTACAAAGTAGAAGAGCAGATTGAGAGCATTTACCATCGCCACGTGAGCCTGCCCTCGGGAGGGTCCATTGTGATTGACACGGGCGAGGCCATGGTTTCCATCGATGTGAATTCCGGCAAGACCACGGGCGCCAGCCAATTAGAGGAAACGGCTTTAAAGACCAACCTGGAAGCGGCGGAAGAGATAACCCGGCAATTGCGATTGCGGGATCTGGGTGGGCTGATCGTGATCGATTTTATTGACATGTATCACAAAAAAAACCAATCTCTGGTGGAAAAACAAGTCAAGCTGGGTTGCAAAAATGATAAAGCCCGAGTCAATATTTCCAGAATTTCACGTTTCGGTTTGTTGGAAATGTCCCGGCAACGCTTGTCGCCACCGGTGCGTGAAGGTGCCTTTGAAGCTTGCTCGCATTGTAGCGGCACCGGCTATGTGAAAACCGTTAGCCATATGGCTTTGTATGTATTGCGAAAAATTCAGGAGCATGTGAGCGTGGGCAACGTCAAGGTATTGAGTGTGAAAATTTCATCCTCTGTGGCCGATTATCTCTTGAGCCACAAATTAAAATTTCTTAGCGATTTTGAGGAAAAACACGGGTTCACCATAAAATTTTCCAACACAGAAGCTCTGGCGCAGGATGAATTTAGCTTCACCGTTCTAGACTGGAAAAAGGAAGATGATACCACTCGTGAGGTTGGCCAGGATTCCGCGAGACAGAAAGCTGAACCGCGCAGAAGAGAAAGAAATGACAAGCGTGATCGCGGACGGGGGCGGCGTCCCTCGGGGCAGAGAAGCCCCTCTCCCATGAGAGCCACTGCGGCTCCGAACGATGGCAATGAGGGTGAATCCACCAGTGCCGCCAGGGAAGTGATCGCGAGTGAAGCCAAGGAAGAAATAACGAGTGAAACCAGAGTTGAAGGTGAGACAACTGAAGC
>SMUY01218193.1_pt1 | contig 12038 bp, 10 predicted proteins | sample 2456441 | NCBI WGS metagenome assembly SMUY01 (sample SAMN11095931, study PRJNA526329) | marine sediment metagenome | biome: Marine sediment; feature: Surficial sediment; material: Deep marine sediment; isolation source: Hadal surficial sediment | place: Pacific Ocean | collected 2014-11 | depth...
GTTGATCTCTGCGCCCGTAAGGCTGCCGTCCCCGTTCCGATCGTATCGATCGAAATTTGCGGGGTACGCATGGTCCGTTGCCTCAGACCTATCGAGTTTCCCGTCTCCGTTAAGATCGAATGGTGCCGCATCGCGGGGGAAGGTCTCACTAAGCGCAGCGGCCACCTGTTCGTGGCCCACGAAGGTGGCCGTATCGACAAACACGGTGCCGCCGGAGGCATGATCCGGGTGGTGATGACTGTAGATCACATACTTCACAGTTGACCCGAAGCGTTCCGCAAATTCTACCTTGAGCCACTCGGCGAACTCCTCGCTGATAGGGTCCGCCAAGATAATGCCGTCAGTCGTCACCAGGAATACGGTGTTGTGGAAACTGCTCCGTGCTTCGTAGAGATCGCCCGTTAACTGGATGATTTCCCCTATGGGTCGTTCGGCGGGATCTTCACCAGCGCCTTGTGGAGTGCACGCGACTGCGATCAAAACAGTACACGGAGCTATCATCAAACGTATCAGCTTATTGAGCATGGTATTTCCCCTGCAATAAATAATTCTCAATCTACTTGGACTAGCGTCGAGCGTCTGTAGATGGACTTCTCCGCGCTTTGTAAGCAAATTCTTGGACGGAGATAAGGACGACTGCTCTCGACTATCCGGCCTCTTAAAGTGGCATCCATCGATGCCGGGCCATGACGATTATTCACATATTATACAATAGGTTGCAGTTCGACCGTTAACGTACGTCCGGTCTCGGCTGCCAATTGAACCGGTCGACGCAACACAGGCGTCAAATCGTTCTGCCGGTGTAGCGTTAAGACATCAGGCCCGCAGTGCGGCGAGTACCCGGTCCGGCAGCAGCGGCAGCTCCCGAACGCGTGCGCCCGTTGCTGCGAAGACGGCATTCGCCACCGCTGCCCCCGTCGTGTCAAGGCCCAGCTCGCCGACTCCGGTAGGCGGTCTGGTATTCGACAAAGCTTTTACCTGAATCTCGGGCACCTCATTCATCCGCATGACGTGGTAGTCGTAGAAGTTAGACTGATCTACAGAGCCGCCGCTGATGGTGATGCGTTCCTTCAACGCGTTACTGAGGCCGAAGATGACATTGCCCTCCATCTGTGCCTCCGTATTCCGCGGCGACACGATAAAGCCCGCATCGATGACCATCCAGAACTTACGCACCTGGATCTCACCGGTTTGCTCGTTCACGGACACTTCTGCGATGCCTGCAGATTGGGAACCACCCCGGTCCGCCAATGCGACTCCGAGTGCGGAACCGTCTCGAGGGCGAGACCACTCGGCTAGCCGGGCCACTTCTTCGAGGACCGCCCGGCCACGTGGGTTGTTGCGGGTGAGTTCGAGTCGATACTCGAGAGGGTCGGCGCCCTGCGCATGAGCCAGTTCGTCGATGAATGATTCATTAGCGAACCGGGTATAACTGCTCGCCACGCCGCGCCACGCAGCCACACGAGAGGGGCGGTCCATGATGAGGTGCTCGGCGCGGAAATTAGGGATGTCGTAACGCGCCATCTCCGCACCGCCCATGGACAGGCCGGACGTGCGGCGAGCACCTGTCATCATCGCCCAGCGCGGCTCGTTCATGTACTGGAGAACAGTGCAGGTGGCTACCCTTTGCTGAACCGCTGTGACACGACCATCAGCATCGACTGCGGCCCGCAGAAACTGCGCGTTCAGTGGGCGGAAGGCGCCGTCTTTGACGTCGTCTTCGCGGCTCCAGATGACCTTGACGGGCTTGCCGATCTCCCGTGATACGAACAAGGCATCGTCGATGTACTTCTGGCGGTACTCCGCGCGCCGGCCGTAACCGCCACCGATGTACATCGGGTGCAGCGTGATTCGGTCCATCGTGGTTTCCAGAGCGTCCGCTGCTCCCATGACGGTCAGGCTTTGAGTCTGCGTGCTCACCCAGATCTCCGCCGACTTCCCGTCCTCCGACACGCTCGCCGTGGCATTCATGGGTTCCATCTGGGCGTGGTAAGCCGGATCCACTCGATAGACGGCTTCGATGACGTGATCGGCGTCCGCGAAGGCGGCGTCAATGTCGCCGATATCTCGGGGCGATTCGTTGCCCGTGCTGAAGCTCAAGTCCCGCACCCGTGCCTCGTACTCGTCGAGATCCCGGGTCTGATCAACGTTTCGAAATCGCGAGGTCTCGCTCCAAGTGACCTCGAGCGCGGCCTTACCCCAGATGGTCGCTTCCACCGTGTCGCCCACCACGGCGACGCCGTAGGGCAGGATGACGATGTCGGTGACACCGTCGATAGCACGGGTCGCGTTGTCGTTCACCTCCAAGGGTTCCTCGCCCTCCACTGGTGTGCGCAGAATCGACGCATAAACCATGCCCGGGACCTGGGCGTCGATGCCGAATTTCGCCGTTCCATCGGATTTCGCGGGAACATCGATTCGCCCGATGTCTTTGCCCAGATAGCGGAATTCGCCGTGCGCCTTGAACTCGCTCTCGTCCACCTCGGGAAGTGTCTCGGGAATCTCGGCGAAGGCCGCGATCTGGCCGTAGCTCATGCTGCGGCCCGAGGCTCGGTCGATGACCCGACTGGGCTCGGTCTCGAGCTCCGCGACCGGCACACCCCACTCCGTGGCCGCGGCGTTAAGCAGAAACTTGCGAGCCTGCGCGCCCGCCTGGCGCATGGCGTTGAAGTAGCCTCGAAGGGTTTGACTACCCGCGGTGTAAAGGATGGGGAAGCCGTAGTAGCCGAACGCGGTGGGATTGCCGTACGCGGGGTCGTGGCCGGCGACCGTCTCAACGCGCACGTGGTCCCAGTCGGCATCCATCTCCTCGGCCAGCACCAGTGGCAATGACGTCATCGTGCCCTGGCCCATCTCGGTACCCCCGAACTGAATGGTGATGACGTCGTCAGCGCCGATGGTTACCCATGCGTTTGGCGTAATCTCCGCGTTGCTGCCGTTGGTCAACGCCGGCCCGTTTTCACCGCTTTGCTCCGTGCTGCACGCGCCGATGAGGCCGGTCGCGCCGACGGCGAATGTAATCCCTATGCCCTGGACGAATTCTCGACGGGTCGTCGGAATATCAGGCGATAACTTGTTTTGTTTCATTTCAGGCCTCCCCCGCCGCACGTTCGATCGCCTTGATGATACGGCTGTAGGTACCGCAGCGGCAGATGTTCGTGCTCATGTGAGCGATTATTTCCTCTCGGTTGGGCTGCGGATTGTTTGCCAGTAGATCCGCGGCGCGCATGATCTGGCCTGATTGACAGTATCCGCATTGGGGTACCTCCTCGGCGACCCAGGCCTGCTGCAGCGGATGATCCCCGCGCTCCGAGAGTCCCTCGATGGTCGTTACCTCCCGACCTTCCACTGCCGAGACCGGCGTCAGGCATGCGTAGGTCGCACCGCCATCAACGTGCACCGTGCAGGCTCCACATTGCCCGACACCGCAGCCAAACTTGGTTCCGGTGAGCTTGAGATGCTCCCGCACCACCCATAGCAAAGGCGTGTTCGGATGGGCATCGACGTTTACCGTCTCGCCATTGATGATGAAGCTCGCCATTCTTGCACCTCCGAGGGTAAGTCGGTCTACACGGGACAATAGTCGACGTAGGTGTCGAGTGCTTGAGCGTGAATAGATAAGTGTCTGCTTTCGACCAAGGGCGGGTCTCGAAGCGTCACCTGATCAGCAAGTATACGCCGTAAGAAGACTATCCAGATCAGCCCTAGCTTCAGGAGAGATTCCGTCTCGATAATCGCACCAAAACTCTACTACTAACTTAGAATTCATTACATCCGTATAGGCTTTCCGATGCGCTGAGAACTCCGTCTCGTCATACAAGCCCTGGCGATACTGATAATGGAAATTCTCGAAGTATCGAAAGAGGGCCAGATAGTGGAAGTTGAGTTGATGATGCTCAGTTGCCGTCAGCTCTTCCCCGTTATACCCACGACGATGCACGTCCGCGAACTGCGGGTTATTCCAAATTCCCGACGTGAGGCCCATAAGCCCCGCCGTCACTTCATTTCGAGTTTGCGCGCGCATCATGGTGGAGTTCTGATTGAGCTCGGTAAGTAACACGATTATTCCGATCAGAACGCCGAAGTTCGCGCCCAATGTCAGCCATCGGTTTACGTTATCTGCTCTCATGCCATCCTCTCCAGCGCCCTAGTAGCACCGCACCCGCCACGAAGAGTGCTGAACTGCTCGTCGTCCGTGAAGTGCTGTGAGAACAAAGTCGTGTGTACTAACGGCTTCGCTGCAAATTCCCGAACACATAGCGACTCATTAAGGCCGGTATGACCCCGGGATCCACGAGGTGTCCGTGTCGATGAGGACGAGGCCGACCGTATTCGTGCTGCTCTGATGAATTACCAGGTTGCCGTCATGCGTCGCCCGCATGTTGCGGATGATGCCCACCCCGGAGGGGATGGCCCAGCTCTGGAACCGCTCGGTCTCCGGGTCGAACCGCACGAGCACGTCAGGTCGCTGTTCTGACTCGTTGAGCCAAACGATGTCGTTGACGACCTCGATCGCGTAAGGGTGCGAGCCGGGTCCGCTGGGGGTCATCCACTCCTTGATCTCGCCAGTCTTCGGATCGAGACGGCCCAGGTAACCGCGCCCGGAGTCCACGTACCAGATCGTGTCATTGCTGTCGATCGCGAGCCGCCGGATGTAGTAGTTGCCGTGGTGTGACTCCGGATCCGGATTGGGCGTCTCGAACTCCTCGATTTCCCAGGAATCGGGATCGACACGGGCAATCTTGGGGGCGCCGCGGTAGGCGACCCAGATCATGCCCTGGGAGTCTTCCTTGATACCATAGGGCCGCGCATTGTCGGTCGGTAATGCGGTCAGCCTGATGTCGCCGGTATCCGGAACCAGGCGGCCGAGCATATTGCTGTTCTGGAGCGTGAACCAATAATCGCCGTTGCGTGTGAAGATCGGTGTGTGCGGATCGCGCGCGGCGGGATCGGGCATCGGGTAGACGGTGATCTCACCGGTGTCCGGGTCGAGCATCCCGACAGTGCCGTTGCCGTTACCCGTGTACCAGATGTTCCCGGCCACGTCGTCGATGATGCTGTGCGGAGTGGCCTGCGGATCGAGCTTCCACTCCGTCATTTCGCCGGTCTTCGGATCGAGACGGCCGATCAGGCTGCCGTACATCCCCGCCCACCAGATCATCCCGTCCGGCGTCATGAGCGGATCCCGCGGCCGCTGCCCGAGTGTGGGCGCGGTCCACTCCAGGAAGGTGATCTTAGTATCGCCCGGCACCAGGTTCGGGCGACGATCGTATTTTTCCGGAAAAGTTGTCGCGAGATACTGCGTGATATTCGACGCCAACGGCTCCGGCAGATCGATCATCTTGCCGATCAGGTGATGCCACTGCTCGTGTGTGTAGCCGGTCGAGCTAAAAATCAGGTCGGTCTCATGGCACGCCACACAGGCGGCTTCGACCAGCTCCTTGCCCGAGCCATCGGGCAATCCGTTCATCTGGCCCTGCGCGTACGCTGGCAGACTGACGGAAAATAAGATGGAGATCAGAAGACGTAGCGACGACTGGAACATGAGTCTCTCCCCTGCTCGAGGCCCGCATCGGGCCACCGTGTTGATTATTGCGCCCAATCTTAACTCCGATTGAGCATCCGATCGAATGTGCGCTTTCGGCCAGAGGGTCTTCCCTCAGGCTAGCGAACACCTGACTTACGGCACAATCATGCGCCTGCACATTAACTGTTAACTAGCGGCAGCTTAGAATAGAGACGATAAAGGAGTGTCACGATGAAAGCCATGATCCTCGAGGCGATTGGCCCGATGCAGGAAACTCCGGAGCCGCTCCACCTCGTCGATATTCCTCGACCGGAGCCCGGCCCGCGGGAAGTCTTAATACGAGTCTCGGCTTGCGGCGTCTGTCATACCGAAATCGACGAGATCGAGGGCAGAACGCCACCGCCGCGCCTGCCCATCGTCCTCGGTCACGAGATCGTCGGAGTTGTTGCAGCGGCTGGGTCGAAGGTAACGCGACATCGTCAAGGTGATCGCCTCGGCGTCGGCTGGATCTATCACTCCTCCGGCAACGCCGATGAAAACCTGAGTCAGGCATTCCGGGCGACGGGCCGTGACGCTAATGGCGGATACGCTGAATACATGGTCGTCCATGAGAATTACGCTTACCCGATTCCCGACTGCTTCACGGACGCAAATGCGGCACCGCTCTTATGTGCAGGCGGTGTGGGTTATCGTGCGCTGCGCCTTACAGGGATTCAGAATGGGCAAATACTCGGCCTGACCGGCTTCGGCGGGTCGGGACATATCGTTCTGCAGCTTACGAGGCATCTATATCCTGAGACTCCAATCTTCGTATTCGCGCGAAGTTCCAAAGAGCGTGATTTCGCGATGGAGCTCGGTGCCACCTGGAGCGGCGATACGGAGGCCGAACCACCGGAACCCATCAACGCAATTATCGACACGACGCCAGCGTGGCGGCCGGTACTCGCCGCGATGCGCAATCTTCGGCCGGGAGGACGACTCGTTATCAATGCCATCCGTAAAGAAGACGCTGACAAGCCAATCATGGCGAAAATCGACTACGCCGCCCACCTCTGGCAGGAGAAGGAACTCAAGACCGTAGCGAACGTCACCCGTAGTGACATCGAAGAGTTCCTCGGAATCGCGGCCGAGATGGGCCTGCAACCGGAGGTACAAACGTACCCGCTGGAACGAGCCAACGACGCGTTACGCGACCTTCGTGCCGGGCATGTTCGCGGCGCTAAGGTACTGCAGATCAATGAGCCCGTAGACTAGACAGGGCAGGAATCTGCCCAAATCTGGCTGGAACTATGAAATGTGCGCCAGCGCGAATATCGACTGTTAACGAGCGGCTACAAACAGATAAAAGCGACCGTTGACTCAGAACCCCATGTCCGGCACGAACGCTGTTGCGGTCTCCCAGTTCGCTGAATCTTCAACCCGAGATCATTCTGGCCATCTTCTAGTTATTGGCTGACTAGTCTTCTGCGGCGCGCAAACATTCGTAGGCCCCCACCTCCGCGTCCGGGTACCAGACCCAGTGTTTTCCGAATGTCATTGGCTCGATCAGATTCTCGGCATCGGTGAATGTCATACTGTAATCCAGCCTATCCCCCTGCCGGGTGACAACAAAACGCTCTACCATATCCGCTGCCGTGCTCATCGGCAGGCCGTAGCCGTCTAAGTAGCCCCAGTTCATGTGGGTCGTGGTGACTATGAGGGTACGATCGTCCTCCCAGCGACCGACTGAATAGCCGAGCAGGGAATCCGGCTGCCCCTCGGGGGAGGCGCCCGAAGCCATACGGATCGTCCGAATCGTGTCGTACTCCTCGTTGTGCCACAGAATGTTGTTTCCGTCCTGCACGAACTGGAAGGGATACGGTGCATGCATGATCAACGGCATACCCTTCGGGGCGCAGTCTTGCAGCGGATTGTCTCGCTCCCACACGAACGCCTCGACAGCTTGCAGCGCGGCCTCGGTCAGGTTCGCACGGCCGGAAGGAGTTCGTCCAAGATTTTGTGGAATCAGTGTCGGGATGCCGTCGGGCGTACTCCAGACGCGGAATATTCCCAGTTCCGGGGCGGAAGTATCTCCTACTCCACGACGCCTGCTCTCTGCCATCTCGATGATTCGGTCCGTCCATCTCGCCTGGACATTTGGCGCCAACAAGACTTCCTCGCCGTCGCTGGTCAACACGTTCCTGATGTAGAGTCCGTGCTCAATGCGAATAGCGGGATTACCGGCTACTCGAATGGTATCCCCGACTTCGATAAAGGACGGATCCATCTGCCAACGTCGCAGATTGCTGAGCGACGTCGTCGCCATATCCCAGTCCTGCTGACTTCCGTTCTCTTCGGTCACTCGCATTGATACCTGCACGTGTGGGTTTCGCCAGAGAATATCCGTCACTTCGCCTTCGACCTCGATTACCGTTGCGGTATCGTAGTTTCCGGCAACAGCATGGTGAGCACCGCTGGCAATCGGGAAACCCAAGAGGCCAAGAAGAAAGACTCTACGAATGATCATCACGATAACCCTTGATTAAACGATTCTGCATGCGCGTGTCTGCATATTAACTGTTAACGAGCGGCTGCTTACGGCCCGGAGGAAGCATTCGCGAGGGAAATGTTGGCTCTCGAACACAGACTCCTGGTTTACGCTATCGTTCAGCGTATCTATAACGCACCTACTGCCGAGAGTAAGTACCTACCAGGCGATTCATCCCGATCACGTTTGGCTCAATCTTTCTTAGGAGCCCCTCCATCGACAACCCGGGCTCAATATCAGACTCGGCATCTAAAGCCAGGATCCAGAAAAAATAGTGATGGATACCATGCCCTTCTGGCGGCATGGGTCCACCGTAGCCGCCGCGTCCGAAGCTGTTGACTCCGCTCGTGTAACTCTTTTCGTCCTCGGAGAGCTGCGCCACCGAAGCCGGGATGTTATATAGCACCCAGTGTACGAACCCGTAAGCGCCTAGCGTGACGAGAGGCGCGTCGGGATCGTGGCAGATCAGGGCAAACGATAACGTCCCCTCGGGCACATTAGACCATGACAACGGCGGAGAGATGTCTTGACCCTCCCCGGTGTAACTCTTGGGAATGTCTCCTCGTTGCTGGAAGGCTGAGCTAGCGAGTTCAATATCTGATAATGCAAATCCCACCGGGGAAACTCCTCTGGGTCGTGTTCGTATGACAGGATAGTCGCATAAATGCGGCCGGGAGTTATCTGAATGGATCAGCAATCATCTATTCTCTCCACCAGCTTCCCCGATACCTCAGACGAAATGACCGCGGAATTCTCACGGCAGGAACGGCACCAGAGGCGGCTGAGGGCCAATCACTTCGGTGAGCGCGTTGTAGGCACAGATCTCGTCGCTCCACTCCGCCGACGGCGCCATGCCGCCCACGCCGATGACGCCGATCATCACATCACCCACCATGATCGGGAGGCCGCCGGAGTTCCAGAACAGCTCGAACTCCGCCTGCAATGGACGTAAACGAGCGTCCCTGGCGGGGTCCTGCATCACTCGGTTCATCTGGGCGTGTGTGGAACCGCGCATGAACAACGCCGTCTTCGCTTTGAGAAGCGCTGTCTCGACAGCGATAGGAGTCTGGCCGTCGGACCGGAGCGCGTACACAACGTGCCCGGAGGGGTTGAGCACGAAAATGCTGGTTCCGAAATCTCGCGCGGTTGCATGTTCATGGCAATGCTCCGCTATCCTCCGAGCCGTATCGAGCGATATTTCTTCGCGTGTCTTGATGCTCCTGGCGGCATCCTCGCTGACGACAAAATCCTCGATACTTTGAGCTTCGAGTGTCCCGGCAGAAAGCGCCATTCCGACGGTCACGAGGACAAGTTTCCAATACGTGATAATTACATTCATGGGATCTCCTGGTTTCTTGTCGATCTTCTTCAAACTTCTGTGTCTCGGCTGATTATCAACGGCAGCTATCGGCCACAAGCGGACATTCTACTTGATGCGATCAACGTCTCACCCAATCTTCTCACAGTCTCGCTCGTAGTTTGCAGGCAGCACGGCCTCACCAAGTGCGATCCAATATCGCTTGATGGTCGCTGCTCCCACAAATGTCGACGGCTCGGTCGTAGCGGACTCGTAATCCAGACGGGCCTGATCCTCGCTCAGCGTAAATCTCTCGATCACCTCTGGAGACTTACCTATCGGCGTGCCAACAAGATCGAAGAACGGAAAATTGATCCGTGTCGTACGCACAACCAGGACATTGTCTTCCCAATGGCCTACGGAATAACCCAAAAGGCTCAAGGGCTGCGATTCGGGATCCTCCGCGTCCGAGATGTGGATAGATCGGATCGGATCGTAATGCGCGTTCTGGATCGTGATGTTTGCGCCGTGGTCGCGAAATTCGTATGCGGCGGGGTTCGACATGATTCTCGGCATGCCTGGTTGCTCGCATCGGGCTGCGAAATCGCTCAGCGGATCATAGGCAGCCTTGATGACGGCGGCAGCCTCGGTCAGCTCGTACTGTGTCTCGAACGTTCCGGGCTCGCGTCGCGCTGGCACGCTCCAGACTCGGAAAATACCACGGTTCTCGCTCGCGGAATCTAGAACGATCCTGCTGTCGCTGGCGAAGTAATCCGCTTGACTGCCGATGGAGTTTTCACTCCAACGAGGTTGCTCATTCAGGTTGAGCACGATCTCCAGACCGGTCGGAAGGAGCGTATGCGTCAGGACATACTGGTTCGCCCGCCGCGTAGATTCCCGCACGGCGATCGTCACCTGTTCTCCGGTACGAAAATGCTCACCCTCGACGCCCGCCCGCTGAAGCGTGTATGGCGAACCCCACGCCTGCAGCTCGATCATGCGCTCCGTGCCATCGTCGCTTGTGACTCTGAAAGCGAATCTGGGGTGAGGATTGCTCCACATTACCTGGGCGAACTCCCCTCCGAACTCCATCGTCTCGTCCGAATACTCAGCTCGCGAATGATGTGCGGACACTGCGAGCGGAGCAACGCTCAGAAGCAGCGCTGCTACCGATCTCATGATCCCCCCCCGGCTATATGCATCGCCTGGCATATTAACTGTCCGCTTCCGGCCAGAAGCAGCCGTAGAGACTGCCGCTGAGACGCCTCTCGCGAACGGCTGCTCGGAAAAGCGGTCTTTCAATAGCTACCACCTCTCCTCTCTTTGGATAACTATTCAGGAACGAACCGTCTCGCTGCTTCAGGATCACAATCGAAACGGGAAACCTCCATCTGTGGTGAAAAGATCAATTCTCTGGAATGAGTCATTGGCGTTGCCAGAAACTCGGGGTCTTCGAGCACAAAGTCAACGACGATACGGGTACCATCCTCGGTCAGTTGGTATCGCTCGACTACGTGTTTCTGTGCGCCTGAAGGGACACCGGTCTGGTACGGTGATCGATGATCCTCGAAGTTCCTCGTATCCACGACCAGAACCTCGCCGTCCCAGAAACCAGTTGAATGACCACCAAAGAAACGCTCACCGCTATCGGGATGCCTGCGGGCGTCCATGTACACCGTTCGCTCTTCGTCGGAACCCGCGCTTCGAATCAGAATCGTTTGGTTAGTTTCCTCAAGCTGGAGCTCAATCGGAAAGAGGCTGCTGGAGACGATCTGAGCCGGGGTTGGGCGTCCGATGCATCTTGAGTCAGGGTTCTCATCGGAGAGTTCATCGTACATCGCCTGGGCGACCTTACCCTTGTCAGTCAAGTCGAGATGAGCCTTAAAGAAACCGTCGAGGCCGCCAGGATAGCTGAATAGTATCGCCGGATCTGCCATCCACTTTCCTTCCAGTGTCGACGTGCTGGCGGAGATTTGCGGCGCAATATACGCTGCTCCAGAGATCACTTCACCGTCCTTATCAACGGACTCCACGATCCCGTAGGGACGCCCGTCCTGAGCTGGATGCGTTCGAACAGTGATGTGCTCGCCGACCGACAGGGAATCGCGCATCCAACCCGCACGTGCTGCCGTGACTATCGAGCCCATCTGCAGTAGCCATTCAACGACATCGCCATTCTCGCTCGTCGTCTCAATAACGAGATAGACGTGAGGATTGCGCCAGGTGAACTCCGTCACCGTAGCCTCGAAGGTCACCACCGAGTTCATATCGATGCCCACTTCGCTGTGATGTCCTGACACGGGCGATGCTGTGGCGCAGGCTATTACGACAGTCATCCCTAAAGTGCTTTTTACGATGGATGCCATAATTCCCCAGAAAAGCTGCAACGAAGCCTATCTTCTACTCCATCGACGGCTGCGTTCAGCCAGAAGCGGTCGTTCGATTCGTGAAATCGTACGTCCTTTTCGGAAAATCCTAACGGTCACCGTCGAGCGCATAGCGGTGAAGCTCAGGGGCAGTCAGATGGCTCGCTGACGTTGGAGGTCAACAGTAGCAAGCGGTCCGCTGGTGCCCTGATCAACGTCCCGCGTCCGCTGCGGGCCCTCCGAAATAGAGGACGTTGGGCGCGTCCGAACGAGCCATGGCGATGTCCATGAAGCCATCTTCGTTGACATCGCCAGTCGCGA
>SMUY01170555.1_pt1 | contig 12037 bp, 10 predicted proteins | sample 2456441 | NCBI WGS metagenome assembly SMUY01 (sample SAMN11095931, study PRJNA526329) | marine sediment metagenome | biome: Marine sediment; feature: Surficial sediment; material: Deep marine sediment; isolation source: Hadal surficial sediment | place: Pacific Ocean | collected 2014-11 | depth...
ACTCCTGCTCCCGCCGCTACCAGGATCAGGGCGGCATAGATGCGTCTTCCCCAGCCATCAGGATTTTGCAACGCTGCAAGCAAGAAAATTACGCCTAAAGAGATAACAGCCAAACGCTGGAACACACACAACGGGCACGGCGTCAGCATTAACACATGTTCAGCATATAAGGCGTAGCCCATCATGCCTGCACAAGCGACGAATCCGGCCAGGTTCAACTGGCGCGTAGCGGGAATATTCATTATCAGAACTTAAACTCCAGTAAACGATACCGCAAGGTTTTCGACCAGGTTCCAATGGTTTTGCTCAACGCAAATTAGCGGAACAAAACCTCCATATCCAGTTGTAACCGATTGTAGTCATGGCCATTGTCACGGAACTCCCCGACCTCGGAAATAATCACAGTAGCAGCGAGCACGATTTTTTGCCGTAGCGCATATTTTGCCTTAATGATGTGGCCTTTTGAGTCAGTGTTGCCACCACCAAAGTCAGAGTCGCTGAATATCCCCATGACCGCATCAGCGCCCGTATCGTGCCAGGCATAGCTGAATTGCGCGTCACCGCGAACATTGGTGCTGCCCATCCTGACACCCAATGCGAACGCTGTGTCTTCAACATCAACCGCTGTATTTCTCGCCCATACGCCGAAAACAGAAGTCGGCCACCCTTTTATTATTACGCCGTACTCTGTCGAGATTTCGAGAATCTCATAGTCGTAAATAAAATTGCCATTCGCATCAACGCTGTTGCCTTTCGCCCTGCCTTTGTAAAACGGCTGGTTGCCAATCGTATTCGTGTAAGCGAAAAACGCACTGGCGATCCTGAGGCGAGAGGTCTCCGACAAACGAAAATTGACGCCGCCCTGCGCCGCATGCAGCCATGAATTATCGGTAGATGACCGCTCCGCAACGATATAGGTCCCGGCGTTGACGAAGAAAGGACCGGATGGCGATTGCCAGTTAGCCACAATACCCTCAGGATTCAGGTCGCTATCCCATAGCAGCGAGTTGCCGCCGGCCCGGAACCACGGGTTGCTCATCTTGCCGAAAGCGACATCCAGGCCGCCAACAACGTTCCAGTTGAAGAAAGCCCTGTCGATAGCAAATTTCTTGGTGGAAAAGCCGTCGCCAAACGTAATGTTCGTAGATACAGGATCACCATCACTGGTCGCAATTCGCATGCTGAACTGCAAATTTTCGCTCAACTGGGATGCAATGCCGAAACGACCGCGAAAACGAAAGCGACTTTTGTCGACCTCTCCCTGCTCATCGATTGCTTCATAACGCAGCCGGAAGTCGCCCTGCCAGTCCAGCGTCGCTTTCCACAGGCTGGACACCTTCGCCTGTTCCGATTCCACCTGTTCCTCAGGTTCGGGTTCTGCAACCGTCTGTGAGTAAAGCGCACCGCTCAACAACAACGCGCCAAGAAAAACAACAGACCTTACCGGCCTCACTAATTTTCGTTCCAGACTACACATAAGCGTTCGTTTTTTGTTGGGACAACAACATTCAACGCGGCATCAAACGGCTTTTCCCGGCACGTCAGCTACCTTCATTCGCAAGTAGGCAGGCACCAGCGCTGCGGGTGTGACGGACTGTCCACCCTGGTAGGCCTTCGCACCGAGTCGCAACAAAAATCGCGCACGAGGGTGGTCAAGATCCGCCAGCACGTTTATGCATTTCTCATTCAGATGGTCAAACTGCGAATATTTTTGCCAACCGGCACCCACAGCAACATAGCCTGTGCCCAAATCTGTAATCGCCTCCACTTTGCAAATCCGCTCACTCACCTCGGCAATCGGCAAACCATCGTTTCCGGCGCGATAACGACCCAGGTAAATTTCATTCATTCGTGCATCCTGCGCAACCAGTACTTTTTCTGCCGCGTGATCCGCTATCGCCTCAGCCGCTACCGCCGCCAGCGACGAAATCGGAACAATATTGATCCCGGCACCAAATGCAAGCCCTTGCGCTACCGAGGCGCCGATGCGCATGCCGATAAATGAGCCGGGCCCGTTGCCCAACACCACAGCATCCAGATCCGTCACCGCAAGGTTCGCCTCATCCAGCACTGCAGTGATCATCGGCAAAAGAATCTTCGTATGCGCCCGTGGTGCGACGACATGATTTTGCATCACGTCATTTCCTGCCAGCACCGCAACAGAACAAGCATTTGATGAGGTATCGATCGCCAGCAATTTCATCCGCTGCGACTTTTGGATTCTTTCGCCAACAAGGCGGCTTCATGAGTCGCCAGAAACTGCCGTACGTCCGCAACAGAGTCAGTGGTTTTCATCGGCTCAAGACACTTGAGAAACACGCTGCCATAACTTTTGCCACGAATTCTCGGGTCACACAAAACAACAACACCGAAATCCTCCTGATCGCGCAATAGTCTGCCCGCACCCTGTTTCAGTGACAACGCCGCCAGTGGTAACTGGTGTTCGGCGAACCCATTGCCACCCTGACGCCGGATGAACTCGAGTCGGGCCATCATGAGCGGATCTGCAGGCGATGCGAAGGGCAACTTGTCAATTGCAACGATGGTCAATGCGGGACCGCGCACATCAACACCTTCCCAGAAACTTCCGGTGCCCAGCAACACCGCATTGCCATGCTCACGAAAGCGGCGTAACAAATCATCGCGCGGGGCGTCACCTTGCACCAGCAGCGGGCGACCGGCCAATCTTTTGCGCCGCGTTTTAAACCATTTCCGTGCGGCGTTGAGCGCCCGATGACTGGTGAACAAACAAAACATGCCGCCTGCAGTCATTTTCAGGAGCGGCACGACGTTCTCGAGCATTTCCCCGGTGTGACTCGGGTCCGAGGGTTGTGGCAGGTTCGGTGGCAACCAGATCAGGCCGTGTTCATCCAGCGCATACGGACTGGGAAACGTCAGGCTGGTTGCCGAGCGAATGCCCATCCGTTCGGTGAAATGGCTGAAATCATCCCCGATCGCCAGTGTTGCAGAAGTGAAAATCCACGCCTGATGTGCGTTGCTGAACAAGCTGTGCAGCGTATCGGCAACGTCAAGCGGTGTCAGGTTAAGGCGCACGCTGCGTGGTTTTACGTCAATCCAGCGCAAGCCGTCCCAGGACTCTTCACTGGCCAGGTGCGACAGTTTTTCGATAGCGACCAGAAGCCGTTCATGCAATTTGTCGATTTCCACTGACGCATCGGCCAATGGCGCAATGCCATCGTGCAGTGCGCGCAGTGCGAAAGCCAGGTTATCAAGGGGTTCACGGATGTCAGCCATGACAGTGGACATTTCATGGCGGCCCTCCTTGCGTGGCACGTCAGATCGCAAGATACGTATCGCTGTCTGTGCGCTGTCGAGTCGCCGCTGAATTTCGGGCTGGCTCAATGGCAGCGTGACAATACGCAACTCGTCAACCATTCTTTCGAGTTCACGACTGCCGAGGCTGATGCCGAAAAATTGTGCTGCAAGATCCGGAATCTGGTGCGCCTCATCGAGAATAATCGCATCGGCGCCGGGCAGAAATTCTACGAATCCCTCCTCTTTCATCGCCAGATCCGCCAGCAACAGGTGATGATTGACCACCACGAGATCGGCTTCCTGCGCAGCTCGCCGCGCTTTTACGACATGGCATTGTTGATATAGCGGGCATTGCGAGCCAAGGCAATTGTCCGCGGTCGAGGTCACCAATGGCCAGATTGTCGAGTCTTCGGCTACCTCGATAAGCTCGGCGCGATCACCCGTGCGCGTACGGTGGCGCCATTCGCGAACTGCATACAAGTCATTTGTTTGCGCCGATGACAACTGGCCGGCGATTGCATCAAGGCGTTGCAGGCAAAGATAATTTGCACGCCCTTTCAGTAGCGCCGTCGTCACGGGTCGGCCAACAGCCTTGCTGATAAGCGGCAGGTCGCGGTGATAAAGCTGATCCTGCAGCGCCTTCGTTCCGGTCGAGATGATGGTTTTCCGGCCACTCATCAGGGCCGGCAAAAGGTAAGCAAACGTCTTGCCGGTACCAGTGCCCGCCTCAACAACGAGCAGCCCGAAGCCGGCGATCGTCTCCGCAACGGACTCTGCCATCCAGGACTGTCCGGCGCGCGGCTGAAAGCCTGGCAATAGTGATTTCAATGGGCTCGATGGCCCGAAAAATTCGCTGAGGTTTTGCACAGCGGGACTATACAGTGCCACGCATCGTTTTCATTCGTTCTAATTATGCAGTGCGTAACGAAATGAAAACTCGTGGCAGCAGAATCAATTCACAGCGACTACTCCGTCATTTTCAGTGCCTATATCTGCACCACGCCCTTAAAGTCGACACGCACGATTTGCCTGGGCGTGTGTCGGTGCAATTCGGACTCCGGTTCAGGCGCTCCGGGGCGTCATTCCAATCGCAAAGCTGCCTCGCGTTTATGGATTTTTATTCCCATATATTAACGACCTGTCATTGTCCGAGGGCGTGCTGCCAGGGATTATCCTGAAAACTTCAATGTTTGGCCCCCAGGGCGAGCAAACCATCGGCGACGATCCTGTCCAGTGCCGTAATTGCAACCAATCATCGATCCATAATGAATTGATTTTGTTGATTGTTTTGGCCACTGGCGAATGCAAGAACAGACCTGTAATCAAAGCAGCCAAATACTTGACAATGCCGCGACAAGCAATTATTGTGCGGCGCAACAATGCTGCACTGCACAAAGGAGATTTACAATGAACTTGCAGATTGAAAATTCAATAAGCCGTATTTTTGACGGCGCCATCACTCGTTACCAGGCACTGCTTAGCGGCGCGCGTCAGCAAACCGACAAGGCAGCCGGCCGCGTCATTCGTGGCAAAAAGCCAGTGAAGACGATTTCCAAACTCAGCCTGCAATTGTCGGCTGTTACCCACCGCACCGCTGACAAGGTATTGAAGCAGCAGGCGAAAATGGTTGAGCACCAGATCGACGCATTTGCCGGGCGCTTACGGGCTGCTGCTGAGTCGCGTAATTTACGTGATCTCGTCAGCACACAGATTCGCCTGATACCGGTAAACGCATCGCAGTTTGTGAAAGATACGCGCGCCACATTGACGATCGTTGCCGGTGCGGGCAGTGAAGTTGGTGGCCTGGTAAAGAACACCGTCGCCCAATTGCGTGGTGTGTCAGTCGTAAAAGCGCGAAAAGCACCAGCGAAGCCGAAGAAAGTAGCAAAGAAGACCGCAACAAAGAAAAAGACGGTTAAAGCCAAAGCGGAAACTGTAGTAGAAGCCGTTGCAGAAGTCGCTGAAAAGGCGGCTGCTTAAGCGGTTCGATCCCCCTCAAGACCCGCAGATGCAATGCGGGTCCTGACGACTGGCTGCCCGGCTCAATCGAGCCCGGCGGCTTTTTTTTGCTCATTGGATTCAGCGCCTTATGTAAACGAACAGCGAAATTCGCTGGCCGCAGACAGTGCTGCAGAAACTGATCATGCATGTATAATCCCGGTCCCGGAACGCGGTTGGACGATTCTGTACCGCAGTAACAATTCGAAAAATTCCAGAGAGAAATTATGACCACTAAGCTCGCGTCCCTCCAGGAATGGGTAGATGCCGTCGCTCTGCTGACCCAGCCTGAGAATGTGCACTGGTGCGATGGCAGCGATGCCGAAAATGATCGCCTGGTCGCGGAAATGAATGAATCCGGCGACCTCTTGCCCCTGGATCCGGAAAATTATCCGAATTGTTATTTGCACCGTTCCGATCCGTCCGATGTGGCGCGAGTGGAGCACCTGACGTTCGTCTGTACCAATGCTGAGGATGATGCAGGTCCGAACAATCACTGGATGAAACCGGCCGATGCCCACGCAAAAATCGACGCGCTGTTTGCGGGTGCAATGCAGGGCAGAACTATGTATGTCATCCCCTATTGTATGGGCCCGATTGATTCTCCTTTTGCAAGACTCGGCGTTGAAATCACCGATAGCCCGTATGTCGTTGTGAACATGCGACTCATGACCCGTATGGGTACAGCGGCACTGGCGCGCATCGAAAAAGAGGGCACGTTTGTCAAAGGATTGCACTCGACGGGCGACCTGGATCCGGACCGCCGTTTTATCATGCACTTCCCGGAAGAACTGAGTATCAAGAGTTTTGGTTCCGGCTACGGCGGCAATGCCCTGCTGGGCAAGAAATGCCATGCGCTGCGCATCGCCAGCTGGCAGGCCCGCCAGGAAGGCTGGCTCGCTGAGCACATGCTGATCGTCGGCGTTGAAAACCCCGATGGCGAAACACATTACATCGCCTGTGCATTTCCCTCGGCTTGCGGCAAGACCAACCTTGCGATGCTGATTCCGCCGGAGTCGCACAAGGACTGGAAGATCTGGACACTGGGCGATGACATCGCCTGGTTACATCCGGATGCAGAGGGTCGGTTACGCGCCATCAATCCGGAAGCTGGCTATTTCGGTGTGGTGCCCGGCACCAACGCCAAAACCAACAAAAACGCCTTCGACATGATTCACAGCGACACAATTTTCACCAATGTTGCAACGACGGATGACAATCAACCCTGGTGGGAAGACAAGAATGTCGGATCACCAAGTGTCGACTGGCAGGGGCGTGATTTCGACGAGAAAAACGGCCCGGCCGCACATCCCAATTCACGATTTACGGTATCCGCAAAAAAGAACGCTGCCTATTCGGAGCTGGCGGAAGCGCCGGATGGCGTACCAATCTCGGCACTGGTTTTCGGTGGCCGCCGCAAGGAACTGGCACCGCTGGTTTACGAGGCCAAGAACTGGAATCACGGTGTCCTGATCGGCGCCAGCGTCGCATCCGAGACTACCGCGGCAGCCGCCGGAGAAGTGGGTGTCGTGCGCCGCGATCCAATGGCCATGAAGCCATTTTGCGGTTACAACTTTGCTGACTATTGGGCCCATTGGCTGTCCTTCGCCGACAACCACAACCAACTGCCGAAAATATTCCACGTCAACTGGTTTCGCCAGGACGATGCCGGCAAGTTTCTCTGGCCTGGCTTTGGTGAAAACCTGAGAGTCTTGCGCTGGATCATCGATCGCTGCGAAAACCGGGTGGGTGCGCGCGAAACAGCAGTTGGATTCCTGCCAGAAGTCGGTGATATCGACACCAGAGATCTCGACATCAGCAAAGAAACGATGCAAGCCTTGTTGTCGGTCGACATCGGCCAATGGCAGCAGGAAATGGCCTCGATCGGTGAATACCTGGAAACCTACGGCGACCGCCTGCCAGAAGCGCTCAAAGAAGTGCACGGAAAGGTTGTCAGCGACCTGCAAAAGGCCAGTTAGCACTCTCTCGCAGGAGCGGCATGGTGTCCAGGAAGTCCTTATGTCACGGAGCGAGCTGTTTCTGGTAGCGTTTTCCAGACTTGAGATTTCGCCCTCAATCCAGACGGACGCGCGGGAGTGACCTTGCCGCGATGAGAGTCAATCGCGGCAAAATGCCGCTCCCACGAAAATCTTCAAATCGACAACGGAACAAGCCAATAAAATACCGGTGTTGCAACGCAACGACCAGTATCACCCACGACCAACAAGGATGCTAATTGGCGCCGCGCAGCGACGGCCAGTTCAGCAGCAAACGAGGGCACGCTTACTCTTCGCAGATGAAGTGGATCGCCAACGGCGTCCCGGGCTTCGCCACCCTGCCCAGGCCAATAATCCCCTCGCCCGTCAGCTCGGTGCTGTCGCGGCGAACAAAAGTCTCATCACCGCTGGCATTCTCCAGAAAAGTACCGTTGGTACTCTGATCGATCAAAATAAATTTGCCGCGCCTTTTCTCAACCCGAGCGTGTATACGTGAAATCAAGTTGCCTTTGACAACGAGCTCGTTGTCGTCAGCACGTCCCATGCTGGCACCTTTTTTCTGATCGTCAATGACGACGGTGATACCACGAAAACTCAGCGTTAACTTGTTGGCGCCTTTGGCTCTGCTTTCCCAGTCGATCGTCGGCAGCATGCTGGTCGCTTCTTCGGGCTGCCAGAGCAGCTCAAACAACGCAACCTCATCGATCCTGCCACGAACGGTGGCGACATCGATCTGGCGAGTTTGCGCCCGCCATTCCGGACCCATTTGCTCCACCGTCGTACCGGAGATGATTATCTGTTTGGCCTTCGCCTGAGAAGTCATTCTGTTAGCGGTGTGCACAGCGGCACCGAAAATGTCATTTTGTTCCTGCACCACCGGTCCAAAATGACAGCCGATGCGAATGGAGACGGGGATACCGCCGTCGTCCAGATCTCCACTCAGGCCTTTTTGCATGAGGCTTGCAGCACCCATTGCTTCATCGACGGTCGGAAACGTCGCCATGATCTCGTCGCCGATGGTTTTAATGACCGTACCGTTGAACTGGTAAGTCGAATCCTTCATGACGTCGAGACAGCGTGCGACGGTCTCGCTCGCCTTGGTATCGCCAAATTTGTCATACATCTGGGTGCTGCCGACGACGTCGGCAAACAAAATCGCGACTTCCAGGTCTTTTGCCATCCCGTCGTTACCCAATCAAATCCAGAATCCAGCGTTGCATTGCCACCATGGCGTTCAGCCGCGGCAATTATAAGCCCCAAACAGGAAAAATACGCACATTATGTCTAACGAGCGAAGATAAGCCACAATTTGCATCATTGCAGCAAGCCCCTAAATTTTAGGCATTTTCTTAACTATTTCTCGGCCACAATATACGCTATCCAGGCCAGATCCGCCTCACCCTTTTCCTCAGGCGTGAATTCACCATTGCCCTCGCCATCCTCGTCCTCGCCTTCCCAGTAAAGGGTCGACTTTTTGAAGCCGGCTTCGGCGAGTACTTCGCGAATTTCCGGTGCAGACCAAAGCCGCCATTCGTAGGTAAACGCCTTCTTGATTTTCGAGCCATCCTTGAACTTGAAGTGAATATGGCAACGGATGTAGTTGGTTACCGGATGAAATTCTGCCTGGTGCCAGATATAGGAAAAGCGCTTGTGCTTGGTCTTTTCGCGGGTCTCTTCCTGAGCCTCAGGCCCGCCAAACAGGTCGACGAAAAACACGCCGTCCTCTTTCAACGCGGCATAGGCCTTTTTGAAATACTCGCGTAACTGATCACGGGTAAAAAAAATGAAGTAGCTGAAATTAAATGCGGCTAACAAATCCGCAGGGGGTGTTTCTGCACTCATGACGTCGGCTTCAAGCAACTGAACCCGCGCCTGCTCCGCGGCTGACAGCTTCGCCAGGCGATTCCTGCGCCCCCACTCCAGTACTGACGCATCGATATCAACACCGAACGATTGAAATTCCTGACCCTGTTTCACCCATTCACAAGATGCGCTTGCCGTGCCACAGAAATCTTCCCGAAACACGTATGCCTTGCGATCCCGTATTTGTTGAAAGGTAGCTTGCAGGAATTCAACTTCATGCTCCACGTTCTGTACCGACTTTTCATACAACTCGTGAATATCGGCTTTGTCGGCCATCGTCTGGCGGCGGGAAACTGCATGCTTGGCACTCATGATCGATTGGAATCTCCGGCAAGAATAAAAATAAGGGCGCATTGTAACTGCACAGCAGCAAACATTCACCGGTCTGGTGTTCAATCATTCCGTTGAGCGTTTGTCGCCTGTCATGACAGGCGACTAAGCCGAGCACTCAGGCAACTTTCGGCAGTTTCTGCAAAGCGTGTTCCAGGACCTCAACCCCCGCCCCGGAAACATGCGCATGCTCACTCAAATATCGTCGCCACGCACGAGCACCAGGCTGCCCCGCGAAAAGCCCCAGCAGGTGTCGTGTGATGTGCTTCAACTCGGCGCCAGCTGCCAGCTCCCGATCTACATAAGGCAACATTCGCCGAATCGCATCCTCGCGCGTCAGTGACACGCGCTCCCCGCCGCCAAACTCCTGCTCCAATTCCATCAGGAACCACGGCTGGTGATAGGCCTGTCGACCTATCATGACACCGTCTACATGACTCAGGTGTTCGTGACAATCGTTGATCGATGCGACGCCACCGTTGAGGATGATCTGCAGGTCTGGAAACTCTGTTTTCAGGCGGTAAACGCGTGCGTAATTAAGTGGCGGCACGGAACGGTTTTCTTTGGGGCTAAGACCGCTGAGAATAGCTTTGCGAGCATGCACTATAAAAGTGTCGCACCCCGCGTCGACGTTTACAGCAATGAAGTTGCGAAGAAACTCATAGTTATCGTCATCATCGATTCCGATACGGGTCTTGATCGTTATCGGACTATCGCAGGCTGACCGCATTTTCTCGACACACTTTGCAACCCGCTCCGGAGACGACATCAGGCAGGCACCGAACTGCCCGCTTTGCACTCTGTCACTGGGGCAACCGACATTGATGTTGATCTCATCGAAGCCGGCGTCAGCACCCAATTTGGCGGCATTCGCCATCATCTGCGGATCGCTGCCACCAATTTGCAGCGCAACGGGACGTTCACTGGGATCGAAGCGCAGTAACCTGGCAGCATCGCCATGTTGTAAAGCTGTGGCTGTGACCATCTCTGTATAGAGCCGCACATGCGGGCTCAAAAGCCGCATGAAGTAACGACAATGACGGTCGGTCCAGTCCATCATGGGAGCGACCGAGATTGTTGAACGCATTTGCATAGCAGCGTTATTGGTCATATTCTACTTTTAAATCAATGAGTTATTGTTAACTATTTTGTACTGATTTTGTACCTAATGTCGCCCTTTTAGTGCGACATCGAGCGCATGTCGCACCGTGTCGCACCCGAAACCGGGCTCATGTCGCACCGAAATCAGCAGATTTGAGAGTATTTTTATGGCCACAATTAAAACCCGTCAACGTAAAGACGGCAGTCTAGCCTATCTCTGCGAAGTGCGAGTCAAGCGTGACGGTAAGATTGTTCATAGAGAATCGAGGACTTTCGACCGACGTACGCAAGCCAAAGCCTGGGCAGAATCCCGGGAAAAGAAGTTTGCAAGAGAAAGCCCGACAGCAAAGCGCCCGCAGAGGGTGAAGCAGACGACGTTGCGCCATGTGCTCCGAAGATATCGTGAGGAGGTTTCCGAAGTACGCCCAATGGGGCGTAGTAAGACGAGCCACATTCGGTTTCTTGAGAAGCACGATATTGCCAGGATGACGGCCTGTGAGCTCAAGTCATCTGACATCATTGCCCACGTGCGATCGAGACGTCAGTCTGGTGCCGGTCCTTCCACCGCTAACAACGACATTGTCTGGTTGCGAGTAATCTTGAGGTATGCGCGAGCCGCATGGGACCTCCCTTTTGATCTATCCGTGATTGACGACGCCAGCGAGGTTCTAAAGGCCGAAAAGTTGATCTCGAAAGCGAAAAACCGCTCCCGCCGGCCATCCGCTGACGAACTCGATGCACTAACCGAATTATTCGAACGCCGCGACAAGCGACGTTCAAACATACCGATGAAAGACATCATGTGGTTTGCGATTCACTCCGCACGTCGACAGAGCGAAATAACTGACCTCCTCTTTAGCGATAACGATGAAGAATCGCAAACCGGTGCTGTCCGAGATCTCAAACACCCGACCGAGCGAGACCATATTCGGCGTTTCAAGTACACACCAGAAGCATGGGAAGTCGTATGTCGGCAGGTACACGATAACGACAGGATATTTCCGTATGAGCCGCGATCAGTCGGCAGCGCCTTTCGCCAGGCGTGCAAGCTTCTTGATATATGCGACTTACATTTTCATGACCTACGTCATGAAGCCGCGAGTCGATTATTTGAGGCGGGGTATTCCATAGTCGAGGTGCAACAATTCACGTTACACGACAGCTGGGGAACCTTGAGTCGGTACACGCACTTGCGGCCTGAACAAGTAGAAGTTCGGACTAGTGCAACGAGCAGGAATTTCAGAACATGAAATAGGTTATACGCGCAGACACAGACAGCCAATGACTGTAAGCGGGTAATTTTCAAAGAATTGACCCGCACATAGCTGTCCGGTTGAATAACTTCATCATACCTAGATGGGGTACTGACAAATTAACTTCGGCGGATAAGCACAACTTGGCAGACTTTGTTCAGGCCACTACTGCTTTCCATTCCCTGAACGCACTGATCCTAAGACTTCTGTAATGTTCAG
>SMUY01220720.1_pt1 | contig 12037 bp, 14 predicted proteins | sample 2456441 | NCBI WGS metagenome assembly SMUY01 (sample SAMN11095931, study PRJNA526329) | marine sediment metagenome | biome: Marine sediment; feature: Surficial sediment; material: Deep marine sediment; isolation source: Hadal surficial sediment | place: Pacific Ocean | collected 2014-11 | depth...
AAGAAGATCCAACTCAAGATGGGTGAGGGAATAGCTGGCTGGGTCGCACAGCATGACGAACCGGAGATCATCCCTGACGTGGCCGCAGACCCCCGATTCGCATCTAAAATAGATGATTCAACGGGCTTTCAGACGCGCTCAATCTTGGCCGCGCCGCTGAGCGTCAAGAACAAAGTTATCGGTGTTGCTGAAGTGATCAACCGCGTGGACGGCAAAGCCTTCGACGAAGAAGACTTAGAGCTTTTTTCGACTTTTTGCCGGCAGGTGGCTATGGCCATCGAAAACGCGCGCATGTACAAATTGAAGCTCGAAAAGCAAAAGCTGGAGCAACAGCTTGAGCACGCGAGAACCATTCAGCAGAGCTTCATGCCGCAGGTTTTTCCCAGCTCGCCAGACCAGAAGTTTTCCGTTTACGGCCGGAGTCTGGCTGCGGCTTCTGTTGGCGGAGACCTTTTTGACCTCATCGAATTTGGCAAAGATGAGATCGGTGTTGCCCTCGGCGATGTCACCGGAAAGGGGGTCCCCGCGGCGCTTTATATGGCGCGGCTCGTGAGTGACTTTCGTCTCAACTCGCAACTCCATCACGACCCCGCCGATGTCCTGCGGGCGCTCAACAACCTTTTGGTCGACCGAAGTCGCAGGGGAATGTTTGTAACTTTTCAATATGGCATTCTTGACCACAAGAAGGGAACATTCACCTTCGCCAACGCCGGACACCTGCCATTCATTCACGTGCAGTGTGGCCGAAAGACAGTCGCTTTATTGGAAGGTGGCAAGGGCATCCCGCTGGGCATTGCGCCTGCCGCAGAAATAAGCACGGAGATGGTGCAACTTGACCACGGCGATCATATTGTGTTCGTCACGGATGGCATTATTGAAGCCAAAAACGAAGCCGGTGAACTCTATTCACTGGAACGGACTGTGGAACTCGTCAACCAGTCGTACGATTCAGCAGAGCAGGTTGTCGAAAATCTTCTGCAGGATGTCCAGCAGTTTGCTGGCAATGCCGACCAACACGATGACGTGACCATCGTCGCCCTCAAATGGAACTGAAGTGAAAGAGATCGAAATAAAACTGCCGAGCGATCCCCGGTATTTGAAGATCATCAGGAATGGGATATCCCACATCAGCGAGATTTGCGGGTTTTCTGATGAAGAATGTAACGCGTTAACAATCGCTGTCGATGAAGCAGCAGCCAACATTATCAAGCATACCTACAATGGCGATGAAAACCAGACCATTATTGTTCGCTTTACGATAAAGGACGACCGTCTTGAGATCATCTTGCGAGACTTTGGCAAGAAAATTGACCCAAAAAACATTAAGCCGAGAAATCTTGACGATATCCGGCCGGGAGGATTGGGTGTGCATCTTATAAAGAGCGCAATGGATGAGGTGACGTATGACAACTCGCCGGAGGTTGGCAATCAGCTGATCATGACAAAATATTTACCCGGAGGGAAATAAGGGAAACCGATGTTAGAGGTTAAAACAAGAAAACAGAATACGGTGGCGATTGTTGAAATCGAGGGTGAAGTCGACCTGTACTCTTCGCCGCAATTACGCAAAGTTCTACTGGAACTCACCAAAGAAAAATCCCCTGCAATTCTGGTAGATTTGGCAAACGTCAAATACATGGACAGCTCGGGCGTTGCCACCCTGGTTGAAGCATTGCAGCAGGTGGGGAAATACTCCGGCAATCTCAAGTTGGCTAATCTACGCGACGCGGTAAAAGATGTGTTTGAACTGAGTCGCCTGGACAAAGTTTTCGACATCTATCAGTCCACGAACGAAGCTTGTTCAGCTTTCAAGTGATTTAAGATGGAATATGTAACCAAATTCTTCGGCAGAATAGGCCACGTCACCTTAGAGTTCCTTGCTCAAGTAGGGCGCATTGCAGATCTTACCTGGCAGACGGCCTACTGGATTGCTGTAGCACCGTTTAAAGGCAAGGGTTTGCGCTGGAAGAGTACGGTTGAGCAAATGGTTCGAATTGGCTATGAGTCCATTCCCATCGTCTGCCTGATCGCCTTTTTTGTGGGTCTGATTATCGCCATGCAGTCTGCTTACCAACTGCAACAATTTGGCGCGACAATCTATGTTGCTGATATGACGGCAGTTTCCATCACACGCGAGCTTTCACCCCTTTTGACGGCCATTGTGATCAGTGGCCGTAGCGGTTCCGCCATTACCGCAGAAATCGGCACCATGAAGGTCTCGGAAGAGATCGATGCGTTGCAAACCATGGGGATCAATCCGATCCAATTTCTGGTTGTGCCCAAGACACTGGCGATGCTGGTCATGCTGCCGACGCTGACTATAATGACAAACTTCGTTGGCATTTTTGGCGGCTACCTTATTTCCATGGCCACTCTGGATCTCACGAGCGCCAGATACATCATGCAAACCATGAACGCACTTCAATTCGGAGACCTGGCGGGCAGCCTTGTCAAAAGCTTCTTTTTCGCCTTGATAATTTCGAAGATCGGCGCCTACGAAGGCTTTAACGTGGTCGGCGGAGCCGAAGGCGTGGGGAAGTCTACCACCCGCTCCGTGGTCTCTTCCATATTTTTGATCATTGTCGCCGACGTCTTTTTTACAGCACTTTTCTTTTCGACATTCTAGAATGGCAGAAACTATCGTCGAAGTAAAAGATTTGGTTGTCCGTTACGGAACCCGGACAGTGCTCAATGGTGTCAACCTTGCAGTCAAGAAGGGGGAGTCCCTTGCCATCCTCGGCAAATCGGGTTGCGGCAAGAGTACGCTTCTACGGCACATGATCGGTCTTTCAAAACCGAAAAGTGGTCAGATTCTCATAAGGGGCAAAGATATCTCTGAAATGGATGAGGATGAGAAAATAGAAGTTCTCAAGAAAATGGGGATGCTATTCCAGTCTGCAGCTCTGTTCAACTCAATGACTATTGGAGACAACGTGGCGCTGCCGTTGAGAGAGCACACAGAACTGGAAGAAAGCACCATCAAGATCATGACCAATATGAAACTGGATATGGTGGGTCTATCCGGATTCGATGGTTTTCGGCCATCGGAGATATCAGGCGGGATGAAAAAACGCGCGGGCTTGGCCAGGGCACTGGCTATGGACCCGGAAATTCTCTTTTGCGACGAGCCCTCCGCCGGGCTGGATCCGGTGGTTGCAGCCGGCATCGACAAGCTCATTCTTAGCCTGAAAAAAGCCTTCAAGATGACCATTGTGGCTGTGACACACGAGATGGCCTCGGTCAAGATCATCGCTGACCGCATCGCTATGATGCACGAGGGCAAAATCCTGGCGATTGGCAGCATGGAGGAGCTTAGGGGTATGGGCCATCCTGTGATCGAGCAATTTTTTAACCGTGAACCGGATGATGAAGAGATCGACAGACAGAGGTATTTGATGGCGTAGCCGCGGGGCACTGAACAAAGGTAATGCCGAAAGTTGATGAGCATCTTGAAAACTTTAGACCATACGCGAAAAGATCATAGGAGAGTCGCATGACCTATAGTTCGAACGAAGTAAAAGTTGGCTTGATGGTGGCCGTTGGCCTGACCATTCTCATGTTATTCCTGGTTGCGATTTTTGGCGTAAGGTGGGAGAAAAACACCAAGGACTATCGCACTTATTTGGAGAACGTCCCTGGCATTGTCGTGGGTTCCCTGGTAAAATATGGCGGTATGGATGTGGGTTCGGTAAGCGGAATCACCCTGCCTGACGCGACCACTGGTCAGGAAAAAATAGAAGTCAGGCTCAAAGTGGACGAGAAAACGCCTGTTCGCGTCAACTCCCAAGCGTTCATATCTGCCGTCGGTATCATGCGGGACAAGCACATCGAGATTTCGTCGGGCACACCGGACGCGTCATATCTGCCTCCGGGAAGTGTTTTGCAAGGCAAGGAGGTAGCCGACTTTATGCAAATGGCCGAGCCTTTTGGCGATCTGAGCGCAAAAGCGGAGGTGCTACTCGAGCGCCTTAGCGACCTTCTGAACGAAGAAAACCGCAGCCATCTGGCATCCATTCTTGCCAGCGTCGATACTCTGCTCAGCACAGGCGGCAAGCAATTCCTAAGTCTTACCGAAAATCTCGATAATTTAACCAGAAATCTCGCTTCGATCAGCGCCGATATGGACGACTTGATGAGTGAAAACAAACCGCATTTGAGCGGAACGCTGGCGAATCTGGATTCGACCACAAGGGAAACCGCCATGTTGGTTGCAGAAATGCGCAAAAGCGCCACCATGTTAAATGAGATGCTTTCCGCCAATGGCAGCAGCTTTATCGACATGATGGAGAACTTCCAGTATACATCTCAGAATCTGGAAGAATTCTCCCGCATGGTCAAGGAGCGGCCATGGCTCCTGGTGCGAAAGGCCGCACCATCGGAAAGGAAAATTCCCTGAACTTTCTTAACAACCTAAAGGGGTTTTTGATGAAACCGATTTCAACAGGCATTTTGTTTCTATTTGCTTTGCTGCTGTGTGCTGGCTGCAGCGGCGTGCCGCGCACTTACTATTACCGGATAGACTATCCGTTGGAAATACAGCATGACCAAAGCCCGAATTTCCCATGGACGCTCGGTATTGGCCAGTTCAGCGCTGATATTTTATACGAAGGCGACAGGATTGTCTATCGTGAATCTCCCTACGAAGCGCAATACTACCACTACCGCAGATGGATTGCCCCGCCGAAAAAAATTGTTCCCGAACACGTTCGCAAAGACTACCTTGCTTCAGGCGTTTTTGGCAAGGTTGTCTCACTGCCATCGCCTCAAAAGGTAGACTACGTCCTTACAGGCAATGTAGAAGCGTTTGAGGAGGTGGATGAAGGCAGTACTTGGAGCGGTGTTGTGACCATTCGGTTTCAACTCAGAGACGCGAAGACGAAAGAAATCATCTGGGAGGAAAGCATTTCGGAACGCACCACCGCCAGAAAGAGAGAGCCGGTCGAAGTTGTGCGGGCCATCAGCGAAAGTCTGAACAAAACGATCAGCAGATCTATCTCAAGCATAAAGGCGAGTTTACAAACAAACAACACAAGCGCTTTCTGAGTCCATCCACTCCGGCCAGGAGGCGCCGCCTGCCTTAGACCAGCCGAAAGAAAATCAGAGGATCCTAATGGGGACGCTATCTTCACTTAATATTCTGATTGTTGAAGATAATGAAAGTGTGCGGAACGCGATTTCCTATCTTTTGAGCGAATCCAAATACTCAGTAGAAACGGTCAATAGCGGAGAGGCCGCGCTCGACAAACTACAGCAAGCTACTTTGACCTCGTCATCAGCGACTACAAGATGGAGCAGATGGATGGCATCGAACTGCTCAAGGCGACGAAGAAACCGTGGCCGGTCACGCAGGTGATGCTTCTGCGCTGCCTGCAAGAGAATGAGATTCGCCACGTCCCAGATAGCAGCACCCGTACAGTGGACGTTCGTCTAGTCGTGGCCACCAACAAAAAGCTGGAAGATGAAATCGCAAGGGGAAGATTCCGGGAAGATCTGTACCACAGGATCAATGTCATTCCGCTTCCGTTACCCTTTTAAGAGCGCGCAAAGAAGACATTCCCCCTTCTCGTTGAGCATTTTATCAAGAAGTATGGCGATAGAGACAACAGCCGTGTGAGCAAAATTTCTGACCGAGCACTGGCGAGGAATTGGGAATTTCCAAAGCCACATTGTGGCGAAAACTGAAATCAGCAAATGAATAGGACTAATAGGACTATCTAAAGGAGGGGTTGAATGTCTGCTCATTCTAGCAAGGAAAGCAAGGCGAATTCCCTGGCGCTGAGAGGGTTCATTGTCTTCTTTGTCTTATTGTTGGGTTTCACCATTGCTTACAAGTATTTTGGCCTTGGGGGGATTGAAAGCAACACCAAAATCAGAGATCTGGAGAAAGAGCTGCAGGACATTCGCGCCGCCATAAACGTCGATAGCGTGCGGCAGTATAACATCCAGAAGATTATGCGGATAGTAAGTCGCTACAACGCGGATATGCCTTCCGGGATGAAATATGAGATCGCTGATGAAATCTACAACATGAGCAACAAATACACCAATCTGGATGTCGATCTTATCTGTGCAACTATTACATACGAAAGCGGCAACACCTGGGAACCGGAAGTCGTTTCCGAGGCCGGCGCAATGGGACTGATGCAGATCATGCCATCCAGCAGCTTGTGGATCGCGCACTACGAAGGCATCACCTGGACCTCACGAGCGGACGTCCTGTTCAACCCTGCTTATAACATCAGGATAGGCTGTCGTCAGCTTTCAATGTTTATTGAACTCTATGAACTGGAGGGGGGCCTGGCAGCCTACAATGGGGGTGAAAAGCGCGCTGCCATCTGGATAGCCAACAATAAGGGGAGCGGTATCCTCTGGGCCGAGACCAGCTATTACATTCCGCAGGTTTTGTTGCTCTACAAGGAATACAAGACAATGACCTTGTAACTCAAGATTTATATTTTTGATGCAATTGAAAAACTTCTTGACTTTCGCCTATATTTATGTACTTTTTGAGAGGAAGTTGCGAATTTCTGCTTCTTTCTGCAGCGTCCAATATAAACACGCACTTTCGGTCTCAGTCCTTGCCGTTCTGTACAGAATTAAACGATTTTGCCGATAAAACGCGTTATGGGCCTGCAGCATAATCGAACGTTTGTGGAAAATTAGTGGTGTGAATCGGCAATCCAAAGATCTAAATGAGATGAAGTCATACGACATGGGTACCCAGGCCGAACTACCCGAGACGACTAAATCACTCCCAGCAGAAGCCAGTCTGTTCCATTTTCTAAGAGTCACCAGTCAAGCGATCCATTCAGGGCTACAGCTTGAAGATTTTCTTTCGAAACTGGCAGAGGCGATACATCAGGTGCTCCCAGTCAGTGCACTGGCCATATCTAAATATGATGCGGTGTCAGCTTCTTTCCATACTGTCTATTCCGGCGGGGCAGAATCGACCTCCGGAGATGGCAAGCTTTCTCCGAACCTCGCGGATGAGGCAGTGGCGAACAAGCAAGTTGTGTGGGAAAACGTGCACAACCAAAACGCATCGTCAGGGCTGATGGCAGCGCCGCTCCTGTCTCACGGACGTGTAAGTGGCATAATACAGGTAAGGAGTGATCGCCTGCCTTATCACAACCAACATTCTGAAGCCCTCTACGTAATTTCCTCTGTGGTCGCACTTGTTCTGGACAATTTCTGGCAAAAAGATGGCAAGCCGGAAACGGATAAATTGTCGACACGGGACCGCAAACTAGCCGTACTTGAGACAAGGAACAAGAAACTCTTTTCTGTGGTGGAGTTGGCTCGCTCCATTGCGCATGAACTCAACCAACCGCTTACCGGCATTTCAGGTTATTGTGCATTGATCAAGGAAGAACTTGCGGAAGGCCATCCCATTACGAAAGATGTCGATGAAATACAGAAGCAGGCATTGCGACTTGAGCAGCTCATCCACAAGTTTCAGAATGCGGCACATGTAGAATACCGGGAGAATTCCAGAGACAATTCCGGATAGTCCTGCCGGTCGAAGTACGGAATCTGACTAACGACATATTATGGCCAAGACACCGAACAAAATCCTGATAGTTGACGACGAAGAGGTTATCCGAAACATCTGCCAGAGGAGCCTTGAATCAAGGGGCTACACTGTCCAGTTGGCAGAAAACGGCATCAAGGCGTTGGAATATTTGCGGCAGGAATCCTTCGAAGTCGTCTTTACCGATTTCAAGATGCCGATGATGGACGGCATCGAATTGCTGGAGGCCATAAAGCGGGATCATCCGCACGTTGAAGTTGTGATTATGACGGCGTTCGCCACCATCGAAAGCGCCATCTACGCCATGAAGGAGGGAGCGTTTGATTTCATTCTAAAACCGGTGAAGCCAGACCAAATCCGGATTGTAGCCAATAGATGTTTCGACCGCATCAAGCTCGGTGAAGAAAACAAAGCACTCAGGCTTGCAAACGAAAAACTGACCGAGTTGCAGAACATGAAAAATAAGTTTATCGCAATCACCAGCCACGAATTGCGAACACCGGTCAGCCATCTGAAAGGATATGTCGGCATCCTGGCTGACGAGTACGCTTATCAGCTTTCGGATCAAGAAAAAAAGCAGTGCATGCAGGTGATTTCAGATGCTATTTTAGATCTTGAAGAGATCGTTACCAATATGCACAATCTGATTCACATGGAAAGCAGCGAAACCACCCTCAAATCAGAAAAAGTCGATATTGCCGGCTTGGTTCAGCAAAGCGTTAGCGCTTACCAGTTGACCGCAAGGAAACGGAAACAAGAGGTCAAGGTTGGCGCCAGCGCTGAGAAGTTGGTGGTGACTGTTGACCGCGCGCAAATCAAAGGCGTGCTGAATGAGCTCATTCAAAATGCCATCAAGTTCACACCCGACGGCGGGAAAATTGAGGTATCTGCTCAACGCGATGGTGACTACTGCCTGGTTTGTGTCAAAGACAACGGCATTGGAATTCCTTCCTCCGAGCAAGGTCTGATTTTTGAAAAATTCTATGAAGTCCAGAGCAGCGACCACCACAGCTCAAGCAAGGAGGCGTTCAAAGGTGGCGGCCTGGGCCTGGGTCTGCCGTCGGTACGGGCCATCGTGGAAGCGCACGGCGGCGGTGTAAAAGTTAAAAGCGGAAAGGGAAAGGGAAAGGGAACTGAATTTCAGATTTTCCTGCCTATCAATGGCCAGAAAAAATCCAGGAAAGGCCGCCAACTAAATAGTTAGCATCTGAACAAAAATAACGTTCAGCCACGCATGATGGCCAGCATCTCACGCACGGCACTTTCCATCCCCACCATCACTGCTTTGGCCACGATCGCGTGGCCGATGTTCAATTCCTCAATCTGCTCGATATCAAGAATATCCCGGACGTTGTGATAGTCTAGACCGTGGCCGGCGCTGACGCCAAGTCCAAGTTTAGAAGCGGCCATGCTCATTGAGCGAATCTTCTCGAGTTCGTCATTCATGGCGCTGAGATCATCGGCGTTGGCGTACAAGCCAGTGTGGATTTCCGCATAGTCGGCTTGGCAGCGCGCTGCCGCTTTGATTTGCTCCAGGTCCGGATCGACAAAGAGGGACACGACAATGTTGTGATTGCGCAATTGCCGTACCACCTCTTCGATCCAGTCGTAGTTCGATGCCACATCCAGTCCGCCTTCGGTGGTGACTTCCTCACGCTTTTCCGGCACCAGCGTGACCATGTCCGGCGCCACCTCCGTGGCGAGGTTGACCATTTCGTCGGTGGCGGCCATTTCGAGATTAAGGTGCGTCTTCACAATCTCTTTCAGCAAAAACAGATCTTTGTCTTTGATGTGGCGGCGGTCTTCCCGCAGGTGGCACACGATGCCATCCGCGCCGGCCATTTCCGCAACAATGGCTGCCGCTACCGGATCCGGCCGTTTACCGCGCCGGGCTTCCCGCACCGTCGCGATGTGGTCGACATTCACCCCTAATCTCATCATCAGTCAGTCCCTCCTAATTAACAAGTTCAGAAACCCCAACAAACTCGAAGCCTCGGTTTCTCAGCAGCGGCACTTGCTCCTGCAATACTTTGAGTGTGTTTTTCTTCGGATGTCCGATACCGATTGCAAAGCCGTTCTTAAACGCCATTTGCGCTAATTCCTTTATTTGTTGTTCTATTAACAACGTTTCCTCGTGGCTGTCCAGAAACACATTGTTGAGGGCGCAGGGGACCCCTTTTTTTCTGGCAAGCGTGTGTGCCACCGAATTGGGAGCCGTCATGCTGTCGAGGAAAAAAAGATGTGCGCGCTTCACTTCCTCCATGAGCACCGCCACCACCGCCGCATCTGTGGATGCCAAAGAGCCCATGTGGTTGTTCATCCCTTTGGCATGCTGCACAGCCCTAATCGCTTTTCTCACTCGATTCCTGATTTCCTTCGGCTCCATTCCTGTTAACAGAATAAAATCATCCGGTTTAAATTTACGGCTCTGTGGCTCCATTGGCAAATGAATCATGACATCAAGCCCATTTTGATTGGCTAACTCCGCAATCTTGCCGGAGTACTTCAGGCCGGGAAGGACCGAAACCGTTATCTCCTGTCCGAAGCTCAGGAACTCCCTCACCGTGGAATCCATCTTATAGCCAAAGTCGTCGATCACGATGGCAATCCGGCCTGAGACTCTGGAAATATCCGCATCCCGAATAAGCGTGAAGTGAAAAAGTGGTTCCTGGTTGAAAGCAACTTCGATAATACTGCGATCCCCCTTGGGGTTGGATTCGGCACGAAGCAGGGTTCCGCCCAAATTTCTTATCCGCGCCACAATGGCTGCATAAGGCACGTCCACCGGCAGATCTCGCGGAATCCTGGCCTTTTTGAAATAGCCCTTGCCCTCGATCCATTCCACGCGAATGCCGTGCGCAAACAGGATCCTGAATGGTACAAATGCCAGGTTGTCTTTCATTTCCTCGGCGTTGGCTGGCAGCGTCTTCTTCAGCAACTCCGGTTCCTGCAGCAGCCGAAGTGTTGCCAACACCAACGTACACCCGAACAACACCCAGAAAAGCCTCACCTTCCCGCGCGGCAGCATATCCTCGGTAGCCCTCACTGAAAAAATGCCTTCAATTCGCTCCAGGACTGGTCAGCTGTGTTCACTTTAAAATCCTCCCAGCGATGAATAGACCAATCCCCGGTCTCATTTCTTTCCAGATAGAAAATGGCCTGGCCGAGTACCTCAGGTCCCAGTCCCAGTTCCTGGCGGCTATGTCGGGCCGTCAGCCGGTAGTTCTGCGTAACTGTGGCCGAATTGGCTGATTCGTCCGTTTTATCTTCGACAAAAGTCAAACGCAAGACTGAATCCGGTGATGTGGCCTGGAACAGTTTAATAAGATAGCGCCGTTCATCCTCCAGGCTCCAGTTCAGAAAGGTGCCCGGGCGGGTGGCGGCCACGCCCTCGTCGGGTAGAAATTTGAACCGTCTGCTTGAGCGCGTAGAATCTACAAACGTGCGGATGTAGTTCTCTACGTTGCGTTCATCAAAGGCAACTCGCAAATTGACAAAAACAATGTCCGGGCTGGTAGGATTGAGAAAAGTTGAAGAACTCCCATCCGGCAGCTCAGCCTCGCGCGTCGTGAACGGACTCTCACACGCTACAGAGATGAGCAAGGCAAAAAGAGACAAACAGTTCTTGAGCATCAAACTGAAAACGACTTGCGGATCTGAAATAAAAAACCTAATTTGATAATAGCCATTTCGGAGCCAAAAGATATGTTTATTCGACTGATCGCCCTTTTTACAATTGTTCCACTCGTTGAACTCATGCTGCTGATCGAGTTGGGGCAGCGCATTGGGCTGTGGGACACAATTCTTGTCGTCATTATCACAGGCGTCTTAGGGGCGGCGCTGGCACGTTCTCAAGGCTTCCGAATCGTAACCCAGATTCAGAGAGAACTCGCAAACGGCCAACTCCCCGGGGAGAGCCTCATCGACGGCGCCTTCGTGCTGGCCGGCGGACTGCTCCTCCTGACACCGGGCCTCGTCACCGACGCAATGGGATTCATCTTTCTTCTGCCTCACACCCGCACCATCCTGAAAACCCGCGCCATAAAATACTTCCGAAGCAAAATCGACACCGGTGAAATTCACGTAAACTACAAAATTGAAGATTAGAACCTCAAGTCAACTTCGCCTGAAATATACTCGATAAACCCACCTTTTTCAAGTAGTTTGTTTGTGAAGTTTGTAACTGTAACGACTCAGCTATTGGCATTTAGCTGTTGGCTTCTTGGCCATTGTCATAGGTTGGTCTCAAACGGTTCTTGAAAATAGGCTATAGGTGCATCGTTTGAATTGGCTCTTTCATCAGAACAAAAGATGATAAATAACCTTATCAGCAAGCTCAAGGCCAACAGCTAAAAAGCCAACAGCCAAGAGCTGAATAGTAACTGAAGTTTCACATTACACGCGCTCTTTAACTGTGCGCCCAACGCTCCTGATTCTTCATCGATGGCAATCCGAATACGCTTATTGATTTTGCCCTTGCTCTTGTGCTCCACAATTCTAATCGGC